>Ga0335078_10014481_pt1 | contig 11693 bp, 16 predicted proteins | sample Lox_Sample_32_FD_206711 | JGI IMG/M metagenome (GOLD analysis project Ga0335078, IMG submission 206711) | Soil microbial communities from Loxahatchee National Wildlife Refuge, Florida, United States - Lox_Sample_3.2 | ecosystem: Environmental > Terrestrial > Soil > Wetlands | place: USA...
GGCGGGGCTGGACGAAGAACGGTTTTTGATTTTGCCGCATCCGGAGGTGGCGGAGTTTATGCGGCGGAAGACGGATGATTATGACCGGTGGCTGCGGGGGATGCGGCGGTTGCAGGGGAAGTTGGGATTGTGACTGGCGCGCGGGTGGAGGGCGGGGGCCGTGATCTGGGCGCATCTTGGCGGGCGGCGCAGCCACTTACACGCCCGGGTGGTCTCCGATGTCAAACGCGATTCGTTGGGACGAATTGGGTATCATAACCAGTGGTGCATTGCGCGCCGGAGGGGGTAAGCGGCTCAATGTACAAATGCTCATCGCCGGAGAATCAAATGCGTGAGATCAGGATTACAGCGTTAGTATTCGTTATTCCGATTCTTTGCCTCTGGCCGGCCTGTGTACGAGCGCAAACTGGGAAGGCTCCCTATCCGGCTATGGCCCCTCTCGATCAGTATTTGATTCCGGAAGAGAAGGCTGAGATCGCGCTGGCCCGGAGTGCCGCGCCGGCATCGATTTCGGATGCAGCCGAAGTGATGGTGCTGCGAAGGGATGGGTACACAACTGCTGTAAAGGGATCGAACGGCTTCGTCTGCATCGTCGAGCGATCCTGGTCAAAGCCGAGCGATGACCCGGAATACTGGAACTCAAAGATCCGAGCCCCGCATTGCTTCAATCCGGATGCCGCAAGAACATTTCTGCCCATCTACCTGAAGAAAACCAGCCTCGTACTGGCCGGAAAATCTAAAGCGCAGATCCTCGCGGCTATTACGTCCGCATTTGAAGATAAGGAACTACCCGCGCTTGCTCCGGGAGCGATGGTCTACATGATGTCGAAGCGGCAGTATCTCAGCGACGATGACATGAAATGGCACCCCCATGTCATGTTTTACGTTTCGGGGGATGCCGCTAAGGGCTGGGGAGCGAATCTCCCCGGTTCGCCGGTAATAGCGGCGAACGATCCGGAAGAACGAGCGACGATCTTCATGGTTGTGACCGGCGCCTGGTCCGACGGGACGCCGGGCCCATCCATGACGCACTGACTCAAATCGAATCGAGTTGCTCATACGGGTGACGTATCTCCTGCGAAGCTTGCGACAGGTAACGTCCGCATCCTTCAACTTGAATGTATAACAGCCGGCCCTCCCCTCCGGGCCGGGCCGCGGCGGAACCATTTGCCATTCGGCGGGTCGACGACTATGCGTCAAAATGGGATTGCGTTTGCGCGGCGCTTCGTTTTCTGAGAACGTCGCGCTCGCGGCGCTGCGGCACAAACGGGGTGCACCTACGGATTGCCGGCGACCCAATTGGCGCGACGGGTGAAAGCTTACGCGGTAAACGATGAGCGGTGATCGCGGCACCATTCCTCGAACGACCGCGGCTTGCGTCGTGTCACGCGCTCCACCGCATCGGAGACATAGTCGTACTCGTTGCGTTCCCATGCTCTGAAGGTTTCCTTGATGGCGTCCGTCAATTCCCGTGTCGCGCCAAATCGGCGCATTGCCATGGCCGCGACGAACAACGGGATGCGGACATAACGGATGCGCTTGCCCACAACCCGGGAGAGGATGTGGACCATTTCGCGGGCCGAGAGTGGTTCAGGGCCGGTGACGTTGTAGGTTTGACCTGCATTTCCGGGCTGGGTCAGAACCGCGCGGGCCAGCAACGCGATGTCCCGAGGGTCAACCGGCACGGCCTTGCCATTGCCGCCAGGAAAGTACACCCGGCCCTGTCTGCGAACGGTGTCTCCCCACCATTGAATAAGGTTAGACATCATGAGCGTGGGCCGAAGAAAGGTCCATTCCATGCCTGAGTCTTCTATCAACAATTCCTGCTCGCGATGCCATTTTCCAGGGCCGAGGGAGCGATCGGCCTCGATGGTTGACTGTTTTACGATGCAGCGCACGCCTGCGGCTTTGGCCGCGGCGACAACATTTGACACCTGCGGTGTCAGGGGGCTGACGATATACACACTGTCGATATCACGCATGGCTGTCGCCAGCGTTTCTGGACGGTCGAGATCGCCCTCAACGCATTCAATGCAGCCACCGACGGCATGCATCTTTGCTTTGTCGCGCACAAATGCACGAACCGGGCGGCCCGTCGCAGCCAGCAGCGGTACGAGTTCACGGCCAACATTTCCAGTGGCACCGGTGACTAGAATCATCTTGACGGTTTCAGCGATTTAATAATATAACTAAATTATATACATGTCAAATCATAGTGAGTCGTTGGAAAAGGTCGCGCGCGTCGCGGCAAAGATCCCCGCCCTGCAGGACGCCACAACCGAGGTGGACAATGCGGCGGCGGCCGCGCTGGGCGTTAACCTGACGGATCTCCACTGCCTAGCGATCCTGACGCGCCGCGAGCCGGCAGCCCCGAGCGCGCTCGCTGCGGAACTGCGCCTTACACGCGGCGCGATGACCGCAGTGCTGGACCGGCTAGCACGCGCAAAGCTCGCAGAACGTTGCGGCGATCCCGAGGACCGCAGGGGCATCCTGGTAGTCGTGACCTCCGCCGCCAAGCGCCGCGTCGAGGAAATCTGGAGCCCAATCGAAGAGGAGGGAACGGCCGTCCTGTCGGGTTATTCGCAAAGCGACTTGAGTGTAATCGAAGAATTCCTCGATCACGCGCGATCCCTTCAAGTTAAGCACGCCGAGCGGATCCGCGCGTTGCGCAGGGCTGGGTTACCGAAAAAGCCGGCGGCTCGAAGCCAGTGAGGCCGGCGGCGGTCCGCCTAATGACGGTGAGCGGGCGTGCCGTCATGTATCCGCACTGGAGAGGGTCCGATTCCGGTGAAGCGCAACGTCGAGTACGGGGCCGCGCGGTCAACTTGCCGGAAAACGCCCTACTCGTTGAAGTGACGCTTTCCGAAGGGCTCCTGGATGGTCGGCCACTCTTCCCCTACTTTTCTTGCGGATCGTCGCTGACGGGCTCTGTCTGGCTGCGCCCCGGAAAAGAGGGGGCCACCCGCCGGCCTGCCCCGCGCACCTGCGCCACGGGCGTGCAGGCTGCGCGTCGGCATTTCGGGCTTGTGTTATCCAGGCGGCGCAAGAGCTCTTGCCCGGTTCCTGAAACGCGCGCGCGGTCACACGTTTCGAAAATAATCTCCGCGCCACATATCCCAGCAGCCAGACAACTTACTAACCAGCCGCTCTCCGGTGTAAGGTAAATCTCTACCACCGCCCTCCTATCATGAAGGCGGGATATGGGGCCTGATCCCCGCGTCCCCAAAAAGGAAATCTCGTATGTTGATTTCAGACAAACAGCACAAAGCCAACCGGCAAAACGCCCAGCATTCTACCGGTCCCAAAAACTCCGGAGGGAAAGGCCGCCGTGCGTTTCAACGCTCTCACCTGGAGCCTCCGCGCGCGCAGCCTCATGCTTGCCGGCGACGACCCGGCCGAGTACCAGCAACTCTGGGACAACCTCGAAGCCGAGTGGCAGCCCCAGACCCACAGCGAACGGCACTACATGGAACAGATGTGCGAATCCCAGTGGTTGCTCACGCGCATGGCCTGCAGCGAGCGCCGCGTACACGATGCGAACATGAAACTGGCGGAAGAGTTTGCCCTGCTCGACCGCATCTCCTTGCAACGCGTGCGTCTCGAGCGTTCCTTTACTACTGCCAAGCGGGAGTTGGAGCGTTTGCAGTTGAAGCGGCAAGCCAGGTCCCAGCCGCGGCCGGCGCCCGCCGCAAAGGCCGCGCCGGCGCCGGTTCACCAGCCGGCCGCACCGAACGTCCCGCCTCCTGCTTATGTGATGTCGGAGAGCGCCGGAGACCAGCCGGCCTTCTGCGCTACAGTCACCCCCGACACCCGTTAGCCGTCCGCCCCCCTGATCTACGAGACCACTCCCTCTGAACTGGCCCGAAGAACAACCCCGATTCGCACCACTCGACCGCAGTCCCCGTCGCGTAGCGTGCGCTCACTCGCCGGCATCTTTGAATCCAGCGATTTGGGCTTTGATCGTTCGAATGGAGGGCGGGTTTCAACCCGCGCGGGGCTTGAGCCCCGCCTCGCTATCATCGATACGTGCGCATCTTGCTGTTCAGCGGCAACCGCCCCAGCGACGAGGTGCTGAAGGTGCACGGCGTAGTGAGCGGCGCGCGCGACGCGGCCATCGCGCGGGTGAAGGACAGCGTGGCAGCGGGGGCCGGGAGTTGCGCGGCTTCGAAGTGGACGATGCCGCGCGCGGATACATCTCGAGCCGCCGGCTACGGCGACTACTTCGTGCGTCGTACTGGGCAATGCGTTTTCAGGTTGTCCATATTGGCCCCGTTGCCGTGCACTTCCTCGCCGATGGAATGGTGCCGTGGAGCCGGCCGCGGTGATATTGACATTCGATATAATCGATGTATATGAAGCCGCTCCTGATCCAGTTGGATGAACCCACTCTGACGGCATTGAACCGCATTGCCGCGCCGGTAAAGCGTCAGCGATCCGAGTTCGTCCGGCAAGCGATTCGAAAGGCGATTCGGCAAGCGGAGTACCAAGCCATGCGCGAGGCTTACCGCAAACAGCCCGATTCGGCTGTCGAGGCCGACGATTGGTCCATGGCAGAGGACTACAAGCCGTGAGGCAGTTTGAGATTTGGTGGGCCAACTTGCCCGCGCCCGCGGGGCGGCGCCCGGTGCTGCTGCTGAGCCGCAACGACGCCTATCAATACCTGAATAAGTTCATCGTTGCCGAGGTCACCACCACTATCCGCGCAATTCCAGTCGAGGTCAAATTGGGCCGCCGCGAGGGGCTGTCTTCGCCCGGTGTCACGAACCTCGACAATATCCGCACCGTCGCGCGTAACTGGCTCGATTCTAAGATGGGCGCACTGACGCCATCGCGGCACTGGGAGGTGAAACGCGCGTTGGGATACGCTCTCGGATGGGAGGAGTTGATGGATCTCGATGCGGGTCCCACCCGTTGACGCTGCGCCGTTTCGTCGTTTCATCTAGGTTTATCGGTACCCCCAAAAGCAGTTGCTAGAATAGTTATATGCGCATCTTGCTGTTCAGCGGGAAGGGCGGCGTCGGCAAGACCAGCCTGGCGGCGGCGACGGGGGTGCAACTGGCGCGCCTGGGCTACCGCACGCTAGTCATGAGCGTGGATCCCGCGCACAGCCTGGCGGATTCCTTCGACCTCGAAACCAGCCTCTTCCACGAAAAGACCGGCGACCCCTATCCCATCGCCGACAAGCTGGCCATCCACGAAGTCAACATCCAGAAGGAAATCAAGCGGCACTGGCGCGAGATCTCCGCCTACGTGATCTCGGTGCTGCGCACCACCGGCATCAGCGACGTGGAAGCCGAAGAGCTGGCGATCCTGCCCGGCATGGAAGAACTCAGCGCCATGATGTGGGTGAACCAGTTCCGGCGGGAGCAGCGCTACGACGTGATTGTGCTCGACTGCGCGCCCACCGCCGAGTCCATGCGCTTCGTCAGCATGCCCACCACGCTGGATTGGTACATGAAGCACATCTTCCCCTTCCAGCGCACGGTGCTCAAGGCCGTGCGGCCGCTGGCCAACCGGGTTTCGCCGGTGGAATTGCCCACCGACAGCTATTTCGCCAACGTGCAGGATCTGTTCGGCAAGCTGGCGGGCATCGACGAGCTGCTGGAGAACCCGCGCACCACCAGCGTGCGCCTGGTCACCAATCCCGAGAAAATGGTGCTGCGGGAGACCCAGCGCGCCTTCGTGTACTTCTCGCTGCACGGCCTCACCGTGGATAGTATCATCGTGAATCGCGTGCTGCCCGAGGCCATCACCGACTCCTTCTTCGCCGAATGGCGCGAGTCGCAGCAGCGCGTCCTGGCGGAGATCGATGCCTACTTCTCGCCGGTGCCCGTCAAACACGTGCCGCTATTCACGCACGAAGTGCTGGGCGCCGAGCGCCTGCAGGACCTGGCGCGGGCGCTGTATGCCGACAACGAAGATCCCGCCGCCGTCACGCGCACCGAAGCGCCCTACAGTTTTACCAAGCGCGACGGGCATTTCGAGGTGCAGTTGCAACTGCCTTTCGCCATGAAGGGCGAAGTGGGCCTGTTCAAGAAGGGCGACGAACTGGTGGTTCAAATTGGGACCTTGCGCCGGCACATCGGCCTGCCCACCTCCATGGCGGCCCTGACACCGGCGCACGCAAAGTTGGAGAATAGAGTATTGACCGTGGAGATGAGGGAGAATTGATTATGTCAGACGAAAAGACAAACGTGGACGCTCCGGGCTGCTTCTACTGTCTGAACGTGAAGCCGTTCTTCCGGAAGGCGTGGTCCGACGCTACCATGGACCATTTCCGCAACGCGCGCGTGGAACTGCTGAAAGGCGTGCGCAGCGTGATCGACGACCGCATCAACAACCTGTCGCGGCATGAAGTGAAGGGCACGCACGTCACGGTGGAGTAGGGCGGGCGCGGGCCTGTCCCCGACAATCAAGTGACGAAGCAACACACGAAAATCCTGGTGCTGGACGTGGGCGGCACCCACGTCAAGGCCTTGGCCACCGGCCACAAGACGTTCATTGAGATTCCGTCCGGCCCGTCCATGACTCCCCGGAAAATGGTGGCCGATGTGCGCAAGGCGATCGACGGTTGGGAGTATTCGGCGGCGTCGATCGGATATCCGGGGCCGGTGGTCCACGGTAAGCCGGTTAGCGATCCGCACAACCTGGGGCGCGGCTGGGTGGGATTCGATTTCTCCAAGGCGCTCGGCTGTCCGGTCAAAATCATCAACGACGCGGCGATGCAGGCCCTGGGCCACTACGAAGGCGGGCGCATGCTGTTCCTGGGGCTGGGCACGGGCCTCGGCTCGGCGCTGATCGTGGATGGCGTCCTGGAGCCGATGGAGTTGGCGCACCTGCCTTACAAGCATGGCCACACGTATGAAGACTACGTCGGCCTGCGGGGCCTGAAGCGGCTGGGCAAGAAAAAATGGCGCGAGCAGGTGTTCGATGTGGTGAAGCGGCTGAAGGCGGCGCTGGAAGCCGACTACGTGGTGCTGGGCGGCGGCAACGCCAAGGTGCTGAAGAAGCTTCCGCCGGGTGCGCGCCTGGGCAACAACACTTACGCATTCCGCGGCGGCTACCGGTTGTGGCGCGACCCCGCGGAGCGCCACAAGCGGATATGATACGCAGGAGGTCCAGGGCTATGTTGCGCGCGATTTCGATTTCCGTTCTGTTTTTGTTGGCGCTGGTTCCCGGCGCCCTGGCCGCCGGGGTCACCGGCAAGTGGACAGGGCCGATGGAAGGCACCGGGGCCGACGTGGTGCTCGATCTGAAATCCGACGGCGCCGTGGTCACCGGCACCATGTCGGATTCCGAGGGCAAGCCCCGGCCCATCACCAAGGGCGCGCTCGCAGGCGAGAAGATCTCGCTCACGGTGGCATCGGAATATCAGGGCAACCCGGTCACGCTGCTGGTGACCGGAACCGTTTCCGGCGACACCATGAACCTGAAGATCCAGACCGAGGATGGCGCCTGGGGCACCGACGCGGTGGTCAAGCGCGCCCCTTAGCTCGCCCTCAACGCTTGCGCGCAATCAACTCCATGGGATCGAGCAGGTGCTTGGGCTCGTAGACCTGGCGCGACCACTTCTTCCCGGCATCGAACCGGATTCCCACGAAATACCCGAGTTCATTGTGGGTGCAGTGGGTCACCCGCCCGCGGAATTTGTGCCGCCCGAGCAACAGGCACAACCGCGCCCCTGGCGGCACCGCCTGCTCGAATAGCGCGACCGCGCCGGACGTGGAGATATCCTCCAGATTTGCCATCAACTCGGCGGGCTCGGCGCCCTCCAGCCGGACCTTAATCAGATCCGAACACAACAGCCGGGGTTCCGCGCGGCGTTCTTTCATTCCCCCACCACCGTCACCAGCACCTGCCGGTCCCGCGCGCGGTTGTCGAAATCGCAGAGCACGATCTGCTGCCAGGAGCCGGTCATGATGTTTCCCCCGGTCACCGGAAAACTGCGCGCGGTACCCACCAGCGCGCTGCGCAGGTGGGCGTATCCGTTGCCGTCGCCCCAGCGCGCGTTGTGCGCGTAGTCGCCGGCGGCGGGAGCGATCTGGTCTAGCGCGCGGCGGAGGTCCGCCACGCATCCCGGCTCGAACTCCAGCGTGGTGATGCCCAGCGTGGATCCCACGCCGGCGATGTTGACGATGCCGTGCTGGACGCCGCTCTCGGCTACAATGCGGGCCACCTGCGGCGTGATATCCAGCACATCGGCATGGCCCCGCGTCGACACGCGAAAGCTCTTCTGCAGAACACCCATGCGGGAGGGCCTACCGCCCGAACTCCTCTTCGAATGCGGCGATCTTGCCCAACCGGCGTTTGTGCCGCGCCAACCCCGAAAAGTTCGCTGCCATGTACCGCCGCACCAGGTCCACCGCCAACTCCGGCCCGACCACGCGCGCCCCCAGGCACATCACGTTGACGTCATCGTCCTCCACGGATTGATGCGCCGAAAACGGATCGTGGCAGGTGGCCGCGCGCACGCCCTTGAACTTGTTGGCGGCCACGCAGGCGCCCGCGCCGCTGCCGCACAACAGGATGGCCCGCTGGGCGCGCCCTTCGGTGACCGCCTCGGCCACCGCGCGCGAATAGTCGGGGTAGTCCACCGGGTCGGTTGAGTCCGTGCCCAGGTCCACGGTTGCGTGCCCCAATTTGCCCAATTCTTCGATGATCCGCGCCTTCAGCGGGAAACCAGCGTGATCGCTTGCCACTGCCACCCTCATGGATTCCCATCATAGCGCTATACTGCCAGTGTGGCGCCGTGAGAATTTGGGCCCGTGGCGGCGTCTATTTGCATATGCACACTACGAGACTCGTCCTGGCGTTTGGCGCGCTCACGATTTCGGGCTGGGCGCAGCCCTCTGCCGGTGTGGCCGGACCGGTCACCGGCTTCATCTTCGATGCGCAGGCAGGCGCGGTGCGGCCCATGCTCGGGATCCCGGGCGCCGCGTATCTTGGCAACGGGGTGGGAAGCGGGCTGGACGCCGCTGCGGTGGCGCCGGACGGCTCCGCGGCGCTGGCCGTGCAGCAGCGAGGCGGCAAGCTGGTGCTCTATACCGGGCTCCGCAATGCGCGTCCCGCGAGTTCGGTGGTAGCAGGCGCCATCGCCGGCCCCGACCAATTCGCGTGGACGGCCAATGGCAGCGCCGCCGCAGTCTACTCGTCGCGGGCCGGGCAGGGGCAGATGCTCACCGGCCTGGGGCAATCGCCGGTGGCCGGCGCGCCGATCGACCTGTCCAGCCTTTCCGGACAGGTGACGGCAATGGCTTTCGACGGGGAGCGGCTGATCCTGGCAGTGGCGTCGGCCGACGCCGGCGGCATCTATCTGGCCAGCGCCGCCGCGGGCGTCCAGCGCATCGCGTCGGCCGTCAGCCCGTCCGCCATCGCTCTGGCGGGCAGCAGCCTGTTTTTCTCCGACAGCCAATCGCAGCAGATCTTCCAAGTGCAGAACTACGCGCGCACGCCGGGCGTGGTGGTGTTCGCGAACGATAGCGGCATCAACTCGCCGGTAGGTCTGCAGGTTTCGGTCGACGGGCAGCGCTTGTTCGTGGCCAACGCCGGCAATCGCAAGCTGGCGGTATACGACATCGCGTCGCGCGCGCCTGTCGAGAGCGTCGACCTAGCTTTCAAGCCGACGTGCCTCGACCTTTTCGGCGACCCGTCGGTGTTCCTGATGAACTCGAGCGGCCAGGGACCGCTGTATGTGGTGCGAGATGGCGGGCCGGGGAAGGCCGCGGCTGTCTACTTCGTCCCGGCGCCCCCACACAGCCGTCCGCTGAAGGCCCCAATCCGGCCTACGTAGCAGAAATACCTGTTACAGATCCTTGGGCGTCAGCCCGGTCTTCTTGCCCAAGACCTTCATAGCCATCGGCCCGAGCGTCACTCTGTCATGATAGGCGAACAATACGTCGGGCCACCCTGGGCGCTCCAGCATACGGTGGGAGTGCCGCCCTGGCGCTTGATCGTCCAGCCGATGCGGAGCAAAGCCGCCAGCGCCTGCCTCGCCTTGGTCGAAGGCCACTGCTGGTGTGGTTTCTCAGGCGGCAATGAAGGATACGTTCATAGGGCCGGGAACCGCTTCGCCGTGCTCCAGCCGGTCCGCAATCAATCGCAGCGCCAGTGCCTGTACGGCCGCAGTAGCCAACTTCCTCGTGCGGCCATAGGCCGTCACGCCCGGGAGCGCCGCGATGTCTGCCAGCCAACGTCCATCCTCTTCCCGGTAATACTCGATAGCCAGTGAGAACCCTGTGGCAGCCTTCCGCATGACTCCATAATGCCACAGGTTCTTCAAAGCGCTGCCACGCGCCGCTGCACGAGCAGGAAATAGCACCCCACGGCGACCAACAGCAGGCCATTGACCGCCAGCACATGCGGAGCGGTGTATTTGGGCACCAGCCAGCCGGTAGCCAGGCTACCCAGCGGCATGCCGCCGCGGAAAGCCACGTTGTAGACGCTCATCACGCGACCGCGCATCTCGTTGGCGGTGATGAGCTGCACCAGCGAGCTGACCATGGAGAACACGCCCATCATGGCCGCGCCCGAGATAAAAATAAGGACGCAACTGAGCACTACCGATTTGGAGAGGGCGAAACCGGTGACGCCCGCGCCGAGCAGCAGCAGCGTCAGCAGCGCCACCTGGCCTTTGTTCTTCACGTTGCCGAAAGCGGCCACGATCAGCGCGCCGATCACCGAGCCCGCGCCCGAACACGAGAGCAGGATGGTGAAGGTGGCCGGGCCGCGATGGAACACGTCCTTGGCGAAGACCGGCAGAAAGGTGAGGAGCGGGATAGCCAGCGCGGTCATGCAAAACGCCAGCGCGATCAGCCCTTCCATGGCTCCCTGCTTGCGAATAAACCCGATGCCTTGCTGCATGCCGGTCAGGATGGATTCGCCGGTCTTCTGCGGCACAAACTTCACCGTCAACAGCAGCAGCGAAATGATCACCGCGACGAACGACAGGCCGTTGAGCCCGAAGCACCAGGCCGCGCCCAATCCGGTGAGCGCCAAGCCGCCCAGCATGGGGCCGATCACGCGCGCCAGATTGAACTGGATGGAATTGAGCGCGATCGCATTGGGCAGGTCTTCCCGTTCGACCAGCATGGGCACCAGCGCCTGGTAGGCGGGGCCGCCGAACGCCTGCGCGCAGCCGACCACGAAAGACAAGCTGAGGATCTGCCAGACCTTCACCAGATTGAAGGCGATGAGCAGCGTCAACAGGAACGCGCAGGTCATCTGCACGTATTGAGATCCCAGGAGCACGCGGCGGCGGTCGATGCGGTCCGCGATTACGCCGCCGACCAACGAAAACAAGACGATGGGGATTTGAGCTAAAAAGCCGTCGAGGCCCAGCATGAACGCCGACTTGGAAATCGAAAGCACCAGCCATTGCTGCGCCACGATCTGCATCCAGGTGCCGATCGACGAGGTGCAGGCGCCAAACCAGAGCAGACGAAATTCGCGGTAATGGAAAGCCTTGAAGACCCGGCGCAGCACAAGTTTACGGCAGCGGCCTTTCCCTCTGAATCAGATGCAGGATGTTGCCGTCGTGGTCCGCAAAAAACAGAAGCCGGTTGCCTTGTTTGTTCATCGGCTCGCCCAGGAAGCGCACGCCCGCAGCCTGGAGGCGCTGGTGCGCGGCGTCGAAATCATCCACGTCGATCGCCAGGTGGCGGATGCCGGGGTCGTCGAACTGCGGCGGCGCGAGC
>Ga0335078_10014483_pt1 | contig 11693 bp, 8 predicted proteins | sample Lox_Sample_32_FD_206711 | JGI IMG/M metagenome (GOLD analysis project Ga0335078, IMG submission 206711) | Soil microbial communities from Loxahatchee National Wildlife Refuge, Florida, United States - Lox_Sample_3.2 | ecosystem: Environmental > Terrestrial > Soil > Wetlands | place: USA: Florida...
GCCTGCTGGCCTGGCTGGCGCTTCTTTGCGCCATCATCCTGGCCGCCCTGGCCCGCCTCACTTCATCGCAAAACCAACCCGCCGCCGCGTGATTGCTCGTTCTTCACGGGCGACTACTTCACGACGAACACGGGGCATTTGGCGAGTTGCACGATGCGGTCGGCCCGACTGCCGATCAGGCGCTCATAGAGCGCGGAATGACCGACGGCGCCGATTACCAGCAGATCGGCCTTGAGCTCCTCTGCAAGCCTCACGATGGCGCGCACGGGATGACCTTTAAGCACATGCGTCCGAAGCTTTACTTGCTCGGCGTCGACCATGGCTTGCGCATGGTTGATCAGCGCCTTGATCCTTTGCGCGGTCTTCTCGTCCTGTTCTTCGACCTCCTGCACGAACTCGGGCATGTAGGGAATTTCCTCGACGCACACCATATGCAGCTCGGCGCCGTTTTGCTTGGCGAGCGCGAGCGCCATTGAGAAGGCGCGGAAGCCGGCCTCGGAACCGTCGTTGGCGTTTAGAATCTTGGCGAACATGGCGGGCCTCCTCGGCGTCTATGAGTTCTCTTCCGGCTGCGTCTTCGGCAGCAGATGCGTGGGCAGGAAGTAGAGGTTCGCGATGATGGTGGGAATGACCGCCGTCGTGATCACCGCGGCGACGAGGCTCGAATATTGTGACGCGTCGATGATGCCGTGCTTCAGCCCGAACAGGGCCGCGATCGTGCCGAAGGTCAGCCCTGTCGACATCAGCAGGCTCGTATACATCGCTTCCTTCGTCGTCGAGCCGAAATATTTCGCCACCGGAAAGATGCCGCCGGTCTTGGTGAGCACCTTGATGATGAAGAAGAAGACGGTCGCGGCCGGCGCGGCAATCAACGCCGGCACTGAGACGAGCGAGCCGACCAGTATGAAGAAAAATGGCGTGAGTAGCCCGAAGGTCAATGTGCGCAGTCGTCTCATCAGGGCGTGATCGCCGCCGACGCTGCCGGCGAGCACCATGCCGACGACATAGCCGCCGAGCACGGCCTCGCTGTCGGCCCAGGTTGCAAGCGCGGCCCCGCCGAGAAGGCACAGCAGCAGAAACTTCGTCTCCAGCTCCGACAGCAGGCCGCCGAAGCGCTTGAAGAACAGCGGCGCGATCTTGGGGAGCAAGACCAGCAGCACGATGGCGACAAAAACGGCAACCGCGGTCTTGATCGTGAACGGGGTGAAGGTGAGACCGAGCATCAAAACCGTCGAGACGTCGGTCACGAAGGTCGAGATTAGGAGCGTCTTGCCATATTCGATTTTGTTGAAGCCGAATTCGAGCATCACCGCATAGACCACCGCCGCCGAGGTCGTGGACATGGCGAGACCGGCGAGCCAGCTCGCGGTCATTCCCCAACCCAGATAGTAATGAGCGCCGGCGGCGCAGAGCAGAAAGGGCGCGAGGAAGCTCGCGAAGCCGACGGCGCCGGCCTCTTTCCATTTCGCCTTCAGCGCCGCCGGCTCGATCTCGGCGCCGGCGAGAAAGGTAAGCAGCACCGCGCCGACCGTCGAAAGAAACTTGATCCAGCTCGCATCGGCGCCCATGACCTCCGAGCCGAGAAGAAGCTGCGCCATAACCCCGATCAGGATCTCCATGAGCGCGGCGGAAACGCGAAAGGAATAGGAGAGAAGGCCGGCGATCAGCGCCAGCGCGACCCATAGCGCGGCGATGGACAAAGTGGCTGTCATGCTGCTTCTTGGCTCCTGTGTCTTTCCATGCGCCCCGACGCGGCGCGCTTCTTGAAACACCGTCTCAACCTCGCCCGCTGAACGCCGGGCCGCGCTTCCAAGGATATTATGTCGTTTTACGATATAAATTTGACCGCCGCAACGGCCCAGGCGCGGCGCGCCAAAGACTTGAGTTGTCGAGCTTACTGCGGGATGACGCAGCGCTGTCCCGCCTCGTCGGCCCGGCCGACGAGATTGGCTTTGACGACCTCGTCCGCCCTTGCCTTTCCCCGCGCGATATCGTCGTCGTAGATGTCCGTCTTGTATTCGGGCGCCGCAGTCGTCGCCTGCGAGGCGTCGACCGGAGCCTGGTCCTCGCTCACGTCGATCGTCGTGAGGGTGGAAAGACCTGGGCGCAGCGGGTCTTTGACGAGTTCCTGGGGATTGAGCGAGATGCGCACCGGAACGCGCTGCACGATGTGGATGAAGTTACCGGTGGCGTTATCAGGCGGCAGCAGCGCGAAGACGCTGCCCGTGCCCGGCACGAGGCCTTCGACCTTGCCGTGGTAGACGACCTGGCGGCCATAGAGATCGGCGACGATCGTCGCGTTCTGACCGGGCCGCACCCGTTGCAGGTCGTTCTCCCAAAGATTGGCTTCCACCCAGAGGTGATCGAGCGGCACGATCGTCATGACCTGATCGCCGGGCTTGACGCGGTCGCCAACCTGCGCCTTGCGCTTGGCGACGTAGCCCGAGGCCGGCGCTCTGATCCTTTGGCGAGCGTATTCGATATAGGCGGTGAGGTAGTTCGCCCGCCCGGTCATGATTTCGGGAGCGTTCGACCGCGTCACGCCGCTGATTTGCACTTCGACCGACTGCGTGTCGGCGCGCGCCTCGCGCACGTCCGCCTCGGCCGAGGCGAGCGTATCGCCCGCGTTCTGCAGCACCTGTTGCGACACGGAGCCGGACGGCGCCGCCAGCTGGTAGCGCGCGTAGTCGTGTTTCAGCTTGTCGCGCAGCGCAATGCGCGAAAGAACGCGCTCACAAGCCCGACGATGGTTCTCGAACAGCGCGCCGACTGTGCGGACAGAGCGCGCGAGATCCGCCTCCGCCTGCGCGAGCGCGGCGCTGGCCCGCTGTGCGTCGAGCTGGATGACCAGCTCGCCTCGCTTCACGTCTTGCGTTTCTTCGGCCAACACACGCGCCACGACGCCGGTCGCGTCGGCGTAGACCGGAATGAGATTGCCGGTGACGAAGGCGTTGTCGGTCTGGACGACATAGCGTTCGACCGTGCGCCATCTAAGGAGGAAGTAAAGCGCGACGAGACCGGCGATCAGCGCGACGAGCGCGAGACCGATGTTTCGACGCGTTCTGATCTCCTTACGGCTCAGGGCCTTGGATCTCCCCGGCCCAGGGCGGTCCGACGCGATGGCACCGCCCTCTTGCTGCTCGGTCACGCTATCCGCCTCCCAGCGATTCGATGAAATTGACGTAGGGGGTTAGAGCGTCGTCCTCCGGCGAAGGCACCGGGAAGACGGGATTTGGTCCCTGCTCGTATCCGCCGCCGAGGCTCTGGATCAGATCGACGCGAGCCGAGAGCAGGTCCGCCTCGAAGGAGTGCAGATAATAGCCCGCCTCGAAGGCGTCATGGGCGAGTGTGAGGATTTCCCGGCGGTCCTTGAGGCCGGAATTCCAGCGGCTGCGCGCCAGCGCCAGCTTCTGGCGCGCATCGGCGACGATGCGCTTCTGCGCGTCCAGGACAGTGCTGGTCTGCCGCACGTTGATCAGGCTGTCGGCGACCTGCTGCGCGGCGCGCAGCAGCGCCTCGTTATATTCGTCGACCGCCTCGTCATATTCGGAGCGGCGCGTCTCCAGCTTGCCGCGCAGCCTGCCGCCTTCGAAAACCGGAAAGTGGAAACCAGGCTGTACGTAGTAGTTGAAGGCCGAGGCGCGGAAGAGATAGGTCGCAAGCTTGTCGATATGCGTCGAGTGCTGCGACGCTTGAAACTCCGGGAGTATCGTAAGATCGATGCTCGGCATGAATTCCGCCTTGGCGCCGTGAATGCGCTGGGCCGCCGCTTCAGCGCGGTGCATCGCCGCCGCGAGGTCGGGCCGATGCGCGAGGAGCTCCACCGGCAGCGTTTTCGGCAAGGGCGGCGCGGAAGGAAGGCCGACGAGGCCCCTGACCGCGACTCCCCGCCCGGCGTCGGGCCCCTGACCGCTGAGGCGAGCGAGCAGATCCTGCTGCAAACCCAGCAGAGCCTCCACACCGGCCTCGCGTTTCAGCGCCGCTTCGAGATCCATGCGGGCCGAAGCGGTGGCGTCTTCGATGTCGATGCCGGTGCGGAAGCGCGTCTCCGCGACTCTCACCAACTCGCGCCGCAGCTTGGTCATCTCGCGCGCGAGCTCGAGCTGGCGGCCGGCGGCGAGACCCCGGAAATAGGCGCGAGCAAGCGCAGTCGTGAGCAAGAGGCGAGTCTCGGCGAGTTCAGCCGCCTCCGCCGCGGTCTCGCCGATCGCTGCGTCCAGCGCCGCACGGTTTTTCCCCCAGAAGTCGAACTCGTAATAGAGCGACGGGATCAGATTGCCCGCGGTCTTTTCTTGACCCGCAATGGCCGGATTGTAGGAGGCCTCCACGCCGTGCTTGGCGATGCGATGTTGGACCATATTCATGTTGATATCCAAGGACGGCAGCAGCCTCGAGCCTTCGACCTCGGTGATCGCCTCGGCCTGATGCAGTCGATCATAGACGCGCTTGAGATCCTGGTTATCCTCGAGCGCCGCCGTCATGAGCTCGTTGAGCTCCTTGCTGCGGAACTGACACCACCACTCCGACACCGGCCAGGCGCCGTCATCGCGCGCACCGGCGTGGCCTAACGTACGTTCCATGGCGGGCGGCGTCATGAAGAGCGCGCGATCCTCGCTGCCGACGTTGCAGCCGGCGAGCGAGAGCGCAAGCAAGGCCAGCGCCATCGGCCTTGGGAACCGACTCAAGGCGCGAGAGTCAAAATCCACGCGCGCGCATCGATCATGTCGGAGAGCTCTCCATGAGCTCCTCGGCCTCGAGATGCGCCTGATCATCGCGCCGCCAGAAGGCGATCCGCGTCGGATGCGCGAACCAGACAAGGATCGCCAGCGCAACGAAGACGACGGCGCCGAGCAGAAAGGCGTCGTCCATACCCAGCAACCACGACTGCTGGTGCATGAGATCGCCGAGCTCGCGTGTGATCGCCGCAGGCTTCACGCCGGCGGCCTCGAGCTTCGCAGTGATTTGTCCCAAGAGGTCGAGGGACGCGAAGCGCCTCCCGCCGACATGGCTCGCGAGACCAAGCTGATGAAAAGGCGCGCGCCGAAACTGCACGGTGGCCAGCAGCGCGATGCCATAAGCGCCCGCCACCGTGCGGAGCAGCGCGAGTTCTTCCGCCGCGCGAATGAGCTGCGCGCCCGCGAGCCCATGCATGGCGAGACTGGCCAGCGGCGCGAAGAAAAAGGCGATGAAGAAGCCCCAGAAATACACCGGCCAGGAAATCTGGTCGAACCAGGCGAGCCGGTCGAAGAGCCCGAACCAGGTGAATGTTCCAGCAAGGCCGATGAAGTCTAAGAAGGAGAGCAGACGCACGTCGACCGTCTTGTTGAGCTCGTGCAATATCGCGACCATCGGTCCCGCGATGAGGAACATCGAAAGATAGACCAGACCCGCCAACGAGGAGGTATAGCCGTTGAGAAGCTGCAATTGCCCCACGAAGACGGATAGCATCCCCTGGATGACGAGAAATCCGAAAACCGAGCAGAAGGTCGCGATGGCGTAATTGCGATTCCAGAAGAGCTGCAAATCGAGCACTGGATTGCGCTCGCCAAGCTCCCAAATCACAAAAAGGGGAAGGAAGATGATGACGACGACGAGCGCGATTTGTAGGATGGGCGAGGCGAACCAATCGAAGTCGTTGCCCATGTTGAAGATGGTCTGCGCCGCATAGACGATGACCGTAAGCAGGACGACGCCCACGAAGTCGAAGCGTACGATCCTGGCTTGGATGGCGCGGCCGTAAAGCAGGGCGCCAACGATCCCCGCGGCAAACAGGCCCACGGCGATGTCGCTGTAGAACACATAGCGCCAGCTCAGGAACTCTGCGTACCAGCCGGCGACAAACACGCCAAGCGTGAAGGGCGTCATGCTCAACACGCCCCAGACGCCCACGGCCAGCGTCCTCGCATGCTCCGGAAATTCCCTGAGGGCCATGGACTGCGCGAGCGGGAGCGTCACGCCGCCGAGAAATCCGAGCATAATGCGGGCCGGGAGGAACTGCCAAAGCGTTTCGCTGGCCGCGCAAACCCAGGCGAGGAAGGCGTAGAGCGCCATGGATGCGACATACACGCGGTAATCGCCGTAACGCCCGCCAAACCAGCGAGCGAAGGGAAGCCCGAGCGCTATGCCGATCATGTGATTGGTCGTGGCCCAAGAGCCAAAGCTCGGGTTGACGCCGCCAAGGCTGCCCGACGCATAAGGAACAGTGATCGTGTAGCCGGGAACGTTGGACAGAACGACGATCGTTCCGAGCGCCAGCGTGGCCGTCAGAAGCCATAAGCGCCAGCCGCGCAAGGGGATGTCGTCGACGAAAGCCGGCGAGTTCACGATAGGCTCCACAACCGCGTGCGCGCAGATCGGGCCAGGCGACGCGTCTTCTATTTGCATGTCGTCTAGCCGCGCATGCACCCAGACTCCTACCCGTCACATGTAGGGTCGGAACCATCAGCTCGCGCGGCAGGCGGCGGTGATAAAACTCCCTCCATCGCCCAGTTCTGGTAAAAGAGAACTCCCCGCCTCTGTCAACCTGCAGCCCTAGCTCAGCGCACGCGCGTATCGCATAACATTTTGATATAACTGATAAAATATCACAGAAAAAAAATATCGCCTCGCGATCAAATCCGACGCGCGCGAAGCGAAGAATCGTTCTACGACCTATTTTGGCGGCGCTATAGCTCATGAAACATGACCGGCTGAAGCGCCGCCCTCGAGTCCATGTCGAGCGCATGCTTAGGCCTCCCACGCTGGCGGGCGGCGTCATAAACGGCGCAAGAATCTCATTCGCGGCGCCGTCGCCTGGATGCGACAGCGCGGGGAGGGCCGGCCCGATCACCGCGCGACAGTTCTGCTTCATGGCGACTCCATGAGCTCTTCGGCCTCCAAATGCGCCCGGTCTCCGCGTCGCCAGAATGCGATCATCGTCGGATGCGCGAACCAAACAAGGATCGCCAGCGCGACGAACACGACGGCGCCGAGCAGGAAGGCGTCGTTCATCCCGAGCAGCCACGACTGCTCGTGCATGAGATTGCCGAGCGTGCGGGTGATCACCCCGGAGTTGACGCCCGCCGCTTCGAGCTTCGCGGTTATTTGCGACAGCAGGTCGAGGGAGGCAAAGCTCCTCCCGCCGACATGGTTCGCAAGATCGAGCTGATGGAAAGGCGCCCGGCGGAACTGCACGACTCCCAGCAGCGCAATGCCATAGGCGCCCGCGACGGTGCGCAGCAGCGCGAGTTCTTCCGCCGCCCGGATGAGCCTTGCGCCGGAGAGTCCGTGCATCGCCATGCTCGCCAAAGGCGCGAAGAAAAAGGCGATGAAGAAGCCGAAGAAGAGCGCCGGCCAAGTGAGCTGGTCGAACCAGGCGAGCCGATCGAAAAGCCCGAACCAGGTCAAGGTCGACGCGAGCCCGAGAAAATCGAAAAAGGACAGCAGGCGCACATCGACCGTCTTGTTGAGCTCATGCAGTATGGCGACGGACGGCCCCGCCACGACGAACATCGAAAGATAGATCAGACCCACAAGTGAAGGGGTGTAGCCGTTGAGGAGTTGCAGCTGGTTGGCCATCATCGCCAGCAGTCCCTGGATGATCAGAAAGCCGAAGAAGGAGCAAAAGGTCGCGATGGCGTAATTGCGTCGCCCGAACAGCCGCAGGTCGAGCACCGGATGGCGTTCGCCGAGTTCCCAGATCACGAAGACGGGAAGACCTAGGGCGACGACGACGAGCGCTACCTGCAGCACGGGCGACGCGAACCAGTCCAAGTCGTTGCCCAGGCCGAGGATTGTCTGCGCGGCATAGACGATGGCCGTGAGCAGGACGACGCCCACGAAGTCGAAGCGCACGATCCTGGTCTCGAAGCCGCGGCCATAAAGCAGGGCGCCGACGGCGCCCGCAATTAGCAGGCCCGCAACGATGTCGGTATAAAGAACGAAGCGCCAGCTCAGGAACTCGGCGTACCAGCCGCTGACGAAGACGCCGATCGTGAAGGGCGTCATGCTCAACACGCCCCAGAGGCCGACAACCCACGTGCGCGCGTGTTCTGGAAATTCCTTGAGCGCCAAGGATTGTCCGAGCGGAAGCGTCACGCCGCCGAGGAAGCCGAGCACGATACGGCCCGGCAGGAACTGCCAAAGCGTTGCGCTCGTCGCGCAAACCCATGCGGCGACGGCGTAAAGCAGGAAGGCTACGACATAAACGCGATAGTCGCCGAAACGTCCTGAAAACCAGCGCGCGAAGGGAAGCCCAAGCGCGAGGCCCACCATGTAATCGGTCGTCCCAAAGGAGCCGAAGCTCGGCGTGACGGCGCCGAGGCTGCCCGAAGCATAAGGAATGGTGACCATGTAGCCGGCGACGTTCGAGAGAACGACGATCGTGCCGAGCGCCAAATTGGCGGTGAACAGCCACAAGCGCCAGCCGCGCAAGGGCGCGTCGTCGACCAAAGCCGGCGAGCTCACGATGCGCTCCACAACCGCGTGCGCGCAGATCTGGCCAGGCGGTGCGTCTCCAATTCTATTTACATGTCGTCGTGCTACGCATGCGCCCCCACTACCCCTCATGTCCAGGATAGGAATCGTCAGCCGGCGCGGCAGGGGGTGGCGGTTATAAGACGCGCCCCACCGCCTGCTTCGGCTAAACAAGAACTGCCTTCCTCTGTCAACCTGTAGCTCAAGCCCAGCGGGCTGAGAGAGAGCACGAATTATTGGTACGGGGGCCGAAATATCGCAGAGGGCGGAAAGGAAAAAATATATCGCCCCACGATCGAATCCGACGAGCAGGAAGCAAAAATTCATTCTACGACCTATTCCGGCGGCGCTACAGCGCGGGAAGAGCGACGGGCTGAGCCGCCGCCGTCGAATCCATGACGAGCGCATGCTTAACCGTTTCATCGAACGTCCCCGGCTCGCGGGCGGCCTCATAAACGGCGCACGAATCTCGTTCACGGCGCCGCAGCCTCGATGCGAGGGCGAAAGGATCATCGCGCAACGGTTCTGCTTCATGGCGACTCCATGAGTTCTTCGGCCTCCAAATGCGCCCTGTCATCGCGCCGCCAGAAGGCGATCAGCGTCGGATGCGCGAACCAGACCAGAATCGCCAGCGCGACGAACACGACCGCGCCGAGGAGAAACGTGTCGTTCATCCCGAGCAGCAACGACTGCTGGCGCATGAGATTGCCCAGAGTGTGGGTGACCGCCCCGGGTTTGACGCCCGCCGCCTCGAGTTTCGCGGTGATCTGCCCCAACAGGTCGAGGGAGGCGAAACGCCTACCCCCGAGATGGTCCGCTAGATTGAGCTGATGGAAAGGCGCGCGACGGAACTGCACGACGGGAAGCAGCGTAATGCCGAAGGATCCTGCGACGGTGCGCAGAAGCGCAAGCTCTTCCGCCGCCCGGATGAGCTTCGCGTCAGTGAGGCCGTGCATAGCTAGGCTCGCCAAAGGCGCGAAGAAAAGGGCGATGAAGAAGCCGAAGAAAAGCACCGGCCAAGAGAGCTGGTCGAACCAGGCGAGCCGATCGAAAAGCCCGAACCAGGTCAAGGTCCCCGCGAGTCCGAGAAAATCGAAAAAGGACAGCAGGCGCACGTCGATCGTCTTGTTGAGCTCATGCAGTATGGCGACGGACGGCCCCGCCACGACGAACATGAGCAGATAGACCATCCCCGCAAGCGAGGAAGAATAGCCGTTGAGCAGTTGCAGTTGCACCGTCAAGAATGACAACAGCCCCTGGACGACCAGAAAGCCGAAGACCGAGCAGAAGGTCGCGATAGCGTAATTGCGATGCGTGAAGAGCCGAAGATCCAACGCCGGATGGCGTTCGCCGAGCTCCCAGATCACGAAGGCGGGAAAGGCTATCACGGCGACGACGAGCGCAACCTGCAGGATCGGCGACGCGAACCAATCGAAGTCGTTGCCCATGTTGAAGATGGTCTGTACGGCATAGACGATGGCCGTGAGCAGCATGACGCCCACGAGGTCGAAGCGCACGATCCTGGACTGGAAGCCGCGACCGTAAAGCAGGGCGCCCACGACGCCCGCGACCAGAAGGCTGACGGTGATGTCGGTATAGAACAAGTAGCGCCAGCTGCGGAATTCCGCATACCAGTCGCTGACGAACACGCCGATGGTGAAGGGCGTCATGCTCAGCACGCCCCAGAGGCCGACGACCCAGGTGCGCGCGTGTTCTGGAAATTCCTTGAGCGCCAGCGATTGCGCGAGCGGGAGCGTCACGCCGCCGATGAAGCCCAGCGCGATACGGGCCGGGAGGAGCTGCCAAAGCGTCTGGCTCGTTGCGCAGACCCAGGCGACGCAGGCGTAAAGCAGGAAGGCTACGACATAAACGCGATAGTCGCCGAAACGTCCTGCAAACCAGCGCGCGAAGGGGAGCCCAAGCGCGATGCCGACCATGTGGTCGGTCGTCGCCCAGGAGCTGAAGCTCGGCGTGACGCCGCCGAGGCTGCCGGCCGCATAGGGGCCGACGGTGGTGTATCCTGGAACGTTCGAAAGGACGACGATCGTCCCGAGAGCCAAATTGGCGGTGAACAGCCACAAGCGCCAGCCGCGCAAGGGAGCGCCATGGCGTATGGCCGGCGAGTTCAAAATGCGCTCCGCAGCAACACGCCCGCCGCTCGCGCCGGGCGGCGCGTCGCCAGATTTTCCTCGAAATCCTCGAGCGGTATTATCAAGCGGAATCCTACCTGCTTTAGAAGGTAGGAGTCATTAGCCGGCGCTTCGGGCGGCGGCGGTTATAAGGCGAACTCCATCGCCTGCTTTAGCTAAACAGGAACTCTGCGTCTGTGTCAACAGGCCGCCGCGCCGTTCTCGAGGCCGTCTTTTGCGCACGCCGCCGGGGCATGGCATGAAGAGTCTCCCTTCGGAGACGCATCGCATGCCTCTTTACGCGCTTGACGACGAAACGCCGCGCCTGCCGGCCGCGAGCCGATACTGGGTGGCGCCCAACGCCATCCTCATTGGCCGCGTAGCGCTCGAGGAGGACGCCAACATATGGTTCGGCTGCGTGCTGCGCGGCGACAATGAGTGGATCACGATCGGCGCGCGCACGAACATCCAAGACAACTGCGTGCTACACACCGACATGGGCTTTCCGCTCGACATCGGCGCAGATTGCACGATCGGCCACAATGTGATCCTGCACAGCTGCACCATCGGCGAGAACAGCCTGATCGGCATGGGCGCGACGATTCTGAACGGCGCGAAGATCGGCAAGAACTGCCTCGTCGGCGCCAATGCGCTCGTCACGGAGGCCAAGGTCTTTCCCGACAACAGCCTCATCGTCGGCTCGCCGGCGCAGGTCAAGCGCGAGCTCGATCCCGGCGCTTCGCAACGCCATCTGGAATCGGCCAAACATTACGTCGAGAACGCACACCGCTACGCTCAAGGCCTGCGGCCGATCCCAGGCGCCTGAACCTCCGAAAAGCGTCTCTTTCGTTTGCGTTCAGGCGCCCTCGTCTCTAACCTCGCTTCCTAAAGCGAATTCGGCAAAAGTTGACACACTTTTGAATTAGAATTCGCTCCAGCATTACAAACTGGCGCCCTTTCTTATGGCTCGAACGATCCCGTTCGCGCGGGACGCGCGCCAGAGCGATTCTGAGAGGAGCCCGGTCATGCGACCACGCCTCGCGCTCGCCTTGCTGGCGGCGTTTCTCTTGGGCGTCGGCAACGCCGCGGCGGCGGCCGAGCGGCGCGTCG
>Ga0335078_10014485_pt1 | contig 11692 bp, 9 predicted proteins | sample Lox_Sample_32_FD_206711 | JGI IMG/M metagenome (GOLD analysis project Ga0335078, IMG submission 206711) | Soil microbial communities from Loxahatchee National Wildlife Refuge, Florida, United States - Lox_Sample_3.2 | ecosystem: Environmental > Terrestrial > Soil > Wetlands | place: USA: Florida...
GCATTTTAAAAATCATCAAGCGCGGCGGCGAAGCGGGCGGACTGAGCAAGGAAATGCCGGCTTGGGGAGAGGCGTTCGACGACGACGAGATCAAGGGCCTGGCCGCATACGTTCGCCAGTTCTGCAAGCCGCAAAACGCACATAACCAATGAGGCGAATGCGGCTTCTCGATTCCATCCTCGTATCGCTTCCCGCTTTCCTGGCCTTGGCAGCGATAAGCCCGGAGCCGGCGCTCAGCTTTCCCTGGAGCATCGACATGTTTCGTGGACCGGCGGTGCAGCCGATGGCGACGACGCCGCGGGTGATGCCGCCTGATACGATATCGGTTGACGGCGAGCCTCCGCTGTCCACGGCGGCGTCGCGCAGGCTGCAGAATCCATTGAATCCATTGTCCAAAGATGTTGGAGATGGCGCAAAATTATACTCGATGTATTGCTCGGTGTGCCACGGTCCTGGGGGCCGGGGCGACGGCCCCGCCAGCTCGATACTGCGCACAGCTCCCGCTGATCTCACTTCGCGCCGCGCCATTGTGATGAAAGACGGCTCAATCTACGGAACTATCAGAAATGGCACTCAGATCATGCCGCCTCTCGGTGACGCGCTTTCACGCCTGGAGCGATGGCGCATCGTGTTGTTCGTGCGCGAGCTGCAAAAGCAGAACACGTCATCGAACGGCACACCTTCGAAACAGCCATCGCCGCCCCCTCGATAGTCATTCGAGCAGGAACTTTTTTCGGCGCAGCCACGCCGTCCCGGCGAGAAGCGAAAGCCCGATGCCAATCAGCGCCGGAATCACGTGCCAGCTAATGAAGTGCACGCGATCGTCGATCGCGCATCCAAGGCGCGTGATCGCGAGGCTGAAGAAAAATGCGGCGGCGCCGATCAATCCGCCCGCCGTCGCGGATGAAGTCGGCGCACCGCGCCGCACCGCCCATAGCATCGCGGTCCACGGGATAGCCGCGAAGATCCCAATGCATAGCGCGCACCGGGCGCCCGCATGGATGAATTCGCTGAGGGCAACGTCCTGGTTGGCCGGTTCGCTGAACACGAACAGGATCGCGACGCCGCTGATCAGCATCACGAGCTCCAGTTCATGCGACGTTACCTCGCGCCCCGGTATCGCAGCTCGCAGCGCCAACATTGCCGCGAGAACGCCGGCGATGACAAACAACGTCACTTCTGCCAGGAAGCGAGCGTTGGCGATCTTCTCAGGCAAATCGGCGCGCGCGCCGGAAACCACCGCGATCAAGATGAGACTCGCTTCGAGCAGTAGCCACATCGCGAGCCGCGCATTAACTGGCCACAGACGCCTGACCGGTTGCAGCTCGGCGGCCAGTCGATCGATCATCGCTTGTCGCGTTTCGCGTTGCGTCTCTCGCTCCCCCATCCCAGTCCTCAGCCTACGATCAACTTTTTCAGCGTCTCGTACGCGCGATGGGCGCGCACCTTCAGCGCTCCCACACTGACGCCCGCGCGCCGTGCCGCCTCAGTTGTCGTGAGTCCTTCCATTTTCAGCATCACGAAGGCTTCGCGCTGTACCGGCGTCAGATGGCCGAGTGCTTCTTCGAGATCGGGTTGCGTTCCGGTTTCAGGATCCGCAGCCACTTCGGGCGGCAAATCGGTCAGGTCCTGCCATTTCGCGCGCGACCAATGGCGATGGGCGTGATCGGCGGCGACGTTGCGCGCGATCGCGAACAGCCATGGCTCCAGCGGACGAGACGGTTCGTAGGTATGACGAGCCTGGTAAAGCGCGAGCAGCACTTCTTGGAAGACGTCCTCGATTTCGCTCGAATCAGCTATCTTCCGCCGAATAAAGTTCGAAATGGATGGGCCTATGTCTTCCAAAAGATTCCGGAAAGCGAGGCTGTCGCCCCGTTGCACGCGCTCCATCAGTTGGGCTCGCCTTTGACTACGCTCGTCTCGTGCAGCCCGATCAATCATTGGAGGATTACCGCGCCGGGCAATAAAGTTACGTCGATTGCCCGGCGATGGTGAGGTTTCCGCTATCTAATAGCCGATCCGACGCGCGAATCCCAATACGTCCGAACCGACCGTAAGCTCGCTAATTCCATCCAAATGTTACTCCGCTATGCGCATCGCGCAGCGAAATTTTTGGCCCGATTTGAGCGTAACTATCGTCGCTTCAGGCGGAATAATCGCTCTGAGGGTCAAGAATGTCCGATTAAGTCGAACCTGCCATCCCAAAGCTTGGGCGACTCGTATTTTGGACAGGTCGTTTAACTCGAAACTTACCGGAGGGATTAAGATGAAGTTTTCAGCGTTCTCACGTATCGCAGCCGCGGCCGCTTTGGCTTCGGCCTGCCTGGTCACCTGGAGCCCTGCGTCGGCTCAGGCCCAACTAGGCGGCAGCCAAAGCCAGACTTTAGTATGGCATCGAATTTTCGGCATCCCGGAAGCCTTCAACGTGGTCGGATCCGGCACCGGCGCGGTCAATGGCGGCGCTCCCTGGGTTACTACTTCCGGCAACGCCAAGATAAATTTGAAAAAGGGAACGGTCAGCTTCAACGTCAAGGGATTGGTGTTGGCAGTCGGCGGCGAGGCCGCGGTACCGATTTCGGGTTTGCAAATCGGCACCCCGGCGGGCGTGACCGAAGTTAAGGGCACCGTCGTATGCGCCGTGAGTGGCGTGGGCAATGGCGGCAATTCGGTTCTGGTCGATACTCCCGCAGTTCCCCTGAGCTCGACCGGCGACGCTTCGTTCAGCGGCAAGGTCGGTCCGTTTCCGTCCGCTTGCAGCACCAGCGATATCGCCTTTCTGATTCGTATCGTAGAGCCGGATGGCTTTGCCGATCTCTGGATCGCGGCCGGCGGCGTTCTCGACCCTCCCTGACCCGCGAGCATGGCCGGCGGCGTTAGTTCCCCCCCACACCGCCGCCGGCCATCATCTCTGATCGGTTCCCGCGATAATCGAAATGTTTCTTCCGAGCGCGATTTAACTAGCTGCGCAGACCGATGAATCCGTTTTTGATCGCTGGCTGACCTTCCGCGTTAAGCACCTCGAAGAAAACTCCGTCTCCCTCGCGCGAAAGGATTCGCAGTTTCACCTCGGACGGCATCAGCACCATCGCCGCGAAACGTCCTGCCGCGCGCACCACGCGAGCCGGATCGTTGCCGGCCTCGATTTCCGCGATCCGTGAAATCGCCAGCGCCAGGGTCGCCGTGCCATGCAGGATGATGTCGGGCAGTCCGGCCGCCGCCGCCACCGCGACGTCGGTGTGTACCGGATTCCAGATGCGTGCGCACTCGGTGTAGATGTGCGCCAGGCCCGCCGCGATCGGAATCGAGATCTCCTTGCGCGCCGCATCTTTCGATTCATTGCGCGCCGGCAACGCCGGACCCTCGGCGATCGAGTGCTTCGCACCAACCACCTCGGTATTGCGGTACATCACGCCTTCCCACGTCTCGCACACCAGCTCGCCCTTCGAATCGGTGGTGCCGAAGCGAACCGTCATGAACGCTCCCGGCTTGCGCTGCTCGATACCCGTGATCGTCGCGCGTGTCGTGAGCGTGTCGCCGGGGCGCACCGCGCGATGCACGATAAGGTCGTGCGTCGCGTGCACCGCCCGGATATTTTCGTCCGCCGTGAGGAACGCCTGGTTGAGCTGGCGGCGCATCGCGAGCATCACCGGCCATTCCACGCATACCGGGAACAGTGGATGCGCCACGATTCCTTCGTCGCGCCGCGTGTCGAAATAGCACGGGAGCGTCTCGCCCAGCGACGCCGCGTAAGCCATCACCCATCGCGCGTCGACTTGATGGACGAACGGCTCGCTCTCTTTTCCTACGATCGATGAATCAATTGGCATGAAGATTTTGTAGCGCGATGCGCCCGTCAGCGTCCAATGCCGGCGCGGGGCCGCTTACGCAAGCTCGTCGATAATCGGCCAATCCGCCAGTTGCTCGAGTGATCGAGCAACTTCTTCCGCCCCAATTTCGGTCAAGCATCGGTAGTGGCCATATCGGCAAGTCCGCGCGAGGCACGGGCTGCACTCGATCTGTCGGTAGATAACCTTGCTACGACGGCCTAGCGGCGCGGTGCGCGCAGGAGAAGTGGAACCGAAAATGCCGACGGTCGGGATGCCAAGCGCTCCCGCCAGATGCATGCATCCCGAGTCGTTGCCGGCAAATCCATCCGCGATCGACAACAGCGCGATCAGCTCGCCGATGTTTTGCTCGCCCGCGCCGACGATCGCGCCGCTTTTGCTCGCCGCCGCGATTTGCTCGCATTTCGCTCGCTCGGCCGGCGCACCGGCCAGCACACACTCCGCACCCTCGTGGATGTCCAGCAGATCGATCAGCGCCGCGTAGTGATCCGCCGGCCATTCTTTCGCCGGGCCATACGCCGCCGCCGGCGCGAGTACGAACAATCGGCCGTGCGGACGCCGACGCCGCTCGGCCAGCCACTGGCGAACGTTGATACGATGCGGTTCGTGAACGTCGAGCGCGTAGTCGTCAGCGTCGCCCTCGATCCCCAGCGTCTCGCGCAGCATTTCGAGATAATAATGCACCTGGTGCGCGCGCATGACTTCGGCACTCGGAGTTGTCCGATGAGTCAGCAGCAGGCCGCGCATGTCGCGTGCGAATCCCGCCCTGGACGTCACGCCGCCCAGCACGGCCCATAGCGCGGACTCGAAACTGTTCGGAAAGAGCACGGCGAGATCGTGCTTGCGGTTGCGGATGCCCTCAATAATCAAACCTCGATCGACAAGTCCGCGCGGGCCCCGCGACACACGATATCCGATCACCTCGTCGACCCATCCTGCGCCGTCGAAAAAACTCGCGAACTCTTCCTTCACCAGCACCGACAAGTGCGCGTCCGGGAGCGCTCGCCTGATCGCCTTCAGCGCGGGCAGGCTGATCACAATATCGCCCAGCCAGTTGACTTCCTTCACCAGGACGCGGCGTGGCGCCGAAGCCAACCTGGGGGTCGATGCGGTGCTGCGTGCATGCGGCCGTACCCAAACTGGATCCCGCGTTTTCACTTGGATTCGCAAACTCTTGATAACATTGATGTTTTGGCGCGATTACGCTTTATAATCGCCCCGAGATCGCGCCCGCCGTGCGCCTCAAGCAGTCACAAGTCTCATACTACCGACCCAGCTTCCGCGCCAACAAGAGCGCGACGACAATCGCCAACCGCGGCGGCGTTTATCGACAGGTTGCGGCGACGCTCGAGAACGCGAACTATATCGCTGATGTCGCAACGATCAGCTAAGACGCTCGCGCGGCGCGCCCGTCGCTAGCCCATCCCGGTGCTTCGCAAACTCAACCCCGAAATCGCAGCCGCTGCCGCGATGTTCGCGCTGGCGGCCACGATCTTTTTCTTTCATCTCGGAGCTTACGGACTGTGGGAGCCGGACGAGGGACGCTACTCGGAAATTCCGCGCGAGATGATCGAGAGCGGCGATTACCTCGTGCCGCATCTGAACTACGTCGCCTACGTCGAAAAGCCGCCGCTGCTGTACTGGATGACGGCCGCTTCGTTCCGCGCGTTCGGAGAGAATGAGTTCGCCGCTCGCGTCGTGTCAGCGATGGCCGCGATGCTCGGCGTGATCGCCACTTTCGTCTTCGCGATGCGAACGTTCGATCGCCGCCGCGCGATTCTGGCCGGCGCCATCCTCGCGACCAGCCCGCTCTACGCCGTGATGGCGCAGGTGCTCACTACCGACATGCTGCTGGCGTCGCTCGTGACCATCGGATTTTTCAGCTTCTTTTTGGCTTGGCGCGACGGTGGCATCTGGCGATGGATTTTCTACGCTGCGATGGGCCTGGGCATTCTAGCGAAGGGTCCCGTCGGTGCGGCTTTGCCGGTACTGGTGGCCTTGGTTTTTCTTTGGTGGCAAAGCGATCTCGCCGACGGAATAAAAAAGCTTCGCCCTGCGAACGGTCTCGCGCTCACTGCGGTGATCGCGGCGCCGTGGTTCGTCGCGGTCGCAATCCGGGTGCCCGGCTTCTTATGGTTCTATTTCGTCGGCGAGCACCTGCGACGATTTTTCCAGGCCAGCTACAGCCACGGCGAACCGATTTATTTCTACCTGCCGGTCTTGTTGATCGGCCTGATGCCTTGGTCGCTGATGTCGCCGGCGATTCTTCGCCGCGATTCGCAGAACTCCGCGCGAAGTTTCTGCCTGATCGCATCGATCGTGGTGCTCGCGCTGTTTTCGCTCGCCAGCGCCAAGCTGATCCCGTATGTCCTTCCGGCGCTGCCGCCGCTCGCGGTTGTGCTCGCTGACGCGATCCTGTCGCGCGTCGAAACCGCGGCGCGAGCTTCCGGACTTCGGTTCACTGCCGCCGCTGTAGGTTTCGCTGGAGTCGCCGTTCTGATCGTCGCGGCTCTGGCGCCTCATTTCCACGGCCAATACCTGGTGCTGGCGCGCGCAGCGATGTTCGTGATCGGAGCGATTCTGCTCGGCGGTGGATTGGCGACCGCCGCGATTCTTCGCCGCAACCGCATTGTGCCCGCGCTCGCGTCATTGGCTTTCACCATCGCGCTCGCGCTACTCGCGGGAACCTACGCGCGGATCGCGGTCGAGCCGATGCGTTCCTATGCGGAGTTGAGCCGCGCGGTTGCAGCGCAGGCGCCCGACGCGTCGCTCATCTGCTATCACCGCTACATCCAATCGCTGCCTTTCTACGCCCGCCGGCGAGTGATCCTGGTCGGGCAGCGGAGCGAGCTCGGTTTCGGCGCCGCACGCAGCGCCGACGCCCACGATTATTTTTTTGATTCGGACGGCGATTTGATCCGGCTATGGAATCGCGCGGAAAAATCGGTGCTGCTGATCGATCAATCCGATCTGGATCGGCTGAAACCGCTGTTGGGAAGTTTCCGCGTGATCGCGAGCGAGCACACCAAGCGAGCCGTGGTTAAATCGACGCCGTAGTGGAACTGGACTCCGGTCACTCGTAACGCAGCGCCTCGATCGGGTCCATCATCGACGCCTTGCGCGCCGGATACCATCCGAAGAACACTCCGACCGCCGCCGCGAATACGAACCCGCCCACCACCGCGGTCGGCGAGATCAGCGTCGGCCATTTCGCCATCGCCGACAGCAGCTTGGACGTAACAATTCCCAGGATCGCCCCCGCCAACCCGCCGGTCACTCCGAGCAGCGCGGCTTCGATAAGGAATTGCAGCAGGATATGCAGCCGTCGTGCGCCGATCGCCATCCGGATTCCGATCTCGCGCGTGCGCTCGGTGACCGAGACCAGCATGATGTTCATGATTCCGATTCCGCCCACTACCAGCGAGATCGACGCGACGGTAGCGAGCAGCAGCGTCATCACCTGGCTGGCGCTCGCGGAGGCCTGCGCGATTTCGGCGAGGCTTCGCACGGTGAAATCGTCGTCCTGGCCGGGCTGAATATGATGGCGCCGATGCAGCACCTGGGTCACTTCATCCAGCGCATTATCGACCTCCTGTGCGGAGCGTGCCTTGAGGTAAATCGTGTTGACCACGCCGGAGATCTTCGGCGGCGCGCCGAACGGATTTATGATCGTGGTGTTGGTCTGATAAAGCGGGCTCTGCGCCGTGGTCAGCGGCACGTTGATGTAAGGATTCAGCACCGGATTGGTCGAGCCGGTGGTCGCCGACGCCACCGCCGCACTTACCTGCGAGGTGCCCAGCACTTTGCGCTCGGCCGTGGTGAACGGCATCAGCACGATATCGTCCTGGTCCTGGCCGAAGTTCGATTGACCCTTGACCGAGAGCACGCCAACCACGCGCATGGGGAAATGCTTGACCCGGATCATCGCGCCCACCGGATCTTCGTCGCCCTTGAAAAGATTGTTGACCACCGTCTGCCCCAGCAGGCATACCGGCGCGGCGCTGCGCGTTTCCTCCTCGGTGAAATTGCGCCCGGCGGCTAGCGGCCAATCGCGAATCGTCAGGTACTCCGGCGTCATCCCGTTGATCGTCGTGCTCCAGTTCTGATTCGCGTAAATCACCTGCGCCACCTGCCGATCGGTGTAGCTGACCGCGTCGACCGTGCGCACCTCTTTTTTGATCGCTTCGGCGTCGGACACCGTCAGCGTCGACGTGCTGCCGAAACCGATTCGCACGCCGCTCGAGGTGGTCGCGCCCGGCAGGATCACCAGCAGGTTAGTGCCGAGACTCTGGATCTGTTGCTGCACCGAGTAGCGCGCACCGTCGCCCACCGCGACCATCGCGATCACCGCGGCCACGCCGATAAAAATCCCGAGCATCGTGAGCGCACTGCGGGTCTTGTTACGCGTGAGCGCGCGCGCCGCCGCGCTAAGCGCCATCGCCACGAAGGTCCAGATATCTTCGCTGCTCTGCGCCGCTGCTGTCGCGATCTGGACCCGCGCCGGCTCGGGCGCGGCTGCGGCTGCCGCCACCGCAGCTTGGTCCTCCGGTTTGCGATGGTCCGAGATGATCACGCCGTCGCGAAATGTGATCACGCGATCCGCGTACGCGGCGACGTCGGGATCGTGCGTAACCAGCAACGCGGTGATTCCCTGCTCGCGATTGAGCCGGCGGATGATCTCCATGATCTCGGCCGAGTTGGTCGAGTCCAGGTTTCCGGTCGGCTCGTCCGCCAGCAGGATCGATGGCTGATTCACCAGCGCCCGCGCGATCGCGACGCGCTGCTGCTGGCCGCCTGAGAGCTGGTTCGGATGATTCTGCGAGCGGCCCTTGAGCCCGACGGTTTCCAGCAGTTGGGCCGCGCGTTCCTCGCCCTCGCGGCTCCATTTTGAGTAAAACAGCGGCAGCTCGACGTTTTCGAGCGCAGTGGTGCGTGCGAGCAGATTGAAAGTTTGAAAGATGAAGCCGATTCGCCGGCTGCGAATCGCCGCCAGCTCCTCCTCGGAAAGCGACGCGACGTCAACCCCCTCGAGCAGGTAGCGGCCGTGGCTCGGACGATCGAGGCATCCGACCAGGTTCATCAGCGTCGATTTGCCGGAACCCGAGGCGCCCATGATCGCGACGAATTCGCCACGCTCGATCCGCAGGCTCACGCCCCGCAGCGCGCGCACTTCGATTTCGCCAAGATGGTAGGTCTTGTCGACCTCGATTATCTCGATCACCGGTTCCATCGCCGATGCTTAGTGGATAAACCGCAGCGAGGTCGGACGCGAACCGCCTCCTCCACTGCCCTCCTGGCTGTTGGCTCGGATCTGATCGACCACCACGACGTCGCCCTCTTTCAGATCGCCGCTCACCACCTCGACGTAATTGCCGTCGTCGAGGCCGGTTTCGATCGGCACCGGCGTCAACTCGCCGCCCTTCTGCACCCACACGCGCTTGCCATGCTTATGATGCGCGCGCGCCTGGCCGTACTGCTCGTCCGACGAGGCACCGTCATTGGAGGCTGCAGAAGCCGCACCTGAGCCGGAGCCATTTCGCCTCTTGGGCGAGAAGCGCAGCGCCTGGCTTGGAACCCGTAGGACGTTGTCGCGCCGCGCGGTAACGATCGTGACGTTCGCAGTCATGCCGGGCTTCAGCAGAAATTCGGGATTCGCCACGGTGACAACCACGTCATAGGTGACGACGTTCTGGACTGTCACCGGCGCCTGGCGCACCTGCGATACTGAGCCTTCGAACACGCGCCCGGGAAAGGCATCGACGCCGAAATCTCCGACCTCGCCGATTTTGACATTGCCGATATCCGATTCGCTGACGTTGGTATCGACCTGCATCTGGGTGAGGTCTTTCGCGATCAGGAACAGCGTCGGGGTCTGGAAGCTCGCGGCCACTGTCTGCCCGACGTCGACGTTGCGCGAAATCACCGTGCCATCGACCGGCGAGATGATACTGGTGTAGTCGAGATTGACCTGGGCCTCTCCCAGATTCGCCTGCTGCTGATCGATATTGGCGCGATCGAGCTCGACCTGCGCCGCCGCCTGATCGGAAGCGCTGCGCGCAGAGTCGAGCGCGTCCTGCGAAATCGCGCGGCCCTTGAGCAGCCTCTCATCGCGCTCGAAGGTGAGCTTTTTGTAGGTCAGATCGGCTTGATCTTTGCCCAGTTGTGCCTTCGCCAGCGCCAACGCGGCCTTGGCCTGATCAACTTTGACCTGGAACTGGCGCGGATCGATTTTGGCGATGAGCTGACCGGCTTTAACCGGTGTGTTGAAGTCGGCAAAAATCTGCGTGATCGGGCCCGAATCGTAACTTCCCACTTGGACCGTGATCACCGGATTTACCGTTCCGGTTGCGGTCACTCCTCGCACCACGTTCCCTTTGGTGACCGTGGCGGTGATGTAGTGCGGGGCTGGCGGACGTGCGAAATAGAGGTAGTAGGCTGCCACCGCCGCGACCGGAATCGCGATTATGGCCATGATTTTCAACTTCTTTGACAAGCCCGACTCCTTTACCGCCGACGCGCCTGCACAAACTTCGCAATACCCTTTCTAGTATAACGGACGTTCCCGGTGCAGGTTTCATCGAACCGGAAGCCGGGTCGTGGGCCGGGTCGGCTCGATTTTTTTGGAATTCGAGGCCGCGCGCTTAAGGCCGATTATGCTCAAAATAGCTTCATTGAACCGCCAATTCGTACCTGTTAGTCAATCTTCTTCTCACCCAACTCGTTCGCAAGTCTATCGAGGCATCTGATGAAAAGAATGCGGAATTGGCGGAATCGATTCTGGGCTGTGGTTGCGATGCTCCTCGCTATTGGCATGATTTCCTCGGGCTCGGCCGGGGCGCAAGAGGAGATCAAGGGAACGCTTGGCTCGCCCGACGCCACCAGGTTTCCCGATTCGAAGATACTGCCCGGACCGGTTCCAAAGTTTGGCGGCGTGATCCAGCCCAACGCCGCGCAATCCAAGCCTTGGTGGCCACCGCAGGTCGCACCTCCAAAAGGCGCGCCGAACATCCTGCTGATCATGACCGACGACGTCGGTTTTGGCGCGCCTTCGACCTTTGGCGGCGTTATCCCAACCCCGGCCCTCGACCGCATCGCCCACGCCGGCCTGCGATATACCAACTTCCACTCGACCGCGTTGTGCTCGCCGACCCGAGCCGCGCTGATCACCGGTCGCAATCATCATTCGGTCGGCTTCGGGGTGGTCTCGGAAGCGGCCTCGGGATTTCCCGGCTACAACAGCATCATTGGCAAGGATAGCGCCACCCTCGGCAGGATCCTGCTCGAGAACGGGTATCGCACATCGTGGTTCGGCAAGGATCACAACACGCCAACCTGGTTCGCCAGCCAGGCCGGACCGTTCGATCAATGGCCTACCGGGATGGGCTTCGAGTATTTCTTCGGCTTCGTCGGTGGCGATACCAGCCAATGGGAGCCGAACCTGTTCCGCAATACCACCGCCATCTATCCCTATGTCGGCAATCCGGGATGGAACCTGACCACCGCGATGGCCGACGACGCCATCCACTGGATGCAGCAGTTGAACGATATCAATCCGTCGATGCCGTTCATGCTGTACTACGTCCCCGGCGGCACTCACGCGCCGCATCATGCGACGCCTGAGTGGATCAAAAAGATCAGCGATATGCATCTGTTCGACCAGGGATGGAACGATTTGCGCGACCAGATCTTCGCCAATCAGAAGAAATTAGGCGTGATCCCGCAGGACGCCAAGCTCACGCCCTGGCCCGACAGCTTGCTCAAGCGATGGAACACGCTGAACGATCAGGAGAAGAAGCTTTTCATCCGCCAGGTGGACGTCTATGCCGCCTTTCTGGCCTACACCGACC
>Ga0335078_10014486_pt1 | contig 11692 bp, 10 predicted proteins | sample Lox_Sample_32_FD_206711 | JGI IMG/M metagenome (GOLD analysis project Ga0335078, IMG submission 206711) | Soil microbial communities from Loxahatchee National Wildlife Refuge, Florida, United States - Lox_Sample_3.2 | ecosystem: Environmental > Terrestrial > Soil > Wetlands | place: USA...
CAATCCTGATCTAGCGAAGGCCGCTCGCAAAGACCTGATCATTGCCACGGGCCGCTCGGATTACACTAATCAAATCAACAACGTGCTAGGCTTTCCGTTCATCTTCCGCGGAGCTCTGGATGTCCGCGCCAAAGCCATCAATGATGACATGAAGTTCGCAGCCTCCAAGGCGCTGGCCGCGCTCGCTAAAGAAGATGTGCCCGATTCTGTTTTGCGTGCATACGGTGTGGATAGCATCAAGTTTGGACGCGAATATATCATTCCCAAGCCGCTTGATCCGCGCGTATTATTATGGGAGTCGCCCGCAGTTGCTGAAACAGCGATGAAGACTGGCGTTGCGCGCAAGATGATCGACATCACTGAATATCGCCAGCAGCTTGCTTATCGTCAGGGCAAGGGTGAGCAGGTGCGCTACTTCTTCCAAAACAAGGCCCGCTCATCGGGCGGAACGAAGCGCATCGCATTCGCGGAGGGTGAGGAGCCGAAGATCATTCGTGCCGCGTATCAAGTCAAGGAGGAGCGAATCGGCACACCGATTTTGATCGGCCGTCCATCCGTCATTCAACAGCAACTGGATACTCTGGGTATCGATTACAAACCTGAGGTCATTGATCCGTCTGACTTCAAGCGCTTGGACAAATATGCCACGGCTTATTATGAACTTCGCAACCGCAAAGGTTTAACGATGGTAGAAGCCCTTAAGCAGGTGCGCGAATCGAATGTGTTTGGTTCGCTCATGGTCAAGATGGGCGATGCGGATGCTTTTGTCAGCGGCCTGACGTATGATTATCCTGAAGTCATTCGTCCCGCCCTGCAGATTCATCACACCGCTTCAGGCGCCGCGCGCGCCGCGGGCGTCTATATCATGATTGTTGAAGATCGCGTTTATCTCTTTACGGATGCAACAGTCAACATTGAACCAAGTGCGGAAGATTTGGCGGAGATTGCGTGCCTCGCCGCGAACTTTGCGAAACGCCTCGAACTCGACCCGCGAGTGGCGTTCCTTTCGTTCTCCAACTTTGGTTCAACGCCCCATCCGCTCTCGGACAAAGTGCGGAAGGCTGTTGAATTGGTTAAGGCGCGCCAGCCGGAATTGGCCGTGGATGGTGAGATGCAGGCTGATACCGCTGTAGTTGCAGACATTGTGGAAGAGCGCTATCCATTCAGCGCCGTGAAAGATGCAAACGTATTGGTTTTCCCATCGCTTGAGTCTGCGAACATCGCCTATAAGTTGTTGGCTCGGCTTGGCAAAGCCAAAGCCATCGGACCGATTTTGCTCGGAATGGGCGCACCGGTCCACGTGCTGCAAACCGGTGATGAAGTCAACAACATAGTTCAGATCGCCGCCGTCGCTGTGATGGATGCAATGGGACGCGATGAATCTGTTGAGAAGAAAACGAAAAGTAAGAAGTAATAAAGTTTAGACTTCGGAAGTCATACAGACTTCCGAAGTCTTTTTTACGAGAGTCTTTGCCAGCAAATGATAGGCAAGGTTATTTATACTGGGGTGAAAGGAGAATCGTTTATGAGCAGAATAAAAAACATCATCAGAATCTGGCTTCCTTTTGCAGTTGTAATAACTGCGTTTTGTTGGTTGGTATATATAACGGTGCAACAGGCTTTGCGGCAAGGACTGAATGATCCACAAATTCAAATGGCTGAAGATACTGCTTATTCGTTGAATAACGGGGCAACGATTGATTCGGTGATCGCTGAACCGAAGGTTGAGATGTCGCGCAGCCTTGCGCCGTTCTTTGTCGTTTATGATTTGAGTGGTAAAGCAGTGGCTGGTTCCGGCTTGCTGAATGGCCAATTGCCTGATTATCCCAAGGGCGCGTTGGATAGCGCCAAACAAAACGGAGACAATCGCCTCACGTGGCAGCCGAATGCAGATGTTCGGATTGCCTCTGTAGTCGTGCCATACAATAATGGCTTTGTTATGGCAGGACGCAATATGCGCGAGGTCGAGCAGCGCGAATCTCAAACTGAATTGTTTGCAGGTATAACCTGGCTTCTTGCCGTGTCCGCCACATTTATCGTAATTGCGTTCGGCGAGTTTGTGTTAGTGGAGAAGCGATGAATTAGCTGGTCTTAAAAACGACAATTCACTCTGGCGAAGGAGTCGTGACATATCTGCCTTCTCTCAGAGTGAATTGTTAGGATAAATATTGAATTGCTATTTCTTTTTTGCTTTTGGTTTGACTGCTTTTTTCGGAGTAGCGGCTTTTTTTGCAGAGGCTTTTTTCTTGGCGGGTGCAACTGGCTTTTTGGCAGGTGTCTTCTTCTTTTTTGGAGATGCGGCTGGCTTTTTTGCTGATGCTTTTCGTGGTGCAAGCTTGGTTTGCTTCACCAGGTCCGCGCGCATCATTTCCAATTGATGAGGTTTATCCACATCCATGCAAGGTTCAGCGTAGGGCCAGACAATGGCGCGGCCCTTGATTCCAATCCGCTTGCTGACGCGCTCTACGAAATCTTGAAGCGTCGCCTGACGAGTGAGAAGCAGATAAAGCGTGTCCAAACCCATGACGCGTGCCTGCGCGACGGGATTTTTGCGATTGGCGATCAGAGCCTCCCACACATCGAGGTGTACGCTTGCCATGCGGACATGGACGATATTGATGTCGGCACCACAAACTTCCATATCTTTAAGTTTGGTGTACGTTCGTTTCGATCCGGGATAGCGCATTTCCATCACTTCGCGCGGACAGACGCCATAATAGATGTCGTCGCTGGTTTGCATGCACGTGTTGATCAGCCAATCCACCATCTCCGTTTTGAGGGCGGGAATGTCGGATGAAACCAGCAGAACATGTTTGTTCTTGGGATTCAGTTCCAGCGACTTATTTATACCGGCAATCAAATTTTCCAGCATCTTTCCCTGATTGGAAAGATAATGAAGCGGCTTCTTGCATTTCAAATTGCTCTTTGGTGAAAGGCCGGTTATGATGACGTTATCTACATCTTTGGCGCTACTTAATGCATCGAGCACCCACTGGATCATTGGCTTCCCAGCAACGTCCACCATTGCTTTTGAGTCGCCTTGGGTATAGGCATATAACGGCTCATCGGGTTGGGGGATTCCGCCTGCGGTGACTACTGCATCCATAATTGTCTCCTCATATCCTTTTTTGATAATGTTTAATTGAGTTCCTGCAATTGCGGCTCATATTTGAGCTTCGTCAACATTTCGCTATATTCATCGCGCGTCAGCGGGCGTTTCTTCCCCGAGACGGCGACGAACGCGGCTTCCATCATATTTGTTCCGAACGAACGGCCATCCAACACGGGGGTGGTCGTCATCAAATACTTGATGCCGCACTGCTTGAATAATGCCACATCTTCGGGCGTGGTCGTGTTCGTCACGATGATTTTGCCTTGCATATCGTCAGGCAGATGACGCTTGACATAAAGGCAATCGCCTGCTGTAACCGTCGCATCATGATAATAATTTTGAAACTTGGGAATTCGGTGCTCCTGCTTTTCGCCGGTCGGATAGACCCATTCGAAGGGCAGGCGTCCGGCTATTGGCATCAAAATGGCGGCAAACGTCTTAAGTTGTTTCGCAGTATGTAATGCGATGGGAATGCCCAGCCCAAACATCAGGTCGCCAAATGTGCATTCATATCCTGCATCAAAAAAACCGCTTGACATTCCCCAGCGATCCGCACCACTCACCACGAAAACTTTTTTGCCGCCCATCTTGTTGATGTAATCGCCGATCTTTGACTCGAGTAACGCGGCGGATTTTTTTTCAAGCGTGTTCTTTAATCCGACCCCATCCACAAGTGGAGTTTGCTTGACGAAGCGAACCATTGGCCGGACCGAATAGAGCGGATACCATTTGTTGTCCACCATCAACCCTAAATCTGCGCCGCCCACCCCGAAGGCATCCACCTTGCCGTCCAATTCTTGATACTTGCGAGCCGCAGCTTCCATGTCTCCGTCGGTGCCAATGCGTTCAATGCTGACGGTCTCACCTAACAAATTCACTTCAACGGCTTTATCCCGCTTCGATGAACCAATACTGATGCTGACTGCGCGTTTCATTTGGCGCTCTCCTCCGACGATAGTTTGGTTCAGTATACACCTAACCGAACGGTCTCTCAAGATTTTGATTTTTGAGGCAATGTAAAAAGGAATGTTGTACCCTTTCCAACTCCGCTCTCGATCCAGATGCGCCCGCCATGAACTTCGATAATCCTCTTGACGATGGCTAATCCCGCACCTGTTCCTTCGGTTTGTGCGTCAAGTTTATTGAACAAACCGAATATCCGATCATGAAATTCCGGCGCAATGCCGATGCCGTTGTCTCGTACAAAGAAGGTTGGTTTGCCATCCTCGGCATAATCGTGCAGGCCCATTTCAATACGCGGGTTTGGCTGATTACCCATAAACTTGGCAGCATTGTCAATCAGGTTTTGAAGTACCTCCACTAGTCTTGGGCGGTCTCCATAGACGCTCGGCAAATTAGGCTGGATTTCAACTTGAATGCCACGCGCTTGGATGCGTCCCTGCACTAATTCTATCGCTTCATTTGCCAGGACCTCAAACGGAATATTCTCGGACGGATTTACCAGCCGGCCAATGCGTGAAAGTTCCAATAATTCGTTGAGCAGGACCTGCATTTTATCGCTGGCATCTGAGATACGTTTAATATCTTTCTCCAGACGTTGGACATCGCCTTTTTCCGCGTCTCCGCGTAGGAAGCCCAGAAATCCTTTGATGGTAATGAGCGGTGATTTTAAATCATGCGAGACCGTATACGTGAAGCGTTCCAATTCTGCGTTCTTGGCCTCGAGTTCATTGATCAGCGCTTCGCGCTCCGTCTCGGCCCATTTACGCACTGTAATGTCGCGCACTATTCCAAGCACGTGGTCCTCGCCGCTGGCAATTAGGCGCGATTCGTAATCATGGGCGCCATCTTTGCCGGGCAGTTGATATTCGAATGCATAAGTTTGATTCGTCAGCAATGTCCTTTCGATGCCAAAGAGCGTGGGCGAGGAGATGATTTCGGGCATGACCTCTCGTATATTTCTTCCTAGGAATTCATTGGGAGCGAGTGCCGGATTGATTTCTTCTGATTTGAAGAAATTGATAAAAATCCCGTCTCGGTCCAGCTCGAAGATCATATCGGGAATGGCGTTCAAAAGTGCGCGGTTACGAGCCTCGGTTTTATGGAATTCCTCTTGGGCCCTTTTCTCTTCAGTAATATCGTAAAAGGTAGCAAGAATACATGCTTGATTTTCAAGGTGGATCAGTTCGTAATATGCCAAGGTGTCGTGCACAGCACCGGTCTGGCTGACGAAACGATATTCCATGTTTTGGAGGGCATGTTTTTCTTTCAGCTCTTTCACGAATTGACTCCGCTCTTCTCCGTTCTTCCAGAGACCAAACTCAAGCGGCGTGTGACCAATCGCTTGCTCGGGATCCAATCCACTTAAGTTCCAAAAGGCATCATTGGCTTCTACAAAATAGCCATCGTCTAGGGTACAGATTGCGATAGGCAATGGGCTGGCATGGAAGAACTTACGAAAACGTTCCTCGCTGACGCGGAGAGCCTTCATATAATTTTGCAGGCTGCTCATTAAGAGATACATCAGAACGCTGGCCAGTAAAAAGGCGGCGGTCAAGTCACCTGTAATGCTGTAGATGCTATCCGTCGCCACACGCAAAACCCCACGGCCTTCGAGGATCGCCATGACCCATAAACACAATATGCTCAGAAAACTTAATCCTACAGTTGCCTGCCACCCTAATAACAGACCGCACATCAACACAATGACCAATTCACCTGCCACGGCTGGATCGCTGACACCTGCACCGATCCATGCCTCATACACCAGCACGAGCCAGCTGCTGAGTACCAAAAAAACGCCGGTCCATCGTATCTGCCCTCGCTGGATGAACCGGCTCACGATCAGAATGACGAGCAAGAGCGCCTCAAGGATAAGGTTGGTGCTGTTTAGCAGATTGATCGACTGAACAACGTGCGTGATGATTAAAAAAATAAGAATGAGGACCCCGCTCCAGGCGATGAAGTTCAGCAGCTGAATCTGACGATTCTTTTCCGGATCGTCAAAGTGGGGCGGCATGACGAATTTGAGGATTCGTTCGATGACTTCAGATCTCTTCATACATAAATTATATATCATTGTTTGATTTTCATGACTTTTTTGTGTTGACTCCTGCACAAATATTTTGTATAGTATCGCAATGACCTTGCCAGCCACCATCACGGTTATCGGCGCAGGTAGTGCCTCGTTTGGCGAAAACACGCTTGCCGCTTTAATGCATTCGCAGAAATTGCGCGGCTCCACGCTGCGTCTCGTGGATCGAAACGCATCCAGCCTGGATATAGTTCATCGTCTCGCGAACCGGCTCAACGTCGAGTGGGACGCGCAGATGAAGATCAGTGCGCACGCTCATCACCAAGACGCCTTGGATGGCGCGCAATTTGTTGTCTCTGCTATTGAAGTTGGTCCGCGCGAAGAATTGTGGCGCAAGGATTTTGAACTCACGCAGAAACATGGACTTCGTCAGCCGTATGGCGAGAACGGCGGCCCCGGGGGATTCGCGCACGCGGCGCGCAATGTGATGCCGGTGCTTGAAATTGCGCGTGCGATGGAACAAGCTTGCCCGGATGCGTGGTTCATCAATTTCACGAATCCCATGGTTCGCATTTGCGATCTCGTCAACCGGCATACAAAAATAAAAGCGGTCGGTCTATGTCATCAACTCTTGATTGGCTATTGTTTTATTGGCATGGTGCTGAGCAAAGAACTTGGAATTGAAATTCCCGATGGCATTACCGGCATGCAAGCTGATCTGGTCGAGCGCGATTTGCGCGCAGAAGTAGTGCATCAGACTCTACCGATTGTGGATGTCCGAGCTGCGGGCACGAATCACTTTACGTGGATTCTTTCCATTCGCGATAAACGCACAGGCAATGATTTGTATCCGCTCTTCCGCGAATGCTTCGCATCTTTCGACCCGAAATTTGAACCGCTGACGAGGGATGTTTTCAATGCCTTCGGCTGGTTGCCGGTTCCCGGTGATACCCATTTGTGCGAATATCTGCCTTGGGTTACCGACCCGACCACGAAGCCATGGGATAAATACAACCTCCGTCTTTATGAATGGGATAAGCGAGCAGACTTGCGCGATCTCGATCTGGCCCGCCTTGATAAAATGGCAAAAGGCGAGATGACCATTAGTAGCTTGCTGGATACGGATTCTGAAGGCGCGCTTGAAATGATCGAGAACATTGCGGGCAATGGAAATCATTATCATATTGCTGCTGACCTGCCCAACGTTGGACAAATCTTGAATCTTCCCATTGGCTCAACAGTTGAGACGCCCGTCTTTGTGGACGGTGCCGGAATTCATCCGGTGCATATCGGCGAATTGCCGGAAGGCATCGCGGAACTTTGTCGCCGCGAATTGACTGTTGCTCAGTTGTGCGTGGACTCAGCGGTTGAGGGCTCGCGTGAAAAAGCCCTGCAATGCCTTTTGCTTGACCCGATGATCACAGATATGGACAGAGCCAAATCCATCCTCGACGATTACTTAACAACCTACAAAGAATATTTGCCACAGTTTTGGGGATGAAGGATTGCCCAACAAGATTTTGGTAGAAGAGTTTTCGTAAGCTTGTTATTGATCCGTAAGCTCAACGGCTCGTCGTCTGGCTTTTGTATTGTATAATATGGATGGATCGTTGTACGAGTTTCTGCGCCATGATGGTTTTATCGCTGTTACACGGATGTCCATCATGACCTAAAGGATACATTGCCCTCAAAACTCACTCTTGCCAATGAATTGAATCAACTAATTTCTCAACAAGGTCTTGAGCCGTTCTTGGAATCTACGCGCGTGTTGGTGGCCTTGCTGAGTTCGGGCGGGGATGTGATTTCGTTCAACCCCGCATTGGAAGGTTTGAAACAAATTTTGCCGAATGCCAATACATTTCGGGAGGTCGTTGCCCCCGGTGCGCGCACCGAATTTGACCGGTTGCTTCATGATGTGACGCATGATCACAAGGTGATCCGAAATGATTTGGACTTTGGTTTGGAGAATCAACCGCGTCGATATTCGTGCCTGTTTATTCCCTTGAAAGATGGGCGCGTTTTGTTCTTTGGTGAACCTGTATTTACTGCCTTTGATCTTCCTGAAAAGTACCAGCGCCTGATTCAAAACTTTCAGCTCGTCAATGCGGAATTAAAAGAGACTCAGCAGGCTTTGGAAAGAAAACAAACGGAAATGGAGGCGGTGATTGCCCAGGCGGACGAGATATCACACACGGATGCCTTAACCCTGCTCGCCAACCGCAAACAAATCATCGCCGACCTGCAGCGTCAGGTGATGTTTTCGGAACGTTATCAAGAACCATTTTCCATCTCCATGCTGGACTTTGATCATTTTAAAAAGATCAATGATACATTCGGTCATTCAGCTGGTGATGAGGTGTTGAGATTTGTGGCCTTGCAATTGCGCGATCACGTCCGCTCGCCGGATATCGTTGGACGTTGCGGCGGCGAGGAATTTTTGGTATTGTTGCCCAACAGTACAATCAAAGCCGCAAGCGAACAGGCAGGACGTCTATGCGAGCTGGTGCGATCTACGCCGATCATTTCCGGCAGACATGTTATTCACATGACCATCAGCATTGGCATTGCACAGTATCGAATTCACCAGGAAAATTGGGAACAGCTTCTTGAACGCGCTGACCAAGCGCTTTATCAAGCCAAAAAGAATGGCCGCGATCAGTGGGCTGTTATCGAGTGATGAAAAAGAAAACAAGGAAGGAGTTTGAATGTCCAAAGTTGATTCTCTCATAAAGGATTTTCTGGCCCAGAAGAAAATCGCAGTGGTGGGCGTTTCGGAGAAGCGAGAAACGGGTTGCAACTCTAACTATCTTAAATTCAAGAATGCCGGGTATCAGGTTTTTGCGGTTAATCCACACATATCCGCATATGACGACGCGCCATGTTATCCTGATTTGAAATCTATCCCGGAGAAGCCTGATGCCGTGTTCATTCTTGCCAATCCAAAAGTAACAGATGATATCGTTCGTCAATGTATGGAGCTGGGCATCAAGCATGTTTGGATGCACTGCATGATGGGCACCAAGCCCGGTTTAGCGGGGAGCATGACCAGCGTCTCGCGTGAGGCGGTGGAGATGTGTAAAGCGAATGGGATCTCGGTCATTCCGGGAACGTGCCCGAATCAATTTCTGAAACCGGATTTCGGTCATGGCATGATGAGAATAATGTGGCGCGCGTTTGGTTTCCTTAGTGTAAACTAGGGCAATGGCTACAGACACTGCTGAAGATCTCAAGAGCGAAAAAATAAAATTTCCACTTCACGGCTGGCTGGGGTTGATTTTGGCCGGTCTCTTTTGGTTTCTGAACTGGACTCTATCAGGCCCGCGTACGAATTGGGGATTCTTTCCCATGTGGCTGGGTTATTGCTTAACCATTGATGGATTGGTCTTCTGGCGGATGGGCACATCTCTGCTCACACGCAGTTGGAGGAAATATATTGGATTGTTCGCGATCTCCGCTCCGGTCTGGTGGCTCTTTGAAGCACTCAATCTCCGCACTCAAAATTGGGTTTATCTCGGCATAGATGTCTTCACGCCTTTGCAATATGCAATTTGGACAACAATCAGTTTCACGACGGTTATTCCCGCCGTGTTTGGAAGTGCAGAGTTCATTGCCAGTATTGATTTCATCAAACGCCTCAAACGCGGACTTGTGATTGGTACCGATAAAGCGACGACCATCAGCTTCTTCATTGGAGGCTGGATCATGCTCGCGTTAGTGATGATTTGGCCGAACATCTTCTTCCCATTTATCTGGCTGTCTCCGTATTTCATTATTGAGCCGCTCAACATCTGGCTTAAACATCGTTCGCTGGCGGATTGGACGAAAGTAGGAGATTGGCGTCCGGTCATTTCGCTCTGGCTGGGTGTGTTGATGACAGCCTTTTTCTGGGAAATGTGGAATTATCTTTCGTATCCGAAATGGGTTTATCATGTTGCATGGGGCGGATGGCTCCATATTTTTGAAATGCCTTTGCTTGGCTACGGAGGCTATCTGCCGTTTGCGCTTGAGTTATATGCAATCTATCATTTGGTCGTCGGAATGCTTGGAGACAAGAACACGAATTACATTCGAGTTGAGCCGGATATGGGTTAGTCTTCCATAAGGAGTTGATGAACATATGCTTCCCGTGTTTGCGACCAATCGCCTCGATGCTTTTATTCTTTACGCGTCTTTTTTCATTTGGTTATTGCAAGAGGTCATCTCATCTTTCACGGATATCAGGGGCAAGGATATCAAGGTGCATGACCGCTCTTCGGGCGTGGTTTTACTCATTTGCATTTGGCTTGGGATTTTTGCATCCATAAACATTGCTTTTGTCGCCCAATCCTTTGCAATCCCATGGCATCGGACATTTCTATTTGTCATCGGCATCTTTCTAATGTTGGTAGGCGTGGCATTTCGCTGGTACTCTATCAGAGTATTGGGAAAATATTTTACGCGCCAGGTCGCTATTCAACCGGGACAAACGGTCGTCGAAAATGGACCGTATCGTTTGATCCGCCACCCGTCCTATAGCGGGGCGCTCATTACGATATTTGGAGTGGGGTTGGCCCTTACAAATTGGTTGAGTCTCATTGGCGTTATGGTAATTGCTTTTATCGGATATAGTTATCGTGTTTGGGTGGAGGAGAAAACTTTGGTCAATGCACTGGGCGAGCCATATCGTCAATATATGAAACGTACCAAACGCTTCATCCCGTTTGTTTATTAACGCGGTGAACTTGTGCCGACCAATATAGAGATCAAAGCCCGCGTTCGCGACTTTTCAGAATTGAAGCGGCGCGCGCAAGCCATCAGCGATTTGCCCCTCGAAGTGATTCCGCAGGAAGATACATTTTTTGTCACGCCGAAGGGACGACTCAAATTGCGCGTCCTCGCGCCCGACCGCGCCCAATTGGTTTATTACGAACGTCCTGATCAGGACGGCCCGAAGCGTTCGGATTATTTCATATTCAATACGAATGATCCTGAAAATCTAAAGACCGCGCTTAGGCTGGCATTGGGCGTTCGCGGTGTGGTTAAGAAGACGCGTTATCTTTATATGGTCGGACAAACACGCATACACCTTGATAATGTGGATGGATTGGGCCAATTCATGGAATTGGAGGTTGTCTTGCGCGATGGTCAGTCTGATGCCGCAGGTCAAGCGATTGCCGATGATCTGATGAAGCAGCTTGGTATTGAACCATCTGATTTGATCGAAGGTGCTTACATGGATTTGCTGGAAAATTTATCATAACATGTCATTGCGAGGAACGCAGTGACGAAGCAATCCCCAACCAAGCAAGAGATTGCTTCGCTGCGCTCGCAACGACATACAGGAGAACATCATGTCCAAAGTCAAAGCCATTGATCATATCGCGGTCTTAGTGGACGACATGGAGAAATCCCTTTCCTTCTGGCGCGACGCGCTCGGAATGGAATTGCACGAGCTGCGTGATGTGCCCGCTGAGAAGTCGCAGGTTGCATTCCTGCCGCTGGCCGGATCGGAGATCGAGCTGGTCAAACCCACCTCGGATGATTCGGGCATTGCCAAATATCTTGCCAAACGCGGACCGGGGATGCATCATATCTGTGTTGAAGTG
>Ga0335078_10014487_pt1 | contig 11691 bp, 10 predicted proteins | sample Lox_Sample_32_FD_206711 | JGI IMG/M metagenome (GOLD analysis project Ga0335078, IMG submission 206711) | Soil microbial communities from Loxahatchee National Wildlife Refuge, Florida, United States - Lox_Sample_3.2 | ecosystem: Environmental > Terrestrial > Soil > Wetlands | place: USA...
GCCGCTGGCCCAGCGGCTCGCGGTGGTGCAGGGCTGGGTCCGGCGGACGCTGGATCACGCACCACCCGGCCCGGTGCGTGCCGTCAGCATGTGTGCTGGCCAGGGCCGTGACCTGATCGACGTGCTGCGTGGGCATCCACGCCGCGGCGAGGTGAGCGCCCGCCTGGTGGAGCTCGATCCCCGTCTCGCGGCCGCCGCGAGACGGCGCGCCGCGGCCGCGGGCCTGCCCCTGGTCGACGTGGTGACCGGGGACGCCGGGTGGTCCGCGGCGTACGCGGGCCTGCCCCCGGCGGGTCTCGTGCTGGCCTGCGGCGTGTTCGGCAACATCGGCGCCGGCGACGTTCAGCGGACGATCGCGGGCTGCGCGCGGCTGTGCGCGGCCGGCGGCACGGTCGTCTGGACCAGGGGCCGCCGGGCACCCGATCTCATCCCGCGGATCTGCGGGTGGTTCGCGCAGCAGGGCTTCGAGCTGGCCGGCCTGTCCGATCCCGGGCCCAGCTGGGTGGTGGGCGCGCACCGGCGCACCGGGCCGCCCGGACCGCCGCCAGCCGGGGACCGGCTGTTCACCTTCGGCCCGCGGCCAGGGAGCCGCTAGCCCGCGGCCAGGCGGCCACTAGCCCGCGGCCAGGCAGCCGTCAGCCGTCTCCTAGTGGCCGACCAGCGGGGTGTACGGCACCAGCGTGAGCCTGCACTGCCGCGCCTTGACGATGAGCTCGCTGGCGGGGGCCCGCACCGAGCCGGCGCAGCGCTGCACCACGGGCCCGCTGGCCCCGATGACCAGCGCGCAGACCACGGGGACCAGCGCGCACGGGAAGAAGATGATCGCCTTGACCCGGTCGGACGGCCGGGGGATGAACCGCCGGGCCGGCGCGGTGCGCCGCCCGATCCAGCCGCCGAACCGGGCCAGCCGCGCCTTGATCTCCTCGGCCCGGGGCATGTCCTCGTCCCGGGTGAGCCTGGTGAAGATGGAGAACAAGGAGGTCAGCCTGGGGTCTGTGTCCCTGAGCTTCCGCTCGATCCGGTCCAGGATCCGCTGCTGGCTGGCGGGCAGGCTCATGACCGCTCTCCCATCTGCCCGGTTACCGGCGAGTAGGCGCGAAGATCCCAGGGGCCGCACAGGCTTGAGGATGTTCACCACTCAGGCTACCGGTCACGCTCGGCCGTCCGCCGGGTACCCGCCGCGGAGGTAACCCCGGCGCCAGGTACTTCGCACCCGCGGTGGCCGCCGCCCGCAGATCACCGCGCATGTCACCGGCCCCGTCACCGCCAACCCGGCGCCACCTGATGCGCGGGCCAGGGGCGTAATGGTTAAGTAGACGGCACAGGCTGGAACTCGGCGCGCGAGGAGGCGGCATGGGCGCACGCACCTGGCTCGGGTCCTGGCCCGTATACCGGCAGCTGGCCGGGACCGACCGGCGCGCCCTGGGTGCCGCGGCCAAGAGCAGCCGCACCGCCCAGCTGCAGGCGCGGACCTCCACCGCGGACAAGGTCGTGAAGTCGGTCTGCCCCTACTGCGCGGTGGGCTGCGCGCAGAACGTATACGTCAAGGACGAGAAGGTCGTCCAGATCGAGGGCGACCCGGACTCCCCGGTCAGCCGCGGCCACCTGTGCCCCAAGGGCTCGGCCAGCCTGCAGCTGACCACCGGCGGCACCCGCCAGTACCAGGTGCTCTACCGCCGCCCGGGCGGCACCGGCTGGGAGACGCTGGACCTGGACACCGCGATGGACATGATCGCCGACCGGGTCATCGACGCGCGGCGCGCGGGCTGGCAGAGCGAGTACGACGGCCGGCGCACCCGGCGCACGCTCGGCTTCGCCAGCCTCGGCGGCGCCACGCTGGACAACGAAGAGAACTACCTGATCAAGAAGCTGTTCACCGCGCTCGGCGCGATCCAGATCGAGAACCAGGCGCGTATTTGACACTCCTCCACCGTTCCCGGTCTGGGAACTAGCTTTGGCCGCGGCGGCGCGACCACCTTCCAGCAGGACCTGGCCAACGCCGACTGCATCCTGATCGAGGGCTCGAACATGGCCGAGGCCCACCCGGTCGGTTTCCAGTGGGTGATGGAGGCCAAGAAGCGCGGCGCGAAGATCATCCATGTCGACCCGCGGTTCAGCCGGACCAGCGCCGTGGCCCACCTGCACGTGCCGATCCGGGCGGGCGCCGACATCGCGTTCGTCGGGGGCCTGATCAACTACGTGCTGCAAAACGATAAGTACTTCCTTGACTACGTGGTGAACTACACCAACGCGCCGACCATCATCGACGAGGACTTCAAGGACACCGAGGATCTGGACGGCCTGTTCTCCGGGTTCGACCCCGAGCACCGCACCTATGACTGGGAGACCTGGGGCTACCAGGGAGACGAGGAGATCGCCCCGGCCAGCGGCGCCCGGGGGATGCAGCGCCGCCACAAGCGGGAGGTACGCCAGGCGGCCCGCGGCGAGGCGCACGGCTCCGGCGGCGCGGCCGCCCACCCGGAACCGGACACCGACCCCACGCTGGCGCACCCGCGCTGTGTGTTCCAGATCCTCAAACGGCACTTCGCCCGGTACACCCCGGAGATGGTGGCGCAGGTCGCCGGGGTGCCGGCGGAGCAGTTCCACGAGGTGGCCCGGCTGATCACGGAGAATTCCGGCCGCGACCGGACCACCGCGTTCGTGTACAGCCTGGGCTGGACCCAGCACACGGTGGGCGTGCAGTACATCCGCACCGCGGCCATCCTGCAGGCGCTGCTCGGCAACATGGGCCGGCCCGGCGGCGGCATCCTGGCGCTGCGCGGGCACGCCTCGATCCAGGGCTCGACCGACATCCCCACTCTGTTCGACCTGCTGCCCGGCTACCTGCCGATGCCGTTCGCGCACCCGGACCGGCCCGGCGACCTGGATGCCTACGTCGAGGCGGAGAAGACCGAGAAGGGGTTCTGGGCCAACACCAGGAGCTACCTGGTCAGCCTGCTGAAGGCGTACTGGGGCGACGCGGCCACCGCGGACAACGAGTTCTGCTTCGACTACCTGCCCCGGCTGACCGGCGACCACAGCACGTACGTGACGGTCAAGGCGCAGATCGAAAAGCTCTGCAAGGGATACTTCCTGTTCGGCCAGAACCCGGCGGTCGGCTCGGCCAACGCCCGGATGCAGCGGATGGGCCTGGCCAGCCTGGACTGGCTGGTGGTCCGCGACCTGGTGATGATCGAGAGCGCCACGTTCTGGAAGAACGGCCCGGAGATCGAGACCGGTGAGATGCGCACCGAGGACATCAACACCGAGGTGTTCTTCCTGCCGGCCGCGGCGCACACCGAGAAGGCGGGCAGCTTCACCAACACCCAGCGGATGCTGCAGTGGCACCACACCGCGGTCGAGCCGGCCGGGGACGCCCGCAGCGACCTGTGGTTCATCTACCACCTGGGCCGCCGGATCCGGGAGAAGCTGGCCGCGTCCAGCGACGAGATCGACCGGCCGGTCCTGGACCTCACCTGGGACTACCCGGTCGAGGGCGGGCAGCAGGAGCCCAGTGCCGAGGCCGTGCTGGCCGAGATCAACGGGTGGGACGCGGATGGCCAGCCGCTGTCCACGTTCAACCAGCTGAAGTCTGACGGCTCGACCTCGTGCGGCTGCTGGATCTACTGCGGGGTGCGGGCCGGCGGGGTCAACCAGGCGGCCCGGCGCAAGCCCGGCCAGGAGCAGAACTGGGTGGCCGGCGAGTGGGGCTGGGCGTGGCCCGCCAACCGGCGGATCCTGTACAACCGGGCCTCGGCCGACCCGGACGGCAGGCCGTGGAGCGAGCGCAAGGCCTACGTCTGGTGGGACGCAGAGCAGGGCAAGTGGACCGGGCATGACGTGCCCGACTTCGTCCCCGACCGGCCGCCGTCCTACCGCCCGCCAGCAGGTGCCAGCGGGGTGGCGGGCATCTCTGGCATCGACCCGTTCATCATGCAGGCCGACGGCAAGGCGTGGCTGTTCACCCCGGCCGGCCTGGTCGATGGGCCGCTGCCCGCCCACTACGAGCCGCAGGAATCCCCGCTGCCCAACGCGCTGTACGGCCAGCAGCACAACCCGGTCCGGGAGATCATCGCCGACCCCGAGGACCGGCTGGCGCCCAGCGGCAGCGAGCCCGGCTCGGCCGTGTTCCCGTACGTGACGACCACCTACCGGCTCACCGAGCACCACACCGCGGGCGGCATGTCCCGCTTCCTGCCCTACCTGAGCGAGCTGCAGCCGGCCTTCTTCTGCGAGGTGTCGCCGGAACTGGCCGCTGAGCGCGGCCTGGCGCACCTCGGCTGGGCGACGATCATCAGCGCGCGCAACGCCATCGAGGCCCGGGTGCTGGTCACCCGGCGGATGAAGCCGCTGCGGGCCGGCGGGCAGCCGGTGCACCAGATCGGCCTGCCCTGGCACTGGGGCCCGAACGGGCTGACCACCGGGGACGCGGCCAACGAGCTGTCTCACCTGTCGCTCGACCCGAACGTGCACATCCAGGAAGTGAAGGCGATGACCGTCGACATCCAGCCCGGCCGCCGGCCACGCGGGCCGGAGCTGCGCGAGCTGATCCGGACCTACCAGGAGCGGGCCGGCATCACCGATGAGACCGGGACAGGGGTGTAGGCGATGACCACCCAGCCAGCACAACGGCCGGTTCCGCCGGATGCCCCGCGTCCCGGGCCCGACCCGGCGGCGGATGCCGGGTACGCCGAGCACCCGCCCCGGATGGGCTTCTTCACCGACACGTCGGTGTGCATCGGCTGCAAGGCCTGCGAGGTGGCCTGCAAAGAGTGGAACCACGTGCCGGAGGATGGGCTGAACCTGCTCGGCATGTCCTACGACAACACCGGTGGCCTCGGCGCGTCCACCTGGCGGCACGTCGCGTTCATCGAGCAGATCACCCGGCCCGGTGACGCGGTGCCCGACGCCGCCGGGTCCGGCGCCTTCGCCGCGGACGGGTCGCGCTGGCTGATGTCCAGCAACGTGTGCAAGCACTGCACCGAGTCGGGCTGCCTGGATGTCTGCCCGACCGGGGCGCTGATGCGCACCGAGTTCGGCACCGTGGTGGTCCAGGAGGACATCTGCAACGGCTGCGGCTACTGCGTCTCGGCCTGCCCGTTCGGGGTCATCGACCGCCGCGAGGGGGACGGCCGGGCGTGGAAGTGCACGCTGTGCTACGACCGGCTGGGGGCCGGCCAGGAGCCCGCCTGCGCCAAGGCGTGCCCCACCGAGTCCATCCAGTTCGGCCCGGTGGACGAGCTGCGCGAGCGGGCCCGGCTGCGGGTCACCGAGCTGCAGCAGGCGGGGGAGACCGGGGCCCAGCTGTACCTGGACGACCCGGCCGACGGCATCGGCGGGGGTGGCGCGTTCTTCCTGCTGCTGGATGAGCCGGAGGTGTACGGGCTGCCGCCGGACCCGGTGGTGCCCACCCGGGACCTGCCCCGGATGTGGCGGCACGTCGCGCTCGCGGCCACCGGCCTGCTGGCCGGCGGGCTGGCGGCCGCGCTGCGGCGGCGGGTGGGACCATGAGCCAGCCGGCCGGCCGCACCGGGAACGGCCCGATGACCGGCCTGGCCGCGCGGGCCCGCGAGCGCTGGGGAGTGCACGGCCGGGGCCAGCACGAGCGGGACAAGCAGGCCGGTGCGCCCGCCGATGGCCCCGGGGAAAATGGTGCCGCGCAGCACCGCGGGGGCGAGCGGCGCCGCCGCGGCGAGCAGCTGATGGTGCCCCGGGCCCAGCCGGACTCCTACTACGGCAGGCCGATCCTCAAGCCGCCGGTGTGGCGAGCCCGGGACGTGGCCGGCTACCTGTTCCTCGGCGGCCTGGCCGGCGCCTCCGCGGTGCTGGCCGGGGTGGCCCAGCTGACCGGGCACGACCGGCTGGTCCGGCCGGCCAGGGTGAGCGCCGCGGGCGCGATCGGGCTGTCCGCGGCGGCGCTGGTCGCCGACCTGGGCCGCCCCGAGCGGTTCCTGAACATGCTGCGGGTGATCAAGCCCAGCTCGCCGATGAGCGTCGGCACGTGGATATTCACCGCGTTCAGCGGGGCGGCGGCGGCCTCTGCGGCCAGCGCGGTAACCGGGCGCCTGCCCCGCCTCGGGACGGCGGCCGCCGCGGGCGCGACCGTGCTGGGCCCGGCCGTGTGCACCTACACCGCCGCGCTGATCTGCGACACCGCCGTGCCCGCCTGGCATGAGGCGCACCGGGAGATGCCCTACCTGTTCGCCGGGTCGGCCGCCAGCGCGGCCGGCGGGCTGTCCATGGTGACCGCGCCGGCCGGGCAGGCCGGGCTGGCCGCGCGGTTCGCGGTGCTGGGCGCGGCCGGCGAGCTGACCGCCAAGAGCATGCTGCTGCGCCGGCTGGGCGAGACGGCCGAGCCCTACCAGCAGGGCCGGCCGGGCCGGCTGATGGAGATCGCCGAGGTGCTGACCACGGCCGGCCTGGCCGGCGCGGTGCTGGCCGGCGAGAGCCGGGTGGTGGCCAGGCTGTCTGGCGCGGCGCTGGTCGCCTCCTCCGCGCTGACCCGGCTGGGCATCTTCGAGGCGGGCCAGAACTCGGCCCGCGACCCGAAGTACACCGTCGGCCCGCAGCGCGAGCGGCTCGCCAACCGCCCCTGACCGGCTCGCCGGCCGCCCTGGCCGGGTCAGCCGGTGGCGGCGGGGGGCTGAGTGCCGGACGGGTGCTCGTCCCGGATATGGCTCTCGATGTTCTGCTCGGGCCGGCGCTCCTGGATCCGCGCGTACAGCCGGTAGGCGCGCCGGTCTTCGGAGGTGAGCGGGGGCGGGGCCAGGCTGCGCGGCCACAGGCGGCGCAGCGCGACCACGTTGGCTTCCACCGCGTACAGGGTCAGCTGAGCGCCCAGATACAGCCAGGCCAGCAGGCCGATCACGACGCCGAACACGCCATACACCGAGGAGCTGCCGGCCAGCCGGTGCACCAGGAAGGTGCCGAGCAGCTGGAGGATCTGCCAGATGACGGCGGCCGCCACCGCACTGGGCAGCATCGCCCGGGTGCCCACTTCCTTGGCCGTGGCGAGGCGGAACGCCAGCCAGAACACGCCGATGTTCAGCACCAGCGACGTAGCGATGGCGCCCACCTGGGCGGCGGTGCCGCTCAGGAACGGGACGTTGCCCGCCAGCCCGGACAGGACCGTGCTGGCGATGAGGCCGATCCCGGCCACCAGCATCAGCGCGACGTCGCGCAGCAGCGACCAGGGGAACCCGGGGCGGCGGAACAGCGGCACGCCCCACACGGTGTTCAGCGCGTTCTGCGCCGCGCCGGCCACCCCGCGGGCGCCGAGGAACGTGAAGATGATGCCGACGACCAGCGCGGGCCCGGTCTCGTGCAGCGAGTGCGGGTTCTGGCTGAGCTGCGAGCCGATCACCGGGAACTGGTTGAACGCCGAGTGGAGCACCCGTGCCTGCAGCGCCGGGTCGTGCCTGAGCACGATGTCGAGCACCGTGACGAGGACCAGCAGCAGCGGGAAGATGGAGGCGAACGAGTAATAGGCGATGAGCGCGGCCAGATTACCCGCCTGGTCGTCGCCGAACTTCTTCCACACGGCGACCGGGAAGGCCAGCCAGGGCCGGCCCTGCTGCGCCCGGTCGACGGCGGCGACCAGCTTCTGCACCGCGTTCATGGCCGGTGACTACCCGCTACGGGCGCGTTTAAGAGCAGATCAGCCGGGCCGTCCCGGCCGGGTGAGCAGCGTCCACGGCAGCCGGGTGGCCGCGGGCCGGCCGGCCGGGCCGGGCACCGCCACCAGGTCCGCGGCCAGCGGGTGGCGGCCCAGTGGGCTGCCGGGCAGGATCTGCGGGCTGTTCGACGCGATGACCCGGCCGTGCCCGCTGGTCAGCACCGCGGTCCGGCCGAGCGCGGCCAGCCCGGGCAGCACCATCCGTTCCACCTGGGTGGCCAGGATGTCGGCCCCGGCCACGCCGATGAACCGCCCGGCGCAGCGGACCGGCGCGGCCAGGGTGAACGTGTACTGCCGGGTGCAGATGAAGTCGACGTAGGGGCCAGCCACGAACGGCTGCCCGGTGCGCTCCGGCTCCCGGTACCACTCGGTGGTCGTGTAGTCGTAGAACTCGGCGGACTCCGGGTCGAGATCGACGTGCAGCGGGCTGATCTGGCCCTGCCGGTCGGCCCACCACCACTCGATCGCCCGGCTCGCATCGCTGAGCGTCCCGGGGGCCAGTACCACCCCGGCGCCCGCGGCCAGGCCCGGGTGGGCCCGCAGCGCGCTCTCGGCCGCCGGCCGCAGCGCGGCGAAGTCGTCACGGCGCAGCGTCCGCCCGGCCGACCGGGCCGCGCCGGCCAGCCGCCCGGCCGCCGCGGCCAGCCCGGTCACCCGGTCCAGCACCGGGCCCACGCGCTCGTGGAGCCCGGCGAGCAGCCGGGTCTCCCTGGTCATCCCGCGGCCAGCCGGAGCCGCAGGTCGACCAGGCGCGCGGTCTCGGCCAGCACGTGCTGCTCGGTGAGCGCGCGCGCCTGGCCGGCGTCACGGCGGGCGATGGCGGCCACGATCGCGTCGTGTTCCCCGGCGATAGCCACGGCCTGGCCGTCGGCCACCGGCAGCCACACCAGGTCGCCGACCTCGGACCACAGGCTCATCTCCTCCTCGGTGAGCCGGGGTGACTGCCCGGCCGCCGCGATCTCGATGTGCACCCGGGCATCGGCGCGGCGCCGCTCGGTCAGCGACCGGGCCGCGTGCAGCCGCCCGGTGTGCTCGCGCAGGGTGGCGATGTCCCCGTCCAGCGCGCGCTGCGCGGCCAGCCGGGCCGCCGCGCCCGCCACCGCCGCCCGGTGGTCCCCGATGTCCCGCAGCTCGTGCACGGACAGCAGCCGCAGCATCGCCTCGACCTGCGCGGCCTGCGTGCCCGCGGGGGCGCGGACGAACGACCCGCCCTGGCGGCCGCGCCGCGTCTGCACCAGGCCCATGTCCCGGAGCATGGCCAGGGCCTCGCGCAGCGTCACCGGGGACACGCCGAACTGGCGCGCGAGCTGGCTCTCCGCGGGCAGCCGCTCACCGTCGAGCAGCAGCCCCAGCGTGATGGCCTGGACCAGCCGGCGGGCCACGGTCCCGGCGCGGCCACCCTCGTCCAGCGGCGCGAACAGCGTCCGGGCCCGGACCGTCGCGAGTGCGGAAGATGCCAAGCCAGCGGTCTCCTCACCGTCCCCGGCTACCGCTTGATCACGGCCCGGGACCAGTCATGTATCGCGCGCTTGACAGCATAAACCTACAATCCTGTAGTTTACGAAGCCTCACCTAAAGGAATGCGGGTGAACATGCCGAACGAAGCGCCAGTGGCTGACCCGGGCGCCGTGCGGGCCCAGTCCGGGCGGCCCGCGGTCCGGCTGGCCGGGCTGCGCAAGTCCTTCGGGCAGCTGGCCGCCGTGGACGGGGTCGACCTGGACATCGGCGCGGGCGAGTTCTTCACCATGCTCGGCCCGTCCGGCTCGGGCAAGACCACGCTGCTCCGGCTCATCGCCGGGTTCGAGCGGCCGGACGCCGGGGTGGTGGAGCTCAGCGGCGCCGACGTCACCCGCCAGCCGCCCTACGCCCGCGACGTCAACACGGTGTTCCAGGATTACGCGCTGTTCCCGCACATGACCGTGGGCCAGAACGTGGAGTACGGCCTGCGGGTCCGCCGGGTGCCGCGCGCGGAGCGCCGGGCCCGGGCCGAGGGCGCGCTGGACATCGTCCGGCTGACCGGCCTGTCCGGGCGCAAGCCGGTGCAGCTGTCCGGCGGCCAGCGCCAGCGCGTCGCGCTGGCCCGGGCCCTGGTCAACCAGCCGGGCGTGCTGCTGCTCGACGAGCCGCTCGGCGCGCTCGACGCCAAGCTGCGCCAGGAAATGCAGTCCGAGCTGAAGCGCATCCAGCGCGAGGTCGGCATCACGTTCGTCTACGTCACGCACGACCAGGAAGAGGCGCTCACCATGAGCGACCGGCTGGCCGTGTTCAACCAGGGCCGGATCGAGCAGCTCGGCACCCCGGTCGAGGTCTACGAACAGCCGGCCAGCGACTTCGTGGCCGGCTTCATCGGCATCTCCAACCTGCTCGAGCGGGACGGGCGGCACATCACGGTCCGCCCGGAGAAGATCCGGCTGCTCACCGGCGGCGAGCAGCCGCCGCCGGGCAGCCACGCGGAGCCGGGCCGTATCGAGGACGTGGTCTACCTCGGCATGCTCACCCGCTACGTGGTCAGCCTGAACGGCGGCGGCCGGCTCACCGCGGTCCGGCAGAACCTGGACGGTTACGCCGCCGACGTGCTCGGCACGCGCGGCACCTCGGTCACCGTCGCCTGGCGCGACGACCTGAGCTACGAAGTCACTCCAGAACGGGAGGAACAGGCATGAGGACATGGACGCGAGGGGGCGCGCTCTTCGCGGCGGCGTCCGCCATCGTGCTGATCGCGGGCTGCGGGTCGTCGGGCGGCGGCTCAGCCACCGGTGGGACCTCGGGTGGCGGGGGCGCCACCCAGGGCCTCACCCCGCCCCAGGCGGGCACGCCGGTGGCGTCCTCGGTCGGCAAGACCGAGGGCCACCTGAACCTGATCGCCTGGGAGGGCTACGCGCAGCCGCAGTGGGTGAAGCCGTTCCAGCAGGCCACCGGCTGCCAGGTCAGCACCAAGTACGCCGGCTCCTCCAGCGAGATGGTCTCGCTGATGGCCAATGGGGGCGGCGGGCAGTACGACCTGGTTTCCGCGTCCGGCGACGCGGACCTGCGGCTGATCTACGGCGGGGACGTCAAGCCGGTCAACATCAACCTGATCCCGTCCTGGAAGGACTTCCACCCGTTCCTGCAGGCGCCGCCGTTCAACACCATCGGCGGCAAGCACTACGGCGTGTCCTATGAGTTCGGGCCGAACGTGCTGCTGTACTCGAAGAAGGCGTTCTCCTCGGCGCCGGACTCCTGGTCGGTGCTGTACGACAAGAAGTACTCCGGCCAGATCACCGTGCCGAACAACCCGATCCAGATCGCGGACGCCGCGCTGTACCTGTCCAAGATCAAGCCCAGCCTGGGCATCACCGATCCCTACGAGCTGACCCAGAGCCAGTTCAACGCGACCGTGGCCCTGCTCAAGCAGCAGCAGCCGCTGATCAAGAAGTACTGGGACCTGGCCTCGCAGGAGATTTCGCTGTTCTCCAGCGGCACCACGGTGGTCGGCGCGGCGTGGCCGTACCAGGCCAACACGCTGAACGCGAACGGGCAGAAGGTCGCGGGCATCATCCCGGCCCAGGGCGCGACCGGATGGGCCGACACCTGGATGCTGGCCACCCACGCACCCCACCCGAACTGCGCCTACAAGTGGATGCAGTGGGTGACCACGCCCAAGGTGCAGGCGCAGGAGGCGGTGTACTTCGGCGAGACCCCAGCCAACAAGCTGGCCTGCCCGATCATGGACAAGATCCAGAAGGGCTCGTGCGCCGCCTATCACGCGAACGCGCCCGAGTCCTACTTCAACACGATCAAGTTCTGGAAGACGCCGCTGGCCCAGTGCGGCAACGGCCGCAGCGACTGCGTGCCGTTCCAGCAGTGGGTGAGCGCCTGGACCCAGATCACCGGGTAGGGCAGCGCACCGGATGACGTCGACCACGATCCAGCCCAGCCCGCCCGCCGCCGGCGCACCTGGCGGCGGGCAGGCCCGGCTCTCGGCCGCGCTGTGGCGCCGGGCCTGGCTGCGGGCCACGCTCACGCTGTCCCCGCCG
>Ga0335078_10014488_pt1 | contig 11691 bp, 8 predicted proteins | sample Lox_Sample_32_FD_206711 | JGI IMG/M metagenome (GOLD analysis project Ga0335078, IMG submission 206711) | Soil microbial communities from Loxahatchee National Wildlife Refuge, Florida, United States - Lox_Sample_3.2 | ecosystem: Environmental > Terrestrial > Soil > Wetlands | place: USA: Florida...
CTCACGTCAAGGGTATCGTCCACCGGGACATCAAGCCGGCGAATCTCTTTGTCTCGAAGCGCGGACACGCGAAGATCCTCGATTTCGGATTAGCCAAGATTGCTGCCGCGAACACTTCCGTGAGCGGTGATTCGCAAACGCTCGCGGATGCGGCGGCGGCACTCAACCTAACGAGTCCGGGAACCGCCCTTGGAACCGTGGCGTATATGTCGCCGGAACAAGTTCGTGGCAAAGACCTGGATGGCCGTACCGATTTGTTCTCTTTCGGCGTTGTGCTCTACGAAATGGCGACGGCAGCCCTGCCTTTTCGAGGCGAAACTCCTGGCGTGATGACCGAGGCGATTCTCAATCGCGCTCCAGCGCCTCCCATTCGTTTGAATCCTGACCTGTCTCCGGACATCGAGCGAATCATTCTCAAGCTGCTCGATAAAGATCCCGAGCTCCGTTATCAAAGCGCCGCAGAAGTTCGCGCCGATCTGAAGCGGATGAAACGCGAGCGTGACTCGGCCCGGATCTCATCGTCGTCGGTGCCCACTGAAACGAGCGGCGCTGTGGGAGCAGCAACCTCGGGCGTCGCCGCGGCAAGAATTTCGTCTTCAGGAATCAAGGCAATTCCGCAGTCGAAATCGCGAACTGTCGAGATCGCTCTGGGAGCCGCGCTCGTCTGCGCGCTTGCGGCAATCGGCTACTTATTGCTTCGGCACAGTGACCCTCCGCCGTCTCCGGCCTATCATTTGTTGACCTACCGTCGCGGGACGATTCGCATGGCTCGGTTTGCACCGGATGGTCAAACCGTGATTTACAGCGCGGCTTGGGAAGGTGGCCCGGTTGAAATTTTCAGCACGCGCTTTGGTACACCTGAGTCGCGTCCCATGGGTATTCCCGGAGCAGAAATCCTTGCCATCTCTTCGACCGGAGACATGGCGGTGCTATTGCACAGTAAGCAGACCAAGTCGCAGACCTATACCGGTACGCTGGCGCGCGTGCCGGTCGGCGGTGGTGCGCCGCGCGAGATACTCGAAAATATTCAGTGGGCGGACTGGTCTCCCGACGGAACGCAACTCGCAATCGTGCGCGATGTGAATGGGCGGAATCGTCTCGAGTATCCTCCGGGGAAAGTGCTCTACGAGACCGGTGGTTGGATCAGCCACCCTCGCGTGTCCCGCAAGGGGGACATGGTCGCTTTTATCGATCATTCCATCCCTGGTGATTCGATCGGCAGCGTGGCCTTGGTTGATACAAGCGGAAAAAAAAGAACGATCAGCCAAAATTATGGAGGCGGCGCTGTCGGGCTGGCGTGGTCGCCGAGCGGAGATGAAGTCTGGGTGACTGCGACGCTGATTGGAATCGATCGCTCCGTATTCGCGGTTCCTTTGAACGGAAAAGAGCGGCTTGTGGCCCGGGTGCCAGCGGACCTTACTCTGCAGGATGTGTTGCCAAACGGCCGGGCTCTGCTAGCCCGCGACAGTTGGCGACGTGGGCTGATTGTTCGTCGAGCCTCCGATGCGACAGAGCATGATTTCACCTGGCTGGATTGGTCGTACCCGGTGACTCTGTCGCCGGACGGCCAATCGCTCTTGTTTCGCGAGGAAGGGGAGGCGGGCGGACCCACATACGCGGTGTATCTTCGCAAGACCGACGGCTCACCAGCGGTTCGTCTGGGCGATGGTCTTTCGCTGGCACTGTCGCCTGATGGCAAGTGGGCTCTTTCCAGCCGCGGCGACAACCAAGCCGACCTGTTTCTGCTTCCGACGGGACCAGGCGACCCCAAGCCATTGCCTGGCCACAATATTGTCCACGGTTCCGCTTCTTGGTTCGCTGATGGTAAACGGATTCTGGTCTCTGGAACGGAGGCCAATCGTGGTGCGCGGCTTTACGTTCAGGATATCGAGGATGACAAGATCCAGCCCGTAACGCCAGAAGGAACGAACGGGTTGTCATTTGCATTGTCGCCTGACGGTCGCCAAGTCGCGGCGATTGGTCCCGACGAAAAGGGATATCTTTTTCCGATCCCCTCCGGCGACCCTCAGCCGATCAAGGGATTAGAAGCGGGAGAAGTGCCGGTGGCATGGACCTCTGATGGCCATTCGTTGTTTGTGTACCGAGGAGGAGATCTGCCATCTAAGGTCTATCGGCTCGACGTTGCTACTGGGAATCGGAGCTTGTGGAAAGAACTCATGCCTCCCGATCCATCTGGGGTCGAATTTGTTGGCCCGGTTCTTCCAACGCCCGACGGCAAGTCCTACGTTTACGGCTACCGACGGCTCTTATCCGATCTCTACCTCGTGGAAGGGCTACAGTAGTTCCAGGCAGGATGCGTTCCTTGGCTTGAGTTCGAAGTCTGACCGCACTCGTACATGTACGTTCGTGATTCCCGCTAGTAATCTTGGCCCTTCCTTAACGCATCCTTAAACTTCTGGAATGGCCTTCACGAAGACTCAGATTGGCATTGCTGTCGCCGCTGCCTCGCTGCTGGTATTCGTGTTTGTGGGCTATTTGTGGTGGCTAAGCAATCAGGGACCAGTGTTGGCGCGGTCGGAAGAAAAAGATACGCTGACGGGGCTTCCGATCACCATCAAGATGAATCCGTTGCGGGACCGCTCGACCGAGAGAGCTGCCAACAATTTCCTCCGTGAAATGCGCGACGGACATTGCGACGAGCTGCTCGCAAAGTGGGAGCACGACTACCACAAGAAATACGCCAAGTATATTTGCAGGTCGGAGGCGGATCATCCGCTACTCTCGTGGGAACTGGCCGACTGGGAAGATGCGCCACCGCTGGTGATTCTGCATTATCGTGGGAAGCGTCCGAGCAACGCGGGCCCGAATCAGTCGGGAATTGATAATGATCAGTTCACACTGACGATCGAAAACCAGGCTGGGCAATGGGTCGTAACGAAGTACGACGCGATGTATTAGCTGTCAGTCCCAGGTTGTGAGTACCCGGTTCTCAGCCGAGTCTTCCAGATGGATCTAGTTAACATCCTTTTCGCCTTCCTTTTCCACAACCCACTTTTCATTCTCGCCTTTCTCTTGTGGGTTGGCTCGGCTTGGTCGTCGTGCCATGTTTTGCTCAAGCTGGCTCGCGCCGGATATACAAATGATGTTGTTAGTACTGCCAAGGTGATTGCCACACTCCCACACGTGTACCTTCGCGTTCGGCAATCTCATGGATGGCCGGCATCGCCTGCCCACTTCGTTTGGATCTCTTCCATCCTGGGATTCGTAGCGTTTGCTGGAGGCATTTTTCGATTGTTCCAGTGACCCTATCGCTTGCTTCCCCCGAGTCTCCGAGTCTCCGTGGTAAAACCGTTGTATGTCAGCGCCCGCTACGCCGACGCGCCCGTCTGCTGAGCGCAACATCTACTCGTTCGGCCTCACTTCTTTCTTCAACGATACTGCTACCGAGATGGCGTACTGGGTTCTGCCTGCTTTCTTGGTGTCGCTCGGAGCTGGCCCGGCCCAACTAGGCGTCATCGAAGGCGTTGCCGAGAGCGTCGCTTCGTTCGCCAAGCTCTTCTCCGGATATCTCACCGATCGGATCGAGCGCCGCAAGCCGCTGGTCGTGGCTGGATATTTTGTGGCGAACGCAGTGAAGCCGCTGCTGGCGATCGTTACGTCGTGGTGGCACATTCTGCTGATTCGTTTTTCGGATCGTCTAGCCAAAGGAGTCCGCGGTGCGCCACGTGACGTTATGGTGGCGGAGTCGGTGGGGAAGGAGCGGCTGGGCGCGGCATACGGTCTCATTCAATCGCTGGATTCCGCTGGCGCAATCGCCGGTCCTCTGCTGGCGCTGTTTCTTCTGGCGCGATTCGGCATTCGAAACGTTTTTCTTGCCGCCGCAGTACCCGGGGCACTTTCTGTGATCGTCGCATTGCTCGGGATCCGGGAGACGAAAAATCCTCAGCAAGAACCCAAGAAAGCAGTGGCCGTCTCGCAACAGCAGCGAGAGGTTCGGCATCCTCTAGCCGCTCAGGCGACGGGCTTGTCCCCGTCTTTTTATATCGTCTTGGCCGCCGTCACATTGTTCTCGCTAGGAAATTCAAGCGACATGTTCCTGGTGATGCGCGCGCAGAACGTCGGGATTTCAGTTTCGTTAGCGCCGCTCCTTGGACTGGTTTTCAATGTCACTTACACGCTGGGATCGTGGCCGGCCGGCTGGTTCAGTGATCATTTTTCGCGCCGGTGGATTGCTGCCATGGGATATCTGATCTTTGCTGGGACGTATTTCGTTTTCGCGCTCGCCCCATCCACCCTGGCAATTTGGATCACCATGGCCGTGTATGGCATTTACTACGCGCTGACGCAGCCTGTATTGAAGGCATTGGTCGTGGAAACCGTTGCCCAGGAGATTCGCGGCCGTGCATTGGGCATCTATTTCTTTGCGACAAGCGTTGCAACTTTGGCGGCCAGCCTGATTACAGGCGAACTTTGGAAATATTATGGGCCGAGTCTTCCGTTCTATGTTTCCGCAGGATTGGCGGTGCTGTCAGCAGCGATTCTGGCGCTCCGGCCTATTGCCGGGAATCAAACGGGGCCTAAAGGCCACTTCTCTCGAGGTACGTGAAACGCGGCCCTTAAAGGGCCACTCTTCCACGGTACTGCATGCCGCGTGATGATGTATCCGTTAGGCCGTCAGCGAGCGGCGGTTCACCGCTTACAGGCTAGCTCCTCCCGAACCTTCCTGCTCAGCTTGTGCTTTGCCGTTCTTGATGCACTCGTCGAAGAGCGCTTTCGTCTTCTTCACAGCTTCCTCCGCGAGCCTCCCTTGTTCCTCTCCGAGTTTCCCTTGCTCTTCACCGAGCTTGCCTTGCTGCTCGCCCAACTTGCCTTGTTCTTCCCCGAGTTTGCCCTGCTGCTCGCCGGCTCGACCTTGGATGTCGCCGATCTGACTCTGCAGTTCGCCGATTTCAGACTGCAAGTCACCGATCTGCTCCATCGTCGCAGTGGGCCCGAGTTTCTGCAGTTTTGCTTTTAGTGCGTCGAGTTTCGCAGTCAGGTCCGTCGGAACATTAATTCGGACCTGCTCCATTTTCTCGCCGAGTGCTTCCTGCTGCTTGCCAAGGGCTTCTTGCTGCTTCCCGAGTTCTTCCTGCTTTTTCCCTAGTTCCTCCTGCGGAGCCCAGAACGCCTTGGCCCGATCAATCGTGGCCTGGTCGCGGACGATGTACGACTTCTCGTCACGTTGGAACCAGATGAAGTCTCCCGGGATCTGCTTCTTGAGCCGCTCGACATGATGAACGTCTTGCGTGGATCCCGACATCGTGTAGGAATCAGACTTGCCCGAGACAATCACGAAGCGATCGTCATCATCGTAGCCGTATGAATAAAAAGTGCCGTGCTTCTGGCCGAAAGCTTCAGGTGCTGGAGGCACCGGCGCTACCGGCGCCACTAGAGCGGTGACCGGCCCAGCCGCGGGAACACCAACAATGGCGGGTGCGGTAACTCCACCTCTCGCGGCCGGAGCGGAAATCCCGGCGACAGGCGCCACCATAGGAGCCGAGGGCGACAGCACAACGGAAGAAGGCGCTGCCGGCGCCGCCGATTGAGTTCGTGCATCCACCGTTCGCACTGAGGCAGAGAGATAGATGACAGGAATTGCGAGTACTACGATTGCGGTAATCAGGGATTTATTTACACGCATGTTACCGGCTCCTTTCCAAGCCAGAATTTTCTCGAGCCGTTCTTGCGCTTCGTCCCCACTCGCCATCGAGACGCCTTGCCACCAAACTCGGCCAGGAGTCATCTGCACAGCTTCAATGAACCCGAGCAGGGTTTTTGCGTAAGCGTTGCGGTCGGCGCCGCTTGAAAGTGCAGCTTCGTCGCTCGCCTGTTCCGCCAGTGCGGCGAGCCGCCGATCAAGCCACCAGGCAAGGGGACTAAACCAGAACAGGGCACGATGTACTAGCGATCCGTACTGAGTCAGAGAGTCGTGACGAGTCACGTGCGAGAGTTCATGGGCAATCACGGCTTCCAGCCGGGCATCGTCCCACTCGCGCCACTGGACCGGGAGCAGGACCGTTGGTTTCAACACTCCAACCGTGACCGGAACCGAGACCACTTCCGACTCGGCCATTTGCGGCGTAGCCTTGAGACCACGCCCATATGCAATGACGATCTGGTTCAAGCGTGAATCGAAAATAGGCTGTGACGCGCGCACCAGCTTGCGAGATAGCGAATAACCAATCGTCAGACGGCAAAGCAAAACCACGACTCCGACGAAATAGAGGAGCATCGCAACTGGCGGCCAAGAGAATTGAAACTCGGCAGTGCGTGACGCCGCAGCCTGCGCGAGCGTAACAAGAGCACTTGCACTTGAACCGGTGGACGAAGCCTGATTCTGTTGGAAAACCCTGGTACGCGTGGCAGGAACATTCTGAAAGGCAACTACCTTGTTGGAACGATCTTCATGGGGAACATGAGAGGCGTTCTGCAAGAAAGCCGGCACCGGAACCAATACGGGCGGCAACAACAGCCCCAACAAAGGCATTGCCAAGGCGACGCCTAGCACCGATTTCCAGACGAACAACCGGACCGAAGTTGCACGTACTCGAAGAGCTCTAAGCGCTACTTCGGCGACGCAGGCTATCAAGATTGCGCGTACAGCAGACCCGAGAATCAACGCGTCAACTGCGGAATTGTTGATCAAGAGGTTCATAGCTTTCTTTCATCCTTCGCGCTAGCAGGTTCAGCGGCTCTTCCCTCGGCTGTCCGTCCCTCGCCAATCTTCCGTGCGAGGCGTTCCAATTGCTTGCGGTCGAGAACGTCGTTATCGACCATGCCGAGTAAAAGTGCCTCGGCCGATCCGCCGCAGAAGCGGTCGATAATGTTCTTCACTGCCCGGACTGCCACATTCTGACGCTTGTCCGCAGGCTTGTAGATGAAGGTCCTGCCGTCGACTTCGTGTGTCAGAAATCCTTTATCTTCGAGCCGGCGCAAAACAGTGCGGATGGTCGAGTCCTTCATGGGACGAGTTGCGGCTAGAGCTCCGCGGCATGCGTCAGCCGTCGTCGAACCTCGGCTCCAGATGTAGTCCATGACGCTCTGCTCGACCTCTCCCAAGTTCTTTAGACGTGGATGCCTTGTGTTAGTCATTGTAGCGTTACAATATGTAACATTTAGCAGTTTGGATGTCAAACGGAAAAATGGCGGGATGGGACGCCGCTGGGCACAGCAGATTCCTCGCCGCTCTAAAACGCGGCTTCGGAATGACAAAATTTTCCTAGCTTTTCGGTGGAACTCAGTAGCGCAGATTTATCAGGAAAATCGCTAATTGTGCAGCGATCCCGGCGCAAGTATCGAGGATTACGTCGTGATACGTGCCTGTGCGGCTGGGGAGATAGCTTTGATGCCACTCATCCAGGGTTGCTACGAATGCCGTTCCCAGGACAGCAATAGTCGCCCACCGGAACATCCATCTCGCACCAGTCTTCGAAGGCAAGGTCTCGCGCCATGCACGGAACAAGAGAATGCTCAGTAAACCATATCCAAAAACATGGCCGCACTTGCGGAGGAAGTGATGCCACGGCTGGAACGTAACCCAGTCGATCCCAAACAGAAAGTGCAGGACTGGATAGAGAAAACGGCTGGTCTCGTCCGATGAGAGATACGTCGTCGATTCGATGGCGATGACAATGAGCCACAGGATCAGTGCGATCCAGGCTTTCAGGACGTGGTGGCGGTCTTTGGTCGGATTTTCGATCACGATTCGGTCGACAGCGACTTTCGAATTCTGCTTCTGAGTTTCAGTCCGCATGTATGGATAAGATTCCTTTGAGTTGCGGGGGCAGGTTGCCCCCGCGAGTGGGCGGCGAACGCCGACCCCACGTTATTCGATGGCATAGTTGGGAGCTTCGCGGGTGATCATCACGTCATGGACGTGGCTTTCGCGGAGACCAGCGCCACTAATCCGCACGAAGCGAGTCTTCTGCAGCAGTTCGGGAATGGTTGAGCATCCGCAATAACCCATGCCGGACTTCAATCCGCCGACCATTTGGTAGATGATCATCGCGACAGAGCCGCGGTAGGGGACGCGTCCCTCAATTCCTTCGGGAACGAGTTTCGCCAGGCGATTCGATTCGCCATCGGAGGCCGAGACAGATGTTGATGAATCACTGTCGGTGCTCTGGAAATAGCGCTCGCTGGATCCTTGCGCCATCGCGCCGAGCGATCCCATGCCGCGATACGACTTGAACGACCGGCCTTGATAAAGGATCAGCTCACCTGGGCTTTCGTCCGTACCGGCAAAAAGCGATCCGATCATGACTGCGCTGGCGCCGGCTGCGAGAGCTTTGGTTACGTCGCCCGAGTACTTGATGCCGCCGTCAGCGATGATCGGCACGCCGGAATCTTTTGTTGCGCGGTAGGCCTCGGCAATGGCGGTGATCTGTGGAACTCCGGCACCAGTCACGACGCGTGTGGTGCAAATCGATCCCGGGCCGATACCGACTTTAATTCCGTCCGCTCCCGCCCGGGCCAGTTCGCATGCTCCATCGAAAGTTGCGACGTTGCCCGCCAGTAACTCGACTTCCGGCAGTTTCGATTTGACCAGCTTTACCGCTTCCAGAACCTTGGATGAGTGTCCGTGGGCGCTGTCGATGGCGAGCACATCGACCTTGGCCTCCGCCAGTTCCTGCGCGCGTTCGAGAAAATCTCCCGTAGCGCCGATGGCCGCGCCGACGCGTAAACGACCATGCGAATCCTTCGCCGCGTTGGGATACTTCAATTTTTTCTGAATGTCTTTTACGGTGATCAGGCCCTTCAAGTTGTACTTATCATCGACCACCAGGAGCTTCTCGACGCGGTGCTGATGAAGAATCTTCTCGGCTTCTTCGAGAGTAGTTCCCACTGGGACGGTGATGAGGTTCTTTTTCGTCATCACATTGTCGATCGGAATATCGAAGCGAGTTTCGAATCTCAGATCCCGATTGGTGAGAATACCCACCAACTTCCCGTTCTCGGTAATCGGCACACCCGAAATCTTGTACTTACGCATGACCTCAAGCGCGTCGCTGACTTTGTCGCTCGCATGCATGGTGACGGGGTCGACGATCATGCCGCTCTCGGAGCGCTTTACCTTGTCGACTTCATTGGCCTGCTCTTCAATGGAAAGATTGCGATGGATGATGCCGAGGCCGCCCTGTTGGGCCAGCGCGATCGCCATGTGCGATTCGGTGACGGTGTCCATGGCGGCGCTGACGATCGGAATATTGATGCTAATTTTGCGCGTGAGCTGCGTCTGAGTGCTGGCGGTCGCTGGGATCACATCGGAGCGGGCGGGCAGCAGCAGAACGTCGTCGAAAGTAAGGGCCTCAGGAACGGGAAAATGAATCATAGATGTCTCGGAATTCCCCAGCGCTGTGGGTAAACCTTCATTCTAGAGGGGGCAGGGAATTAGGGCAAATGTCCCACAACGCTGTCGTATTGACCGATAATGGTGCAGCCAGAACTTAGGGCCCGCACGCGTGTTTAGGCCCCGGTAGTAATTGCGAAAGTGGAGGTGCTGAGTGATGCGCCCTTCGATTGCGTTAGCCCCAATTCTCTCAATCCTTCTCATAGGCGCTGCGCATGCACAACAACTAGAGCCACACGCTCCAGTGCCCGACACAAATCAAGGCAACGAAAGCGAGATATCGACCAAGGATTCAGACGCCGCCATTAAGGTCGAGGTCAACTTGGTACTCGTGCCTGTGGTAGTTAAGGATACGAACGGGAATCCTGTTTCCGATCTGAAGAAGGAAGATTTTCAGCTCTTCGATAACGGAAAACCGCAGACCGTTGCAACATTCAGCGTGGAAACGGCGGTGACGGCTGAAACGAAGCCATCAGAAACCGAACTTGAGACAACCCCCGCGGGAGTACCGGTCCCACCTGTCAGTAAGGCGTTAGAGTTACCGCGCCGATTCATAGCGCTTGTGTTTGATGATTCGCATATGAAAGTCGCTGAAGCGATGGCGGTGCACGCGGCAACGGAAAGACTGTTTGCGACGCTGACTCCGACCGACCGCGTCGCGATTTACTCAACCCAGGGCGACGTGCAGCAAGACTATACCGGCGATCCAGCGACGCTACGGAAAACCCTGTCGAGCATTGTTTCTCATTCTTCGAAGTACGAAGGCCACTACGAGTGCCCGAATGTTAGCTATCACCAGGCGGAATTGATCGAATATCAGAATGACCATGAGGCGCTGGCAGCTGCCCAAGCAGATGCGTTAGTCAATAATTGTCCAGTTAATCTGGAAGCAACTGTGCGCCGGATTTTGCAGCAAGGAGATGACTGGACACGCGATACCTACACCTCCCTGAGTGACATTCTCAGGAAATTGGCCTCCATGCCAGGCCAGCGCGTTCTGGTATTTGTTTCGCCGGGATTTCTGATCGGTGTCGCCTCACAGAATGACAACGCGGATTGGATAGAACGAGCCGTACGTGCTGGAATAGTAGTGAACACAATTGACTCACGGGGATTGTACACGCCCGATGGAATGGGCGACATCGACGCACCTCCACAGTCATACGCGGATCTAGAGACAGCAAGCAAGTGCGGTAGTGGTGACGCATGTCTCGATTACCAGAGATATGAGGCGACGTATCGTAAGCAAACCCAGTTCGACTCGGGTGTGGTCCTCCAAGGCATGGCCGCAGGCACGGGTGGAACGTATTTTCATAACCGGAATGATCTGGATGTTGGGTTGAAACAAGCTTTAGCTGCACCGAGTTTGATCTACATCCTCGGTTTCAAACCCCAGAACACGGAAGCGAACGGGAAACTCCACACCCTGAAAGTGCATGTCTCCAACGGAAGCAAATACTCGATTCAAGCGAGAAACGGGTACTACGCTACAAAGAAATCCGTCGATCCGGAAGAACAGGCCAAGCAGGAGGTCACCGAAACGCTGTTCTCGCGCGAGGAGATCACCGGTATTCCGGTGCAAATGAAGACGGAGTTTTTCAAGGCAGATGATGCGTCGGCACAGTTGAGCGTTCTGACGCGGCTGGACACAAGAGGAGTCAAGTTCCGGAAGGTAGACGGACGGAGCTGCGACAGCGTGGTGTTGGCAACGGGAGTCTTTGATGCGAACGGGCAGTTGGTCGACGGCAAGATCAAAGAGATCACGCTCAAGTTGCATGACTCGACCCTAGAGAAAATGACGCAAACGGGAATCACGGTGAAAACCGTGTTCAAGGTGAAGCCGGGCGCATATATCGTCCGAAGTGTTGTGCGCGGTTCGGAAGGGGCCCAACTAACCTCACAGAATTTGGCGACAGAGATTCCGCGCTGACTGAACAAGTTGGCGTAAAAAAATGATGCTTGGTTCAAACCGGCTGTTCAGCACATGCCTATCCGATGATCCTTATTTTTGAACGCCCGCTGCCAGTTTCGTTTTCAAGGTCGAAAACGCCAGAGCTCTGCAAGGATCCTTTTTCGCGACGAGATCGGCAGCTTCCGGTATGCACATAATGTCCGGTGTAACGCCGATTCCTTCAAGGTCCTTGCCGTCCGAAAAGGTGACTCTCCCGACCGTGGTTTGCGCCCCGTAGAACACGGCAGCCTCGTTGCCAATGTGTTGCTGGAACATTTGGGCTACGGCGACTTCACCCGCTGTCTTGTCTCCAATGACGACGGCTCGTCCTGACAGTTGCAAATGCCGCGCCAGCATTTCGCTGGAGCTGGCACTCTCGCTGTCCACT
>Ga0335078_10014489_pt1 | contig 11691 bp, 12 predicted proteins | sample Lox_Sample_32_FD_206711 | JGI IMG/M metagenome (GOLD analysis project Ga0335078, IMG submission 206711) | Soil microbial communities from Loxahatchee National Wildlife Refuge, Florida, United States - Lox_Sample_3.2 | ecosystem: Environmental > Terrestrial > Soil > Wetlands | place: USA...
CAGAACGGACTGAGCCTGAGCCTGTAAGAGTGCTGACCCCGTGTGTGTGCGCATAACACACGTTATAACTTTCATCCGTGAGCCATCACCTGGAGTAAGTGCCGTGGCTGCACCCGTCAAGGTTCGCAAGGTGGGAAATTCTCTGGGAGTCATTCTCACCAAGGACGTCGTCGAGTCGCTCGGCGTGGCGGAAGGGGATGAGCTGTTCGCCGTCAGAACGCCGGACGGGAATTCGTCTCACTCCCTACGATCCGCACTTCGCCAAGGCGATCGAGTCGACGCGCGACTACATGCGCCGCCATCGCGATGCGAAGAAGACGAAGTGCTCACCATGGTTGCAGTTGCCGATAGCTCGTTGAGCGAGCACCAATTTGCGCACTGGCTGCGCAGGAACTGCACCCGCGCCGCGACATGACCGTCCCTCGCAGCCAGGTCGCGGCAGTGCAATTCCGGACGCGTCAAGAGCGTCAAGCCCAGCAAGACAAATACCGGCGTTGAGATCCGCGACGCCTCCATCGGGATCAGCTTGAGGACCTGGCGCGGTTTTTCGTACAGATTTCGTACGAACAAGTCAGAGGGCTAATAAGTCATTGATTTTATGGCGCTCCCTACCGGATTCGAACCGGTGTACTAGCCTTGAGAGAGTGATTTTGACGTCTCGGGCTGTTTCCCGGAATGTGTAGAAATAGCCTATAAAACTAGGCATATCGTTCATTCCCGTCTACCATCGCACCTGCCCGGTTCAACCCGGGAACTTTACGAAACTTTACGAAGTTTGGTTATGGCCTGTGCAGGGCTGTAACGGCGGAAAGGGGGCGCGATGGCTCGGATACGACGCGACGCACGGCTCGAGAGTCGCGATGCTCGGGCGAGGCTGCCGCAGACCGGAGACCGCAACGGTTATTGGCGGACGATCGAGCGCGGGCTCTCGCTCGGGTACTACAAGGGACGAAGCGGTGGCACCTGGTTCGTGCGCCGCTACAGCCAGGGGAAGATGGTCAAGGCGCGTCTCGGGCTTGCGGACGATGCGTCGGACTCGAACGGGACGACGATCCTTTCGTTTGCCGAGGCGCAGCGGAAGGCGCTCGGGACCTCAGAGACATTGAAGCCGCGCGAGGTGCGTCGCTACACGGTGGCGCAAGCGGTGGCGGACTACATCGAGCAGCAAAAGATCAAGGCGAAGTCCTGGCGCATTACCGAGCTGACGCTGCGTTCGCACGTGATCCCTGAGCTCGGTGGGACGCAGCTCGCGGAGCTCACACCCGAGATCATCCGCCGGTGGCGGGACGGGCTCACGCGGCGGACGGTCGATCGCGGCTGGGTCCGGTTGAGCAAAGCGCGAAGGCAGGAGCGCGCGGCCCTGGAAGCCGGAGCGTCGGAAGCCTTGTCGGCGGCAGATGAAGCGGACAAGCAGCGGCGAAGGCAAGCGACGGCAAATCGGATCTTCGCGGCCTTCCGCGCCTGTCTCAATCACGCCTGGCGGGAGGGCAAGGTCGATTCCGACCAGGCTTGGCGGCGGGTGCCGCAGTTTCGCAATGTGGATGCGCCGATCATCCGGTTTCTGACGAACGAGGAAGCGCTGCGGTTGGTGAATGCGTCGGATTCGGACTTCAGGCCCCTGGTACGGGCGGCGCTTTTCACCGGCTGCCGTTACGGCGAGCTCTGTGCGCTCAAAGTCGGTGACTTCGATCGGGAGAATGCGACGCTCGCGATCCGGCATAGTAAGAGCGGCCGGCCGCGGCATGTGTACTTGAGTGAGGAGGGGAGTGATTTCTTCGACTCGATGACCTTGGGGCGGCCGCGCGAGGACATTCTCTTCACGCACGCGGACGAGTCGCCCTGGAAGTCTTCGCACCAGCACCGTCCGATGCGCGAGGCATGTCTGAATGCCAAGATCGACCCGCCGGTGTCGTTTCATATCCTTCGGCACAGCTACGCCAGCCTTCTCACCAAAGCCGGGGTGCCGCTTCAGGTCGTGGCGTCTGCCTTAGGCCACGCGGACGCCCGCATGACCGAGAAGCACTACGCGCACCTGGCGCCGTCCCACATCGCGCAGCTGATCCGCGCCAACGTCCCGCAGCTCTCCGGCGCCGCACCTTCCGGCGCCGCAGTTTCCGGCCCTGCAACTGCCGGCGCCGCCGCCTCCCGCGCCGCGACTTCCGCTGGTGCGGCGTCCGGCGGCCCACCGCGCAAGCCCCGCAAAGTCACCCGCCTCCGGCCCTGACGAGCGGCGTGCCCTGTGGCGGCTCCTCAATGGCAGGGACTTCTTCCCTTGCAATGTATATACATTTGTGTAGTGTAGTCAGATGAAGCTGGCCTTCGACGGCTTTGACTGGGACGAGGGTAACGCCGCCAAGTGCCGCAGGCACGGCGTCAGCCTGGAGGAGATCGAGGCACTCTTCGACTCGCCTCTGATGATATTGCCAGACGAGGCGCACTCGAAGGCCGAGTCTCGCAAGTGGGCGATCGGCAAGACCACTGCGGGCCGTCGGGTATTTCTGGTGTTCACGACCCGGCGGAAGGCTGGCCGGCATCTGATCCGGCCGATCAGCGCACGCTACATGCACGCGAAGGAGATCGAGAGCTATGAAAAGGAAAATCCCGAAATTTCGGAGTGACGCGGCCGCCGAGCGCTTCGTGGCGCGGGCGGACCTTTCAAAGTACGACCTCTCAGGCCTCAAGCCCCTGCGGTTCGAGATCGAGAAGAAGACCGCGCAGCTAAACATGCGCTTGCCCAAGCCGCTCCTCGACGCGGTGAAAAAGCGGGCGCTGCGGCGCGGCATTCCGTACACGCGGCTGGTACGCGAGATCATCGAGCACGAGATTTCCACGCCGGAGCAGTGAGGATTTCAGCGCCGATATGCTGCTGCTCGCTGCACGCGCCGGCCTCCGGCCGACGCTCAAATTAGTTGCCTGAGTTAGGCGAGCTGTCACAGCCCCGCTGCCGGCTTCTCCGATGCTTGGGTAGGCGGCACAATTCTTCAAATGTTTCGAAGTCCGTCCGTGTCGACTTCTACGACGACTGCACCGATTTGAGGCTTGAAGTCGATGGTTAGTTTTCGAATCCCAGTCATCAGACCGAACTGGTTGTGGCTGCGGTAGTAGTCTTCGAGCTCCTTGAGTGCGTACTCTCTGTTCTCTCGAAGGCGATCAAATACCTCCACCCATCCCGGATACTGTTCGTCATCCGGTAGTGGGCAAAGGAAATGCACAATATAGGCGGGGCACTCTCGGAGTTCCGTCGGTACCCTTTGCGCGTAGCTACGAACTTGCGCCAATGCCCTGGAAGCGGATCGCTCCACGCTTAGCTCATCTGCCACGAAATCGGACTTAGCCTCGATCCAGAACTGTGGAACTCCTTGTTCGAAGGCCACAAGATCCAGTGGCGCACCCAGCTTCTTATCCATAAGGAAGCTGCGGGGTCTTCCTCTCCTCTGCTGGGTCGCCCAGGTGATACCCATGAGCGTCTTGAGGTGGGTCTCAACCTTGCCATTCGTTAACGCGGAGCTGAGGTTGCCCCGGACGCGCTGCGGCATACCCTTTAGACAAGCGATGATTTCTCGCAAGCGTTCTCGCCTTCAGACGCATCCGTCCTTAAAGGAACGTTATTGCCCAGGGGCTGCGGACGGCATACCCGATCATGAAGAGTGCCTTCTCGATTTCGCGGAGTGGGCATCCGTGGGTTGCTGCGCTGAGAATGGCCGACGCTGCGCGGCTTACCTCTGCTCGCCGTCTGTCCGTGACACCGTAGTCCCTCAGCTTTTGAAATGTGAAGGTTTCGTCGGACGGATTGCGCTTGGCTACTTCCGCTGCGGACGTGCGGGTCAGCTGAGGAGGACCCCATAGAAACCTCAGCTCCGCAGGAACCTCGTTTGCACCCTTCTGCTTCAAATGGTGCCGGATGAAAAGACAAAGCGCCGCGCCGACGCGCCCATCGTAAATGATGACCTGTTGTGCCGGGTCCGCAGCTGCATACACCTTGGTCATAGCCGAATTCATGCAGAGTCGGCCACCGTCAAAACTGGAGAGGGAGGAGGTGCATCCAGGGCTGAGCAGGGAGACTGCGTTCTTGATATCCGCGATGATGCTCTCGCCCTTCGCTTGCAGCCACTGTTCATTCTTGTGCTCCTTGTCAACTTCTCCCCATCTAAAAATCTCTACACAGGTCGCAACAGTCATGCCTGCATTGCCGGCGGCCATCGCGCGTTGCAGATCGCTCGAAAGATCCGAAAATCCTTTGCCGGGCTTCTCCGCCCACGAGTAGTGCCGGGCGGCCTCGCGCAGCGAGTCACACCACCAGCGCAGTTGCCGGGTGCCGCGGGGAGCCCTCTGGTACTTGGTGCCGGCCAGATCACCGTGACGCCAAGAACGCCAAGCTCGATGATTGCTGATTTCGTAGCTATGGAAATGCACGCTGTCATGTGGTGATCCAGGGCAGCTGCAACCCCGACGCGTGAGTCGCTCACCCTGGCTTTCCCCCTGGCTCCACAGCTTGCTGAGTTCATCGGCAAACGCTCGCTGTCCATCTGTTAGTGGCAAGTTGGCCAGAATCGCCCCCGCTGAGATTGCCTCGTCGACCCTCCGGTGGTTGCGATCGATACCCGCAACGTTCGGCCGCCCAGTGACCGCGTGAGCTGCCGCTCCAGGCTGATTCCAGTGACTGTGGTCACCGTTCATTATCCGATCCAACGCATCGGTGATGTCCTCCATGGTCGGCTCTCGGTTTCGACGGCCGTCTTCGAGGTCCTTCGATGTGCGTTTGGCCATGTTGCGATCTCCAAAGTTTCCTATATTGCGAGGACTCAGAGTCGGCTGTATGTGCTTTCACGCACAAAACCTGATCGCGCGTGGTGCAAAGCCACTGCGGGGCCAGAATGGCTACGCAGCCTTATTGCTCAATGGAGCGTTTCCAGGGGTTCGTATTCGAGTGACAGCTCCATGCTTTTCAGCTCGATCGTGCAGCGCCATTCCTCGATGCCGGACTGCAGGCGCTCACAGGCTTCATCGTAGTCGGGGGTTGGTATCTGGCCCGCACCTGCGGTCGGCGGATTCTGAGCGAGCCAGGCGACAGCCGCGCGTGCTTCCGCCGACAGGCGCATTAGAGCATCGGCCAGGCGCCGGGTTGGGTGGGCCAGGAAGAAGGAGAGGCCCTCGGCGCCGCACTTCAGGAGATGCCGCACGTCACGGAGACACTCATCGTGAAGCGTCGCGGCGGATGACGACCCAACGCGCGCAAGCATTCGATGCAGCTCCATGAGGTCGCGCCGCTTGCTGGAAAAGAGCCCGGACAGCTGCGGAGTAGGAAAGGGCAGCGATTCAAGGTGCGTGCCATCGGTCGCATCGGTCGCTCGCTCGTCCCTGGCAGGCTCCTTTTGCGCTTTCTGGATCGAGCGATCCACTTGTGCATCGACCGTACGGACGAGTAGCAGCGCGCGCGCGTACACGTGATTCTTGGCCTCCTCGTGCAATTCCTTGAAGCCACCTTTCACGGACAGGTCCGCGGTCAGGATTCTCTCGATCAGACCGCGTGTTTGCGCGCACGTCCAGCCGTCTTCGGGGCAGTACTGGGGATGGAGATAGCGCGCGAATCGGTCAGCTTTGCTCACAGTCATAGGTGTCTCCCAGGGACGCCGCCGGTGTCGAGGCGCGGGAGGATAAGGAATTCTGAGTTGAGTTCAACTCGTCTCAGCATGTCTTTCTATACAGGCCGGCGGTCAGCGGACCGAGTCACTGGCCGTGCAGCAGCAATTCCTTGCTCTTGATTATGGTCACTGATCGTAGCTTCGACGGAATCCCGATGAGGCTCTCGAGCGGAGGGCAGTCCTACCGAGTACAGAGAAACCTGCGCAACGCTACAAGCGCGTAGGTGTCGCGGCCGCAGTAGGCCTTGAGGCGCGCCTCGAGCTCGGCGCGGCGGGTGGAAGAAGTCTCTCGCTCGAGAAGCTCGAGATAGGCCGCCTGGGCACTACCGCCATCCTTCACTTCGGTCAGCCCGTCGTACGCGAGTGCGGGGTCGATCGTCGGAATGACATCCTTGATCGACCAGGAGCCCCGCATCAGGGGGTGGTAATAGGCCGTCCGGGTGACCGGCAGCAGGTCGACGATGCGGCGCACCGCGCGCGCGATGGAGGGCTTCAGCGCAGGAAACAGGCGCGCGAGGAGATTGAGCGAGCCGCGCTCGAGCGTTGCGTTGTAAACAAATAAAGGCCCGCGCGAGGGCAGGGCGGCGATGAGGGCGCCCGCGAGTTCCTCGAGTCCGCCCGGCATGTCCGCCGACAGATGCTCGACATGTCGCACGCTCCCATCGGCCTCCTCGATATGCAATGACCATTGGAACGGGCACTGTTCGTAAGGACCCGTGCCGATCACTCGCGGCACGGCCAGCGGCAAGGTCTCGAAATCGAGATACGCATACGGCGGCTTCAGCGCCCGGAGCTTTCGGGTGGCACGCGCATCAAAGAAGGGTTTACCGGAGAGCGTCGCCGCGTGGACGCGAAGATGGTTCTCACTCTTGAGTCGGTCGGCCGGAACCGCCTTGAGGTCGTGGATCCCATCCGCCAGGAGACTTGCAACTGCCTTGCCGCCGCGCGGCAGGATGGATATTGGGAACTCAGGACCCGCCGGGAGCGAGGCGCTGCATCGCTCCATGAAGGGACAGGGGTAGGGCGAGTCGCAATGTTCGCCCATGGCGACCTCGGGCGCCGAAGGCCGCGCCATGACAGCGAGGCTTTCCTCGGCGAGCTTGGGGATCGCGGCTTTGAGCTTGCGGACCTCTTTGGTCACATCCTCTTCAGCGACCAGGCCGTCGTATTGGCCTGCGCCCCGCAATCGAAACCCATTGTTGACGTGTCCAATGTGCGTGCGCTTGAGGGTGATCCCTGCACGCTCGAGCACCACCGCCTGGAAGGCCGCGTCCGGTAGGTGCTCTTCCTTTACCTTCGTCGAGACTTTGTTCTCGATGAGGTCGTAGCCCTTGCCGTTTCGGCGCAGTACGTCGGTGATCGCCGCCCACTCGCCTGCGCGAAATGCGGCCTGGTAGAGCACTTCGACGTTGCCCGCGGCGAAGGCTCTCTGCGTCGCTTCGACCGCGCCCGCCAACCCTCCGTCCCGGCTGATGACCGTGCCTGACTTAGCGGATTGAGCGATCCGGTCGAATTCCCGGCCGTTGATTAGCTGCATGGACACAGCCGGTCGCCCCTCGAGAGGCTGATGCACCTCATACCACAGGCGCTTGGCGCACTGCTGGCCCGACATGAAGAGCGACTTGGTAAGCGGCGGCATCGGAGGGGTCCTGTTGGAATTCTCACCGGTTTCTTGTCTTTAATTGTTGACGCTGTGCACAACTTGTCTGGCTCATGGGCCGTTTTCGAGGCGCCGATGTTCGGGCTTTGGTGAACTGCGAGAGTCGTGGCTGTTGAATGTTCTTTGGGCGCTGCAGCAAGCGCATTTCTGCACAAATAGCGTAGATATTCGCAGGGAAGTGGCGGCGCAGGCGAGCCGGCAGGCTTAAGCTACGAGCAAGAACAAGCGGGGCCGGCCCAACACCAAAGTTACCGGCGATCGCGGAGCCCACCGATGAAGGATCGCGAGCTCTATAGCATCGAGGATGCGAGATTTCTCTTGGGCGGCATCGCCCGCAAGACCATCTACGACCTCTTGAACAACGGCGAGCTCGCGAGCGTCGTTATCGGCCGCCGGCGCTTCATCCCGGCCGCGGCCATTACGTCCTTCATCGCGACCACCGTGACGAACACGGCTCCCGCCTTGAAGCGCGCCACCGGCCGCCACCGCTCGGTGCAGATGTCCCTCGCCCTCGAGCCAGCATCCGCCCGGAGTCGGCGGTTGACCCACAAAGCAAGAATGTAGGTCAACGCTTTAGCGCGCTCGCCTCCGCGAGGTCGTAGCTCGTGTTCTTGCTGCCGCCGGGAAGGCGGCGCAGGATCCCGCGTTCGATGAGATCGTTGATGTCGCGCTGCGCGGTGGGGACCGAGGCCTTGGTGATAGCCGCCCACTTTTTGGCCGTGAGTTTTCCCTCAAAGCCCTGCAGATAACGGTTCAGCATCTCGCGCTGGCGCTCAGAGAAGTCTTCCCCGGCATGCCGCTGCCAGAAGTCGGCCTTCTCCAGGACGCTCGAGAGAATCGTCTCTGCGCCCTCGATCGCGCGCGAGAAGCATCCCAGGAACCAGAGCAGCCACTCCGTCACGTCGACGTCGCCCTTCTGCGCGCTCTCCAGCGTCGCGTAGTACTGCTTGCGGTCTTTGCGGATCTGACTCGAGACGGAGTAGAAGCGCTGACCGCTGTTCTCGGACTGCGCGAGCGCACAATCCGCGATCGCGCGGGCGAGCCGCCCGTTGCCATCCTCGAATGGATGGATGGTCACGAACCAGAGGTGCGCAAGGCCTGCACGCAGCAGGCCCTCGGTCGTGGGCTTGCCGTTAAACCAGGCGAGGAAGCGTTTCATTTCCTTCTCGAGCCGTGCGGCGGGCGGCGCTTCATAGTGGACCCGGGCCCGCCCGACCGGCCCCGAGACCACCTGCATGGGCCCTTCGACGTCGGTGCGGTAGGCGCCGGTCAGGATCGGACGCAGTCCCGAAAACCCGGTTGGAAAGAGCGCCGCCTGCCACCCGAAGAGGCGCTTCGCTGTGAGCGGCTTCAGGTAGTTCTGGGTGGCATCCAGCATCATCTCGACCACCCCTTCGGTGCGGCGATCCGTCGGTGCGACGCCCGCGTTCGGGACCCCCAAATGCCGGGCGAGGGAAGAGCGGACACTGTCGCGATTGAGAACCTCGCCTTCGATCTCCGAGCTCTTGATGACGTCCTCGGTCAGCGCGGCGAGCTGTGCCTCGAGCTTCAAGTCAAAACCGAGCCGCTTCATGTCGCCGAGCAGCTGCCCTTGGGAGAGGCGCGCGCGGGCGAGGGGCTCGAGCATCCGGGCATCGTCCCAGCGGAAATCCGGCCAGTTCTTGCGCTCCCAGAGGTACATATTCTCCTCGAAATTTGAGGAGAATATGGACCGATTCGCCTCAGAATTCAAGAGGATTCTCGTCACAATATGAGGAGAATAGCGGCGGATTCTCCTCAAGTCGCTGTTTAGGTCCTTTCGTCCAATCGTAGTCAGGCTACGAGTCGACGAATCCCGTCAAATTCCCGGTGCTGAAGGCGCGCGGCGCGCGCTCGCGACGTGCGCCTGAGGCGCTCGCTCGCGCGCGCTGCAGAGGCCGATCCAGGCGCACCCAACTCGCTTATACGCAAATAGCGGTTTGCGTATAACGCCATATTCCCGGCGCTTTCACCCGCTTCGCCACGTTCGGTCCTTGGCCTACGCTGCTTCCTCGGCCACGGAGGGCTCTTGATGCTCGCCACCGTCCTCTCGCGCGCGCAGTTTGGCATGCGCGCACCTCCCGTCACCATCGACGTGCACGCCACCGTCGGACTCCCCGCGATGTCCGTGGTTGGACTCGCCGAAGGCGCGGTGCGCGAAGCGAAAGATCGGGTGCGCTCGGCCGTTACCACTGCGGGCTACGAATGGCCGCCAGGGCGGGTCACCGTCAATCTGTCGCCGGCCGATCTACCAAAGGACGGCGGCCGCTTCGATCTCCCCATCGCACTCGCAGTCCTCGCTGCCTGCGGCCACGTCCCGATGGCCCCGCTCGCGCGGCACGAGTTCTACGGCGAGCTGTCTTTAAGCGGTGAGCTGCGCGCCGTCACCGGCATGCTGCCGGCCGTCTGCCAGGCGGCACTCGAACAACATCCGGTCGTGCTCCCACGCGGCAACCTCGCCGAAGCCCAGCGCATCGAATCGGCCCGCCTCATCGCAGCCGCCAATCTCTCCGAAGTCGTCGCGCATTTGCAGGGCCAGCGGCCACTGCCGGAAGTCAGCGGCGCGGGCGCGAGCGTCGTGGAAGCCGTCTCCTATCCCGATCTCTCGGACGTGCGCGGCCAGCCGGAAGCCCGCCGCGCGCTCGAGATCGCCGCCGCTGGCGGCCACAGTCTCCTTCTTATAGGCCCGCCGGGCGCCGGTAAGAGCCTGCTCGCGCACCGGCTGCCCGGAATCCTCCCGCCGCTGTCGAGCACGGAAGCGCTCGAGACCGCCATGATTGCGTCTGCGAGCGCTCAAGGGTTTAGAGACTCCGACTGGCACGCGCGCCCGTTCCGCGCGCCGCACCACACGAGCTCGACGGCGGCACTGGTGGGTGGCGGCTCACCGCCCGTGCCTGGGGAGATCTCGCTCGCCCATCATGGCGTCCTCTTGCTCGATGAGCTCCCCGAATTCGACCGCGAGGCGCTGGAGGCGTTGCGCGAGCCGCTCGAAACCCGCCGCATCGCGATCTCGCGCGCCGCCTGGCAGAGCGAGTTCCCCGCGTCCTTCCAGCTCATCGCTGCCATGAACCCCTGTCCCTGCGGCTATTGCGGCGATGGCACCTCGCGGTGCCGCTGCGGCCGGCCGGCCATCCAGCGCTACCGCGCGCGCCTTTCCGGTCCGCTGCTCGATCGTCTCGACCTCCACGTGCGCGTCACCTCGCCTGAGGTCCGAACGCTCTTCGAGTCCCGTGAGATCCACGACTCGAGCGCGGTGGTGCGGCTGCGCGTGGCGCGCGCCCGCGACCGCCAGCTCGCCCGCCAGGGCGCCTTGAATAGTGCGCTTTCCGATTCCGATTTCGAGCGCGTCAGCCCGCCCGATGCGGAGACACGTGAGCTCCTCTCGCTCGCCGCCGCGCGCGTCAAGCTCTCGGCGCGGGGACTGAAGCGAGTGTTACGGGTCGCGCGAACGATCGCGGATCTCGCGGGGGCAGGGGAGGTCACCGTGCATCATGTGAGCGAAGCGCTGCTCTTCCGCTCACTCGATGCGTCAGGCCTCGATACGCCCGCCCGCCCGGATCGCTACCACAGCCCGGGCGTCCGCCCCGGTCTCGGCGTGCACTAACCCGGTAGAAGGGACTCGTGGTCAGCGCGACTCAGGTTTGCCTTGAGCGACTGGCTTCGCCTCCACCGCCTCGACCTTGCCCTTCAGCAAGCCCTGCAGAGCCCGCGAGCTCCCGGAAATCGTTCGATCGGGCGTGGTGCCTTCGCACTTGCCATTTGTGCAAGAGACGCCGCAAACGCCGAGTCCTCCGCTGGAGTTAGGGCACTCATTGACGCAACCGTAGGAACCGCCAACTTCCCAGTAATCGCCTCCTGCTGCCCCGCAGGCGCCCTTGATCTCGGAGCTGGAATGGCTCCCGCTGATGGAGACCTTGTCGGCATGAGCAACGCCGATGAAGCCCGACGCCACGATGGCGGCTAACAACGTAAATGCGCGCATATAACCCTCCGCTGATATTGGTGATCTGCGGCCTCGGCTGAGCTGCGATTCCTGACCGCATAACTCATACTGTCCCACGCCGGCGGCCTATCTCAGCCCCACTCGGCGAGCATCAAAGTCCGAACAGCGCTTTGTCATCCGCCCGCGTGAGCCGGCCTTTCAGCCAACCGCTCACCAGGGAACTTCCTGACCGTTGTAGCTGTAGAAACGGCCGGCCTTCTCGGGCCCGAGTGTCTCGATGTACGTGGCAAGACTCCGCGCGCTTTCCTCAGGCGAGAGTGCCGGACTGGTGATGGGCGCGCCGGCTTGGGCGGCAGCGGCCCGGTACCCGCGCTGCATGTCGGTGTCCACGGGGCCAGGGTGCACGATGCCGACAAGTATCCCGCGGT
>Ga0335078_10014490_pt1 | contig 11691 bp, 7 predicted proteins | sample Lox_Sample_32_FD_206711 | JGI IMG/M metagenome (GOLD analysis project Ga0335078, IMG submission 206711) | Soil microbial communities from Loxahatchee National Wildlife Refuge, Florida, United States - Lox_Sample_3.2 | ecosystem: Environmental > Terrestrial > Soil > Wetlands | place: USA: Florida...
CGGCTTGGCCTTCACGATGCGTTGTGGCAGGAACCCGCCCAATTCCTTGCGCAATCCCAGCAGATACTGCGTCTCGCGGCTGTCCGGCGCCGGGCGGAAGAAGGGCGTCTCGGCGATCTCCTCGTCACCCACGGGTATGCCGAACCGCGCCCGGAACTCGCGCAACTCCTTCTCATTGAGCTTCTTCTGCTGGTGCGTGACATTGCGGCCTTCGCCCGCTTCGCCCAGCCCATAGCCCTTGACCGTCTTGGCCAGGATCACCGTGGGCTGGCCTTTGTGCTCCATCGCGGTCCGATAGGCGGCATAAACCTTGCGCGAGTCGTGGCCGCCGCGCAGCAGCTTGCGAATCTGCTCGTCAGTCAGGTGGTTCACCAACTCCAGCAACTCGGGATACTTGCCGAAGAAATGGCGTCGCGTGTAACTGCCCGGTTCGACGGAATACTTTTGGTAATCGCCGTCCACGGCCTCCTCCATACGCTTAAGCAGCAGGCCGGTCTTGTCGGCGGCCAGAAGCTCATCCCAAGCTGAGCCCCAGATCACCTTGATCACATTCCAGCCCGCCCCCTGGAACGCCGCTTCCAGCTCCTGGATAATCTTGCCGTTGCCGCGCACGGGGCCGTCTAGCCGCTGCAGGTTGCAGTTCACCACCCAAATCAAATTGTCCAGGTTCTCTCGCGAGGCCAGCGTCAACGAGCCGAGCGTCTCCGGCTCGTCCGATTCACCGTCGCCGATGAAGGCCCAAACCTTCGGCTCCTCGCCATTGATGAAGCCGCGCGCGCGCAGGTAGCGGTTGAAGCGAGCCTGGTAAATGGACAGTAACGGCCCCAGACCCATCGAGACGGTGGGGAACTGCCAGAAATCCGGCATCAGGTACGGATGCGGATAAGAAGACAGCCCGCCGCCCGCCGCCAGCTCCTGGCGGAAGTTGTGCAAGTGCCGCTCGTCCAGCCGCCGCTCCAGAAACGCCCGCGCGTAAATGCCAGGGGCGGCGTGCCCCTGGAAGTACACCATATCACCTGCGAAATCCTCCGTTCGTCCCCGGAAGAAATGGTTAAACCCGACCTCGCACAACGTCGCCGAGGAGGCGTAGGTCGAGATGTGTCCGCCCAGGCCGCTATGCGCTCGGTTGGCGTTGACCACCATCGCCATCGCATTCCAGCGCACGAAACTCTTAATGCGCCGTTCCATTTCCCAGTCCCCGGGGAAGGGCGCTTGTTGACCGGCCGGGATGGTGTTGAGATAAGGCGTGCTCACCGCGCGCGGCACCTCGATCCCGCGCGCGCGCAGCCGCTCCGCCAAGCTGTCGAGGAATCTCGCCGTCTTTTGCGGCCGCTGGTCCTTAAGCGCGAACTCGAGCACCGTCTCCAACGACTCCAGCCATTTCTCTTCGTCCGTCTGCTCCGGCTCCGGCAGCACCTGCAGCTCGGGCGGTGAGTATTTCTGCTCTTTCTTTGGCACTTTCACTTTGTATATCGAGAACTTATTACCTAAACTCAGAATGCCCGCGCGTCAAACGCCTCAAAGGGGCGGCGCGCGGCTCGGTTCGGCGCACCTTGACTCCTCGCGGGCAGAACGATGCGCTTTGCACCCCCGGAACTGCATCAGACCAGTGGGGACAACATCAAGCTGCACCGCATTAGACCAATTGCCCGGTTAGTTGTCAGCGAAATAGTATAGCACATGCAGCTCTGCGACCTCACGCTGGGGACGCCCGAAGAGAACCTCGCCTGCGACGAGGCGCTGCTCGATTACTGCGAAGGCGGTGACAGCGACGAACTCCTGCGGCTGTGGGCGCCGCTGGAATACTTTGTTGTCCTCGGTTACGCAAACAAGGCCGCGACCGAAGTCAACCTCGCTCTTTGCCGCATACTCAACATACCCGTCCGGCGCCGTTGCACCGGGGGTGGGACCGTTCTCCAGGGACCCGGTGTCCTCAATTACTCACTCATCTTGCGCACGGACGACTCCGGCCCCTTCCACAGCATCGCCGCCACTAACAAGTTCATCCTCGAGCGCCACCGCGACGCCTTGGCCAACCTCGTACTGGCACCGGTCGAATGGCGGGGCCAAACCGACCTCGCCATTGGCGGGCTGAAGTGTGCCGGCAACGCCCAGCGCCGCCGCCGCCGGTTCCTTCTCTTCCACGGCTCGTTCCTGCTGCACCTTGACCTCGAGCTGCTTCAGAAGGTTCTGCCCCAGCCCTCGCAGCAGCCCGACTACCGCCTCAACCGTGCGCATTCCGAGTTCCTCGTGAATCTGAACCTCCCCAACCACACCCTCAAAACCGCCCTCAGCCGCGCCTGGAACGCCACCGTGCCGCTGGACCCAATCCCCCTGGATCAAATCACCTCCCTTGCCCGCGAGAAATACGCGCTCGATGAGTGGAACCTCAAGTTCTGAGGGCTTTGGCTGAGCCCTCCAGAGCCAGCCTGGTTCCTCCAAAGCCGCACGTCTGGCCACCTATTCCTCCAACCCAGCACCGGAGTCACCCCGTCCCATCGCCGGATACTCGCCGGATACTCCCCGTAGTCACACTAACCCGGGGTTAGTGTGACTACGGGGAGTATCCGGCGAGTATCCGGCGAGGCTCCGGTGAGGGGGGCAAGGTACTGCGAAAGGCCAGAGCCCCAGGTCGTTGGGGTGCCAAGCGCGGTCCAGATGGGTCGCCGAGACCCCTGAGGCGGGCCAAGGGCGAAAGGCGGGTCACCGGCAGGCACTTGATCCTTTGGAGCAAAGCTCGGTGAACATTCCACCGAAAACAGCGAAGCACCCGAGTTCATTGCATAAACCATTGCGGTTGCTACACTTCCGTTCCAATTATCCACGTTTGCCGCGACTACGTTCCGCCTGCGGTGACGGCGCACTGGTGGTGGCGCTATGGTGCCTACTCCGGGTTGTACGGGTAAAGGCTTGTGGTTGTGGCACTTGCGGAGTACGTTTCGGTTTGTTGCACGATTCTTCAGATGGGTGTGACGTGGTGGATATTGACGCCGTCACCGGTGTCAGTCTTTGGCCGGAGCCGCAATAAGGCCGCCGGAACTCAGATCCGGCAGGGCGATTCGCAATTGTGGGAATCCGGTGTATTGTGATAAAGCCTAACTGTTTCCGCAAACAGGGGAAAGGAAAGACAATGAAGAATGGAATGAAAGTGACAACGTATATGGTAGCCCTGGCGTTCGGCGCAAGCCTGGCGCTGCCGGCGCTGAGCTTGGGAGCCGAGGGCGGACAAACCCAGACGATCAAGGGTGAGGTCGTGGACTTGATGTGCTACCTGGACCACGGCGCCAAGGGTGAAAAGCACAAAGGCTGCGCGAGGAAATGCATCGAGAGCGGCGGGCCGGTTGGACTCCTCACGGCCGACAACCAGCTCTACCTGGTTATCGGCGAGCACCAGCCGATGAATAAGGAACTCGGGCCCAAGGCCGCCCAAATCGTCACGCTCAAAGGCAAAGTCGTCGAGCGCAACGGCATGAAGATGATCGAGAACGCCGAATTGCAGGAATAGGCCTTCTCCGTCCCCTCCCTGGCGCTGGCTGAACAGCGGGCCCGCAGAGTGATCCGCTTGGCGCCGGCTATTTGGCCAGCACCACTTCCAGCGTTTCGTCGCGATTATGCGGCGCGTCCTCCTCCGCTTCGACCGGCGGCACGGAGGTCGGCGTCTCCAACGAAGTCGCCGGATGGTCGGCCACGGTCTCGTCAGCCTTGTGGAACTTAACGCTGACGATCTTGCTCACGCCATGCTCCTGCATGGTGATGCCGTAAAGAACGTCCGCCATGCCAATGCTGCGCTTGTTGTGAGTGATGAGGATGAACTGCGAGTGGGCGAGGAAACGCTGGAGCACGCGAATAAAGCGGTTGATGTTCGATTCATCCAGCGGCGCGTCCAGCTCGTCCAGCACGCAGAACGGGCTGGGTTTGACCTGGTAGATCGAGAATAGCAGCGACACGGCGGTCATCGTCTGCTCGCCGCCCGACAGGAGTGAAATGGTCTGCAACTGTTTGCCGGGCGGCCGGGCCACAATGTCAATGCCGCTTTCGAGCAGGTCATTCTCATCCATCAGCACCAGGTCGGCCTTGCCGCCGCCGAAGACCTCAGTGAACATCGCCCGGAAGCTATCGCGAATCTTCTCGAACGTGTCCCGGAACATCTCGCGAGTCTGCACGTTGATGCGATTGATGACCTCCAGCAACTGCGCCTTGGCCTGGACCAGGTCGTCGTGCTGTTTGCTCAGGAATTGGTAGCGCTGCTCCGTTTCCTCGTATTCCTCGATGGCGACGAGGTTAACCGGACCCATCTCGTCAATGCGCTGCTGCAGCGCCTCGACCTGCTGCGCGACGGCCGTCCAATCCGTCGCGGCGCCGGCGGCGGCCATTTCATCCGGCGTCATCACGTGCACCTTCGGCTGGCCTTCGTCGGCGTAGGTGATGGTGATGCATTCGCTGCGAATGTTGTCGAGGTTGAGATGGTACTTTTGCTGGACGCGCTCACGAAGGTTCTGCACGGACATGTTCTTCTGCGCCAACCCGACATCGAGGGCTCCGCGCTGTTCCTGCAGGTTGGTCAGACGCCGGCGCTGTTCGCGCAAGCCTTCCTCGCGCGACGCCACGTCACCGTCCTGGGATTGTTTCTGCGCCACGAGGTCGGCCGTTTCCGCGTTGACCTGTTCGCGGTCGAATTGAAGCTTCTCGATCAGCCCGCGCGATTCCTGGATCTCGGACTCGGCCCGTTCCTTGCGGCCAACGAAGGAGGAGAGCTCCCCGCGCCGTTGCTCGATCACCTGCGTCAGCTCGCGGATGCGCTGATCGAGCGCCTGCCGCTGTTGTTGGAACGAGGCGCACATCTGCTCCTCCGCAGCTAGCGCCACGCGGCTGTCGGTTAGCCCGGCGTTGGCCGCATCCCGCTGCTGGCGCAGGGCCTCCAGCCGGGCAGTCAATTCCGCCACCTGCGACTGGCAGCCCCGTTCACGCCGCTCGCACTCGTCGGCCTGCGCCGCCAGGTCAGTCCGTTTTTGCAGGCCTTCCTGCTCCTGCGCGGCGAGGCTTTGAACTTCGTAAATGACGGTGTCAATCTTCTGGTGGAGCAGGCGCTGGGAATTCTGCAGGGCATTGAACTCGCCTTCGTGGGTGGCGATCGCCACTTCCTGTGCCCGCAGCTCATTCTGCGCCTGTTGCAAGCCGGCCTGGAGCTCGGTTTGCTCGCTCTGCAGGGCGCCTTTGCGGCGGCTGAGTTCAGCCACCTCTTCCTGCAGGCCGGCCAGGGTTGAGCGCAGGTCAGCGATCTGGTTCTTCCGGCCCAGAATCGAAGCTGGCGCTTTGCCGTCGCCATTGCCATTGCCGCTGCCGCCGGTATAAATGCCGTGGCAACTGAGCAGCTCACCGCCGAGCGTGACGTAGTGAAAAGAACCTTTGCTCTCTTGCCACGCGGTGGTCGCCGCATTCAGATCGCGCACAATCCGCGTCCCGCCAAGCAGACGTTCCATCAGCGGGCGGATGGAGGCATCGCTCTCGACGACCGCCATCGCGGCGAGCGGTACGCCGTTTAATTCCACTGACGAAGCGGCTGGCGTCGCGGGTAGCCCCTCATTAGCGGTGATCAAATCAGCATTGCCATCTCCGACGAATGCCAGCGGAGCGATGCTCGCCCGACCGGTCCGGTTCGCGCTTAAGTCGGCCAGAATCTGGCGCGCCGATTCCGGCTGCTGGGTCAACACGAGTTGCAGGTGATGGCCCAGGGCCATTTCGATGGCCGTCACGAATTGGTCGGGCACGCGAATCTTGTCGGCCAGCGAGCCGAGCACATGCTGAGACTGCTTGAGGGCGGCGAGCGGCCCGACGCTGAAACCCTCGTGGTCGGCCTGCAATTGTTCGAGCACGTTGAGCCGGGAGCGTTTGCCGGCTTGTTGCTCCAGGACCTGATCCTGGGCGCGGCCCGCGCCCGCCAATTCCTCTTGCAGCTCGCGCAACCGCTTTTGCCGCTCCTCCACGCTGCCTCGCTGAATTTGCGCGTTGAGTTTCTCCGCGGTGACGCTGGCCACGAACTCATGCAGCCGGCTTTCCAGGCGGGTCCGTTCCTCCTCGAGCTGTATCTTCTCGGCGGACAGTTTCTCCAGGCGGACGATATTGCCCTGCTTCTGCAAATCCAGCGCGGTGATCTCATTGCGGACGCGCGTCAAATCCTGCGCGGCCGCGAAAGCATCGGCTTGAGCCTGGCGCAGAGCCTCCTGCTGGCGGCGCAGTTCCTCTTCCACCTGGCGCAACGCGTCCTGTCTGGCCGCCAGCGTTTGCCCATGTTCTTTAAGGGCGGTTTCCGATGCCACTAGATGCCGGTTGGCCTTGTCGAGTTCCTCCCCGGCCGCGCGACGCCGCTCCTCCGCCTGTGTCAGGTCCGCCATCGCCTTGGTATTTTGGGTGGCGAATTCGCGCAGGCGTTCCTCGTTGAAATGAATGCGGCTTTCGTGCCGGTCACACTCGCCTTTTAACTCAAGTCCGCGCTGTTGCCGCGCGCCGATTTCGTGCTCGAGTTCCGACACCCGCTCGCGCAACCGGGTGATCTCATCTTCACACCGCAGCGCGGAGGCTGAACTGGTCTCAATCTCATTGCGGAGGTTGTCCGCCGCCGTCTGCCGGTCCGCAATCTCGGCTTGTAATTGGTCGAATTGATGGCGGGCGAGTTGGGTATCGAGGTGTTGCAGTTCCTGGGAGAGCTGCTTATAGCGGCGCGCCTTGCCTGCCTGACGCTGGAGGGAGCCGATCTGCCGCTTTACTTCGCGGACCAGATCCGCAACGCGCACGAGATTCTGCTCGGTGTATTCAAGCTTGCGCAGCGCTTCTTTCTTCTGCGCCTTATACTTGGTGATGCCGGCGGCCTCTTCGAAGATCATCCGGCGGTCTTCCGGTTTGCTGGACAAGATCTGGGTGATGTTGCCCTGGGCCATGATGCTGTAGCTGGTGCGCCCCACCCCAGTGCCCATGAACAACTGTTGGATGTCTTTGAGCCGGCACGGCGTCTTGTTAATGAAATACTCGCTCCCGCCATCGCGGAAAACCCGGCGCGTCACCGTCACCTCGTTATACACCATTTCGACTCCCGACGCGCTCAGGTGCTCCTCATCCACCCCCCCGATCGTGAGTGAAACCTCCGCCATCCCGAGCGGCTTCCGACCGTCCGTGCCGTTAAAAATCACGTCCGCCATCTCCCCGCCACGCAACGCCTTGGCGGATTGCTCACCCAGTACCCAACGGATTGCGTCCGAAACATTCGACTTGCCACACCCATTGGGGCCCACAATAGCGGTCACGCCAGGCTGAAAGTTCAGCGACGTTTTGTCGGCAAAGGACTTAAATCCTAGGACAGTTAAGTTCTTGAGATACATGATCTTGCTAATTTCAACCAAATCCGCCCAGCCTAGTAAAGTGGAAAAACCACAATATACAGTGCCTCGCTACCGTCGGAGCACAACTAATTGGTGAGGAACCGAGATTGGCGTTGTGCCGCTGACCGCCGCTAAATCGCTATAATCTGATCTGTCGTCAGTATTTCATACCCAATTCAGCCTGGTTTGGCAACAATATTTCGCAATTAATTTTATCCTCGATATAGCTCCCGTTGGCCCGTATTCTGCCTGCTTACGCGCGACTCTATGAGCTTCGACTCCCCCTTTTCGCGTTCCGGCCTTCCGCAAGGGACCGGCCAGGGCCAACCCCGTCGGGCCACAGGTCCAAGCCACTCATGCGCTCAAGCCCTCTTTCGCTTCGGGAGCAGTCTGACGGCGCTCGGCGCGGCCTTTGTGGCACCGGCTGGGAACTACCTATCCTCGAAAGCGGTTCCGCCTGAACCGGTGCGGGAATTCCGTGCCGCCTGGGTGGCCACAGTCGCGAATATTGATTGGCCGTCAAAGAAGACGTTGACGACGAAGGAACAGCAAGCCGAACTGGTGGCGATTATGGACCGAGCCGTGCAACTCCACCTGAACGCCATCGTCTTCCAGGTCAGGCCAGCCTGCGACGCGGTCTATTCCTCCCGGATTGAGCCTTGGTCGGAGTATCTGACCGGGACGATGGGGAAGGCGCCGGAGCCGTTCTATGATCCGCTGGCCTTCGCGATCGCGGAGGCGCACAAACGCGGCCTGGAACTGCACGCGTGGTTTAACCCCTTCCGCGCGCGACTGCCCACGGCCACCTCGCCTATCGCCGCGAATCACGTCAGCAAGACTCGCCCGCAGCTTGTCCGGCAGTACGGGGAATCCCTCTGGCTGGATCCCGGCGAGAAGGAGGTTCAGGACTACTCGCTCAGCGTGGTAATGGATGTCGTGCGGCGGTATGACGTTGATGGCGTGCATCTCGATGACTATTTCTACCCCTACAAGGTAAAGAACGCTGCGGGAAAGGAATTGGACTTTCCCGACGACTCAAGCTGGCGGCGCTTCGGGGCCCGTGGCAAGCTGAGCCGGGACGATTGGCGGCGCGAGAATGTCAATTCCTTCGTCTATCGCCTCTATGCATCCATCAAGGCGGCGAAGCCCTGGGTGAAGTTTGGGATCAGCCCCTTCGGGATTTGGCGGACCAGGAATCCCCCACAGATCAACGGGCTCGATGCTTATGCGACACTCTACGCTGACTCGCGCAAGTGGCTCGCCAACGGGTGGGTGGATTACCTGGCCCCTCAGCTTTATTGGAAGATTGGCTCCCCGGACACCAGCTTCCCCGTGTTGCTGCGCTGGTGGGCCGAGCAGAACCCGAAGGGCCGGAACCTTTACGCGGGCATGGACGCCACCAAGGTGAGCCGACCGGAGTCGCTGGCGCCATGGCCGCCCCAGGAGATCGTTGACCAGATTCGCCTGACCCGCAAGCAGCGGGGAGCCGATGGTCATATCCACTGGAACGCGACGACCCTCATGAGCAACCGCACGCTTGACGCGATTCTTGAGAAGGAAGTGTATCAGCAACCGGCGCTGACACCGCTCTCGCCCTGGCTCGGCCAGGCGCAGCCTTCGAAACCAGACCTCACCGGCGCCACCGTCAAGCGAGGCGCCGGACTGCAAGTTTGCTGGAAGCCGGGCAGCCCCGGCAAGCCCTGGCTGTGGCTGCTGCAAACTCGGGCCAACGGCGAATGGACCGAGGAGATCCTGCCGGCCCGCAACAACTCGCGCGCCTGGCCTCGGGCGCAGCCGGAAATTGTGGCGCTAAGGGCGGTGGATCGTACCGGTCAATTGAGCGCTCCCAGCGTGCTTCAGGCGCCCACCGGCGCGAGGTGATTTCAGCAGCGTGAAGCCCGGCAGCAGGCGCAACCTCTCGTCAGCCGCTATTTCGGCTCGTGCCGGGTAACCCTTTACAGACACAGCCGGCACGCACCGATCACCAACACAAATGTGCGTGCGCCCGGTGGCTGCGTGGTACTGCGGCCAAGGGCGCCCTAAGGCGTGCCGTTTGGCCAGTCTTCGGCAGGCGGGACGGCGCGAAGCGCTTGTCCGGCAGCTTACGTTCGCGCGGCATGAAATCCAAGCCGGCCCGCCGGGCGATCGTTTCCAGGTATGCCTGCACCTGACCGGCATGCGGATCGGGTTGTGAAGGCACGCTGATCAAAGCCAACAAGGCGCCGGCGCGCCCGGCGCGCTTCGGCATCCAGGCCTCGACCCACCACTCGAGCCCAACCGGTACCTCTCCGGCATCGCGGACCGATATCACCAGCACATCGGCTTCGGCTGCCGCCTCAACGGCGCCCTCAAACTCGCGCGCATCCGCCAGGTCGCTGATCTTCCAGGATTGGCTGCAGATACTCTCCTGGCCGACTAATTGCGCCACCCGGTTCCACAATTCTCCGGCCCACTCTCGAGTCAGCGAGTCTTGATAAATCACAACGACGCTTAATGCCAGCCCGGTCTTCCGGGCCACCGCGGCCGCCGGGGCGGCGAGCATCATTCGGTTCAAAGCAGGGTTGCGTTGCATACGTCTCAGCGTCTAGTGACTTCAATTCGCTTTCGCCACGACACATCCGGCGGCCAGTTCACCTCGATACGCAAGCCCGCCGCCCTGCTGGCTGCCAGCTTTGCCTCAGGGTCCGAAGCTCGGATAGGCCTCCCGTTCCCCCTGAACGGAAGGCCACACCGATACCCCGACTCCTCTGCTCCCCAACCCCTGTTCTCCGCGTCCACCCCAAAATCAATCGCCAGTTCGTGTTGCATAATCTCCTCCGATTCCGTTCTGTTCTCCGCTCCTCAGGGCAGTTTGCCTTCCCACACTCACCTTGCTGACCGTCGAAGTCCATGCGGAAATCAAGGGCACAGTAGGTCGGAAGCAGGCTGGCGGACAGTCAGGAAGAACAGAAATCTTGTGTCCGGGAATTCCCTGACAAGCTCTCTGGGACCGGTTACCCGGAAGACCGCACGAAGGGATACGCCTCGTTCAACCATCCCTGGCGCAACGCGTATTGCACGATCTCAGTGCGGCTCCGCAGGGTGAGCTTCTCGCTGATGCGCACCCGGTAGGTTTCGACGGTCTTGACGCTCAACTTGAGGTCGCCAGCGATTTCCTTGTTGCTGTAACCCCAGGCCACCAGGATCAGCACTTCCTTTTCCCGCTCGCTCAGGTCGGCGGGGCGCAGCCTAGCTTTGGCGGGAGATTCCCCCACCCGGGCCGTCAGCGCCTTGCTGGCCACGGCGGGGTCGAAGTGCAGACCCCCCCGCGCCACGACGCGGATCGCCTGAATCAAATCATCCCCCGCCGAGCGTTTCAGCACGTAACCGGCCGCGCCGGCCTTGCACAACTGGATCAAGTAACTGGGGTCCTCATGAACGGTCAGGGCCACCACCTTGATCGCGGGCCACCCGGCCTTGAGCCGTTCGGTGGCCTGCAAGCCATTCAGTTCGGGCATCGAGAGATCCATCACCACCACGTCGGGCTTGAGTTCGCGCGACTGCTGCACGGCTTGCTTGCCGTTGTCGGCTTCGCCCACCACCCGCATGTCCCGTTGACTGTCAATCAGCAACCGCAGCCCGTCGCGCACCACCTGGTGGTCGTCGGCCAAGAGAACGCGGAGCTTCTTCATAATGCGTTTGCGCCCTTGATTAGCGCTTGCCAACGGGCTTGCCGGCCGTGCCTGCCGGCTGGCTGGCCGCGGGCTCGAACGCGAGCGGCAGCCGCGCGAACACTGTCGTGCCCGCGCCCCGGTTCGCTTCAATCACGACCGAGCCGCCGGCCAGGGCGGCGCGTTCCTGCATGCCCAGCAGACCCAACTTACCTTGGGAGGCGGACGCGCCCAGCGTCGCGGCCGTGTTAAAGCCCTGGCCGTCGTCTTCCACAATCAGCGAAACATGGTCCGGGCGGCGTTCCAGGAGCACGCTGACGCGCCGGGCGTGGGCATGGCGGAACACGTTCGTGAGCGCCTCGCGCGTGATGCGGTAGAGCGTGGTTTCCAACTCCGGCGCGAGGCGGCAGGCGGTCACACCCTGACTATGAAAGTCCACCGGCACGCCGCTCAGGGCCGCCCATTCATCCGCGTAACGTCGCAGCGCCATCTCCAACCCGAAGTCATCCAACGCGGCCGGCCTCAACTCCCAAGCCAGGCGATGAATGTCCCGCATGAGGCTGTCAATCAGGCCCTCGAGCCGGCTGATGCGGCTCCTCACCACAGGCGGGCCGCGCCCCAGTTTGGCCAGCACCTGCAGCCCCAATTTCAGCGCCGTGAGGTCCTGG
>Ga0335078_10014491_pt1 | contig 11690 bp, 5 predicted proteins | sample Lox_Sample_32_FD_206711 | JGI IMG/M metagenome (GOLD analysis project Ga0335078, IMG submission 206711) | Soil microbial communities from Loxahatchee National Wildlife Refuge, Florida, United States - Lox_Sample_3.2 | ecosystem: Environmental > Terrestrial > Soil > Wetlands | place: USA: Florida...
GACCTGTTGGTGCGACAGAACCTGGTCATCCGTCACGGATGGCCGATTCTCCGTGAGCTGGTGCAAGCGTGCCATGAGACGGCCAGTCTTGGGGTTCTGGAAGGGACCGAAGTGGTGTTCATCGCCCGGTGCGAGTCCACGCAGAGGCTGCGCATGAGCGAGCAGGTGGGAAGCCGCAACCCGGCTCACTGTACAGCGCTGGGAAAGGCGATGTTGGCCGCGCTCTCGGAAAAAGACTTCCTGAAAGTTTACGACGGCATGGAGACGCTGAAAGCGGTCACGCCGAATTCCATTACCGCGCGGGAAAAGCTCTGGGACCACCTGCGGAAGGTGCAGCAGGAAGGCGTAGCTTACGACTTCGAGGAAAACGTAGCTGGGGGAGTCTGTATAGGAACGGCGGTGAGAAACCACACGGGGAATGTGGTTGCCGGCATGAGCCTCTCTCTGCCGACGCAGCGATTGCGTGGCGATATCCTGATCACGTTGAAGGAGCACCTTCTCCGGGCAGCCAGCCGGCTTTCTTTGGAACTGGGGTATTCGGGGGATGCAGAAATCTCCGGTGCTTCGCCGGGTCATGGCCGCCGCCGCGCCGATCGTGCTCCGGAGCCAACCGCCGTTTGACTGCGTCTAGCGCCGGCGCCGGCCGTCGCGGCGCGCCGCGTGCAGGTTCAGGCCCGCGCCGGGGTTTGCGTCCAGCAGTTGACGAATTCCAGAGAGACCAGACCGAGCGCTGTTGGCAAGAAAGTGCAGGTCGCTGCCGATCGTGAGCAGGCGTGCGCCCCGTTTCACGTAACTCAAGCACTCGTCCGGAGTCCAGGTCGGCAATCCAAACGGTATCGACCGGGCGCAGGCGCTGTCGATGAGCTTCCCCACCACGCGTTCCACCTCCGGATGATTCGTGCGGGCGGCAAGGTTCATGAAACTCGCCAGATCGGAGGGACCGATGAAGATGCCGTCAATGCCGCGGGTAGCCAGAATTCCGTCGATGTTGGCGACGGCTTCGGGCGTTTCGATCTGCACGATCAAAGAGATCTCGCCGTTCGCCGCGGCGGCGTACTGCTCCAGGTCCTGAAAGTATCGGCTGGCTCGCGTGGGGCTGAAGCCGCGGGTTCCTAACGGAGGATACCGGCAGAAACGGACGGCTTGCGCGGCCTCGTCGCGCGAACTAACCATAGGCACCACGACCCCTTGCGCGCCCAGATCCAGGGCTGTCTGAAAGTGATCCGGCGAATTGCTCGCCAGGCGAACAACTGGGACGCTCGGGCTCCCTTTCATGGCCATGAGAATCGTCCGCAGGCTCTCACGGCTGATGGGGATATGCTCGGTGTCGATGAGCAGCCAGTCAAACCCCACGTCTGCTATCAATTCCACCAAATAGGGATCCGTGAAGGTGACCCAGGTGCCGATGGCCGGCCTCCTGCTCTCGACGAGCTCCTTCAGTTTATTGACCATTTATTGACCATGGTTCCGTGGCGTTGCCCTTTAACGTAATGGGCATCCATTAGTTTTGTCAATGGGAATATCATTCTGAAATGACCAGGGATTGGGGTCAAACCACCCAACGAATGAATGATCCCGCGATTTCGTTCCGCATTATAGAACAATAAGTTGAGAATTTTGTTGACCTGCTAGTCGATTCATGTTATCTAGGTCAACACACTGGGTCTGAATGCTCGTAAACGGATGGACAACGTTGTCCAGAGAGGAGACGAATTCTTTGCAAACACCAGCCGTGGTACAGCCTTGGAAGAATGTCTTTCGCCTAGCCGCATCTATTTTTGGAATCGGAGTGTTTCTGTGGGCCAGCCATCTGGCGTACGCGCAAGGGGGACGCGCCTCAATTAACGGAACGGTGACCGATCCTACCGGGGCCGTGATTGCCGGCGCTCGCATATCGGCCAAGAACCTGGAAACCAGCCAGGTCACCACTGTGACCACCGGATCAGAGGGCAACTATTCGCTGCCGTTTCTTCCTATTGGGCGTTACGAGATCACCGCCTCGAATCCCGGTTTCACCACCGAAACTCACACCGGCATCACACTTTCGGCAGATCAGGTTGCGTCGGTGAACTTCTCTCTGAAGACCGGGGAGGTGAGCACGTCGGTGGAAGTAAGGGCAGAGGCGGTGGAACTTGAAACGACGAGCGGCGCGATCAGCCAGGTGGTGGACCAAAAGAGCATCGTCGAATTGCCGTTAGACGGCAGAAACCCGGCGGAGCTGGTTTATGTTGCCCCGGGCGCGGTGAATGGCCAGACGTCGGCGAACTCAATCGCTTTGCCTGGTTCAGGCAGCGGCTTCCCCAATTATGGCCAGGAAACGGCTGCTTCGGTGAATGGCAGCCGCATGGGCGGTGTTTTCTACATGCTGGATGGCGTGCCACACATGGACAACTATTTCCAGAACGCCAACCCGTTCCCAAATCCGGATGCGACCCAGGAATTCCGCGTCCTCACCAACAACTTCGATGCGCAGTATGGCTATACGTCCGGCGCCGTGGTTAGCATTGCCACGCGGTCGGGGACGAATCAATGGCACGGCGTGGCCTTCGAGTTCCTGCGCAATAACGATTTAAATGCGGCTGACTTCTTCACCCACGTCGCCAACCCGTTAAAGCGAAATCAGTTCGGCGGCTCCGTCGGCGGGCCCATCAAGCACGACAAGCTGTTCATCTTCGGAAACTATCAGTCGACGATCGAACATGTGGCGATCGCCTCGAGCTCGAATTTTGTGCCCAACAACAACATGCTGAACGGGGACTTCAGCCAGGTTCCCATCCAGTTGCATGACCCGCAAGGCAATCCCTATCCGAACAACCAGATTCCGGTTTCTCAATTCAGTCCGATTGCCCTAAAGATAGAGAAGGGTTTGCCGAAAACCGACAGTCCCACGGGCAACGTAATTTTGACGGGCCGTTTGCAAAGCAATCCCGGGGAAGAGTTCACGGTTCGATCCGACTACTACATCACTGACAAGCAGCATATCAGCATGCGCTACTTTTGGGATAACTTTGACCGTCCGGCATACAACGGGAATGGCGACTATTTGAATTCCGACCGTTCCGCGCTGGCCCGCGCCAATAACGGAGCTGTGGACTACACCTGGAGCATTCGGCCGAACCTGGTCAACGATTTTCGCCTCGGCTACAACCGCATCAACAGCACAACCACTCCTGGCCTGGTGCAGCCAGGCGGCCAGCCTTTGAGTCCCTCAGCCTTGGGCGCCAATATTCCGCAGCCGGATCAGACCATTAGTCAGCTCGACCTCAATAACGCCTTCTCGATCAGCCAGACCCCGGTTGTTCAGAACCGGCACAACTGGATTTTTGGCGACACCATATCGCTCAACAAGGGCCGCCACGCCATTGTGGCGGGCGTCAATGTCATGACTCAGTATTCGCTCGAAGTCGCCGGCTGGGGCGCCGATCCACAGATGAATTTTTCCGGGGAGGTGACGGGAAGCTCGTTCGCCGATTTTCTGCTGGGCGACATGAGCAGTTTCTCGCAATCCGGCGGCGAATACAATGAATTGCACGCCGTAGAATTCGCGGGGTTCGTGCAGGATAGCATCAAATTGAAACCCAACCTTACCATGAATGTGGGCGTACGTTGGGAACCGCAGGACGCGCCGAAGTACACTGGGAACAAGCTTCCTTTCTTCTCCCCGGGCCAGACGAGCGCCCGTTTCCCCAACGCGCCTCAGGACCTGGTCTATGCCGGAGACCCAGGCGTGCCGGACGGCGGATGGAAGACCGACTGGGGAGCCGTCTTACCGCGGTTGAGCATTGCCTGGCAGCCGAAGGCTTTGCCGAATACGAGTATTCGGGCTTCTTTTGGCATTATGAGCCTGCCTTACGACTACTCGACGTACAACCACATGGGAACGACGGCCCCGTTCAGTCCTCAGTTCACCATCAACTATAACCAGGTGGGAAGCTGTGTTCTTAACATTCTGGACCCCTACAAGTGCTACGCACCGACGGGTTTCAAGCCTCCTTTCCCGCCCTTTTCGGGGCCCAAGTTCAATCCGGCGTCGGACGTCTCGTTCGTCGTCCCGGTTAGTATCGGAGCGGCCTTCACTCCGGGTTACAAGATGCCACGCGATCAAACCTGGAATCTCAGCATCGAGCACACCTTCGGCGACTACCTGTTTCGCGCCGCATACATCGGCTACGAGATTTACCATTTGCCGGTGCAGGAACAGTTAAGCCCTGGGCTGTTCGCCACCGGCGGGCAAACCACGCTGCTGCCGAACTTCAGCAATGTGCAAGGCTATGTATCCTGGAATACCCAGTCCTATAACGCTCTGCAGATCTCAGCGGAGAAGCACTTCAGCCGTGGCTTCCAGTTCATCTCCAACTTCACCTGGTCCAAGAATCTGGACTCGAGTTCGGTGGCTACCGCGGCGAACGTGGGTCCGGTCTTTGACCCTTACAACCTTCGTAACAACCGCGGGCTTTCGGACCTGAGTGTCCCGGCGATCTTTAACAATACCTTCGTGTATCAAGAGCCCTCCCTGAAGAACCTGGGACGAGTTGGCTCGTTTTTCCTGGGGGGCTGGGAAGTAGCCGGAATATGGGTGATGAGCTCGGGCCTTCCATTCAGCATTTACGGCGGTAGTGGAAACAACAATTCCGATTCCAACATCGGTGGAGACAGGGCCAATATCATCCCCGGAGCGCCTCTTGATGAGCACCAGGGATCCCTGAACCAGTGGCTCAACAGGTACTTCAACACCGCCGCTTTTGTGGCCAACCCGCCAGGCACATTTGGCAACTCAGCCCGGAATCTAATGAGAGGGCCTGGGGCTGACAACGTTGACCTGCAGTTCTCTAAGAATTTCCCATTTCGGGAACGGTATCGCATCCAATTCAGGTGGGAGATGTTCAATGCGCTGAACCGCACCTGGTTTTATCTTCCAGACAACAGCGTGGGCGACGGCTCGTTCGGTCAGATCACGAGCGATAACAATTCTCCACGGCTGATGCAGGCGGCATTGAAGTTCTACTTCTGACATTCCTCCGGAGAGCAGTGGAGGCGGCCTGCCGGATTCGACAGGACCGCCTCACTCGTTTGTGGGATGCGGAGCCGGGATGTAAAATCGGTCGATGATGCGGTTGCTGTGCGCGGTCTTTCTGGGTTTTTTTGCCGGCAGCAAGGCCGATTCTCCCGCACTATTCCGTGAAGTTCCTCCCAGCGAGAGCGGCATCGTTTGGGTACACGACAACGGACGCTCGGCAAGCCGCTATCTTCCCGAAACCACCGGCGCGGGCGTTGCCATCTTCGATTACAACAACGACGGGAAGATGGACATCCTGCTGGTGAACTCGGGCCGGTCGAGCTTTTACCATCCGCAGGCTCCACTCAATCACGCTCTTTACCGGAATAACGGCGATGGCACTTTCACGGACGTCACACAGCAGGCGGGAATCACAGCGGACCTGTTCGGCATGGGCGTGGCCATCGGCGATTACGACGGCGACGGGTGGCAGGACATCCTTATCACGGGCCATGAAAAACTGGTTCTTTATCACAACAACGGCAACGGCACATTTTCTGACGCGACCGCCGCAAGCGGGATTCAGCCGCTCACATGGGGGACGAGCGCGGTCTGGTTCGACTATGACAACGACGGAAAGTTGGATCTATTCATCGGACAGTTCGCTGATTACACCGCACAGCGCCTCTGCGGACTAGCCGACTCTTATGGCGGTGGCGACGGGGGCGAGAACGCCGCAACGAAGTCGCCGACTTATTACTGCAGCCCGAAAATCTTCGAACCGCTGCCCAGCCGTCTTTATCGCAATCTGGGCAACGGCAAATTCCTGGACGTGAGCCAAAGGACCGGCATTCAGGCGCGGCCGGGTAAAGCGTGGGGCGTGGTGGCGACGGACATCAACGGGGACGGTTACGTGGACCTGTTTGTCGCCAACGACACCATGGCCAATTACTTATGGGTGAACCGCGGCGGCGAGAAGTTCGAGGAGATCGGGCTTGAGGCGGGCGTGGGCTACAGCGCCGATGGAATGGCGCGGGCGGGCATGGGCGTGGCCGCCGCCGATTTCGATGGAGACGGGAGAGTAGATCTCATCGTGGCGAACATCGACGCGCAGACGACCTCCCTTTACCGCAACCTGGGCAACGAATTGTTCGAGGATATCAATCTGAAAACGGGACTTGCAGCGGCCACGCGAATGTTCAGCGGCTGGGGACTTGGCTTTCTCGACTATGACAACGACGGGTGGCCGGACTTGATTCTTTCGAACGGGCATCCGGACGACCTGGTGGAACAGCGCAGCCGTGGAGTCACCTACCGCGAACCGATTCTGTTGCTCCGCAACCTGGGCGGAGCGAAGCTGGAGAATGTGAGCGATTCGGCGGGCGACGCTTTCCACAAGGATTATTCGGCGCGAGGCTTGGCCATTGGCGACTTGAACAACGACGGCTATCCGGACATCGTCTTTACCGAGAATGGCGGCCCGCCGCATGTGTTGATCAACAACGCCACGGCGAAGAATCATTGGTTGGGACTTCAGTTGGCACCCAAGACCACGAATCCGGCGGCGGCGGGAGCCATCATCCGGTGGAGCATCGGCGGGAGAGTGTTTTCCCGGTTGAAGAACGCGGGCGGCAGCTTTCTGTCCAGCAGCGACCCGCGGGAAATCATTGGAGCCGGCAAGGAGCCGATCGACTGGGTGGAAGTCCGGTGGCCGGCGCCGAGTCATCGCGTGGACCGCATCACCGAACCGAAAATGGATCGTTACCTGATGGTCACGGAAGGCGGAGGGAAGAGTCCGAACTAACCCGGGGCTGCCATGTTGGTGCCGATCGTCATCCTCTTCGCGGCCCAGGCATCCGCCGACCCGGCGGCGCTCTGGCGGGAGGCGCGAACTTACCTCGAGCATCAGCAATATGCGGAGGCCAGGCGCGTCCTGACGCTGGCGGTTCAGGCCGCTCCCAACGACGGCGCATTCTGGTTCCACCTCGGTGTAAGCTGCGCCGAACTGAAGGATGTGGACGCCGCGATTCGCGCCTTTGAAAAGGCGCGCGACTTATCGCCCAATCGACCCGAAGTCTACTTCAGCCTGGGACTCGAATACTGGCATCACGGTGATGTCGGTAAGGCCAAAGAGGCGTATCGGGCTGGACTCGCGCTGAACCCGAAGGAGACGCAGGCCTTGCAGAACTATGCCCTGCTGTTGATGAAAACGGGCGAACACAGTAAAGCGATCGATCCGCTGCTCAAACTGAAGGGAGTCGCGGAGCTGACATTGCCCGCCCGGGTGTCGTTGATCGAATGCTACCTGAAGACCGGAGACCGGGAGCAGGCGGAACAGGAGACCGACGATTTTCTCCGATCGGGTATCGCGGGGTCGGGGGAGAAAACCAAGCTTGGCGCGGTCCTTATTGAAGCAGGCGATCCCGAAGCGGCTGAGAAAGTCTTGCGGGCCAGCTTGAGCCAGCAGCCGGATCAACCGATGGCGTGCGCGGCGCTTGGCGCAGTCCTGCTGAATAAGAAGAGGTATGCGGAAGCCAGCGCTTTCCTCGGACAGGCCGTTCGCCTGGCGCCGGACTCGGCGGAGTACGCCCTGGCGTTCGCCGAAGCGCTGCTGTTGTGGAACCGGCAAAGCGAGGTGCTCGGATTTCTGAAAGAAGTGGAACCGAAGTTCGGCCATCTGCCGGAATTCCAGTACAAGCTGGCGCTGGCCTATTTCGGTGCAACGAAGTTCTCGGATACCATCGTTACACTCAACAAGCTTCTTGAGACAAATCCGCGCCGCCAGGATCGAATTTACTATATGCTGGGCCACTCGTACGTGGCCACCGGCCAGCTTGGAGAAGCGGAGAAAGCCTACCGAAAGGCGATCGAAATAAACCCAAAGGTGCCGACGTATTACGAAGAGTTCGCGACTCTACTCCGCAGGGAGGGTCCGGACCACCTGGACGACGCGATCGCGGAACTCAGGCGCGCCTTTCAGTTTGATCCATCCAACCCGAGCCTGGCGCTGCAGCTGGCCTTGTGTTACGAGTCGAAGGGCGAGATGAGTAGCGCCCTGAGCTTGGCGGAGGAGGCGGTCCGCAAGCAGCCAGACGTGCTGCCCGGCCACGTGGCCCTGGCCAGGATCTACTTCCGGCTGGGAAAAAAAGTCGAGGGACAGAGGGAGAAAAAAGCTATCGCCGAGCTGGAGAAGAAGCAGCAGCAATTGTTCATGCCGAAGGCCGACCCCCTACCGGGCAGCGATGGCCAGCGTCCGTAGCTTCAGACAGGCCGCCATGCTCCTTGCTGGCGCGGCTTTGAGCTGTAGGCTGGCTGCGCCGGCGCAGACGCCGCCGGCCTCTCGGAACACGGCGCCGGGCGTCCGTTACGTTGGCTCGAAGGTGTGCGGCGGTTGCCATCCCAAGATTTTTGCCAGTTATATCAAGACAGGCATGGGACGCTCGATGGTTCCCGGTGGTGACGCCTCGCTCGAGACCCGGCTGCCGGCGCCGGCGACCCTGTTCGATAAGGATACCGGGCAGTATATTGAGGTTCTTCGAAAGCAGGGCGCTCTTTACCAGACTCATTACGCGGTGGACCGGGAAGGGAAGGAGGTTTTTCGTCAGACATTCAAGATAGCTTATGCCGTCGGAAGCGGCGAAAACGGGTTCGGCTTCGTGATCCAACGTGACAACTATTTGTTCGAGGCTCCGCTTTCCTACTACACGAAATCGCGCATGTGGAGTTTTTCGCCGGGCTATGAAGTTTACAACTATGCATTCACGAGGCCAGTTGTCGAGCAGTGTATAGGATGTCACAGCGGCCGGACTCAACCGGTATCCGGACACGCCGCTCTTTACCGCGACCCTCCGTTCACAGAACTGGCGGTGGGATGCGAGAATTGCCATGGCCCCGGTGAACTGCATGTTACCGAACGGCAGGCCGGCCGCGCGGCACAAACGGATACGAGCATTGTGAATCCGGCGCGCCTGACGGGATGGCTGGCGGACAACATCTGCATGAAATGCCATCAGGGCGGCGACGTCCGGGTCGTACAGCCGGGCAAGACAGAACAGGACTTCCGGCCGGGAACGCCATTGGACAACACCCTCGCAATCTTTAAAGTGCCGCTGAGTCCTGGGGCATCGGAGAAGTCGGTCCTTCTGGAGCATTACTTCTCCATGACGCTAAGCAAGTGCTATCGCGCGAGCGCGCGCAAACTTCGTTGCAGCGCCTGCCATGATCCGCACTCAGAGCCATCCGGAGCAGATGCCGTGGCATTCTACCGCGCCAAGTGCTTGGGATGCCATCGGCCGGAGAGCTGCACGCTGGCTGTGGCAGACCGCCTGAGCAAGACCCCGGCTGACGACTGCGCGTCCTGCCACATGCCCAAACGAACGGTGACCACCATTACGCATGCAGCGCTCACGGATCATTCGATTGCCGCACGCCCCGGACAGCCTTACCCCGAAGAGGCGTTTGCGTCCCACGCGTTTGGCGGGACCGGTCTTCTGCACCTGACCGCCACGCCGGGCGAATCACCTTCCAGCATTCCGCTGGTTACTCTCCTCCGGGCCTACCTTGGCGTGATCCGCGACGGACACAAGGAGTTCACTGAGAAAAAGAACCAGCTTCTGGACCGGCTAGCCCGCAGCGCACCCAGCAACCCGGTGGTGCTCGCGGCCCTCGCCAGAAGAGCGGCTTCGGAAAACACACGGGAGGGCTTGCGCGCAGGTATACGGTACCTGGCCGGAGCGGTGAGCACGGGGTCAACGGCGCCCGAGGACTTCCTGCTGCTCGGCGATCTATACGGCCGCGACGATCGGCATGAGGAAGCCATCCGAGTGCTGGAGAAGGGCAGAGAAGCGAACCCGTATTTCCGCGAGTTCTATGAGGCGGCCGCTGTTCAGCAGATGGCGCTCGGGAAGTACGGGGACGCGCTCCAGGTGATCCGCAGGGGGCTGAGTCTGTTTCCCGGTGACATCACGCTTCGCCAGTTGGAGCAGAAGGTGCAGTCCGCGACCCTCGACGACACGATATCGAAATAGAGAAGTTCACCCGGAAGGATCGTGTAGACTGGAGCACAATGGCCGACGAGAACAATAAACGACGTCGAAGCGAGATCTGGTTCAACGACCTGGCGGAACCGGGAGAAACCGGCGTCTACATCGAGCGTTACGGCAACTATGGCATCACGAGAAAGGAACTTCAATCCGGCCGGCCCGTGATCGGCATCGCGCAATCTGGTGGCGATCTCACTCCCTGCAATCGCATACACGTCGGTTTGGCCGGTCGCGTGAAGGACGGGATTCGCGACGCCGGCGGTATCCCGTTCGAGTTCCCGATTCATCCACTGCAAGAAAGCTGCCGGCGCCCGACGGCGGCTCTCGATCGCAATCTGGCCTATCTGGGCCTGGTCGAGATTCTCTGCGGGTACCCTTTCGATGGTGTGGTGCTCATGACCGGATGCGACAAGACCACGCCGGCGTGCCTGATGGCTGCCGCTACCGTGAACCTTCCCGCGATCGTTCTTTCCGGCGGCCCCATGATCAACAGCTACATCAATGGGAAGCTGGCGGGCTCCGGTATGGCGCTTTGGGACGCGCGCCGGCTTCTGGCCGCGGGTGTTATCAATGCCCAGGAGCTGCTGGAGAGGATGGCTGTTTCGGCGCCGAGTGCCGGCCATTGCAATACGATGGGCACGGCGTTGTCCATGAACTCACTGGCGGAAGCCTTGGGGATGTCCCTGCCTGGTTGTGGCGCCATTCCAGCTCCCCATGCCGAGCGCGCGAAAATCGCCTACGAAACCGGGCGCCGCATCGTCGAGATGGTGGTCGAGGACCTCACGCCCAGCCGGGTGCTCACGCGCAAGGCGTTCGAAAACGCAATCGCCGTGGCTTCTGCTATCGGCGCTTCCACCAACTGTCCCCCGCACCTGATCGCGATTGCGCGCCACATGGGCGTGCGGCTGGATGTGAATGACTGGGAGACCATCGGTCACGACCTCCCGCTGCTCGCCAACATTCAGCCGGCAGGAGAGTTTTTGGGGGAGGACTTTCACCGCGCCGGCGGGGTACCCGCCATCTTTGGGGAACTGATCCGTGCCAGGCGCATTCACGGCGACGCGCTAACGGTCAGCGGCAAGACCATTCTCCAGAACTACGGGGAGGCACGCAGTCTGGATGCCAGGGTCATCTTTCCTTACGACAGGCCGGTCAAGGAGAAAGCGGGGTTTCTGGTCGTCTCTGGGAATCTGTTCCAATCCGCGCTGGTGAAAACTTCCGTCATTAGTGAAGATTTCCGGCGGCGCTTTCTCTCCGCACCGGGTTCCGAAGACTGTTTTGTCTCGCGGGTGATCGTGTTCGATGGGCCCGAGGACTACCGAAGCCGCATCAACGATCCGGCGCTCGAGATCGACGAGACTTCCATGCTGGTGGTGAGGGGCGCCGGCCCCATCGCTTATCCGGGTTCGGCCGAAGTGGTAAACATGACACCGCCCGGCGATTTGGTGAGCCGGGGCATTACGATGCTGCCCTGCATGGGCGACGGCCGCCAGAGCGGCACCTCTGATAGTCCTTCGATTCTCAACGCATCGCCGGAGGCCGCGGCCGGAGGAAATCTGGCCATTCTCGAGACGGGCGACAAAGTGAGGGTCGATCTTCGCAATCGCCGTGTGGATGTGCTCTTGAGTGACGAAGAAATCGGGCGCCGCCGC
>Ga0335078_10014493_pt1 | contig 11690 bp, 10 predicted proteins | sample Lox_Sample_32_FD_206711 | JGI IMG/M metagenome (GOLD analysis project Ga0335078, IMG submission 206711) | Soil microbial communities from Loxahatchee National Wildlife Refuge, Florida, United States - Lox_Sample_3.2 | ecosystem: Environmental > Terrestrial > Soil > Wetlands | place: USA...
TCCGGCATTCGCACAGCTACCCAAACAGAACCTATGGCCTGATTCCTGCTCGCTCGGTATCTGACATAGGCGCCGAGTCACGCCGACCATATTTCCTAGCGGTACCCGTGGCGCGAGCGCGGCTGGCAGAGTCGGACCGGCATGCGGGCCTGCCGGCCTCCTGTGCGAATGGTACGAACTGGCCCAGCCCGCGCGCGGCCGATCTCTCGAGGCTGCGCATCAGGCCCTCGAACCACACGCCGAGGATCGCCCGAGCATCGCTGACCGGAACAGCGCCGAGGACCTGGTGCGCGGGAACCTCGCTGACGTCGTGCGCGCTAGCCGGTGCGGACCATCCCAGCCAGTTCCTCGCTCAGTCCCGTCAAGGTAGTGTCAATGCCTTCCGGGCCGCCGACGACCGGCCACCATGGCCAGTCGTCGCCGGCCTTCGTGTACCAGTTGGCAGCCGCAATCAAGAGGTCCTGGTCTCCTGAGCATCCCGCTCTCCGGCTGCTCTGTTTGTGCCCATTCTCGCGCGACGTGTGGCGTGAGCGAGTGCCGGTATCCAGGCTGGCGGCCGCGAGGAGAGCGCGGTGGCCGATCACGGACAAGTGACGCTTTCGCTGGACGCTGCGCCGCAGATCAGCTGCAGATCGTTGAGTGGGGTCGGTCGCTTGGCTTGGCGACTGGAAGCAAGGCTGTGCGCCGATCATCTCTTCTGTGTTTTCGGCAAGTATGTCGTCGCTCCGCGTTTCGGCGTGCTGCTCACGGTGGAACCGCTGGGACGGCGCACACCATGCCGTCGCTGAAGCCGGCCGGGCCGATGCCGAGCGCCAGGTTGAAGCGTCCGCGCATGTTTTCCAGTGCGATGTGGTGGGTCAGCTCCACAAGCTGGCCGTCGTCGAGATGCTGGCGGAGCCGGTCGAACAGCTGGTCCGGTACGTCGACGGGGGTTCGGCTCATGCCGGTGGCATAGTCGAGGACCAGCTTGTCGAGCTCCGAGAACAGCGGGCTGGTCTGGTAGTGGGGGAGGGCGAGGATCTCCTCGTCGGTCACGCCCAACCGTCGGGAGATCGCGGAGCCCATGTCGATGCAGTATTCACAGTGGGTGAGGGTGGCCGCCTTCAGTTCGGCGAGGAGGTGGAGTCTCGTGTCCAGGCGGTGCAGCCTGGCTGTGGCCTCTTCGAGCCTGGCGTAGCCTTTGAAGAGCGCGGGCACGTGCGCGTACATCTCGAGCGGCTCGATCATCCGTTCGGTCTCCCGCCCGGTGACCTTGGCGATGGCGCGCCGGGTGAAGTGGTAAGCGATCTTGACGTACAGCCCGGCCTGGGCGGGCGGGACTCCGTCGATGCGGGCCATGTGGCTCCTCCTCCCGCTGGCGATCTGTCAGCGCTCTTCGGCCTCGTGCGTACCGCTGGCTGGGCTGGGCTGGGCGGGCGTCCATGGATGGAGCCGGGGAATCCAGGCGCGCACCGCGTGCCGGTAGTCCTGGTATTCGGCCTCGAATTTGCGGGCCAGGGTGGGTTCCTCGTAGAAGCGGACACCGGCCGCGCCGATGCTCCAGGCCACCGCGGTGTACTCCAGCATTCCCGGCGAGCCGGATAGCAGCGCCTCGCCGATCAGGATGGCAATGAAGCCGACGTAGATCGGGTTGCGCACGTAGCGGTAGCACCCGCTCACCACCAGGCGCGGCGGGGATGCCATCGGCACGGGGGTGCCGTTCGTCCTGATGAACTCGATAAACGACCGCACGACCGGGACCAGGCCGGCGCAGATGAGCAGCCCTCCCGCCGCCTGGGCGATCGCCCAGTAGGGCAGGGGCCGGTGGAAGCGCCAGTCGCCCATCAGGCAGGGAAGCAGGGCGCCGAAGGTTCCCCCGAGCGCGACGCCCCACGCGACGCTGACGACCGCTGCTGCTGGCCTGCGCATCACCGCCTCCGACATCACTCGGCAGGCTCTGCGCTGACCGGCTGGGGACGGGTCAGACCGCCGCCGGAATGGTGAGCCATGTCCGGCTCGATGGCGAGGTTGGGGATGGCCCGCCCGATCCAGCTGGGCAGCCACCAGTTGGCCGGCCCGAGGAGTTGCATGACGGCGGGCACGAGCACCATGCGGACCACGGTGGCGTCGACCAGGACGGCGGCAGCCAGGCCGAGGCCGAACACGGCCAGGATCCGCAGCGGGTCGCCGATGACGAACGAGCCGAAGACGCAGACCATGATGGCGGCGGCGGCGGTGATGACCCGTGCGGTGGCGGCGAGCCCGCTGGCCACTGCTGTGGTGTTGTCGCCGGTCCGGGCCCATTCCTCGCGCATGCGGGAGATGAGGAAAACCTCGTAGTCCATGGACAGCCCGAAGGTGATGGTGAACATCATCAGCGGAATCCACGGGTCGATCGGCCCGGGGCGGCTGGCCCCGAAGACGCCGCCAAGCCAGCCCCACTGGTAGACGGCGACGATGACGCCATAGGCGGCACCGATTGACAGCAGGTTCATCATCACTGCCTTGAGCGGGATGGCGAGGGACCGGAACACCACTACCAGCAGAAGGAACGCCAGCACGACCACCGTGCCGATCACCCAGGGCAGCCGGGCGGACAAGTAGGCCGAGGCATCGGCTCCGGCGGCGGTCTCGCCGCCGACCAAAGCGGTGACCCCGCTGCCTGCGGTGGCGTGCGGGATCACCTGGCCGCGCAGCTGGCGGACGAGGGAGGCGGTCTGGGCGGACTGCGGCGCGGTGGCCGGGTAGACGGTGATCACCGCCGCGTCCCGGGCGGCGTTGAAGACCGGCGGGCTGGCCGAGGCCACGCCCGGCACGTGGCTGAGGCCCGCGCCGATCCGGGCGACAGCGGCTGGCGCATCGGGGCCGCGGAGGTCCGCGGCGATGACAAGAGGCCCGTTGAACCCGGGACCGAAGCCTTCGGCCAGCAGGTTGTAAGCCTGCCGGGTGGTGAGCGAGGGCGGGTCGTTGCCGGCGTCGCTGAACGCCTGGCGCATCGAGAACAGCGGCGCCGCCAGCACCGCCAGGACCGCCAGCGCCGCGGCAGCGCAAGCCCAGGGCCGCTTCTGCACCGTGTGGCTCCAGCGGTTCCAGAACCTGCGGCCGGTGGTGGTGCCTGGCCGGGCGAGCAGGCCGGGGATGTGCAGCCGGTCGATGGACCGCCCGGCGAAACCGAGGATCGCTGGCAGCAGGGTGAGCGCGGCCACCAGCACCAGGGCGACCGCGACGATCGCCGCCGCCGCCATGCCGTCCATGAACGGCAGGCCCACAGCGAACAGCCCGAGCAGCGCGACGACAACTGTGGCCCCGGCGAACAGCACGGAGCGCCCGGCCGTGGCCAGGGCCACGACGGTGGCCTCCCGAGGCGGCCGCTGCTCGGCCAGTCCCTGGCGGTACCGGGTGACCATGAACAGGGCGTAGTCAATGCCGACGCCGAGGCCGATCATGATCATCATGTCCGGGGCGTAGCCGGGCACCGTGAGCAGGTGGCTGAGCCCCGTGAGGATCCCGAAGCCCACGCCCAGCCCGGCCAGGGCGGTGAGGATGGGCAGGCCCATGGCGACCACCGACCCGAAGGCCAGCAGCATGATCACAACGGCGGCCATGACCCCGATCACCTCGGCCGACCCCGGCGCGGCCGAGACGACCTGCTCCACCGGCGCGCCCCCCACCGCCACCTGCAGACCCGGCCGTGCGAAGCCCCGGGCGGTATCGATCACCCGCCAGACGGCGCCAGCCGGCAGATCTGCGGCCGTGGCGTCGAACTGGACCACCACGAAACCGATCCGGTGGCCGGGCGACAGCTGCCAGCTGGCGCCGGGGCCCAACGGGCTGTGCACGCCGGAGACGTGGGCCAGGGGTTTCAGGGACCTCACCAACGCGCCGATAGCCGCGGCGTTGGCGGGACTGTCCAGCGGGCTCGGCGAGCGCAGCACCACATCAGCGCTGTCGCCCTTCTGGGCCGGGAACCGGGCCGCCAGCAGGCTCTGAGCTTGTTGCGACGGCGACCCAGGCAGGGCGAAATTGTTGTCCAGCCGGGTCCCCGCCCACTGCGCCAGCCCGATGACGGCCACCGCGGCAAGGATCCAGCCGACCAGCACCTGGCGGCGGTGGTCGTAGCACCACGCGGCGAGCCGACCCAGGCCACTCGCCGCAGCCCGGGCAACATCCGCGCCGGCCGGGCTCCGCGTCGTAGCCATCGGCGTACCCCCTTGCAACGGGACTGGTATCGAGAGTAGCACTATCAAATCAAGACCATTACTATCATCTCTATGGCAGCCGGGGTCAAGGGCCGAAGGTCCAACGATGGGCGGAGTGGCCAGGCGCGGACCCGGCTGGCTCGCGCCGCGGTCGTCCAGGCCGCGCGGGCCCTGTTCCTCGAACGCGGCTACGCGGCAACCACGATCGAGGCCATCAGCGACACCTCCGACGTCCCGCCGGCGACGGTGTACCGGCTGTTCTCCTCCAAGCTCGGCATCCTCAAGGCACTGATAGACGTCTCCGTAGCCGGGGACGACCAAGCCATCGCCGTGGCCGACCGGCCCGGCGCTCGTGCGGTCTTTGCCGACCCCGACCCCCGGAACCAGCTAGCGAGCTTCGCCGGCCTCTCCTGCGGCATCCTGGCCAGGGCCGAGCCCGCGCACCGGATCCTCCTCAGCGCCGCAGCCACCGACCCCGCCGCCGTGGCGTTGCTGGCCGAGTACACGCGGCAGCGCCAGGCGGGCCAGGGACAGATCGCCTGTTCCCTCGCACGCGCCGGCGCCCTGCGGCCGGGACTGCGCGAGCGCGACGCCGCGGACATTATCCACGCGCTCATGTCCCCCGAGCTCTACCGGCTGCTCGTCTGTGACCGAGGCTGGCCCCCGGGGCGGTACGAGCAATGGCTGACAGACCTCCTCATCGGACAGCTGCTTCGTCCGCCGGCGGCCGGACACGAACTCACGCGCCCCCTCAAGTAACACACGCGGGTCTGTTGACTTAACGGGGGACTGTAGAGGGACAGCGCAGGGACGACAGCCGCATCCGAGCAGGACACCGCGCCGCCGGTGCTGGGTGCCGCTGATGAGCGGCCGGTGCGGGAGCTGACCGAGCGGGCCCGCACCGGCGGGCTGCAGCTGACCGGCGAGGGCGGGCTGCTGAGCAGGCTGACCAAGATGGTCCTCGAGGGCGCGCTGGAAGGCGAGCTCGACGATCACCTGGGCCACGAGAAGAACGATCCGGCTGGCCGTAATGGCGGCAATTCCCGCAACGGCCACCGCGCGAAGACCGTGATTATCTTGAGCTCTGATTTCGATCATGGCTGTGAGCTGGTGTGATCCGATGTGGACGGTGTCCTCGACGGGGTAAGGCGGTTCGTCGTTTCAGCGGGATCTGGTGAGTTCAGGCGAGTTTGTTGCTCGGCGTGTCGCGGTTTGCCGGGCCGTGGACGACGTCGCCGGCTCGCCGGTCGCCGAGGGCGCGGGCGAGGCCGGTGCGGCACACCCCATTGCCGGTTGAGCGCCCCGAACTCCGCGTTCTCCGCGGCGATCCGGAAAGTCGCACCACAACGCCAGCTCCATGCCCCCGCCAAAGCAATGCCCGTTGACCGCCGCGATCGTCGGTTTGCCGGGGTCCAGCCGGGCGAGACCGCCGCTGGCCTGAGGCCTGAGCCGCAACTCGCCGCGTGATCGACATGCCACGCGTCCGGGCAGGATTCCGAAACGCCGCCAGGGCAGCTGACCCGTGCGCCCGTCTGGCGCTCACTCTAGCCCCGGCTCGATCAGCGCGGCCAGGGTCCGCCGAGTAGTGCGCAGGTCCTCTGTGCCGGCGCGCTCGGCAAGCACCGCCTCGACGCCCTCGACCGCATCGCTGATCACCGCTGCGGCCGCCTCGCCCCTTTCTGTGAGCACCACCATCAGGCGCCGGCGGTCTGCGGGGTCGACGTGGCGGTCGAGGTAGTCACGGGCGACCAGGGCGTCCACCAGCTGCCCGGCGGACTGCTTGGACACCCCTAGCTGGCGGATCACCGCGGCCAGCGGTGCGCCAGTCCGGGATATGGCGCCGAGCACGTAAGGGCCATTGGCTGGCAGGTCGTCAAAGCCGGCCCGCTCAAGCGCCTCGCCGATGCGGGCGGCAAAGGCGGCGCGCGCTGCCCGGAGCAGCGCCGGCAGCGGCCATCTCTCGACACCGGCTGCTTGCCGGTCAGCGTTCACAGCCCTATGGTAGTCCGTATTCTTGACAGTATTGAGTCCAGACATCATGCGATGATCCGGCCAGAGCCAGACAGGAGACACGATGGCCGGGGCGGGCGACTCGTGGACTGAGCTCGGGCGGGTCTTGTTTCGCTGGCTGTCCCCGGAGGGTCAGCCTCGGTGGGCCCGGCCGGCGCTGCTGATGATGGCCGTCGTGGCCGGGGTGCTCTACGGGTGGCGGGCGACGGGAAACCTGGAGATCTATTACGCGGCCGGCGTGCGGAGCATGTCGATGAGCTGGCACGATTTCTTCTACGGTGCCCTGGACCCGCGGGGCACGCTGAGCCTTGACAAGCTGCCCGGCGCGTTCTGGGTCCAGGCCCTGTCGTGCCGGCTATTCGGGTTCTCGGCCGGGGCCATCGTGGCGCCGCAGGCGGCCGAGGGCGTGATCACCGTCCTCGTCTTGTTCCGGGCGGTCAGGCGGCTCGCCGGGCCACTGGCGGCTGTCACCGCCGCCGCCGTCCTGACGCTGTCCCCGGCGACGGTGGCGCTGAACCGGGGAAACATCTCCGACACGCTGATGGTTCTGCTCCTCGTGCTGGCCGCCGACGCCGCTGTGGCGGCAGTGCTCACCGGACGGGCCCGCAGCGCCGTTCTGGCCGGGGTATGGGTGGGGCTGGCCTTTCAGGCCAAGATGCTCGAGGCCTGGCTCGTGCTGCCCGCTCTCGGAGCTGTCTATCTGCTGTGCGGCGCGCGACCGGTGAGGCGCCGCATCGCCCACCTGGCCGGCATGGCCTCGGCCGCCGTGGCCGTGTCGCTCAGCTGGATGACGCTCGTCAGTCTGCTGCCCAAGTCGGGCCGGCCGTATGTCGACGGCAGCCCCGACGACTCGCTGTTTTATCAGGTGTTCGTGTACAACGGCTTCGGCCGCCTGCATCAGGTCTCCCCCAACCAGCTGCTCAACCAGGCCATCGGCATCCACATCGTCCTGTCCGGGCCGGGGTCATGGAGTCGCTTTCTGAGCGGCAGCTACGGCCTGGACACCGGATGGCTGATTCCGGCGGCCGCTGCGATCCTGGTCATCGGGTTGATCGCCCGGAGGCGGGCGCCCAGGCAGGACCCCCTGCGGGCCGGACTGGTGCTGTGGGGCGCCTGGCTGGTCATCTTCCTGGTGGCTCTCAGCGCCGATTCGTCGATCAACTCCTACTACGCCGCCGTGTTCTCTCCCGCAGTGGCGGGACTGATCGGCACCGGCGTCGCGGTGGCCGTCGCAGCCTGTGCCTCGGCGGCGGGGTTGCCGAACCGCCGGTGGCCGGCCCCGGTGGCCGGCGCCGTGGCCGGAGTCGTGCTGCTGACCGCCGGCTACACAGCGTGGCTCCTGCCCGCTCACGGCACCGGATTGCCGGGCTGGGTTCTTCCCGTGACGATCTCCGCCGGGGTGACTGCGGCAGCGGTGCCGCTACTGAGGCGGGCAGTAAGGCATAGAGCCGGGTCCGCAGCGCCACTGGCCGGGGTGGCCGCTGCTCTCGTGGCGGTGCTGCTAGTCCCGGCGGCGGCATCGGTCTCCATGGCCGCCGACCGCCTCGGCCCCTTTGACACCCCGTTCGAGCCCCAGGCCGTCGACCGGGGTACGCGCGCCTTTCTCGACACCATCGAACCGGCGTCCGCTCTGGTCCCCACGCTGAGAGATGCCCAGCTCGGCGCCCCCGACCTGATGGCCGCCCAGACGTCCGCCCTGGCTGCCCCATTCATCTACGTCAGCGGCCTTGAGGTGCTGCCCATCGGCGGCTTTACGGGCACGATTCCCGCCCCGACGCTGGCCCAGCTGGAGTCAATGATCCGGGACCGGCAGTTTCACCTCGTCCTGCTGACCCGTAACGCAACCGATCCTCGCCTCGTCTGGATCACCAAGACCTGCACGTTCGTCCCCAGCAGCGCCAGGGCCCAGCTTGTTGCCTACTTTTGCGGCTCGGCGCCGCCATCGGGGTCGCCGGGCGCCACCACTTCGCCGGCGTCGGTGAGCTACGCGGACCTGGTGGCAGCCGCCCTGCGAGTCCAGCAGATCGTGACCAGGTACCCGGCCTTCACTCTCCCGGCCGCCACGCTGAAGGCGCTAAAAGCCGACCCTGCGAACCCAGCTGCGCTAGCGGAGGCACGGCACGTGCTGGGGCCCGACTACCTGAGCGAACTACTCGCCCTCACTCAGGTGCCAAGACCCGTCCTTCTTTACCTCGAGAAGTGGGGTCCCATCGTCGCCAAGGCCGTGGCCGACGGGCAACTGCCAAAGCCGGGAACCGGTCCATAGCTGCCGACCTGGCTCGATGACATCTGCTCCCCGCTCAGGCAAGCTGCCACCGTCCTCGCATGCGGCTGCCCGCCATCGGTCGCCAAGTCAAAGCCAGCAGAGCACCGGCCGCCCTTTTTCGCGGTGCAGCCTGGCCAAGCTCGCGGATGTCCTGGTGGCCGAGGGAGTGGTCGAGATTTCCCATGAGGATGCGCGGGATGCTGCGCGGTATGGGTGTCCTTCCAATAGGTGAACCTGGAAGCAGTCAGCAGACCCGGACTATGCGGCCAAGAACGCCGGGATCGGCCAGCTGTATGCGATCGCCGACCCCGAGACGGTGCCCAGCCCGGCCGGCACTGACCGGAACGCGAAAGGCCATGCAGGCATGGCGGCCGGGCCGGGCGACCCGGATGCCGTTTTCTGCGTGGACGAGTCCGGCCCGCTGAACCTGCAGTCCAGGCCGGGTCATCAGTAGGCCCGCCGCGCCTGCGCCGCTCGCGATCCGGGAGAGCCGCCCCGGCCGCCGGCGTGCCACCTATCGCCCGCCGGTAGGATGCGACACCTGTCAGGGGCGCTCGACCTGACCACTGACAAGATCTACGGGCACGTGAAACGGCACAAGAAGCAGGCCCAGTTCCATGGAGTTCTGCTCTTTTCGATGCATCTCGGCCAGTCAGCGAGGCCCTTCGAAGATCCGCACCAGCGGCATGACCAACGGTTGTTATCGCACGTCCAGCCCGGCGACGGCCCTGCCCATGATCACGCGCTGGATCTCCGAAGTCCCTTCGAAGATCGTGAATCTCGTGGAGTTACGGGCAGTTCCGCAGGTAGATGCCCTGTCGATCGCCGCGTTGTCAGCACCAACTAAGCACGGCTGCCCGGCGGGATCGGACTGTTCCGCTGTCGTGCGGTTGCGCCGGGCCGTCCTTAAGCCGGACTGCACCGCAGGTCACCGTGCGGCGTGCAACCTGCGACGGCGCCCGGATACCGCCGCGGAAGATCGTGGCCCGGCTATCGCAAATCATCTAGTCGAGCTCTTCGACGGCTTCCTGCAGCCAATGGCTGAGTCGGACGGCGCGTTGGAGGACGCGCCCAGGAACCCGGCCTGCATGCGGCGCAGCCGGGCGGAAGCCGTCGGCCGTTATCGAGTCCCCATCAGTGCGTCGACGTTCGGCGTCGGCCGGCCAGCTCGGTCGAGGGCCGCGTGGAGTTCGCGGGCGAGCGCGTGCATCTCCTCGGGAGCGGCGCGGCTGTGCGCACCGAACCACAGTTCTCCTCGGGGGCTGGCGAGTATTCGGCGCCAGTAGCGGACCGCGAAGGCCGTCGGCATGCGGAGGTAGAGCCAGCGAAGGTTCGCCGGGATCTCCGCGTCGCCGAGCGCGTCGAAGGCCTCTCGCGTGGCCCGTACCATCAGCCTCAGGGTGCTCTCGCTGGCGGCGAGCGCGGCCGGGTCGGTGTCGAACCGGTAGAGCGCGAACCCGATGGGCACCACGAACGCGGTGTGTCCGAGCATCCAGCCGCTGATGTTGGCGCTGACCTTGGCGGGGAACCCGGCCTCGCTGAACATGCGCTGCAGTCGGCGAACCCGGTCCGTGGCGGCCGCGCCCGCTTCACCGAGCATGGTCTTTTGCTGGCGGATGAGCACGTACCGGACGGTGGCGCCGTCCCGGACGCCACCGGCCGCTGGGAAACCGAACAGCGCTCGTCCCCCTAGTGCTGCTACCAGCTCGCTCTGGTGCTCGACGGTGTTGCCGAAGAACAGGACGTCGGGACGGTCGTCCATGCCGCGCAGCATGGGCAGCGTGCTGGCGACCTGCTCGGAGCGGACGGGAACGAGCGCCAGGTCGCAACCCTCGGATCGCGAGAGCTCGGTCAGGACGGGCAGGGAGACCTCCGTGCGCTGCCCGGAGCTGGCGTCCTCCAGAATCAGGCCGTGCGCCCGCAGGTCGGTAAGCCGCTGTCCGCGCGCCAGCAGCGTCACGTCATGTCCCGCCCCGGCCAGCCGGGCGCCGTAGATGCTGCCAATCACTCCGGCGCCAACGACAACGATCCTCATTCTCCGGCCTCTTTCGAAGGTGGAACAGTGAGCGCTGGGAGGGCACAGCTAGCGTTCCGCTGCGGAGGGTACCGTCTCCCCGCACCGCCCGGCCTCATAGCTGCGTGGCGCTCAGGAACGACTTGAGCAGCCGGTGACCCACTGCAGCGTCTGGACCGTAGGCAGGGCATCGACGCGGCGCAGCCGGGTCTGATGCCGTGACGGAGATCTTTGCGTTCTGCGCTCTCCGGTATCGGTCCGGCGGCTAGCTCTCTTGACAGCCGGTCTGTCACGGCTTGCTTTCGGCATTCCGCTGGCGCTCGATGATCCAGTCGGTCATGACTCGGAGCGAAAGCTCGACGTTGCCGACGTGGACGTGATTCTGCGCGTGCTCGTTGCGGGTGAACGGGCGAGCGTCATGCCGGCCGAGTAGGCAAGGCGGCGGCCGGGGCAGGCCGGCCAGTCCAGGAAGTCATGGGTGCCGCCGCAGCCTGGAGCAGGCCTGAGACAGGTCGAGCTCGTACAGCAGCCGGAACAGGCCCGACGCCGCCGCCGCTTCTGCCAGCGCCTCTGCGCGGCGGCCGCGCCGCAAGGTGGCTGCGGCGGCGGGCCAGCGCAGGTCCTGCTCGCTCATGCATGCCGTGTCCACGGCCGCAGGGACAGGACCTCTCCCGCGGACCCACACACCTTGTCGCAGCGCGGGCGGCCTCGACGGTCGACCCGGTCCCGCAGCCCGCCATCGAATGCCGGCAGCTGCTCCACGGCCGCGAATGCCGTCAGGTCGTGCGGCAGCTCCTCGATGCTGACCTGGTGCGCTTCAGACAGCATCGGCCAGGTACCGTTCCGCCTCGGCCGCTGCCGCGTCCGCCGCGCGGTACACGGCGAGCAGGGCCGACCAGCCGGGGCCGCGGGCTTCGGTCAGCACTTCGGACAGGGCGCGAAGCTCGCGTTCCGGGCCGCCGTGCCGGCTTCCCGCGCGCCACCCGCACAACGAAGGCGCCGCCCCGGCAGACGGCCGCTGACCAGCGCAGACGCTGCCGTCGCCGCGCTACTTGAGAAGCTGCCGCGCCATCACCACGCGCTGGATCTGGTTGGTGCCCTCGTAGATCTGGGTGATCTTCGCGTCCCGCATCATCCGCTCCACCGGGTAGTCGCTGACGTACCCGTAGCCGCCCAGCAGCTGGACCGCGTCGGTGGTCACGTCCATCGCCACGTCCGAGGC
>Ga0335078_10014494_pt1 | contig 11690 bp, 14 predicted proteins | sample Lox_Sample_32_FD_206711 | JGI IMG/M metagenome (GOLD analysis project Ga0335078, IMG submission 206711) | Soil microbial communities from Loxahatchee National Wildlife Refuge, Florida, United States - Lox_Sample_3.2 | ecosystem: Environmental > Terrestrial > Soil > Wetlands | place: USA...
CGAGGAATCCCCGGGCCGAATACCGCCAGGCGCAACGGCAACGGGTGGACGAGGCAGTGAGCATGGCGAAGAAGTATCCGCAGTTGAAAACATTGAAGGTGGAATTGGAGTTTGTGAATCGGGAGGGCATGACCAAGACAACGGAGATGAAATACAGTGCGAATCCGGAGCACGCCAAATCGGTGCTGGTGTTCGTGTGCCCGAGCTCCGAGTGCTGCGGCGGGGATTTTGATCTGACGGCGAAATTGGCCGAGGCCGTGACAAAGCGGCGGACCAAAGTTAAAGGAGAAATGCACTGCCTGGGCACCCACAAGAAGGCTTCTGGTCAGATTGAGCCCTGCCGAAGCCTGCTGCGCTATACGCTGGATCTGGTGTATTCGGGCCGGCAAAGGCGGACGCCACAAACCGGTACCCGACCAGCGGCTTAAAGTTAAGGGTGTCGCACTCGTCTCGCAGCGCGTGGACGCCGGTGGCGGTCCGCGGCTGTTTCTTGCGCCGCTCTTCGTATTCCTTGCGCCCTTGATTCATAACGCGCCGGTTATCGCTTGGCGCTTTCCGCTCTCGGGTTTCAGGTTTCGGCCTTTCAGCTTCTTGCTTCGTGGCCATTCGAGCAACGTGCGCTGGGTCTGCTGCTGGCGGGAGGTGAGTCGGCTTAGCCGCTGAAAGTAAAAGGGCAAATCGTGGCGCCGCTCTTCAACTTGCCACTGGGCGAATCTATGGTCTGCCCTAATGGCTGACCGTTGACAGGCTGGTCACCGCGGCTGCCGCGCAATTAGAGCCAAGGGTGCAGCGGTCCCATGTGAACCAGTCCAACCGCGACGAGGACGCTCATAACGATGCCGACCGCAAGCACAGCGATCACAACTTGTGTTCTCCTGCGTCTGTCAATGAGGTCGCGAGCCATGGTCTTTCAATGGCTGAACGGCAAGTTCTGTCTGACGCGGTAAACGTCGGTTGGCGCGAGAACCGATGCCTTTCGCAACGACCGGCGGCGTTTGGGGCTCTTGCCTTGAAGCAAATGGCGCCGGCCTGCCCCGTGAAATAGCACCTTCCCGCTAGCGGTGATCTTGAAACGTTTCGCTACTGATTTCCTGGTTTTAATTCCTTTGGGTCGGCGCATGCAATTTCACTGCTCTTCAGCAGAGCGGGGAATATTCTCCCGCGCCTATAGCGGTTCAAGCGGCAGATCTTCTTCGGGTTCGATCGTGGGCCCCGCCGCCTCATGCCGCGGCTTGAAGCTTTGCCCAATGCTGAGGCCGCTTGCGGGCCTTTCCCGTCGGACGAGTCAGTGCGATGGTTTCGGGCATTTCCCAGCCCATTTTTCCTTCGATGATTTCAGTCAAAGCAATGTCCGCCGCGCCGAGATTGGCGACGTCGGCGACGAGCGGCCGGCTGGCGCGTCCTCCGCCAGAAGTGAACTGGCGGACGCGTCGTGAAATCAGGTTGACCAGGACGTTGGGGTTGAGGACTTTCTCGAGGGCTTGTTTGACAAGAGTAGCGTCCATAAGTCTTCTAATAAATCAGTGGGAGGAAATGGCCTGTCCCGAGCAAACCGCGCCTAATTCTTGGCGCCGCTGCGACCTGGTCCGATCTTCCGAAGGGTGCCTGTTCCGGCCGCACTCCAGTTCCGCTGCGGTAGATGCCGTGCCGTCGCGTGTGGTTGCCTCAATGTGGCGCGCATTGAAATGTTCGCGTTCAGCGAGCGCGAGATCGGGCAATTCGCCTTGGCCCGCAGCGCCGCATCCACAAAGTCGCACTGCGCCACCTTGGGCACGGTGGCGATCACATCCAGGTAGATCTGCGTCATCGTCCATCTGGCGGCGATGTCTTCCATCGTAACGGTCGCCGTGGTAGCGATTTGACTCGGGCGATAGCCAGCCACGCCCAGCTCATTGGCCAGCGCCATTGAGAAGCTGCCGGCGTGAGCGGCCGCAATCAGTTCGGCCGGACTGGTGCCCGGCCGCCTATGGTCGCTGCCGAAGGCGTAGGGCACTTTCTTCAACACCGCACTGGGTGTGCTGATGGCGCCTTTGCCACGCTGACGAGTCCCCAGCCAAAGGACTGACGCCTTCCAGGTATATGGTTTCATTCCATCCCATCATCGCCGCGTGGCCGCACCCGGGCCAATACTTAGATAGTGCCCTGGTGATACCTTTAGAGTATGGGATGGGCTTGAACAGGAGCCAACCGAGGGGGCGGAGAGGCCGCCTCCTGTTTCCTCCGCTTTCTCCCGTTGAATGCATTTCATTTGTTGCCGAGCGGCGCCTGACGGGTTGCTAACGCGTGTGAACCTGCTAAACTGGCGTTCACGTTATGGAACTGCGTCACCTGCGTTATTTCGTGGCCGTGGCGGAGGCTCTGAATTTCACCAAGGCCGCCGCCAAACTGCATTTAGCCCAGCCCTCGCTCACCCGCCAGGTCCATAATCTGGAAGAGGAGATCGGGGTGCGCCTCCTGAACCGCTCCAAGAGCCAGGTGACCTTGACCGAGGAAGGGCGGTCTTTCCTGGCTGATGCCCGGCGCATTTTGGGCCTGGCGACGGAGAGCGTCCTGGCGGTGCAGCGTCTAAGCCGGGGTGAAACGGGCCAGTTGAATATCGCGTATCTGTCCAATTTTGATTTCGAGCTGCTCCCCGAAACGCTCGCGGTCTTCCGCCAATCGTTTCCCCACATCGCGTTGAATCTCTTCGACATGACTCCGGCGGAGCAGTTGCGCGCATTGGAAACGCGGAAGATTGATTTGGGTTTTGTAGGACTGCGTCCTCCGGCAGCCGCCACGGGCTTACAATGGGAGAGCATTGCCCGGCACAGAACCGTCGTCGTCCTGCCGGCAAGACATCCGCTCGTGAGCAAGCGCCAGGTCAAACTCGGCGAACTGGAAGCGATGTTCTTTGTCGGCATGTCCGAGGAGACGCATCCGGGCTTTCGTGACTGGCTCAACGGAATGTGCCAACAGGCGGGCTTTACACCGCGGGTTTTGCAGGATGCCGAGTTGGAACCCGCCCTGATGACCTTCGTTGCCGAAGGCCTGGGCGTCACACTGGGGCGCGAGCACATCAAGCGACTGCCCCACCCCGGAGTGGCTTTCCGGCCCCTGGCCCCGCAGATCAAGAGCGATTATTGCATTGCGTGGAACCGGAATAACGATTCACGAGCCTTGCAACAATACGTTGAGATCGTCAAAGGCCTCGCCGCAGATGCCCACTGAGCCGGCACGGCTCAACCTAAAAGGACATTGTGGCTCATAGACAATTACGTTTTAGGTTTCACTTTCCAAGATACTTCGACGGATTGCGTATCCGGTCGAGCCGCTCGACTTCGAGTAAGTTCAGGGCGAACTGCCGGCGCTTTTTCTTGAGGCACTTGTTCGTCGCTAAAGGCACGGAGGCCGGCGGCGGATTAGTGCCAATAGTGAGCACCCCACACGGCAAGAACCTCTTTAAGATCGTGCGGGAGCGAGGCGGGCTTGGTACCTCGAGACCATGAAGCTGCGCGAGAGCGGAATGCCGGAAGAAGCGTATTGGGAAACGCTGTTTGATGTGCCGTTGAATCTTGACCGGCTGGGGATTGACGGCCGGCTGGGGGACGTGATGGAACTGGGCTGCGGTTATGGGACCTTCACGGTTCCGATTGCGCGGCGGATTTCCGGCACGCTGACAACGTTCGATATTGATGGGGCGATGATCGAGCGCACGCGGCAGCGGGCGACCGCCGCCAGGGTGCGGAACGTGGTGTATGTCGTGCGCGATGTATTTGCGGATGGGTTTGGAGGACATGCGGGCAGCCAGGATGCGTGCCTATTGTTCAATATTCTCCATTGCGAGGAGCCAATCCATTTGCTGGCGGAGGGGGGCGCGCGTCGTGCGCTCGGGAGGCGCGGTGCTGGTGATTCACTGGCGTTATGATCCAGCCACACCGCGAGGGCCGAACCTGGAAATCCGGCCCCGGCCGGAACAGATTGTGGGCTGGGCAGAGGAAACCGGTTTGCTGGAAGCCGACGGGGCACTGATTGACCTGCCTCCCTGGCACTATGGTTTGCGGCTGCGGTGCGGGGAAAGCTAAGGCGGTTGCTGTAAGAGGATGAGAACGCGTCTCCCGCCTCTACTCAGGGACAAGGTTTACGGGCAGAAAGCGGTGTTCACGCCCGAGAATCTGCTGCGCGAGGCGCGGCGGCAGAAGCGAATAGCCAAGGGAAAGGTGCCGGTGATCTGCGTGTTGGACCCAGACGGAGATTTGGTGCGACACCTGCGCAGGACGGGAGCGGCGAAGCTGAGTGCGGCTTGGGTGTGTTACCATACGGAACTTTACGAATTCCGCGCTGGCGGCGAGCGGCTGGGAGTGCTGGGTTGCGCGGTGGGCGCGCCCTTCGCGGTGCTGGTGGCCGAGGAAATGTTCGCTTCCGGGTGCAAGCTGGTGGTGAGCGTGACGTCGGCGGGGCAGATTTTGGCGGTGCGACCGCCGCCATACTTTGTGCTGGCAACGCGGGCATTGCGGGATGAGGGCACGAGCTATGAATAGATGAGGGCACGAGCTATCACTATTTGCCGGCGGCGGATTACGCCAGGATTCAGCCGGGGGTGCTGGCCTTCGCCCGGCGCGCATTCGCTCACGGGAAGGGGCTGGTAGAGGAAGGGGCGGTGTGGACAACGGATGCGCCATTCCGGGAGACGAAGGAAGCGATCACGCTGGCCAAACAGGAGGGCCTGCTGGCGGTGGAGATGGAAACAGCAGCGCTTTACGCGTTTGCGGCGGCGCGGCGGCGGCCGGTGCTGTGCCTGGCGCATGTGACGAACTGCATGGCGAAGGGCGAGGCAGAGGGGAGCGTGGCGGTGCTGGGGCTGCTGGGCCGGATTGCCAGGGAGTGGAGAAAGACCAACGGCCGTAAACGGGCGGGGGTGAGGCCGCAGGGTTGCGCGCCAGCTAGTTCGCTTGCGCGGAGGACCGGCCACGGAGCCATCGCTGGTTGATGTCTGAAGGTCGCGAAGGCCCAGCCGATCCACTGACCCCGCGCCGGGAAACGAAAACCGGTGGCAAAAGGGGTTAGAATGTCATGTCCACAGGTTCAGATGGTCGCGCTTGCAGATCCCCTTTCCCGGCTCTGCAAAAAGGGCTTGGCAGGAATATGACGATCTCATTAACCCCATGTTATCTTTACGACCCCTTCACGAACCGACCCCTTGACGGGGTGACCCCTTTACGGGTGAGGTCATAATTGAACTGGTAGGGGATTGACACCCGGGTTCAATAGATTGTCATTGGAAGGCGAAAAACTGACGGTTGCGTCCGTGTTGTGGGGTAGCTCAACTATCCAGATGCAGTGCTCGCGCGCCGTCAGAACGTCCCGACCCCCTGCGGCTGCTAAGACCCATCGTTGCTCGGTCGGAAGCGCGAGCCGACACCTGCCGTCAGCGTCGGTTTTCGCGGAGACAGTTGGTGAAGGTAACGCTGCGAAAAGGCGCTCTGGTGCCATCAATTGGCTGCGCTGACTTCGAAAGGTGTTTCTAAAGTCGTCTATCGGTGCCACATTTAGACGTCTGACTTCCGCGTCATAGGTCTTCGCTTCGTCGATCGCGGCTTGAAGAGCTTTAGAGGGGTTCACAACCGCGTCGCGATAAGCTGGTAGTGCCTTCCAGCTTTCCCTGCTTACGATCTCGATGGCTCGATCAGGCCTACCGAAGTCGTCAAGACTCCCTTGCCAAGTTCCTGAGTATCCGCAAGTGCCGGACAAATCGAAGGCGGCGAGGTTATCCTCCACAGCCTCAACCTGTCGGTACACGGTCGAATACCGTCGATCCAAAACGTCTAGTTGGTCCAGTCTGAGCTTCTTGCGGACTGACTCGACATACGTATCTGCAACCTGAGATGCGGCTTTAACGACACGCTTGAATTGGCCGATCGCACGATCAACGGCCTGAATGGCGGCTGCCCTGCGGCTGTTGGCCGCGGCTAACTCTTGCTTGTATTGTTCGACCTGGCTTAGGAACTCCCTCTCTCTAGCAGCCTCGTCTGCACTGAGTTTCGCCAGCGCAGCGTCTCGCCCTGCTATAGCCGGTCGCAGTGATTCTGTGGCCTCGTCCAGTGGGACTGCGCAGACCTCCACCCGTCCTAGTTTCACATTCTCGCCACCTGTAGTGACGATGAAGACTTGCACATCAACTGCTTGAGGTTTCTTCGCGCAGCCGGCAGCTAGCGCAAGAATTGTTAGGGTGAATAGTTGTTTAACCACTGACGGTGATGGTTGAAACGACCCGCGTGGCACCGGATGTGCGCACAAGATAAATCTGCGCACTCGGGTCATCGTCTGACGACGTGTGGGAGCGAATGATACAACAACCAAATAGCAGCCTCGTCGTACTGACGAGAATCCAGGGAAACGCGATAGCAAGCCCCGCCCAGACGCTCGACAGGAACCTTGCACTTAAAGCGCGCGCGGATGGCCTGTTTAACAGCCCGCGCGTCCTTCCTGCGGAACTCAATGGAGAACATCGGTTGTTTGGTCGGATCGATGGTGATGCTGAAACGCTCGAAAGACTTCATGGCTCTTGGGTATCACTAATTATAGGAATTACTGATAACTGATAAGAAATTGGTGTTTGCACGCTCGCCTGTGCTGAGCGCTACGTGGGTGCGGGAGAATTGGTTTGTGGGCTGACCAAGCGCGGTCGCCATGTTACCAGAGGACGGCCCGGCATGTCAACGGGCAGTTTAGGCAGTTTTGGCCGGTGGAGAAGGGGTTGCACATCCGCATACGCTCTCCGGCTGGAGGCCGCAAAGCTCGGGAATGTTGGGATGCGCGGCACTGATCCTTGGTATGGGGCTGAGCAATTCCTGCCGGATGTAGGGCGGGTTGCCGACGACGACATCGAAGCCGCCCTGGGCGAAGACTTCGGGGAAGGCGGCCTGCCAATCGAAGACTTTCGGATGGACGGCACGGTCGCTGATGACGCTGTTGTCCTCGCGGATGGTGTGGTCGAGGCTGGTCAACTGTTTGCCGCGGGCGACGGTCTGGGGATTTACGATTTACGATTTACGATTTACGAGGCGGACGCGGAGGCGCAGGGATAGGCCAGGGTCTTGCGGGCGGTGCCGGCGGCTTCGGATTCGTGCTGGCGGCGGAGGGTGTCGAAGCGGGTCTTAAGGACGCCGCCGAGGGCTTGCTCGACCAGGTAACGGGTGATGAAGGCGGGGGTATAGACGGCGCCTTCCTGCTTGCGGCGACGGCCGGGCTTGACCGCATTCGCCGGGACCAATTCCCCCTCACCCCGGCCCTCTCCCCTGAGGAGAGGGAGACTCGCCGCTCGTCCTTCCGTGAATGGGGGCCTCCTCTCCCGGTCCATCTCCCCGGCGGCGGGCGAGAGGGTGCCCGCCAGGGCGGGTGAGGGGGATTGGCTGGTCTCAGGGGGTTTCCCCGGCGCAATCTGTTCGAGGCTCTGGCGCAGACGCTCCAGGTCGGTGATGGATTGCTCGAAGATGTGGCCGAGGATGTCCACGTCTATGACCGAGCGGACGGCGGTGCCCTCGGCGGCGTCGGCCACTTCGCGTGCGGGACGGTAATCGTAGTCGCCGAGGTCTTTGAAATGGGCGCAGACTTCGTCCGGGACCTGGAGGGCGTCCAGGGACGGGTCGGGGGCGAAGAGGCGCCGCCGTTGTAGGCGGGGATGTTCAGGCCGGCGTTGCCTTCGCCTATGGCACGGAACAGGCCGCGGAAGTTGTGCCAAAGCGGGTGCGGGTTGCAGGGGTCCCGGTGCTCGAAGGCGTGCTTGAGGGTTTCGGCGGGGAGCAGGCCGCGGTCTTCGCAGAAGGCGCAGAACAGGACGCGGTCGAGCAGCTTCTGGGTGCAGCGCAGGATTTCGGGCGGGGTGACGGCGGCGTTCTCGCGGCAGAGGCGGGTGAGGACGCGCTGGCGGATGTCGGCGTAGAGCGCGTAGAACTGGTTAGTAAGCGTGCGCCCGACAGTTTCGGAGGCGCGGAGCAATTCGTAGAGGTGGCACTCGCGGTGGGGTGGGACGACGCGTTCGGCGCCGAGGAGGAAGACGAAGCGTTTCAGCAGGGCCTCGTCGGTCGCCAGGCGAACGGTCTCGAAGCGTTCGTAGGCCCGCTGGTGCGCGCCTTTGTAGTACAACCGCGTCTCGCGCATCGAGGTGACGATGATCCAGTCGCACGGGAGGCTGACGGCGTAGCATCACCTTGAACGACCGCACCTGCTGGAGCAAGACTTCCGGGTGGAAGAGCGGTTTGGACTCGACAGCCATTTGCCGGAGGAGAGGATAGGCGCGGGTGGGGAAAAACCAAGAGGATTCCTGCTGCGGAGCTGAACAGGCAGAACATCGAACCACCAACATCGAACATCCAACATCCAACATGGTGAAGCGTGAAGCGTGGGCCCGAAGCCACCCCAATGCGACATCAAAGCCACCCCAAAGCCTGTTGATAGCCAACTGATAGGCAGCCCAAGGCCACCTCAAGGCCACCCCAAAGCCACCCCAAAGCCACCCCAAGGCTACCCCAAAGCCACCCCAAAGCCACCTCAAGGCTACCGCAAAGCCACCCGGCCGGGCTGGTGGCGCGGGTAAGGCGCGGCTCGCGGGGGGCGAGGAAATGAGGTAGAGAGTAGGCATGAATGCTGAGGTCCGGCGCCTGGCGGAGGACGCCACGCGGGAGAAGAATTGGAAACGCTGGGGTCCGTATCTGGCGGAGCGCCAGTGGGCCACGGTGCGGGAGGATTATTCGCCGGACGGCAAGGTCTGGGATTACTTCCCGCACGACCACGCCCGCCGCCGCGCTTATCGTTGGGGCGAGGATGGCCTGTTGGGCATCACCGACCGCGAATGCCGCCTCTGCTTCGCGCTGGCGCTGTGGAATGGCAAGGACCCGATGCTCAAAGAGCGCCTGTTCGGCCTCACCGGCCCACAGGGGAACCACGGGGAGGATGTCAAAGAGTGCTACTTCTACCTCGACTCCACGCCCACGCATTCCTACCTGAAGGGGCTCTACAAGTATCCCCAGGCCGAGTTCCCTTACGCCCGGCTCGTCGAGGAGAATCAGCGCCGGGGCAGGCAGGAGCCCGAGTTCGAACTAACCGACACCGGCATCTTCGACGGGAACCGCTACTTCGACGTAGTGGTCGAATACGCCAAGGCCGACCCGGAAGACATCCTGGTCCGCGTCACCATTGCCAACCGCGGCCCGGAGGCGGCGCGGCTGCATGTGCTGCCGACGCTGTGGTATCGGAACACCTGGAGTTGGGGGGCCAAACACGAGGCCTGCAAAACCCGGCCGAGCATCAAAGTGGCCGGCCCGGGTCTGCTCGAGGCCGCGCATCCCAGTTTGGGCAGGCACTGGCTGGCGGCCGGGCCGGGTGCCGATGGCAGAGCGCCGCAGTTGCTGTTCACGGAGAACGAGACGAACACGCGCGACCTGTTCGGCGTGCCAAACCGACCGCCGTATGTCAAAGACGCGTTTAACGAGTATGTGGTCCACCGCCGGGCCGAAGCGGTGAATCCTGTGCAAGTTGGCACCAAAGCCGCCGCGCTTTACCAAGTGGAGGTTCCCGCCGGGGGAGAGGTTTGCGTGCGTCTCCGCCTGACGCCGCAGGTCGAGAAGGCAGGTCGGGCGTCCCGCCTGCTCAACGAGCATCGCGGCACAGTCGTTGCATCAAAAGGGCTGGGAGCAAAGGGCCTCCTCTCCCCTGCCCTCTCCTCCCGAGGAGGAGAGGGAGACGCTGCCAAAGCGTTCGACAAATCGTCTGATTCAAGGGCTGGGGGGCGTACCACCCTCGGTCCTGGCAGCACGGGCGAAGACTCTGGGGAGGCGGTCGAGACGCCTGCCCTATTTTCTCGCAAGGAGTTCGACCAGGTGTTCCAGGACCGGATCCGCGAGGCGGACGAGTTCTACGCGGCGCGCCTGCCCGGCGGGCTGAGCGAAGACGAGGCGCGCGTCGTCCGGCAGGCCTACGCCGGGCTGCTCTGGAGCAAGCAATTCTACCACTACATTGTCCGCGATTGGCTTGAGGGCGATGCCGAGCAGCCGCCCCCGCCCGCCAGCCGCGCCTCGGGCCGGAACGCGGACTGGGTCCACCTTTACAACCGCGACATCATTTCCATGCCGGACAAGTGGGAGTATCCATGGTATGCCGCGTGGGATTTGGCGTTCCACATGATCCCGTTCGCGCGGATTGATCCCGACTTCGCCAAGCAACAGCTCGTGCTGTTCCTGCGCGAGTGGTACATGCATCCGAACGGCCAGTTGCCGGCCTATGAGTTTAACTTCGGTGACGTCAACCCGCCGGTGCATGCCTGGTCCTGCTGGCGCGTGTTCAAGATGACGGCGGGTCGCGGCCAGCGCGACCGGGTGTTCCTTTCGCGCTGTTTCCAGAAGCTGGTGATCAGCTTCACCTGGTGGGTCAACCGCAAGGACCTCGAAGGCCGGAACCTCTTCGCGGGCGGCTTCCTCGGGCTCGACAACATCGGCGTCTTCGACCGATCCAAGCCGCTGCCGACCGGCGGCCACCTCCAGCAGGCGGACGGCACGGCATGGATGGCCTTCTTTTGCGCAACGATGCTGTCCATCGCCCTCGAACTGGCGCGCGACAACCCGGCCACCCAGGACATGGCCTCCAAGTTCTTCGAGCACTTCGTCGCCATCGCCGACGCCATGAACACCCAGGGCGGCACCGGCTTGTGGGACGAGGCAGACGGCTTCTACTACGACCAGCTCCGCGTTGACGGACGCACCATCCCGCTCAAGGTCCGGTCGCTCGTCGGCCTGATTCCGCTGCTCGCGGTGGAGGTGCTTGACGACGAACTGATCCAGGGAATGCGCGGTTTCAAGAAGCGGATGGACTGGTTTCTCGAACACCGGCCCGACCTGAGCCAGCTTATCTCGTATTGCTGCCTGTTGGAGAAAGGCAAGGGCCACTGCCACCGGCTGCTGGCCATCCCGACGCGCGAACAGCTCGTGCGCGTCTTGCGCTACATGCTGGACGAGAATGAGTTCCTCTCGTCGTACGGCATCCGCTCCCTTTCCCGCATTCACCGCGACCGGCCTTACATCTTCCGTCTCGACGGCCAGGAACATCGGGTGGACTATGAGCCCGGCGAGTCCACCACCCGCTTCTTCGGCGGCAACTCCAACTGGCGCGGCCCGGTGTGGCTCCCGGCCAATTACCTGTTGATCGAAGCGCTGGAACGCTACCACCATTTCTACGGCGACAGCCTGCGCGTCGAATGCCCCACCGGCTCTGGCAAAATGCTCGACCTCTTGCAGGTCGCCAACGACCTGCGTCGCCGACTGGCCCGCCTCTTTCTGCCTGATGCCCAAGGGCGCCGCCCCTGCCATGGCGAGGACCGCCGTTTTGCCGAAGACCTGAATTGGCGCGACCTCGTGTTATTCCATGAATACTTCCACGGCGAGACTGGCCGTGGCCTGGGTGCCAGCCACCAGACGGGCTGGACCGCCCTGGTCACCCGGCTCATCGAAGAGCCGGGCCAGTTGAATCACTAGCCGCCTGTGGCTCCTCTGCGGACGCAGGGGGCGGTGTCCACTATTTAGACACGCTCCTCAGCCTCGGTCCCATAAACCAAACCAAACCGGGCTCTTCTCGGGATAATGGGCGGAGAAGCGTCCTCTGCCGCCCGCTTACACCTCCGTGGCCTCGCCGTTACCTCGCCGTTGCCTCGCCGTTACTTCGCC
>Ga0335078_10014496_pt1 | contig 11689 bp, 11 predicted proteins | sample Lox_Sample_32_FD_206711 | JGI IMG/M metagenome (GOLD analysis project Ga0335078, IMG submission 206711) | Soil microbial communities from Loxahatchee National Wildlife Refuge, Florida, United States - Lox_Sample_3.2 | ecosystem: Environmental > Terrestrial > Soil > Wetlands | place: USA...
CGCGTACCTGACGTCGGCGGCCTGGGAGTACTGGTCGTCGTCGGCGATCGGCGGCGGCGGCACGTCGTAGGAGCGGCGCCACAGCATGAACTGCTCGTCGCCGAACTCCTGCCTGGTCCTGGCTTTGTCCTTGCCCTGCAGCGCGCCGTAGTGCCGCTCGTTCAGCCGCCAGGAGCGCCTGACCGGCAGCCACAGCAGGCCGGCTTCCTCCAGGGCGATGTTGGCGGTCTGGATGGCGCGGGTCAGCACCGACGTGTGCACCACGGCTGGTTTCAGCCCGGACTGGGCCAGGAGCTTGCCCCCGTTCACCGCCTCCTGCGCCCCGCCGGCGGAGAGCCCGACGTCCACCCACCCGGTGAACAGGCCCTTGGAGTTCCATTCGCTCTCGCCGTGACGGAGCAGCACCAGCGTCCTCATGTGAGGAAAGCCTAGCCTGGGAACAGGCGGCGGCTCGCCACGGTTGGGTATGGACGTGCCAAGGCTGAGCCCCGGTTTTAACCAGCAGAGTCGGGACCGGGGCGCCCCCCGGCGGATCGCGACGATCAGCGTGCACACCTCCCCCCTCGACCAGCCGGGCACCGGCGACGCGGGCGGGCTGAACGTCTACGTGGTCGAGGTGGCCAGGCAGCTGGCCCGGCGCGGCATCGAGGTGGAGATCTTCACCCGCGCGGTCTGCCGGGATACCCCGCCCGTGGCGGAGCTGGCGCCCGGCGTGCTGGTCCGCAGCATGGTGGCCGGCCCGTTCGAGGAGCTCGACAAGAACTCGCTGCCCGGGCAGATCTGCCCGTTCACGTTCGGCGTGCTGCGCGCTGAGGCCGACTTCGCGCCCGGCCGGTACGACCTGGTGCACGCGCACTACTGGCTGTCCGGCCAGGTCGGGGCGGTGGCCGCGTCACGCTGGCGCGTGCCCTTGGTGCAATCGATGCACACCCTGGGCAAGGTCAAGAACCTGGCCCTGGCCAGCGGCGACTACGCCGAGCCCGCGGTCAGGATCCGCGGCGAGGGCGAGGTCGTGGCGGCCGCCGACCGGCTGATCGCCAACACCCCGGACGAGGCGCGGCAGCTGATCGAGCTGTACGGCGCCGCCCCGCGGCAGGTCGAGACGGTCAGCCCGGGCGTGGACCTGTCGGTGTTCCGGCCTGGTTCGGTCACGGACGCGCGGCGGCGGCTCGGGCTGCCTTCCGACGCGGTCGTCCTGGTCTTCGCGGGGCGGATCCAGCCGCTGAAGGGGCCTGACGTGGTGCTGCACGCCGCGGCCTCGCTGCTGCGCCTGGCGCCGGCGCTGGCCGGACGGCTGGTGGTGGTGTTCGTGGGCGGACCCAGCGGGTCCGAGGTGGGCGCGCCGGGGCGGCTGGACGGGCTGGCGGCGTCGCTCGGCCTCTCCGGCTCCGTCCGGTTCGAGCCGCCGTGCCCGCACCCCGAACTGGCCGACTGGTACCGGGCCGCCACGCTGGTGCTGGTGCCGTCACACTCGGAGTCGTTCGGCCTGGTGGCGCTGGAGGCCCAGGCCTGCGGCACGCCGGTGGCGGCGGCCGCCGTGGGCGGGCTGCGCACCGCGGTGCGGGACGGCTTCTCCGGGGTGCTGGTGGACGGGCACGACCCCGAAATGTGGGCTTATACGCTGCGGGACCTGATCGGTTCGACCGCCCGGCTGGCCGAGTTGTCGCGGGGGGCGCTGGCGCACGCGTCCGGATTCGGCTGGCCCGCCACCGCGGACCGGCTGATCGAGGTATATACGAGTGCTATGGCTTCTGATGGTTCTGTCGGATCAATTGGCTCGCCGGCTGTGGTGCGGGCGTGAGCGAGTCTGAGCCGGCCGGGGATCCCGCGGCGGTCATCGAGGCGACGCTCCGGTCGCTGGAGCTCGGTTTCGAGCAGCCGCGGCCCGGGGCCTTCCTGGTCAAGCTCGAGGGACAGCACAAGCTGGCCACCATGACCTGGCTGGTCGTGGGCGAGCACAGCCTGGGCGTGGAGGCCTTCTTCTGCCGCCAGCCGGACGAGAACCACGAGGCCTTCTACCGCTTCCTGCTGGAGCGCAACGGCCGCATGTACGGGGTGCACTTCACCCTGGATCAGATGGGCGACGTGTACCTGACCGGGAAGCTGCCATTGTCGTCGGTCTCCGCCGAGGACATCGATCTCCTCCTCGGCTGCGTGCTGAGCTACTCCGACGAGAACTTCGATGCGGCGCTCGAGCTGGGCTTCGGCTCGGCAATCCGCCGGGAGTGGGCCTGGCGGGTCAAGCGCGGCGAGAGCCTGGCCAACCTGCAGGCGTTCGCCAGGTTCGCCGATCCGTCGCGTTAGCTCGCCGCGGTTTCAAGGTCACAGCCGCCCTTCCTATTGGACGCGCCGTATTACGGGTACATTGACGACCGTGAACCGGTTGGGTGAACTCGAGCGTGCCATCATGGACGTGCTCTGGGATACGGATACGTCCCTCACCGTGCGCGAGGTCAGTGCTAGGCTGACCGAGCGTAATCTAGCTCACACCACCGTCATGACGGTGCTCGACAGGCTCGCGAAAAAGGGCTTCGCCAGGCGGGAGCGCGATGGGCGCGCCTGGCGTTATTGCCCTGCCGCTACCCGCGAGACCTACGTAACCGAGCTGATGCTGACCGCACTGGACCAGACCGGTGACCGGACGGCGGCATTGACCCGGTTCGCACAGTCCGTAACGGGCGTCGAAGCCGAGGTGCTGCGCGACGCCCTGGAAGTGATCGAAGGTAGCGGCGAGGGAGATGACGGGAATTGAAGACGCGGCGCTGCTCGCCGTAGTTGCCATCGCAAGCGCACTCGGCGCTTCTGCCCTTCCCCGGGCCAGCTGGCCGCGGCGGTGCCCGGCCGCGGCCATCCTGCTGTGGCAGGCCCTGGGCCTGGCCTCGGGCCTGGCCGCCGTCGGCACGCTGATCGGGCTGGCCCTGCCGGCCAGCCAGGGCGGCCTGGTGCTGTCCGTGCTGCGCGCGGCCGGGCTGCTGCGCGATGGCGAGCTGATCGGCCTGGCCAGGGTGTTCGGCCTCAGCCAGGCGGACGGCGCGCCGCTGGTGCTGGTCCTGGTCGCGGTCCGGCTAGCCTGCCTGGCCGCCGGACTGGTGCTGCTCGCCTCGCTGTGCTGGGTGCTGCTCGCCGCCTCGGTCGCGGCGCTGCAGGCCAGGCGGCGGCAGCGGGCGCTGCTCACGCTGCTCGCGCACGGCGACCCGAAGGTGCCCGGCGCGCTCGTCGTCGACTACCCGAGCGCGGCCGCGTACTGCCTGCCCGGCCTGCGGTCCCGGTCCAGGATCGTGGTCAGCGTCGGCGCCCTCGAACTGCTCGGCCGGGGCGAGCTGGCCGCGGTGCTGGCGCACGAGCGGGCCCACCTGCGGGAGCGTCACGACCTGGTCCTGCTGCCGTTCACCGCGCTGCGGCGCGCCTTCCCCAGGTCCGCCACCTGCACCGGGGCGCAGCGCGCGGTGGCGCTGCTGGTCGAGATGCTGGCCGACGACCGCGCGCTGCGCGGGGGCCCGGCGCGCGAGCTGGTGTCCGCCCTGGTGCGGTTCGGCACGGCCGGGACATGCCCGGCGCCCGCGGGCGCGCTCGCCGTGGCCGAGGGCTCCGATGGCGAGGTGGCCGCGCGGGTCACCCGGCTGCTTCAGCCGTCCCGGCCGCTGCCCGCCGTCGCGGTCATGGCCGTCTGCCTGGCCGCGGCCCTGCTGGTGGCCGCGCCGGTCACGCTGCTGATCGTCTGAGGTCTGGCTTACCAGGTGTTTGGCTTGGTTTACCAGGTCTGGCTTACCAGGGGCCGTAGGGCCCCGAACTGGTGCCGCTCCTGTTCTTGGGGAAGCTGCGCACCTTGGGACGGACGTCGGCCATGTAAATGGCCGCCGCGACGAACGCCGCGACCGCCAGGAAGTTGATCGCGCTGAGCCTCCCGACGGCTGCGGCAAACCCAAGCACGACGGCCACGCCGAGGATGATGAGCCAGAGCCGCTTGGTCTGCTTGCTGCTGGCCACGAAGGCCTGGCTCGGCCGCGTGGTGGCGTCGATGAAGGCCCACACCTCGAAGACGAACGCCACGGCGGCGAGGGCGAAGAAGAACCAATCGAGCACGCTATACGAGGAAAAGGCACCGAACACGGGATCACGCTACCTAATCGGAGGCACTGTCTGGTCTGTTCTTGGATACAGTCTGCGCGTCGCCTGCCGGTTGCGCTCCCGCTTTGGCTTCTGCCTCTGCCTCGGCCTCGGCCTCGAGGGCGGCTTCCAGCACCTCCGCCTCCGCCCCGGGCGAGCCGACGGTCAGCTCGGCCGGGCCGTCCGCTTCGGTATCCGCGGTTCCCGCGTCCGCCGCGTTCTCCCGCCGGAACGACTCGTAGATCTCGACGAGCACCTGCTTCTGCCGTTCGGAGAGCTGCGGGTCCGCCAGCAGCGCGGACCGCACCCCCGAGTCGGCCGGCCGGTCTTCCAGGATCCCGGCCTGAACGTAGAGCGCCTCCGCGGAGATGCGGAGCCCCTTGGCGATCTGCTGCAGGATGTCCGCGCTCGGCTTGCGCAGGCCGCGCTCGATCTGGCTCAGGTAGGGGTTGGACACCCCGGCCGACTGGGCCAGCTGGCGCATTGAGATCCTCGCCTGCTCCCGCTGCTCCCGGATGTACTCGCCGATCGAGTTGACGTTCACGTTACGCATGGCCTCAGTCTACCCCCGGCGCTTGCAACTGCAAACGCTCCAGCAAGCACTCCCCCGGGCCGCTCCAAAGGCGCGCGGGGCGGCAAGCACCCTCGCCGCTGCCAGCGGCGCGTGCCCCATAGAACCGCGGTTCCAACCCGCCCCCCACCCCTCGCGCCACGCTGGAACGTGCCCGGGCCGCCTCAGCGTGGAAGCCGGGCATGACGGGATGCGGCGCGGGGGTTTGGGGGTGCGGGGGTTAGGGGGTGCGGGTGGGGATGGAGAGGAAGGTGCGGGCTTCGGCGGGGGACATGGGGGGGCGCTGGGCGAGGCGGGCCAGGTCGGCAGCTCGCTCGACCAGTTCGGCGTTGCGGGCGACGGGCCGGCCGCGGGAGAAGGTCAGCGTGTCCTCCATGCCGACGCGCAGGTGACCGCCGGCGCCGAGGGCGCCGAGCATCACCGGGAGCGTGGTCCGGCCGATGCCGGTCGCGGACCAGGTCGCGCCGTCGGGCAGCGCCGCCACCGCGGCGGCCAGCGTGGCCACGTCGCCCGGCATGCCGCCGGGGACGCCCATCACCAGATCGCAGTGCACGTGGCCGCCGGCCGGCGGCCCGAACTCGGCCAGCAGCCGGCCCAGGCTCGCGATGTGGCCCAGGTCGAACAGCTCGAACTCGGGGACGACCTGGCGCTGGATGGTCAGCTGGTAGAGGTCCTTGATGAAGGGCCACGGGTTGCTGAACACCTCGTCGCCGAAGTTGACCGTGCCGCAGGTCAGCGAGCACGCGTCCGGCGCGGCGTCCAGGACGGCGAGCCGGCTGGCGAAGCTGTCGGTCACCGCGCCGCCGGTGGACAGCTGGACGATGAGGCCGGTGCCCTCGCGCAGCGCGGCCACCGTGTCGGCGAGCCTGCCGACCTCCAGCGTGGGCCGGGCCGCGTCGTCCCTGATGTGCACGTGGATGACGGCGGCCCCGGCGGCCTCGCATTCCTTGGCCGTCACCACCAGCTCGGCCAGGGTGACCGGAAGGGCCGGCGCGGCGGCCTTGTCGGCTTCGGCGCCGGTGGGGGCGACCGTGATCAGGGTGCTGCTGCCAGCCGGGGATACTGCCATGGATATGGACACTACATTCAGCTGGTGCTGCCGGCCGCGACGGCCAGGTGCTGCCGGGCGAAAGCCAGCGACTCGGCCAGGTCCGCCATCCGGTCCTCCCTGGTCGGCGCGCGGTTGGTCTTCACCTCGACGACCACGGCACCGGGGTACCCGGAGGGCGGGAGCAGGCTGAGCAGCTCGCCGCAGGGCTGCCCGCCGCGGCCGGGCACCAGGTGCTCGTCGGGCACCGGGCCGGCCGGCGAGCCGGTGCCGTCGGCCAGGTGCACGTGGGCCAGGCGGCTGCCGAGCTCGGTCGCCATGATCAGGGCGTCGGAGCCCGAGGCGGCGGTGTGGGAGAGGTCCAGGGTGATACTCGGCACGTCGAGCGCGGTCGGGTCCCAGTGCGGGGCGTACGGCACCACCTCGCTGCCGCCGGCCCGCAGCGGGTACATGTTCTCCACCGCGAAGAGCACGCTGGTTTCCTCCGCCATCGCGGCCAGGCCGGTCTCGAACCCGCGGACGTACTCGCGCTGCCAGCGGAACGGCGGGTGCAGGACCACCACCCCGGCGCCGACCCGCTCGGCCAGTTCCTGGGCCCGGCGCAGCTTCTCCCACGGCTCCCTCCCCCACACCCGCTGGGTGAGCAGCAGGCTGGGCGCGTGCACGGACACGATCGGCAGCTGGTGGTAGTCCTGGAGCCTGAGCAGTGCCTCGGCGGCCTGGCTCACCGGGTCGGTGTAGACCATCACCTCGATCCCGTCGTAGCCGAGCCTGGCGGCCACCTCGAAGGCGTCCGGGGTGCGCTCCGGGTAGACCGACGAGGTGGACAGGGCGACGGGCGGCCCGGATACCTTCGCCACGCCGCTCACTAGCTGACTCCCTCCGTCGGTTCGGTTCCAGCTTACTGAGATTGTCAGAGGCGGCCGCTATGGTGCGGCCATGGCTAAGTCACCGGCGGGCTCCGGCTTCCGCTGCACCGAGTGCGGCTGGCAGTCCGCCAAGTGGACCGGCCGGTGCGGCGAGTGCCAGGCCTGGGGCACGGTCCAGGAGGCGGTCCTGCCCCGCCAGGCGCGGGGAGTCCGGGTGCGTGCGGTTGGCGGCGTCCGTTCGGCCGTTCATAGCGTGGCACCGGCCAGCACCACCCCGCTCCCCATCGGCCAGGTGGACGCGACCGACGCCACCGCCCGGCCCAGCGGCATGGACGAGCTGGACCGGGTGCTCGGCGGCGGGCTGGTGCCTGGCGCGGTCCTGTTGCTGGCCGGCGAGCCCGGGGTGGGCAAGTCGACGCTGCTGCTCGAGACGGGCGCGCTGGTCGCGGAGTCCGGGTCGGTGCTCTACGTGACCGGTGAGGAGTCCGCCGCCCAGGTGCGGCTGCGCGCGGACCGCATCGGGGCCGTCAGCGACCAGCTCTTCCTGGCCGCGGAGACCGATCTCGACGTGGTGCTCGCGCACATCGACCACGTGCAGCCCCGGCTGCTGATCATCGACTCGGTGCAGACGATCGCGGCCGCCGGGGTCGAGGGCGTGCCGGGCGGGGTGACGCAGATCAGGGAGGTGGCGGCGGCGCTCACCGCGGTGGCCAAGGAGCGGTCGATGACCACCATCCTGGTCGGGCACGTGACCAAGGACGGCTCGGTGGCGGGCCCGCGCACGCTGGAGCACCTCGTCGACGTGGTGCTGCACTTCGACGGGGACCGGCATTCGCAGCTGCGGATGGTGCGGGCGGTGAAGAACAGGTTCGGGCCGACCGACGAGGTCGGCTGCTTCGACCTGGGCGAGTACGGGCTGATCGGGCTGGCCGACCCGAGCGGCCTGTTCGTCTCCCAGCACCGTGAGCCGGTGCCCGGCACCTGCGTGACCGTCACGCTCGAGGGCCGCAGGCCGCTGCCCGCCGAGGTGCAGGCGCTGGTCGGCCCGTCGGTGCTGGAGATGCCGCGCCGCACCACGTCCGGGCTCGACGGTTCCCGGGTGGGCATGGTGCTCGCGGTGCTGCAGCGCCGGGCCGGGATCAAGCTCGGCCGGCAGGACGTGTACGCGGCCACCGTGGGCGGGGTCCGGCTGACCGAGCCCTCGGTGGACCTGGCCGTGGCGGTGGCGCTGGCGAGTTCGGCCGCCAACCTGAGCGTGCCGCACGGCGTGGTGGCGATCGGTGAGGTCGGCCTGGCCGGCGAGGTCCGGCGGGTGGCGGGCCTGCCGCGCCGGATCGCCGAGGCCGAGCGGATGGGCTTCCGCCGCGTTATCGTCCCGGCGGCCTCAGGAGCGCCCCTGGAGCGCGTCGACGGCCTTTCCCACCCGATGCAGGTGCAGGAGGTGGAGGATATCCGCCAGGCGCTCTCCGCTGTCCTGGGCGCCGAGCCCTAGCTGGGCGGTCAGCCGGCTAGCCGTCCCGCGGCCCGCTAGCGGACGAGCTTGAAGGTGCGGAACGGGCTGGCCACGCCGGCGTCCCTAGCCTGCACCTGGTACGTGCCAGGCCGCGCCGACGACGCCACCGTGACACAGCCGGGCAGGCTGATGGTGCGGTTCCAGCTGAGCGACTCCTGGGCCGGGACGCCGCGGCGGAGTTCGGCTCGCTTGTTCGGCCGGCGGCGGCTGCAGTCGGCCGAATCCCAGATGACCCGGCCGGACGAGGAGACCAGCACCTGCAGCTTGGCCGGGCTGAGGTTGAAGGTACAGGCGCGGGACGCGGTGGAGACCGCGTAGACCTCGAACACCGGGTACTGCCCGGCGTGATAGGAGGTCTTGCTGGTGAACACGCTGAGCACGATCGCGTTCGGGGCGCAGCCGCCGCCCGGCTCGACGCCGCTGGCCGGGCCCGCGGTGGCGTTGGCGGCGGCGGAGCGGGTGACTCGTGCGCTTGCGCTAGTGCTGGTGCCCGGCGTGCTGGCGCCCGGCGTGCTGGCGCCCGGCGAAGGGCTGGACGTGAGAAAGGGCAGGCTGGCTGACGAGCCGGCCGAGGCGGACGCGTCGGCCCCGGGGGACGGGGAGGCCAGGACGCCGCTGGCCGGGACGCCGTTGGCCGGGACGCCGCTGGCCGGGACGCCGCTGTAGGCGGTGGCGGCGAGGGCGCCGGACGCCGGGGCGGCCTTCTTCGCGGCGGCCGGCTTGCCCCCGCCGCCGGAGAAGGCCCAGGCGAGCAGGCCCAGCAGGGCGAGACCCGCGCAGAGGGTGATTACCCGCCGGCGCCAGTAGGCGTCCGGCTGGCTGGCATCGGGCTGGTCCGTATCGTTGTTGTCACGATAAGCATTCCGATCCATACGCAGAGTATGCAAGCTTGGATTGAGGCGGACGCGTAGACCCGCCGGCCAGAGCGGGCTCGTTACCTGCGGGTTCTGCCTTCGGCCGCGGGCGCTGTGTCCGGCTGCGAGGCCCGGTCTGGCTCGTGCCACGATAGGCAGCATCATGTCGACGTCATTGGCCGAGCCGGTGCTGGCCTGGTATGCGCGGAATGCGCGGGACCTGCCCTGGCGAGCGCCGGGCGTGACGCCCTGGGCGGTGCTGGTCAGCGAGATCATGCTGCAGCAGACACCGGTGGCCCGCGTGCTGCCCGAATATCTCAGCTGGATGACCAGGTGGCAGACCCCGGCCGCGCTCGCGGCCGAGCCGGCCGGCGAGGCGATCAGGCAATGGGGCAGGCTCGGCTATCCCCGTCGCGCGCTCCGGTTGCACGAGACGGCGACGATCCTCGTCGCCCGGCACGGCGGGAGTGTGCCCGCCGACCTGGACGCGCTGCGCGCGCTGCCGGGGATCGGCAGCTACACCGCCGCGGCTGTGGCCAGCTTCGCCTTCGGCCAGCGGCACGCGGTGCTGGACACGAACGTTCGGCGGGTGCTGGCGCGGCTGGCCGCCGGGCTGCCCTCGGCCGGGGGCGCGTCGGCGGCTTCGGTGGCGGAGCGGCGGCTGGCCGAATCACTGCTGCCCGTCGAGCCCGCGGTGTCGGCCCGCTGGTCGGTCGCTGTCATGGAACTGGGCGCGCTGGTGTGCACGGCGGCCAGCCCGCGCTGTGGTGACTGCCCGGTGGCGCGCGAGTGCGCCTGGCTGGCCGCGGGGCGTCCGGCTCCGCCGGCCGGGGTGACCGGGGCGGCGGGAACGGCGGGAGCGGACGGGGTATCCGGGGCGGTGAGAGCGGCCTGGGAGGGTCGGCGGCGAACGCAGAAGTATGACGGCACCGACCGGCAGTGCCGGGGGCGGCTGCTCGCGGTGCTGCGCGCGGCCAGTGATCCCGTGCGCCGGGCCGAGTTTGACGCGGTCTGGGCCGGCCAGGCCCAGCTGGACCGGGCGCTGGACGGGCTCGTGGCCGACGGGCTGGTCGACCCGTTGCCGGACGGCCGCTTCGCGTTGCCCGGGGGCGCGCCGCTGTCGCGATGAGGCCGGGGCACCGCCGGGCGGCCGACTCGGCTAGGGCAGAGCGCGAGCACGGCTATTACCGGGATTGCGGACAGGGGGTGATGGACCGGCGGAAAGCACGGAACCCGGGTTGCCGGCCTGGGCAGGCCGGGCGACCCGGGTTCCGGTGCGCCGTGCGGGTTACTACCCCACCGCGGAGGCGGTGCCGCCGCCGTCCTGGGGGCCTGGGCTGCTCGTTGAGCTACTCACCGCGCTGCCCTTGCTGGCGACGGGCTCGCTCGCCAGCTCCGGAGCTGGCACATCGTCCACCACGTCGGGCTTGGCGACGCCGTTGAAGGTGAACTTGGCCGTCTCCCCGCTGCCCTCGACGTCCACGATGACGATCTGGCCCGGCCGCAGCTCGCCGAACAGGATCTTCTCGGACAGGCTGTCCTCGATCTCCCGCTGGATCGTACGGCGCAGCGGCCGCGCGCCGAGCACCGGGTCGTAGCCGCGCTGGGACAACAGGTCCTTGGCTTCCGGACGCAGCTCGATGGCCATGTCGCGGTCCTTCAGCCGCTCGTCCACCTTGGCGATCATCAGGTCAACGATGCTGAAGATCTCCTCGCGCTCCAGCTGGTGGAAGACGATGATGTCGTCCACGCGGTTGAGGAACTCGGGCCGGAAGTGGCTCTTCAACTCCTCCTGCACCTTGTTCTTCATCCGGTCGTATGAGCCGCGGGAGTCACCGGACCGGGCAAACCCGACGGAGACGCCCTTGGAGATGTCCCGCGTGCCCAGGTTGGTCGTCATGATGATGACGGTGTTCTTGAAGTCCACCGTCCGGCCCTGGGCGTCGGTCAGGCGGCCGTCCTCCAGGATCTGCAGCAGCGAGTTGAAGACGTCCTGATGCGCCTTCTCTACCTCGTCGAACAGCACGACCGAGAACGGGCGCCGCCGGACCTTCTCGGTGAGCTGGCCGCCCTCCTCGTAGCCGACGTAGCCGGGCGGGGACCCGAACAGCCGGGACACCGTGTGCTTCTCCATGTACTCGCTCATGTCGAGCTGGATCAGCGAGTCCTCGTCGCCGAACAGGAACTCGGCCAGCGTCTTGGACAGCTCGGTCTTGCCGACGCCGGACGGGCCGGCGAAGATGAACGACCCGCCGGGGCGCTTGGGGTCCTTCAGGCCGGCCCGGGTCCGCCGGATCGCCTGGGACAGCGCCTTGATCGCGTCGTTCTGGCCGATGACCCGGCGGTGCAGCTCGTCCTCCATCCGGAGCAGCCGCTGCGACTCCTCCTCGGTGAGCTTGAACACCGGGATGCCGGTGGCGGTGGCCAGGACCTCGGCGATGAGCTCCTCGTTCACCTCGGCCACGACATCCATGTCGCCGGCCTTCCACTCCTTCTCCCTGGACGCCTTCTTGGCCAGCAGCTGCTTCTCGTTGTCGCGCAGCGCGGCGGCCTTCTCGAAGTCCTGCGAGTCGATGGCCGATTCCTTCTCGCGGCGCACCTGGGCGATCTTCTCGTCGTACTCGCGCAGGTCCGGCGGCGCGGTCATGCGGCGGATCCGCATCCGGGAGCCGGCCTCGTCGATCAGATCGATGGCCTTGTCCGGCAGGAAGCGGTCGCTGATGTAGC
>Ga0335078_10014497_pt1 | contig 11689 bp, 5 predicted proteins | sample Lox_Sample_32_FD_206711 | JGI IMG/M metagenome (GOLD analysis project Ga0335078, IMG submission 206711) | Soil microbial communities from Loxahatchee National Wildlife Refuge, Florida, United States - Lox_Sample_3.2 | ecosystem: Environmental > Terrestrial > Soil > Wetlands | place: USA: Florida...
GCGAGGTCGATAATGCCCAGGCCATTTGGATCAGCGGCCATTTCTTCCAAGTGCTGGGCGTGCAGCCGATCCTGGGCCGTCTGATTTCTCCGGCCGACGATCCGGACGATGAGCAAGCCGGGTGTTCCGGAGCCGTGGACCTCAGCTACGCCTTCTGGCAGCGCCGCTACGGCGGCGACGCGTCAGTGATCGGCGAGACGCTCACTCTCGAAGGCCATCCCTTCCCCATCGTGGGTGTGACGCCGCCTTATTTCTTCGGTGTCTCAGTCGGCGATCGCTTCGATTTGGCCGTACCGATCTGTGTGGAACCTCTGATCGACGCCCAATACAGTTTCATAAACGGCCCTCGGTCGCGCGAGACTTGGTGGCTGGCGCTCCTCGGCCGCCTCAAGCCCGGCTGGACACTTGCCCGTGCCGGCGCGCAACTCGAGTCGATTGCGCCCGCAGCGTTGCACGAAACCGTTCCTCCGCAATACGACGCTGAAGGCGTGAAGCATTATCTGGGGTACAAGCTGGAAACGCGCCCCGCCGCAACCGGTTTTTCAAATATGCGGCAAGACGCATCCGACCCGCTCTATCTCCTGCTGGGGCTCTCGGGTCTCGTCCTGCTGATCGCCTGCGCCAATCTCGCCAACCTGCTCCTCGCCCGCGCCAGCGCCCGCGAACGCGAGGTGGCTGTGCGCCTCGCCTTGGGAGCGTCGCGCGCCCGCCTCATCCGGCAGTTGCTCTCGGAGAGCGCGCTGGTGGCCGTTGCCGGCGCTGTTGCCGGCGGTTTTCTTGCGGCCGTACTCAGCCAGGCTCTCATCGCCTTCGTCAGTACGCCGGATAGCCCCGTCTTTCTCGATATGCCCACGGACTGGCGCGTCCTCGGTTTTGCCGCCGGTCTGGCTATCTTGACGACCTTGCTCTTTGGCCTTGCCCCGGCCCTGCGCGCCGGAAATGTCGACCCTGGATCCGCCCTGAAAACCGGTGGGCGCGGCATGACCGCTGGCCTGGAACGTTTCCGCTTGCAGCGCGTCCTGGTCGCCTCGCAAGTTGCCCTTTCGGTGGTCTTGCTCGCGGGCGCTCTGCTCTTCGCGCGCAGCCTCCAGAATCTGATGACGCGCAACCCAGGCTTCCAACAAAATGGCGTGCTCATCGCTAACCTGGACACCAGTCCGCTCAACTTGCCGCTCGGGCAGGGCCCAAGTCTCGAACAAAATCTCCTGGAGCGCATTCGCGCTCTGCCGGGTGTCGCCGCCGCTGCAATTTCGGAACGCTCCCCGGTAAGCGGCAGCAGCAGCAATGACTGGGTCCTCGACGCCAAAGGCGATCATCCCAACGGCGCCTCCTGGGAGGACTACATCAGCCCGGGATACTTCGAAACGATGGAGATCCCGCTGATGGGCGGGCGTGATTTCACTGTCAGCGACAACGCCACCTCGCCGAAAGTGGCGATCGTCAACCAGACGTTCGTCCAGAAGTTTCTTGGCGGCACGAGGCATCCTATCGGCGCGCAGATCCGGGTTTGGGCTCCGCCGGGAAAACCCGCCCGTTACTTCCAGGTGATCGGCTTGGTGAAGGATTCCGTTTACGAGGACATGCACGAGCCTATGGTGCCGGTCATGTACTTCGCGCGCGCCGAGAGCGATGAACCGCAACTATTCACCGGGCCTCACCTCCTGGTCCGCTCGCGAGGCGGTTTCGCCGGTCTGCTGAATTCCGTTAAGAACGTAATCGTCGGCGTGAATCCCGAGATCAACATCCAATTCAAGCTGCTTCGCACCCAGATTCACGATTCGCTGCTTCAGGATGAGGAGATGGCCACTCTCTGCGGCTTCTTCGGCGGCCTGGCGTTGCTGCTCGCCGCCGTCGGACTCTACGGCGTGATTTCCTACACGGTGGCCCAGCGGACGAACGAAATCGGCATCCGCATGGCTCTGGGATCGCAACGCGCCGGAGTGATCCGTCTTATCCTCGGCGAAGTGGCTATCCTCGTCGCCATCGGCCTGGCCGTCGGCCTCGGACTCACGCTCGCCGGAGGCAAAGCCGCCAGTTCCATGCTTTTTGGCTTGAAACCCCGCGATCCGCTCACTCTTGCGCTAACTGTGGTCATCCTCGCCGCCATCGGCTTCGCCGCCAGCTACCTGCCCGCGCGCCGAGCCTCGCGCCTCGATCCCATGACCGCTCTCCGCTACGAGTAGCCGCCAAATCGTGAATGAACACTTCGAACCGAACGCGCCATCCTCGGTCCCAACGGCCGCGGGAAGAACCACCCGCTCCGCCTTGCGATTGCTGCGCGGCTTTAGCGCGCGCGACCGTGGCGCGGTGGAAGCCCTGTCCTCTGGACGCCAAGCTCTTTCATTCATCAGTGACCCGGAGAGCTCGAACGAACGGAAGGCGCTGCATTGGTCAGGGTTGCTGCAAGAATCACAACATTACGGTTATTGGGTAGCGTGATGCTTGCCACGGTTTTGCTGGCATTTAAGGAAAAGACGTACTCGTACAGATAGAAGGTGCGATTGTCGATCTGCCCTGGCCCGGTGTCGCGGTGTGACATCACGATGGCCTCGGTTTCTCCCGAAAAATATTCCGGGATGTACCAGTCACTCAAATTCTGATAAAAAGTCGACGCGCTCCCATCCGTGTATTTCACTTTGAAGAGCTGGGAGATCTGAGCGCCCTGAACAGCGGTCCCGAGGAGTTTGATGCTTGAGAATTTGCCCGCCGGCAGCGAGACCGTCTTCCCGCTCACCGCATCCGGGACTCCGGGCGGTCCGAAGTAGAAGAGGGTTCCGCCGATAATTTGCTGTTGGCCAACCAGGTTGGCGGAATAGGACGTACTGGTGCCGTTCAGACCTCCGTCCAGACCCCCTCCCGTGAACGGGACCCCGTCGATCACCAACGCCGTAACGTCGTACGCGGTCGACAGATTCACCAGGGTTGTGCCGGAAGTGGGGGTGAAGACCGTAAGAGTCAAGGAAACTGTGTTGGTGAGCGAACCCGACACGCCGTTTACAGCTACCGTAAAAGTGCCCGCTGTTGCCGTTCCGGTCGCTGCAAACGTTACGGTGCTCACGTTCGTTGTACTTGCCGGACTGAAGACGGCCGTGACCCCACTGGGAAGCCCGGATGCAGAGAGACTTACATTGCCGCTAAAAAGGTTCTGACCGTTGACGCTAATGGTGCTGCTTGCGCTGCTCCCCTGGGGAGTGTTGAGCGTGGTGGCTGAAGCCGACAGACTGAAGCTCGGGACCACCACCGTCAGGCCAATCTGCGCGGTGCCGCTCAGGCTCCCTGAGGCTCCGGTAATCGTGATCGGGTAGCTTCCGGCAGCAACGGAGCTGCTTACCGTAAACCTAACTTTGCTGGCGGTTGTGGTAGTCGCAGTCGCTGGACTGAACGCCGCCGTCACGCCGCTCGGAAGTCCCGATGCGGAAAGACTCACACTGCCGCTGAACAGGTTCTGACCGCTGACGCTGACGGTACTGCTGGCGCTGCCTCCCTGGGGCGCTGTGATACTAGCGGACGAAGCGGAGAGGCTGAAACTCGGCACCACCACCGTCAGCCCGATTTGCGTCGAGGCGCTGAGACTCCCTGAAGTTCCATTGATCGTGACCGGATAGCTTCCGGCTGGAACTGAACTCGTCGCCGTAAAGGTGACCTTGCTCTTGGTCGTCGTACTCGCGGTCGCCGGACTGAACGCTGCGGTCACTCCACTCGGAAGCCCCGAGGCAGAGAGGCTCACGCTCCCGCTGAAGCCATTTTGGCCGCTCACGCTGATCGTGCTGCTCGCACTGCTCGCCTGTGGAACATTGAGGTTGGCAGGCGAAGCGGAGAGGCTGAAGCTCGGCACAACAGCCGTTAGCCCAATCTGCGCCGTGCTGGTTAAACTGCCTGAGGTTCCCGTGATCGTGAGCGGGTAGGTCCCTGCTGTAACCGAACTCGTCGCCGTAAAGGTAACCTTGCTCGTGGTCGTGGTACTCGCCGATGCTGGGCTGAACACGGCTGTCACCCCGCTCGGAAGCCCGGATACGGAGAGGTTCACGCTGCCATTGAAGCTGTTCTTACCCGTGACGCTAAGGGTTGCGCTGGCTGTACCCGCCGGCTTGATCGAAAGCGATGAGGCCGAACTGGAGAGCGCGAACGAGACCGCGCCTGTAGTTCCGGTCAAGTCGTAAATCAGTTGCTTTCCTGCCGGGGAGCCCCACCCGGTCGCCAGGTCGTACCCAGTGACAGCGGGATATCCGTTGCTGCCTGTTGTGACGTCATGCAGGTCGAGCGTGTAATTGGCCCCCGTTCCGAGGGCGTAGACGCGCGGATTGAGAAATCCGACCTTGGGCATGGCGTTGGCGGCTGCCTGCTGGTTGGCGAGGGCGATGAATCCGGCCCAAAGTGGGGCTGCGGCGCTGGTACCGCCTACAACCCCAGATTCGCCATTGTCGGCGATGAGGAAGATCTGGACGTCCGCAGTCAGCGCGACGTCGGGAATGTTTCTCATCCAAGGCGATCCACCATTGGCAGCCATATCCAGGCCCTGCTGATAGCTTGGGATCCCATAGGTCGTGCTGATGCCGCCACCACTACCGGACCAGGCGCTCTCATATTCCCAGGGCCCCCCGGCACTCGAGGTCGTCAGGCTGGTTCCTCCCACGACGGTCAGGTTGGGATCATCCGAAGGCGTCATCACCCCATTTCTGTACGCGCCGCTATCTCCAGACGCTTGCATGAGTGACTGTCCTTGAGCGATGAACTCCTTGAATATCTGTTCCGTCGTCCCGTTGATAGGGAATCCCCAAGAGGAGCTGAGCTGGTGCGCCGCATTGTCGGTCGCCATGCGGTTCAGAACGTCATTGGGATAATACCCCTCGTAGACCAACACCTTTGAAAGGCCCGGCGCCATATACGAAGCCATCATAATGTCCAGGATTACTTCGATGTTGCCGCCTCCGGGCGATCCGTTGAACCCATCGAGAAGCACGGTTTGCGTGGGTACAGCCGGGAGACCGGCCTGCGCAAAGTTTCTCGTCACGTCACCTGGGAAGAAGCCATCAAACTCCAGCAATCCGACCGCTTGCCCGCTTCCAGTCAACGAAACGCCCGGCGCATAGGCCGCTCGAAAGTCGCGGCCGATGAAATACCCCCAAGGCCCGCTTCCCGTCACATACGGGGCAGCCTTATTCAGCGGGACTCGCTTCAGACTCATCGGATGGGGTGGTTCGAAGTTATCGAGCCCGGTGATGTCGGTTATCTTCGTCTCACAGTCGAGCCAGGGTTCGCGATCCGGGGCATAGAAGTTCCCGCGCACTGGATGGTTGTAGACCATCATGTTGACGTGCAGCAGCCTTTCGACGTCTGGAACATCACCCGATACGTCGAGCAGGACGCGATTGGGATGCGTCCCGGTGACCACGAGTCCGTTGCCTTTCACAAACCGGATCAGCGCCTGATAGTCCTGCTCGGTCGGACCGAATTCGTCCGCGAACTCTTGTGCGCTCAGGTAATGCCCGAATTCGGGGCTCGCCGGATCCGCAAGTTCCTTGAGAAGGGAATCGAGTTCTTCCTGATTCCTCAGAGACAGTCCAATAGCAAGGTTGAGCCGCGTAAAACGCGGTAGCTCTTGCACCACGCGCGAGTCGGCCACAGCCTGGGGAACATGTCCTATCAAAAGCTGCGGGTCGCCGGCCTTGGCGGTCGCGACGACCGCCAGCAACACAGCCAGGCCGGCTGTCGCAACGAACATGAACCGGCTGAACTTCTGCAGGAGACTTTCTTCTTGGGACACGAGAGCCACGGAACGCTCCTTTCCGCAGGGGGAGACCTGAAACGCACGGAGCCTTCGAATTCCTTATCGTCCCTGTAACCGGAAACCTTGAATGTCCGACCCAATCCCATCGGGCTGAAGGTTTCATGGCCTTGTTGCGTCAAGGGCCGGTGCGTACTCGTAATTGTGTATAGGTTTGCCGGAATCTGACAGAAAACAGGCGGCTTACAAAACATTTCGAAAACCTTGGGTTGGCTGGTCATTTCCTGCCTGAAACCCTTCCTAAAGCGGCGCTCTCGGTTGCCCCCACCAGCGTTAACACTTATCGCTTCCCGTGGTTCAAACGCCGCAGTGACCCAGCCAGAGATGAAATACTCCCCGAGGGAGAACTTGGGAGTATGATTAGTTGCATGTGGGGAGAACGAGGCACGGCCATATTGAGAATTGCTGCGATACTCGCGTTCATTTTCACAACAGCTGCCGCCCATCCGGCCTTCGGCCAAGTGAAGACTGATGTTCCTCCCGCTGTGCCGGGCGCCAAGCCTGTATTCGTAGAGCACATCAAGATTCACGGTGAGGCGTTGGAAGGCAATCTTGACGGCGAGACCGCGGACCGCGATGTGATCGTATTCCTCCCGCCCAGCTATCATAAGAACAAGAAGCGTCGCTATCCTGTGGTTTATGCTCTACACGGATTCTCCATCGGGGCTGAGCAGTGGACCCACGAAATTCATGTGCCGCAGACCATCGAGGGCGCTTTCGCCCAGGGCGCCAAAGAAATGATTGTCGTGCTGCCCGATTCGAAGACCGTTTATGGCGGGTCAATGTATTCGAGTTCGGTCGCGACGGGTGACTTCGAGGACTATATTGCTCACGACGTGGTCGCGTATATCGACGCTCACTATCGCACTCTTCCCAACCGGCTGAGCCGCGGCCTGGTGGGCCATTCCATGGGCGGCTATGGCGCCGCCCGGATTGGGATGAAACACCCAGACGTGTTCGGCAGCCTCTACATCATGAGCCCTTGTTGCCTCTCGCCGATGGGCTCCCGGCCGGGAAATCCTAATCCGGCCATGGAGAAGGCCATGGCCTCCGTAGGGAAGGAATTGGAATCGGTAAAGACTCCTGCGGATGCAGCCGGCTTGTCATTCTTCGCCCGCGCCCAGCTCGCCTCCGCCGCAGCGTGGTCGCCTGACCCTAAGAATCCGCCCCTCTATCTCGACCTGCCTTCGAAAGATGGTGTACCTCAGCCCGATGTGATCGCCAAATGGGCGGCCAATGCGCCTCTGGCTTTCGTCGACCAATACATCGGCAATTTGCGGCAGTATCGCGCCATCGCGATGGACGTGGGTGACCAGGACGGATTACGAATCGATGCGGGCAAGCTGCGCGCTGTCCTCGACGACTGTGGCATCGCCAACAGCTTCGAGGTTTATCACGGTACACACACCAGCGCCGTCGCTGATCGATTCCAAAATCATGTGATTCCATTCTTCAGCAGCAATCTGTGCGCGACCGAAAACTGCAAGTGAGCACTCCGTCGTTCGAACCGTCCCGGGCAGCCGCTATTCCGGCAAGTCAATCTGGCCTTCAACAGCCTTGATCATTCGACATGATTGCCGCCAGTCCAAACTGTGTCGGAAAGCGCAGCTCGAAACGCCAACGTCCCGACTCTGCAGCGGCGACATGCGAAAGTCCTCTTGAAGGACGCTCACACGGGACGCCCCGGCGTGCGCTGAGGGTCCGGATTCAACTTCAAGGATTCATCCTGGTGCCGGAAGGCGGTTGCCGTTTGGCCCTCCAGACGCAAGAAGGTCCGATTAAGGGTCTTAGTGCTTTGAAATCCTAAGCTTGTGGCGACGCGGCGCGCGGGCAGATTGGTCTCCATTAAGAGCCGTTTTGCCCGATCAAGGCGGCAGCGAGTGATTTCCGAGAGGATCGAGCGTCCTGTTGCGCGTGCGAAGCGCCGTTCAATCGTCCTCCTGCACACTCCCAGTTCACCGACCACGTCGGGCACACTGATGGGCTGACCGGCATGATCCCTGATGAATCTCAGCGCCGCCACGACCAGGGGATCATCTTGCGCGATAACTTCACTGGACCGGCGGGGAACCACCTTGACCGGCGTAACCAGCACCGTCTCCTGGTGCTTCGGCTGCCCAGACATCATGGCATCAAGCACCATCGCAGCTTCATAGCCCGCCTGTTCCAGGTTCAAGGCGACGCTGGAGAGCGGCGGTTCGGAAAGCTCGCACAAAAGCTCGTCATTGTCCACTCCTACCAGGGTAACGTCATCCGGCACACGGAGGCCCGCAGTCGCGCAGGCCTGGAGCACCTCACGCCCGCAGGCATCGTTGCATGCCATCACTCCTACTGGCTTCGGTAACGATCTGAGCCAGCTCTCGATAAGAGGTCGTTCGCTTTCGAAAGTTTGAATCCACCCCGGCCGCTGAAGCCAGTTGGCGAACTGGATTCGTCGTTTGTGACACGCGAAGCCAGCCTCGGTCAGGAACTGGATGAAAGTTTCTTCCCGCCGAATCGACCATTGGCAGGTGTCGAATCCGCAGAATCCGAAGCGCCGCAGACCTTGTTCCATCAGATGCAAGGCTGCCATTTGACTGATGGCAGGTGAGTCGGTCCTTATCTCGCAGAATTCATGATGGTGGGGTCTCTCCCAGGCTATCTCCTCCAAAGAGGAGGCGACCACCGGAAGCCCAGTTGCCCCGATCAACTTCGCCATCCGGGGCGAATGGATCCGGGCGATAATTCCGTCTCCCTCCCACGACTTGGCTTTTGGCAGAGCTTGCTCGAGGTGGCCGGGGCTGATGTAGATCGACCATGGCCCGTGGAGGCGAGCATATTTAACGATGCCGCGCAACAGCCCTCGTCCGTATTCGGTGGACGTTTCCAACAATAACGCAACTCGATGGAATCGAACCACCGTGAACCTCCTGGAAGCAGTCCTTAGAGGAACAGTGCCGGACTGTCGCAAATGTGAGCCTCGCAGGCCCCCCGTACAATCGCACAATCGGCCGTATTCATCAAGGTGCCGGGGGTGATTCTGTCAGACGCGATGTCGCACAATGTCCATACCACTCGAAGATCAGGTACTAGACGACTGTCTGCCTCGGACATTAGCATCACTTTCTCTGAGCCGACCCGTTGAATTAGCCGGTCGCTGACATCACAGAACAGAACCCACCCCGCAGAGCGACGGGCCGAGGCTACGGTCTCTGGCCGGCCGCTCTGCGGCAATTGCACCCAATATCGCTTTTTGGCGAAGGACAGGATCAATAGGACAACTGTCCCTGATACATCATTTCCTCGGGCTTGAAATCAATATACATCTCCTGGTTGATCTGAGGCTGATAAAATTGAAAGCGCACCCTGCCGGTTGCGCCAGGTTCGAGAATGGGCTCGCCGTTAAAGTCCCGCGGGAAGATGAACTGGGCGCCGAGAACGTCGCCGCCTTGCTGTGGCGGAATGTAGTTGATCAATTGAATCTGGCCCGCCTTGGGCACGTAGAGATACGCGTTCTGCTTCAACGTGTCGGTGGTCTGAGTAGCGAACCACTGGTTCATGTCCCGCTGAGCGATGGGATCATTGGTGTGATAGGCCAGCATAACGATGACGGCCTTGTTGACGTCGAAATGGAGAATTCTGTCCGCTACTTGTTGGTCGAAGGCCCGCTGCTTCTCGGCAGGCAGCGAGTCGTAATGGTTCGTGATTTGTAGCATCCGCACGTAAGCCTCGCGGATGGGTTGGGCGGAAAAAAACCTGGCGGTGAAACTGAAATCCGGCACATCCACGCCCAGCGTGCCCCCGCCCGTTCCGGCAACGGCACCATTGCTGGCCGGGCCCGCTCCGGTGTCGCTTGTAGTGCCGTGCATGCCCGTCACCTGGCCCCGAAACGATTTAGTCTGAGCCCAGGGCGACTTGTTAAAAATGGTGCTCACCTGCTGCGCACTCCACTGGGTAAATTGTTCATCCAGCCAATTGTCATGCTTCTTTTTGGCGTGAAGGGCCGCGGCTCCCGCCACCACGAGCACCAACGCCACCACGAGGCGATGAGTTTTCATGCTCAACCTCCAGGTTCGTTTCAGGCTTTTCGCGCAGACGCGCCCCCAGTATCCCCAGCCTGACGACCACATCACGAATGTACAGCAATCGGCGCGCTGTTGTCGCAATTATTCTCTATCGTTGGAAAAGCTCACAACAAGTTTCGTAATTTTTTTGTTGTAGCGTGTCCCTGACCGGGTTCCTCGTGCTCGGCGCTCCCGCAGAACGGGGCAGGCGTCGAGCGGCGCTAGAACCGACGAGGATGCAATTTCCCCGCGAGATCAACCTTCTGTGAAAGCCGGGCTCCGGCGCTCGCATAGGATGAATAGATTACGCGAGACCGCCGCAGAGGATGCCGGGAGGTTGTTTATAGTTAGTTAGCAGCTGTCCCTGATCTAAGGCTGTGTCGCAAAATGACCATGCAGTATCCGCAACTTGGGTCTTGACTAGCATGAAGTGACGAGATACAAAGTAGTGCTATCAGGTGAGAGAAGCGCCTGAATGATAGTTATAGTTGATTAGGGTTCTTTAAAAAATCGGACGACTGTTAATGCTGATTCCGTCGGGTTAATGAGAGTAGGCGCTGAGGGCAGGCTAATCTGAACCGCGCCGGGGCACGGCTGTCTGTCTGGTTTGACTTTCAGCGTGGGTGCGTCGTTCGCGGTTCTTTGCTCGGGCGTCGGTTTGGGTTCAATCAAAGCGCGGAGGAGAGTAATGAACATTGCGATGATGCAGATGAGGGGGCATCGTACTGGAAGGTGCTCATGGTTGCTGGGGCTAAGCTTGGCCTTTATCCTCGGCGTTCCGCAGGCTTTTGCTCAGGAAACCAGCGGCCGCGTTACGGGGACGGCCCGCGACTCGTCGGGCGCCGTCATTCCGGGGGTATCCGTCGTCCTGCAGAATGAGGCTTCCGGCGCGCAACTGAAAACCACTTCGGATGCGAGCGGTCTCTACGTTATCGATTACGTCGTCCCTGGAATCTACCAGCTGACCGTATCGACCCAAGGCTTTAAGACGTTTGTGCACAACGGCATTAAGGTCGATGTGGGGTCGATAGTTCAAATTAATGCCACCCTCGAGGTGGGCACGCAAACGCAATCCGTCGAAGTGAACGGCGGGGTGGTGGATTTAATTCCCAAGTCCACGGGCGGGCAGATGCCCACCATCGGGCAGCAAGAGATTCAGAACGTCTCGACGATTGGCCGCGACTCGCTCGAGTTGCTCACGCTTTTGCCTGGCGTGGTCGGTGGCACCGGAACCCCGGGCAGCGTTTCCGGGGGGTTCAATGGCGCGTCCGGATCGGGCTTCCAGACGGTGGGCGGGGTCAACACCGAGGGCATCAATGGTTTCAACGTCAACGGGCTGCGCAACGACCAGAACATGGTCAAGCTCGACAACGCCAATGTCATCGATCCCGGCGAAAACGGCGGGTTCGCCGTCGAGCCCAACATGGATATGATCCAGGAGTTTACGGTCAAGCAGTCGGGCTTTGAGGCCAGCCAGGGCGGCGGCGGCGTCATCGTTGATGCGGTCACGAAATCCGGAGGAAGCAAGATTCACGGCGAGGCCTACTACTACGGCCGCAACGCAGCCCTCAATGCCAACGACTGGTCGAACAACCTCGCGGGTATCGCCAAGCCGAACAGCAAATTCAACTACCCAGGCTTCAACATTGGCGGTCCGGTGCGTATCCCGGGCACCAATTTCAACAAGAACAACGACAAGATGTTCTTCTTCTACGGCTTGGAGATTCAAAGGCAGCTCGCGGACCCCGGGACCCAGTTCAGGACGGTACCGACGATGGCCATGCGCAATGGCGATTTCAGCGAGCTTCTGAACACGAAGTTCTGCCAGACGACCAACGGGGTGGTGACCGGCGGGAATTAC
>Ga0335078_10014498_pt1 | contig 11688 bp, 10 predicted proteins | sample Lox_Sample_32_FD_206711 | JGI IMG/M metagenome (GOLD analysis project Ga0335078, IMG submission 206711) | Soil microbial communities from Loxahatchee National Wildlife Refuge, Florida, United States - Lox_Sample_3.2 | ecosystem: Environmental > Terrestrial > Soil > Wetlands | place: USA...
ATGACTTGCCAAAACCATCAAGCAGCAAACACGACCTTACAACTCCTGCGGGATGATCGGCGGCCGATGAATGGGCGAAATGAAGCAGAACGTCTGATCATACTCAAAGGAAACGATTTCCACATAAACGGTGTCCAGCGCCAGGGTAATTTGCCGGAACAAACCGAGCAGATCTGACGATACCGGAGAGATTTGACCGGTCTGCGGCGTGAATTGATTGCCTTCTTCCACCTGATACGTCGTCGGCGCACCGTTGGGGCCGATGATGGAAAGCAGCAAGGAGCCCTTGTGGGAAAAAGGTGCCAACGGGTCCTTGATGACCGCACACCACCCGCTCGCGTCAATTCCGATCACACACCCGCGCACACCGGCAATGCCGTTGGGAATTTTAATGAGGTATTGGGACGCGGCGGAAAGCTTCTTGACGCTGGCGAAGATGCGGCCCTGCTTCAAATCCAGCTCCGTGTCGCTGACGCTGTCCAGGCCAGTGTCCGAGATGGTCAATTTATCAATGGCCATCACGGTGTCGCCCGTCAGGCGAACCATGTTCTGTTCGACGGCGGGTTTGTAATCAATCAAGCCGCGAACGTTGGCATCCAGCGCCGGTCCAATCCGGTCGGGCCATGGCCCGGCTTGCGGCATTTCAACGGTCTTGCCCAGCACGACATCCACGGTGGCATCATGCGCCGTTTGCAGGATGGCCCCCGCGCCGAGTACTTTGCCGACGACCAAGGGATGCCAATTCCCATCGCCCAGTGAGTATCGGGCCTCGCCCTGGATGCGGACGACGGTGGCGACGCCGGGTTTGGGGGATTGGGCGGAAGCGGCGACGGTCAGCACGAGCATCGTGCCGCACAGGATTGAGGAATATATGGTTCTCATAATGGCCTTTCACGAACTGCTGCTTATTTCATAGCATAGTAAAACCGGAGGCGCAAGTGTCAAATTTAAAAAACACCTGGAAAAGGGTTCTTGCCGGAGGCCCTTTCCAGGAGCTTTTGCTCCACCAGATCCAGATACGAGCGGGCAATATCATTGTTATTGGCTTCAAGCCGGGTGGACCGTTCAAACCATGGCTTGGCGGCGGCGTAGTCCCCGATTTGCACGTAATGCCAGCCGATGATGGCGACGGTGTAGTAACCGTTCGGGTCAAGCATTTCAGCCTGGCTGAAATATTTTTCGGCCTGGTCGTGGTGATCCAGCCAGTCGAGGCACATGCCACAGCGCAAATAACTATAAGCGTCGTAACGGTCGAGCTGGCGGGCGCGCGCATACCATTGCATCGCCGTTTCCGCCAGGTCCGCGTAATTGTCTCCGCCGTTGAAGCTTTCCGCGCGATACGCCTCGCCGAGGTCATAGGCCGTTTCAAAATTCATCGGTTCGGCGGCAAAGGCCTTGTTCATGGCCGCAGTGTGTTGGGGCGAAAAATAATCCGGGAACCGCTCTGCGCGCGCCAGCCAGAAGGCTTCATGGCCGCGCCGCCATTCCTGGCCAGCCAAATAAACGACCCCGCCGGCGAGCGCGACCGTCAGCAGAGTTTTCACCGGCCGCCCGGCGTTGAGCCAGTAATGTTCCGTGGCAAAGCGCAGATTGCTGCTCAACAAGGCCAGCAGCGTCACACCGACCAGCGCGTTGGCCGGGATGTGCAAATTGAAATCCGCCACCGAATGCACCGCCAACGCGAGCAGGCCGGTGGCCGCCCCGAGAAAAAACGCGAAGCGACTGCTTTGGCCGCTGCCAAAATCATTTTCTGAACGGCGCACATGCCGCCACGTTTTGGCCAGGCCGGCGACAAAAACTGTCATCCCCGCCAGCACGATGATTCCGCCCGCAGCGCCCCAGTCGGCCAGCAGATTCAGGTAATCGTTGTGTGCACGGTCCGGGCGCAGCTGGACGTTTTCCGGCCGGTACTCGCGGAAACGGTAGTCGTAATGCGCCGGGCCAACACCCCACCAGAAATGATCCAGCCACATCCGCTCCGCGGCCCTCCAGATGTCGAACCGCACGTCCAGATCGAGGCTGCCGCTGGTCTTTAGATTTTCCACACGCCGCATGTAGCCGACCGTCCGCGATAAGAAACTGGTGACAAAGACGGTTCCGCCGCCGAGCAAAATGAGCAACAACAACAGGGCGCGCCAGCGATGATTGCGGTGGCCGGTCAGCGTGAGCAAAAGGGCCAGCAGCCCGACCGCCGCTGCCACCCAGCCGCCACGCGAAAGCGTCACTGCCAGACCCGCCCCGATGATCAATGCCGCGTAGCCGAGCAGGATGCGTAGAACCACGTTCATCCGCCCGGCCAGCAGATATGCCACCGCCAGCGGCAGCAGCATTTCGAGAAATCCGGCCAGATTGTTCGGTGAAATATAAGTGCCTGAAGCGCGTCCCGCATAAGGCGAAACTGAATTCCAAACGTGGTTCGAGTGCGTCAAAAGCTGGGCGATCGCATAGCCGGAAATTCCCATCGCCAGAAAAATGAGCGTGAAACTGATGAGCTGTACCGACTTGTGGCGATACAAATTGTTGACGATGGCGAAAAACAAAAAGGCGTACACCAGCACCTGAATCATCTCGAGCCGCGCGACGTATTCGATGTCCGCCGTGAGATAACGCGCGACGGCGTAAACCGCGAACGCCAGCACCACCCAACTGAGGGGCGGCCAGAGCAACTGCGGCTTCGGGCTGAACCACAGCCGCAGCGCCCACACCAGCATCACGGCGATCGTGAGTCCCTGCACCACCAGAAACGCCCACGCATCCACCGCGCCCATGGCCAGCGGGGCAAAAACCAGAATCGCGAGCACCAACCCCAATATGGTACGCTCACACCCGACGTCCAACCGTTTGCGGTCAATGGCCATTTTGGGGCAAAATGAACCCTGGCCCTCGCGGAGTAAAGCGCATTTGCCCGCCGCGGCAGTTTCAGTTAATTTCCCGCGCAATTGTATGACCGATCCGCGTTACCAAAAACTGGCCCGGCTGCTCGTGGAATATTCCACCGCGCTCAAAAGGGGCGACCGCATCCTGCTCGACATGATTGACGTTCCGGACGAGTTCACCATTGAACTCATCCGCACCGTCCGCGCTGCGGGCGCGACCCCGTTTGCCGAGGTCCGGCACACACGGGTTTCCCGCGAGCTGCTGCTGGGGACCAATGAAAAGCACGCCGCGCAGGTGCGGGACATCGAGTTGTTCCGCATGAAAAAGATGCAGGCGTACATCGCCATCCGCGGCAGCGAGAATGCCAGCGAAAATTCCGATGTGCCCGGCGATCGGATGCAGCTTTACTCGCGCATCACCCGGCCGGTGCAGGATTATCGCGTCAATCAAACGCGCTGGTGCGTCCTGCGCTGGCCGACCCCGAGCATGGCGCAGGCCGCGGGCATGAGCACGGAGGCGTTCGAGAATTTGTATTTCGACGTTTGCACGATGGATTACGCAAAAATGGCACGCGCCATGGTCCCGCTGGAACGCCGGATGAAACGCGCCGACCGCGTCCATCTCAAAGCGCCGGGCACCGATCTGAATTTCAGCATCAAGGGCATCGGCGCGAAGATGTGCAAGGGCGACCGCAACATTCCCGACGGCGAGGTTTTCTCCTGTCCGGTGAAAAATTCCGTGAACGGCGTGATTCAATTCAACGCGCCCACGATTTATTCCGGGACAAAATTCGAAAACGTGCGGCTCAAATTCAAGGACGGCAAAATCATCGCCGCGTCGGCGAATAACCCGAAGCGGCTGAACGAAATCCTGGACACCGACGCCGGGGCGCGTTACGTCGGCGAATTTTCCCTCGGTTTCAATCCCTGGATTTTGAACCCGATGGGCGACATTTTATTCGACGAAAAGATTGCCGGTTCGCTGCATTTCACGCCAGGCCAGGCCTACGAGGAATGCGACAACGGCAACCGTTCGGCGGTGCATTGGGACATGGTGTTGATTCAACGTCCCGAATGGGGCGGCGGCGAGGTATGGTTCGATGGTGAATTGATCCGGAAAGACGGGGGGTTTGTTCCGAAGGATTTGAAACCGCTCAATCCGAAAAATCTGAAATAAAAATGCAGCCCCGAAGCGGTTCGGGGCTGCCAATTTCATCCGCTCAGTTTACGCCGCTTCCTTGAGCATCCCGAGGAATTGCTTCATGGCCGGCGAGAGCACCTTGTTCTTCTTGTAGATCGCGGCGATGGGCCGGTAGTAAGAACCATCCTCCACCTGCACGGCGGCCAGCGTCTGCTTGGCGACTTCCTGGATGACGGTGCCCTGCGGCACGATGGAAACGCCGGCGTCAATTTCCACCGCGCGTTTCACCGTTTCGATATTGTCGAATTCCATCGCGTGCCGCGTGTCCACGCCGTGCTCCTTCAGAATCTTGTCCAGCGCCTTGCGCGTGGGGATGTCCGGCTCGAAGCCGATGAGTCTCTGTCCGGCGAGGGCTTTAAATTTGACGGATTTCTGCTTGGCGAACGGATGCTGCGGGTGGCAAATCAACACCAGCGGGTCCTTGCGCAGCGCGACGATTTCGAGCTTGGCGTCCTTGGCCGGATACGCGACCAGGCCCATGTCCACAACGTTGCTGAACACGTCGTCATAGACCTGATTGGCGCGGCGGTATTCCACGTGCACGTTGACCGGCGGATACAGCTTCATGAATTTTTTGATGTACGGCGGCAGATCATGCAGGCCGATGCTGTAAATCGTCGCCACGCGAATCGTGCCGGAAATGATGTCTTTCAATTCCTGCAGCTTGCTGTGCAGCGACTCATAAGTCTGGATGATTTGTTTGCTGTAATCGTAGAGCGTCTGCCCTTCGCGCGTGAGGCGGAACTTCTTTTTGCTCCGCTCGATGAGCAGTGACTTGAACTGCCGTTCGAGCGAACTGATCTGCTGGCTCACGGCAGATTGAGTGACTTCGTTGATTTGCGCGGCTTTGGTGAAACTGCCCGTCTCGGCCAAATCGCAGAATACTTTCAAGCTTTCAATTTGCATAAGCGGGATTAAACAACAAATTCAAGTTTTAGTCAACAGGGGTTTTGCTGGCAAGTATTTGTTTCACTTTTGACAGCAATTCCGCGCTCGTGAACGGCTTTTGCAAATACGCCGTGCCGCTTTGTTTGTCGGCGGGCATGACGTAGCCGCTGGTGCAGAGAATCTTCAACGTCGGCGCCAGTTGCCGGATGCGTTCGACGAGCTCACGTCCGCCCATGCCCGGCATCACCAGATCGGTTACGACCAGATCTGCGCGGGTGTCCTCCTGCGACAAAATCGCCAGCGCCTTTTGCCCGCCGTTCGCCGTCAAAACCTTGTAGCCATATTCCGTCAGAATCGTTTCGGCCATCGTCAGCAACAGATTTTCGTCGTCCACCACCAACACGGTTTCTGTGCCTTGCAGATTGCCCTCCGTAGCGGCGCTTTCGTGGATGAACTCCTTTTCCGCTGGCAGATAAACTCGCGCCGAGGTGCCGGCGCCCGGCTGGCTGGAAATCACCACGCCGCCGCCGTGGTTGGTGACAATGCCATAAACCAGCGCCAATCCCAGGCCCCGGTGGGATTTTTTGGTCGTGAAAAACGGTTCAAAAATCCGCGGCAACACGTCCGATTCGATGCCGCCACCGTTGTCGGTAATTTCCAGGCACACGTAAGTGCCCGCCGCCAGCCGCACGTTGCGGTCCTGCGTCGGCTCGGTCAATTCCACGTTGCGCGTCTGCACGGTGATCTGCCCCTGGCGTCCGTCGCTGACCGCTTCCACGGCATTCTCCAGAATTTTTGTCAGCGCCTGCTGTACTTTGGCCTCGTCGTAGCGCACCGCGAACGGGCTTTTTTCCAATTGCACGTTCCAGACGATTTTCGCGCCCTGCGCGTTGCGGAAAAATTCGACGCACCGGCTCGCCACGTCATTCAAGTTGCCCGCCGGGGCGCGGTGGGTTTCCTTTTCCTGGCGGCTGAAGGTCTGGAGTTCATTGGCGATTTCCGCCGCGTGTTCGGCGGATTTTTCCACCTCCATCAGCGACCGCCGCCACGGATGCCCCGCCTCGGCCTTGCTCAACAGCAGCGACGTGTGGCCCAGCACGCTCGTCAGCGCGTTGTTAAAATCCAGCGACACCGTCCGCGCCAGTTGCAGCGCGCAATCCAGTTTTTGCTTGAGTACCGCGCCGCTCGGATCCGGCGCGGCCTTGCTCTCATCCAGCGCAGACGCAGGCGCCGGTTCGATGGCGGGCAGCAATTGCAGGACATACCACTTGCTCCCATCCCGGCTGAAGGCGCAGACCGCCGCGGTGAATTTGGTCGCGGTGCCATTCGCGGTGCGGAGTTTTAACCCGGTGGTGGGCGCCGGCGATCGCTCCCAGCGCGTGAAAAAATCTTCCGGGGGGCCGCTGTTGTCCGGCAACCAAATCGCCGACAACGCCGGGGCGTCGCCGGTAAAAACCGCGCCAAACGTGGCCTGGGCTGCCGCGTTGGCGCGCAGGACCACGCTGCGCGCGTTCAACAGCAGCGCCGGCCAGGCTGCACCCTCCAGACCAAATATGATTTCAGGCTTCATTCAAAATCGCAAAAACAAGGCAGCCTACCGTTTCCCGGGGAAATTTCAAGGAACGATGACGAATGCCCGCGGCAACAGTTTGCGCACGGAAAATTCCCGGCCTTTTTTCAAATCACGGCTGTCCGCTACCCACACCCGGGCGTCCGGCGCATATTCGGCCAGCAATTGTCGGCAGGCGCCGCAGGGCATCGGCCCGCCCGGCGCGCGCGCCACCACCGCCATTGCGACAAAGTTGTTCTTCCCGCTGGTCAACGCCTTGAACAGGGCCACCCGCTCCGCGCAGCAGGTCAAACCGTAGCTCGCGCTCTCGACGTTCGCGCCGCCGATGATTTCGCCGGATTTCGTGAGCAGCGCCGCGCCAACCTTGAATTTGGAATACGGGGCGACTGCACCTTCGCGCGCCTTGGCGGCCGCGCGAATTAATTTTTGAGAATCAATTTTCATTTTTATTCAACCACAAAACACACGAATTGACACGAAAAGCAGACACAGATTGCACGGATTCTCACGGATTAAATTCATGTCGAAAATTTCGTGTGTTTCGTGTATTTCGTGGTTTCAGATCGTTTGGTAAAGCTGCGCAAAATTGTTCAGCAATTCCGCCGCCTGAACTTTCACCCGCTCGGCCGTTTCCAGCACCTCGGCATGAGACAGTTTCTTTTTGCCGCGCCCGGCGGCGAGGTTGGTAATGCACGAAATGGCCGCGACGTTCAAACCGCATTGCCGCGCCGCGAGCACCTCCGGCACGGTGCTCATGCCGACCGCATCCGCGCCGAGCCGCGCAAACGCACGGATTTCCGCCGGCGTCTCGTAACTCGGCCCGCTCACGGCCAGGTAAACTCCCGAACGAAGTTTCATCTTGCACCGCCGAGCCGCCTGAAACAACAACGCATTTAATTTCCGGTCGTAAGCTTGCGTCAGATCCACGAACCGCGGCTGGCCGGGCGCGGCTTCGCCACGCAGCGGATTGGCGCCCATGAAATTGATGTGGTCGGCCAGCACCATGAAATCACCGGGCCGGAATTTTTGGTTAATGCCACCCGCCGCGTTCGTCAGCAGCAAATCGCGGACGCCGAAGGCAGCCAGCGCGCGGACGGCGAACGTGACGCGTTCCATCGAATGGCCTTCGTAAAAATGCGCGCGTCCGCTCAAGACCAGAACCGGCGTTTTGCCGAGCCAGCCGAAATACAATTCGCCCGCATGGCCGCCCACGGTCGGAACGGGAAAGCCGGGAATTTTGGCATAGGGAACCTTTTTCTGCACGCGCAGTTCGGTCAGGACATGATGGAATCCGCTGCCGAGCACGATAGCGAGTGTCGGGCGCAATCGCGAAACTTTTTTGAGACTCGCGGCGGTGGTTTGTGCCGAAGGCTGACTTGCTATATTCACGTTTTGCGACAGTTAATCCTGACTTGAGCCTCCGGTCAAACCGGTTAATGCTGCCGGCAACGGGGAGTTGCCTTTCGTGGCCGGCAGTTTATATTTTCCGCATGCGAAATGGAAACGGACACGGCAGCGCAATTCTGGGCGAGATGCTCGAGCCGGTCAGCCGCAGTTTCGGGCTCCAAACGGCGCGCTCACTCGTGGCGTTGCGCGTGAGCGGACGCACGCGGGCGCGGGTGGAGAAATTGGCGGAGAGATGCAATCAAGGCAAGCTTAGCCCCAATGAACGCGCCGAATACGAAGCATACGTCCAGGCCAGCACGCTCATCGGAATTTTGCAGGCCAAAGCCCGGCGCATCCTCTTCAAAACGGCCTGATGGACGCGAAGCTGCGCCAACGGGTCCGGCAGCGCGCGAAAAACACCTGCGAATATTGCGGGTTGCGGCAGGAACGGGAGCCATTGCCGTTTCACGTTGAACACATCATCGCCCGCCGACATGGAGGAAAAGATACGCCGGAAAATCTTGCGCTGGCGTGCCATCACTGCAATTTGCACAAAGGCTCAAACCTGTCGGGCCTGGACTCCAAAGCTGGAAAGTTGACGCGCTTGTTCCATCCGCGATTGGATGATTAGGAGAATCATTTTGCGAGCCGCGGCGGCGAAATCGTTGGCTTGTCCGCCATCGGCCGGACGACCGTGGATTTGTTGCGGATGAACGAAGATGGACGGTTGCAGTTGCGCGAGGGCGAAGAGCCATGAAGCATTCACATCCGCCGGCTTGATTTTTGCCGCCGCTGCATTACTATAATTCCCCCTTGGAATTTTGTTTTATGGAACTGAGCAATGATGAAATCCGCCGTTATTCGCGCCACCTGATTCTGCCCGAAGTCGGCCTGGCAGGCCAAAAGAAAATCAAGGCCACCAGCGTGCTGTGCATCGGCGGGGGCGGCCTCGGCTCGCCCATCGCCATGTATCTCGCCGCCGCCGGCATCGGCAAGCTCGGCCTCGTGGATTTCGATACCGTGGACTATTCCAACCTCCAGCGGCAGATTTTGCACACCGACGCCGACGTGGGCCGGCCCAAAACCGAATCCGCGAAAGAAACCATCCACGGCATCAATCCCAACGTCGAAGTCGTCCTGCACAATACCCGCATCACTTCGGAAAACGCGCTGGACCTCATCCGGCCCTACGACATCGTGGTGGACGGCACGGACAATTTCCCGACGCGCTATCTCACCAACGATGCCTGCGTGCTGCTCAAAAAGCCAAACGTCTATGGCTCGATTTTCCGGTTCGAGGGACAGGCGAGTGTGTTTGCCCCGCATCTCGGCGGGCCGTGTTACCGCTGTTTGTATCCCGAACCGCCGCCGCCCGGCATGGTGCCGAGTTGCGCGGAAGGCGGCGTGCTCGGGGTGTTGCCCGGCATCATCGGCTGCCTCCAGGCGACGGAAATTTTAAAACTCGCCATCGGCCGGGGCAGTTCGCTGGTCGGACGGCTGCTGCTGTTCAACGCGCTGGAAACGAAGTTCCGCGAATTGAAATTGCGCCGCGACCCCCAATGCCCCGTTTGTGGCGAACACCCGACCATCAAGGAATTGATTGATTACGAACAATTCTGCGGCATTGTGCCCGAGCCGGCGACGCCGCAGGCCAACCCGGACGAAGTCACCGTCCAGGACATGAAAAAGGCGCTGGACGATCCCAAGCTGGGCATCAAGGTGGTGGACGTGCGCGAGCCGGACGAATACGAAATCGCCCATGTCAATGGCGTGCCGCTATTGCCGTTGAGCGAACTGCCGAACCGTTTCACCGAGCTGGATCCAAACCAGCAATATTATCTCCATTGCAAGGTTGGCATGCGGTCGCTGCAGGCGCTCAACTTTTTGAAGCGGCAGGGATTCAAATACGTCAAGAGCGTCAAAGGCGGCATCAGCGCGTGGTCGGACGAGGTTGATTCCAACGTGCCGAAATATTGAACTGATACTGATGTGCAATCGAACTGCAACAAAAGCCTGGGCAGACCTTAAACATTCCAGCAACGCGCCCCCTCACCCCGGCCCTCTCACCCGTTGTCAACGGGGAGAGGCTGCCCGCAGGGCGGGTGAGGAGGTGCGTTTATTGGTTGGTAGTATTTTGAACGCAATTTGGTATGACGCAGCCGGTACGGCGGCACAAATTAAAATGGCTTCCTCGACGTTTTCAGTGGAATGAGTGTTTACGCCCGCCCTCACCTTTTATCCTCTCCCCCAGGAGAGGAAATAGCTTTCGATGGCTTCTGGTTTTGCGGATGAGCGTCCGGCCAATCCAGTCGTATAAATTTTCAAAAGAGCGGCAAACGATTCTCCCTCTCCTGGGGGAGAGGGCCGGGGTGAGGGCGGATGTTATCCTTGCATCCATGATGTCGTGGCTGCATCCGAAGAGTCCGGGTTCACGCCCTGCCACCCACTGAAAGCATCGAAGAACCTTAAAACGGACTTGCCACGCATGGCCAATCGCCAGCGAAGCGTGGCCGCGGGGAATTTTCAAGAATGCTTTTGCAGATGAGTGGTGGCGAATTTTTCGACGCGTGCCCAGACTTCTTCTTCGGTGACATTCCACAAACAATGCGGCGTGGCGAAGCGGCAGTAGTCCGAGCAGGGTTTGTAGGGACAGGCCTTGCCCTCAATCCACGCCGCCGCCGGGTGGAGGGGGGCAAACCATTCCAGCAATGACGGACCAAAAATCGTGAACGTCGGCACGCCGTTGATGGCGGCCAGATGGCCGGGGCCGGAACAATTGCCGATGAACACCCCGGCCGGATCAATGAGCGCGAGCAACTCGGTGACGGTATGCGGGCACGCGACCCTTGTTTCGCCCGCCTGCTGCCACCAGCTTAATTGGTCGGGGTCGCAGGCCACCTGCACAAGACAGCCCTTTTCACGCAACCGCCGGACGATTTTCTGGTAACGTTCCAACGGCCAGATGCGGGCGGGCAGCCGGGCGCCGCTGTGCACCAGTGCCACCGGGCGGGCCCCGCGCGCCGGCATGGCAATCCGGCCGCGCGGCGGCAGTTCGATTCCCACCGCCTGGCCGGCCACGCGCCAGAATTCATAACGATGCGATTCCGGTTCGGGGCGGATGAGCCGTTGCGTCAAAAAAAAACGACTGCCTACGCGGGGAAACCCGAGCCGCCTTTTGGCGCCGATCAGTCTCAGCAAGAAATGGTCGCGCGGATCCCAGCGCGCGGACAATCCCAGCTCGAAATGTTCGGCCGCCAGTTGCCGGTACAGGCGGAGCATTTCGAGCCAGGGCCAGCGCCAGAGGTGATATTTGTTTTTAAACGCGGTCCACGGCGCCAGGAAGGTGACAACCTTCACCTCCGGCCACAGGCGGGGCTGCAAATCGAGCGCAAAGGGCTTGGCCAATAAAGTAATGTCGAATTTTTCGGCGGCGGCGCGGATGAAGGGCGTCGCAATCACCAGGTCGCCCAGTCCCCAGAGTTCAACAATGAGCAATTTAGGCTTCATGCTGGACGATGCGCCCCGGTCCGATGGAACGCGCGCCGGTTGCATTACTGCGGGAAGGCCGGACGCGGCCGGGGCCCCGGCAAAGCATCCCGTGGACGGAGGAATGCTTCCCTCGCCGGAACTGGCCGCCGTTCCGGCTGACACATGCCCCCGTTGAGAGCGACGCTTAATCCAAGAGCACCAAGAAATTTCGCTATATCAGTGCTCAATGAGCCACCCAAAACCAGGAACTGGATGACGTAAACCAGGAAATAAACAAA
>Ga0335078_10014500_pt1 | contig 11688 bp, 8 predicted proteins | sample Lox_Sample_32_FD_206711 | JGI IMG/M metagenome (GOLD analysis project Ga0335078, IMG submission 206711) | Soil microbial communities from Loxahatchee National Wildlife Refuge, Florida, United States - Lox_Sample_3.2 | ecosystem: Environmental > Terrestrial > Soil > Wetlands | place: USA: Florida...
GCCGCTCTGATGGCGCAGAGGATGCACACCCGCCAGTTGCGGAGACGGGCCGGTGAACTTTCGCGCCTCGTCGCGGAGCGCACCGAACAGTTACGCGCCGCCAAGGACGCCGCGGAATCCGCCAGCCGTGCGAAGAGCGAGTTTCTGGCCAACATGAGTCACGAAATTCGCACGCCGATGAACGGCATCCTCGGCATGACCGAACTCACGCTGGACACCCCGCTAAACGACGAGCAGCGCGAGAATCTGATCACCGTTAAGCACTCAGCCGATTCGTTGCTGACAATAATCAACGACATTCTCGATTTCTCGAAGATCGAGGCTGGCAGACTCGATCTCGACAGCGTCGAATTCAACCTGCGAGACAGCGTCGAGGAGAGCATTCGCACATTGGCGTTGCGGGCTCAGGAAAAGGAGCTCGAACTCATTTGTGACGTGCCACCGGACGTGCCCGAGATGGTGATTGGAGACCCGACGCGGCTTCGCCAGATCACGACGAACCTGGTCGCCAATGCCGTCAAGTTCACCGACCGCGGCGAGATCGCGCTGGAGGTGCGAGTCGAGGATCGTACCGAACAGATGGTGACGCTCCATTTCGTGGTAAGTGACACCGGCATCGGCATCCCGCGCGAGAAGCAAGAGGCCATTTTCGACTCTTTTACTCAGGCGGATGCGTCGACTACCCGCAAGTATGGGGGAACGGGGCTGGGGCTGACGATTTCCATGCGCCTGGTGCACTTATTTGGCGGAAAGCTTTGGGTGGAGAGCGAACCGGGAGAGGGGAGCCGATTCCATTTCACGGTGCGGTTGGGGACCAGTAAGGCTTCAGCTCCGGCGGCCCAGCAGTTGCACCCCGACTATCTGGTCGGCACGCCGGTGCTCATTGTGGACGACAACGCCGCGAACCGCCGAATTCTCAGCGATACTACGCGCCGTTGGGGGATGGTTGCGGCCGTCGCACAGAATGCACAGGAGGCACGCGAACAGATACGCGAGGCGGCTGAACGCGAACATCCTTTTCCCCTGCTGCTGTGCGATTTCCACATGCCTGAAACAGATGGTTTCACCCTGATCCGAACACTACGGGCCGAAGGCCTGATCGAGCAGACTCGGGTGATTCTGGCCACCTCCGGCGGCCAGCGCGGGGACGCGGTGGTCAGCCGCGAACTGGGCATCGCCTGCTATCTCACCAAGCCGGTTCGTCAGTCGGAGCTTCGCTCGGCAATTCTCACGGTACTGGGAGCGCGGACAACATCCCCCGAGTCGCCGGCACCGGTAACAAGGCACACTCTCCGCGAAAGCCGCAAAAAGCTCCGCATTCTGGTTGCTGAGGACAATACCGTTAACCAACAGGTGGCGCGGCGGCTTATCGAAAAGCGCGGCCACGCAGTGGAGGTTGCAGCCGATGGAATGGAAGCATTGGCAGCGCTCGAGCGCCAGGCTTTCGACCTCGTGTTAATGGATGTGCAGATGCCACGCATGGACGGCTTCGCGGCCACCGCCCGGATTCGCAGCGCAGAGGAGTCTTCGGCCCGGCATCAGCAGATCATCGCTATGACCGCGCACGCGATGAAAGGCGATCGGGAGAGATGTATTGAGTGCGGCATGGACGGCTACCTGGCCAAGCCGATCCGCGCGACAGAACTGGAAGCTTTACTGGAGAGTATGGAAATGGCCGAGGGCGGTCCGGACAGCGTGTTGCTCCCCGGACGCGGGACCGGACCGCGCGACTAAAGCCCCGGGCGGATTCGTATTCGTTACACTGTCGCGTATGATTAACACACTCCGTAGCGCCGCCGGTGCAGTGTCGTTGATAGGCGCAGGCCTGGTGTTGGCGCAAGATCGTGCACCCGCGGACACAACCCTGCGCATCGGCGGAGACGTTCCCGCATCAGTGACATTGACCCTGAGCGATCTCGCGGCGATGGCGCACGAAACGGCTATCGTTACCGCGGAAAACGGTACGAAGTCCGGCTATCGGGGCGTGCCTCTGCGAGAGATTCTCGCGAGAGCGGGCGCCCCGTTCGGCAAAGATCTGCGCGGAAAGAACATGACGACATACGTGCTGGCCAGCGCGCATGACGGCTATCAGGTGGTGTTCACGCTGGCGGAACTCGATGCGGCCTTCGGGAACCAGAATATTCTTGTCGCCGATACGCACGAGGGAAAGCCAATGGCGGCACCGCTGGGGCCGTTGCGTATCGTGTGCGTGGGCGACAAGGCGGGCGCGCGGTCCCTGCGTATGCTCGAGACGCTGGAGGTTGTGCGAGTGAGGAAATGACGCACGGCTCTGCGCAACGGTGGCCTTCTCATGACGCCAGATCCGGGCGTCTTAAAAGTGTAGAGCGTCTTGCGTGAAAAGCCGGCGGTTGGAAGCGTAGCGCCGCTGCCACCCCCTGCTAAACTGAAATTCTTCCCTCGCAAATCCATGCAACAACCGGACAAAGTGTACGAGCCCCGGCGTTTCGAGCCAGCGTGGGCGCAATGGTGGATCGAGCAGAACCTGTTTCGGGCTGACGCGAATGCTCCCGGGCCGGTCTTCTCCATGGTCATTCCGCCACCCAATGTCACAGGCTCGCTGCACATGGGCCACATGCTGGATCACACCATCATGGACGCGGCAGCGCGCTGGCATCGCATGCGCGGCGACAATACGCTCTGGCTGCCGGGTACCGATCACGCCGGCATCGCAACGCAGATGGTGGTGGAGCGCAGGCTGGCCGAAGACGGGGTCACAAGGCACGATCTGGGCCGCGAGAAGTTCGTCGAGAGGGTATGGGAGTGGAAGCGGCAGTATGGCGGGCGCATCGTCGAGCAGATGAAAGCCATCGGTGACAGCGTCGATTGGACGCGCGAGGCCTTTACGCTTTCGCCCGAACTGTCGGGCGCCGTGATCGAGGCCTTTGTGACGCTTCACGAGCGCGGCCTCATCTACCGCGGCACTTACATGGTGAACTGGTGCCCGCGCTGCCATACCGCGCTATCCGATCTGGAGACAATCCACGAGGATATCGAAGGCAGCCTCTGGCACATTCGCTATCCGGTGAACGGGACCGATCGCTTTCTGACGGTGGCGACGACACGTCCCGAAACCATGCTGGGCGACACGGCCGTCGCCATCAACGCGCGCGATCCACGCTACAAAGACCTGCACGGACACACCGTAAGGCTGCCGCTAATGAACCGCGAGATTCCGATTATTCTCGACGATCTCGCCGATCCCGAATTCGGCTCGGGCGTGGTTAAGGTAACGCCGGCCCATGACCCCAACGACCTCGAAGCGGGCAAACGTCACAACCTCGCGCACGTGAAGGTGATCGATGAAAACGCGCAGATGACCGGCGAGGCCGGCCCCTACGCGGGGCTTGATCGGTTCGAGGCGCGCAAGCGCGTGGTGGCGGACCTGGAGAAACTCGGCTTGCTCGAGAAAGTGGTTCCCTACACGGTGGCCATCAGCAAGTGCGACCGCTGCAAGACCATCGTGGAACCGCTGGTCTCCACGCAATGGTTCGTGAGAACAAAGCCGCTGGCGGAAAACGTGCTGGCAGCGGTGGAAGCGGGGCGCATCCGCTTCGTGCCGGAAAACTGGAACGCGACGTTCTTCAACTGGATGCGCAACATCCGCGACTGGTGCATCTCGCGCCAGCTTTGGTGGGGCCATCGCATTCCGGCGTGGCATTGCGCGGTGTGCCATGAAATCACGGTGGCCCGCAGCACACCAGAGGCATGCTCGCATTGCGGTTCGCACGACATCACGCAGGACAGCGATGTGCTGGACACCTGGTTCAGCTCGGCGTTGTGGCCGTTTTCGACGCTGGGCTGGCCCGATCAAACGGTGGACCTGAAGAAGTACTATCCGACCTCGGTGCTCATCACCGCGTACGACATTATTTTCTTCTGGGTTGCGCGGATGATGATGATGGGCATCGAGCTGGCCGGCGACGTGCCGTTTCGCGAAGTGCACATGCACGGGCTGGTCCGCGACAAGGACAAGAAGAAGATGTCCAAGACCCGCGGGAACACGATCGACCCGCTGGACATCAACGAGAAATACGGCACGGACGCGGTGCGCATGTCGCTGTTGATGGGGACGGGCGCGGGCACCGACATCACCTACACGGAAGAACGCCTGACCACGGCACGCAACTTCGCCAACAAGCTCTGGAATGCGGCGCGGCTGATTTTCATGACGGTGGGCGATGCGCAGGCGATTCCCGTCGAGCAGCCCTTCCCGGGCACGGCCGAGGACCGCTGGTTCTTCACGCGGATCAACCAGACCGCCACGCTTGTGGCGTCGCTATTCGAGCAGCACCGCTACAATGAAGTCGCCCAGGAACTCTGGCACCTCTTCTGGGATGATTTCTGCGACTGGTATCTGGAGATCAAGAAACTACGAGTGGAGGGCAATCGTGACGCACTCCTCTACAGCTTTAGCTGCATTCTTCGCTTCCTCCATCCGTTAGTCCCCTTCGTCACGGAAGAACTGTGGCACCGGGTCGATCCAGCAGGAGGATCGATCGCACTATCGCCGTATCCCGCACCAGGAGGCCGAGGTTACGATGGCGGCGATATGGAACTGATTCAGTCCGTGGTGACGGGGGGGCGAACCTATCGCGCCGATCAGAAGCTGGACAAGAAGTTACGGCTGAAGGGCTCGTTTGAGTGTCCGGCGGATCGAATTGAAGCGGCGGGGCGCGAGCTGCCAATCATCGAGAAGCTCGCCAATGTATCGTTGCAGCTGAAGGCCGGCGAGGTGCAACGTCTTGTGCTGCAACTTCCCGAAGCCGACAAGTCAGCCACGCGCGCTCGTCTTGAAAAGCGGCGCGAGGAGTTGACGAAACTGATCGCGGGCATTGACGCCCAATTCGCCGATGAAGCAACCCTGAAGCGCAAACCCGAGCACGTTGTGAACGCGCTGGGCCAGAAACGGGCCGCATACATGGCTGAACTGGCCCAGACCGAGGCCGCTCTCGATGCGCTTTGAGCTTTCGCACGCGGATGTGCGGGAATTGATAATGCTTGCCCTCTCCGAGGACATTGGGGCGGGCGATGTGACCACTGAGCTAACCGTCGATGCGGGCCGCCGGGCCAGCGGCAGATTTGTCGCGCGGCAGGAAATGGTACTGGCAGGCGTCGAATTACTGCCCCTGATCTTCGAATGCCGCGGTGAGCCGGTGGACGACATCAATATCACCCATCTCAGCGGCGCCCATCTGGCCGCCGGCGCGAAGTTCGCGACACTGCGCGGACCGGCACGAACGCTGCTCACGTGTGAACGAGTTACCTTGAACTTTCTGCAGCGCCTCAGCGGCGTGGCGACGCTGGCCAGCCGTTTCGTCAAGGCGGTGGAAGGCACTTCCGCTCGCGTGCTGGACACCCGCAAGACCACGCCGGGGATGCGGCGGCTGGAGAAAATGGCGGCCGCGGCCGGCGGCGTCACCAATCACCGCATGGGACTGTACGACGCGGTGCTCATCAAGAACAACCACATCGCCGCGGCGGGCGGCGTGCGCGCGGCGCTTAAAGCCGTTGGCAAGACCGGCATGCCGGCCGAGATTGAAGTGCGCACCCGCCAGGAACTTGACGAAGCGCTCGAATGCGGCGCGCGGCACTTGCTGCTGGACAATGTTGCGCCCGGGGAGGCGGCCGAGTGGATTCGCATCATCAATGGCCGCGCCACGACGGAGATTTCCGGCGGCGTGACGCTCGAGACCGCACGCGCTTACGCCGAGACCGGAGCTAACTTCATTTCCGCGGGGGCCATCACTCATTCGGCGCCAGCAGTAGACATTAATTTCGGTCTGGTGCTTTCCTGATGCCCCTCGACCTCGCCGCTGTACAAGCCGCGCTTCCCGGGCGCGAGATTCACTGGCAGGCATCGGTTCCGTCCACCATGCACACGGCGGCCAGACTCGCCGCCGCGGGTGCTTCATCGGGCACGGTGGCAGGAGCGGATGAGCAGACAGGCGGGATGGGGCGTTTCGGACGGCCATGGCACTCCGCGGCGGACGCAGGGTTGTATTTCTCGGTCGTTCTGCGAATGCCATTTCAGCCGGGCGAGCTGCCGATGGTCACCCTTGCCCTGGGACTGGCGGCACGAGAGGCAATTATCGACAGCACGGGCGTGGTTTGCGACCTGCGGTGGCCCAACGATCTGCTCATCGCCGACCGCAAATGCGCAGGGATACTGACCCAGTTAGAAAACCGCGCGGTTATCGCCGGGATCGGCATCAATGTGAACCAGGCGGAATTTCCTACCGACATCGCGGGGATCGCAACCTCGCTGCGCCTCGCCGCGGGCCGGCCTCTTTCGCGGGAACAGCTTCTCGTACGGCTACTACCCGCAGTCGATGAATGGTGCGCGCTCGACCGTGCTTCGATCCTGCGTGTTTTTGGGGAGTCGTCCAGCTACGTGCGCGGGCGGCGCGTGGTTGTCGAGATCGGCCAAGGAGAACTTCTCAATGGCACTACAGCGGGGTTGACGCTGGATGGCTATCTCATTGTGCGCGACGATCGCGGCAAAGAGCATACAATCATAGCCGGGGGCGTTCGACCGGCCTGATGCTGCTCGCACTCGACGCAGGCAATACCAACGTCACAATCGGAGTTTTTGGGGACGATCGGAAGCTGGCAGCGCGTTGGCGTTTGCGGACCATTCACGACCAGACGGCCGATGAGTGGGGCATCCTGATACTAAACCTGCTGAGCATGTCGTCGATCGAGGTGGCGAAGATCGATGGCATCGCTATCTCCACTGTGGTGCCGCCTATTCGGACGCCGCTTGCGGAAATGGCGGAGCGCTACTTCCACGTTCAGCCGCTGTTCATCGGCGAGGACACCGACAGCGGCCTCACGATTTGCTATGAGAATCCGCGGGAGGTCGGCGCGGATCGAATTGTCAACAGCATCGCGGCTTTTCAGAAATACGGCGGGCCGTGCGTCATCGTGGATCTGGGCACGGCAATCACTTTCGACGCCGTGTCGGCGCGCGCGCAGTATCTCGGCGGTCTGATCTTTCCGGGCATCGGCGTTTCCACCGAAGCCCTGTTCGCGCACACGGCGCGACTCCCCAAGGTGGATCTGCGCGACCCCGGCAAGCTCATCGGGACGAACACGGTGGGCAGCATCCAATCCGGTCTGTTCTGGGGTTACATCTCGCTGATCGACGGCCTGATGGAGAAGCTGGTGGACGAACTCGGTCCGGACACCAGGACTGTCGCGACCGGCGGGCAGGCGCGGCTGATCTTCGAATCGTCCCGCAGGCTGCAGCACCTCGACGAGGACCTGACTCTGGAGGGCCTGAATATCGCCTGGGAGCGCAGCCGGCGTTCGTAATGACGCCCGGAGACACGTCCGCGAATGACAAGCCCGAGCAGGATTGGCCCTCGAACTATTTCAACTACTTCACCGAAATCGAAGAGCACTTCCGCAGGGCTCGCGGAACGGGTATGTTCCTGCTCTCGCCGCTCGACTGGGCGCTGATCGAGAGTTGGAAGAACGCCGGGGTACCGCTGGACGCTGTTTTACGTGGAATCGACGCATCCTTCGAAAAGTGGCGTGAACGGAAGAACCGCACCCAGATGGTCAACAGCCTGGCCTTTTGCGCTCAGCCGGTCATGGCGGAGGCTGAGCAAATGGCCGGCACTGCAGAGAGGCGGGCCAGCCGTCAGGAACGGACCGCGCCGTTCGCGCCGGAGGCGGTTGAGGAGTACATCTCGCGAAACGCTCGCGTGCTTGGCGCGCTTCCCGGGTTCGAGGAGATCGCCAGGGGCCTCGAGGCGCTGAGCATCGAACTGGGCGCGCTCTACGGCGATCTGGAGCAACTGGAACAGCGCCTGACCGCCCTCGAGGATAAGATGATCGGCACGGCGCGGTCCCGGCAGAGCCAGGAAGCGTTGTTCCGGTCGCGCCGGGATCTGGACCAGCAACTGAAGCCGTACCGGGGCAAAATGACGGCTCCACAGATCGCCATGCTGGAAAAGCAGTATCTGGAGCGACGGCTGCTGGAAGATGCGAGGCTGCCCCGGCTCAGCCTTTTCTACCTGGGTTAGGCGGGATTCGGGAGCCGACGCGATCCGCTGTCCGGAGACTTGCCCCGGGCAAAAGGGAACAAGTTCCCCCTTGCAGGCATCCAAAGCTCTGATAGACTGCTGGTGAACGATCCAGCGATGCAAGCGGTTGCGACGGTTTGGGTGATTCGCTATACTCCGCATTGCACTGAAATCGACCGGGAACGGGAGCCGGATCGGCTCGCTGGATACGAAGCAGGATAATGATCGGGAGGCACAGTTTAGTGAAGACGATGACATTCAGACTGGCTGTCGTGGTGTGCGGGATGGTGAGCCTCGCCTCACCAGGACGGATTTTTGCCATAGGCACTCCCGCCCCTCAGGCTCAGGCCCAGGCGGCCCAGAAGAACTGGAAAGACCGCGCCGAATACGACCTCTATAACAGCATCATTGCGGCGACCGATCCGCAGAAGAAGCTGGACCTTCTGAATCAGTGGACTACGAAGTATCCCAACACGGACTTCAAGGACCAGCGAGCGACGCTGTACATCACCACGTATGCGGCTCTCAACCGGCCAAAGGACGTGATTTCCTCCGCCAAGGATCTTCTGGCGATCAATCCCACCGACTTCACGGGTCTCTATTACATCGTGCTTCTCGCTCAGCAGGTGGGAGACACGAGTGCTGGCGCTCTCGACGATGCCGAAAAGGCGGCCAATGGGATGCTGGGGCAGTTGGATGACAAGTTCGCGGCGTCGAAAAAACCTGCTGGCACCAGCGACGAAGATTGGGCCAAGCTGCGCGCCCAAACAGAGGCGATGGCGCACGGTGTCCTCGGATGGGTGGCGATGCAGCGCAAGGATAACGCCAAAGCCGAGCAGGAGTTGACCAAGAGCCTGCAGTTGAACCCGGCCAGCGGGCAGGTCTCTTATCAGCTCGGCACGGTCATCATCAGCGAGAAGGATCCGGCAAAGTACCCCTTTGCGTTGTTCGAGTTTGCGCGGGCGGCGGCTTACGACGGCCCGGGTGCACTAACACCTGCCGGCCGCAAGGACGTCCAGACTTACTTCCAGAAGATCTACGCCGGCTATCACGGCAGTGCCGAGGGCGCGGACGGCGTCCTGACCGCGGCTAAGGCTGCCGCACTGCCGCCGGCCGATTTCAAGATCAAGAGCGTCGAGGACATTGAAAAAGAAAAGCTGGCTAAGGAACAGGAACTGGCCAAGGAGAACCCGAGCCTCGCGCTTTGGCTGAACATTCGGACGGCGCTGACGGGGGCCGATGGCGCCAGCTACTTCGCCTCGAACATGCAAGGCGCCCAGACACCGGCCTTCACGGGCAAGCTGATTTCGGCGGAACCGGAAACGAAACCGAAGACGCTCGTGCTGGCGATCGCGGACAAGGACAGCCCGAATCCGAAAGCCGATTGCACTGTTATTCTCGATTCGCCGCTCCCCGGCAAAGCGGAAGGGGACACGATTATCGAGTTCCAGGGAATTCCCGACAGCTACACCGCTAATCCTTTCATGGTGACCTTCAAGGCCGATAAAGCCTCGATCAAGGGCTGGACCGGCAAGGAAACGCCGGTTCATCACACCCCGGTCAGAAGGCATACCGCGGCGCACTAGCGCGAGCCTGAGGCCGGCGTTCCGCATCGGCCTCCGACAGACTGTACACGATGCGCTCCCTGAAGGTTAAGGGAGCGTATGTGTTTTTTGACTCGCGATAGTATTCCATGAATTGGCGGAAACCGCTGGGGCAGAACTCTCGCCGCAGAGTGGGAACGGCGGCGATGGTGAACAGAATTACACCGGCCCCGATGGCGAACCGATTGGATGAAAACCGCTTCACATCTCTCAGACGAAGCCGCCGCCCGCAGGTTAGCCAGGGAAATCCCGCACTTCTGGTTCACTCAGCGTCGGCGACGTCAATGTCTCGGGCTGGGTTTTCGAACTTCGTGCAATGCTTCAGGAACATCATGTTTACGCGACCGATGGGGCCATTGCGCTGCTTGGCAAGCAGCAACTCGGCCCGGCCGACCAGATCGGCGCGATCCGGCTTATAGATTTCCTCCCGAAAGATGAATGCGACAAGATCGGCATCTTGCTCAATGGATCCCGATTCCCGGAGGTCGCTCAATTGCGGCCGGTGATCACCCTGACGGGTTTCCGGGGCGCGACTAAGCTGGGAGAGCACCATCATGGGGACTTTCAATTCCTTGGCCAGCAGTTTGAAGCCGCGCGACAGAGAGCTGACTTCGGCATTGCGGTTTTCAAAACGCCCGCGGCCGGTCATCAACTGCAGATAATCCACGATCACCAGACCAAGGCCGTGCTCGCTGCGCAGACGCCGCAGTTTGGCGTGCAGGTCGATGAGGTTGATACCGGAGGTGTCGTCGATAAACAGTGGGGCTTTCACCAGTTCGTTGGCGGCCTGTTGCAATTGACGGCGCTCATCGTGGTTGAGGTAGCCGGCACGGAATTTCTGCTGGTCCACGCGCGCACCCGCGCAGATCATACGCGTGAGCAGCGATTCCTTTGACATTTCCAGCGAGAACACGGCCACGGTGCGCGGGTCGTGGGCGCTGGTGGCGATATGTTGCCCGATATTTAGAGCCAGTGCAGTTTTGCCCATGGAGGGCCGGGCGGCCAGGATGATCAATTCGCCCTCGTGCAGTCCGCCAGTCATCTCATCCAGCTTGAGGAAACCGGTGCTCAGGCCCTTGATGCGCTTGCTCGGGTCGAGGAAAGCGTTAAAACCGCCATCGTACTGGCGGATGATCGTGTCGCAGTTCACCAGCGCGTCAGAAGCGCTGTTGTCGCCCAGCTTCAGCAGGTTCTCTTCCGCGCCAGCGAGGATTTCCGTCGGTTCATCCTCACCGATGAAGCAGCGGTCAATGACTTTCTGCGAGCTGAAGATGATGCGCCGCAGCAGGCTCTTGTCGCGAACGATGCGGACGTAGCTTTCGAGATTAGCGATGTGCGGCAGGCCGTCGTCAAGGGAAACCAGATAACTGAGGCCGTCCACCGATTCGAGCTGTCCCTGCTTCATCAGCTCGTTTGCGACGGTGACACGGTCGATACGTTCGCCGCGTTGATAGAGCTCGTTCATGCGCTGGAAAATGCGGCGGTGCTTTTCGAGGCTGAAGTCATCGGGCTCAAGCACGCCGGCCGTTTGGATGAATGTGGAATCGTCAAGCAGGATGGAGCCAAGCACGAAGCGCTCGGCTTCCAGATTCGCAGGAAGGCCTTTGGCGAGGGCTATGTCGGGAGCTGCCATGATCGGGAACGCTTTCTACCTTAGCCCGGCTGCGGCTCTGGTACCAGTGCTGTGGATGATGTCCTGTTTTTGCGGGCTTGGACTCTGCATAAGGCGGTGCAAAAACCTGTGGAAAACCATTAGGCCGGACGCTCTGGAAACTGCTCGCATATCATCTACCTGCGTTCGTTTATCCGCAAACAGAACGCCTTGCAATTGTTCTATATGATAGACCATTCTGCCGGCGGGCGGCGAGATGCCCGGATATAATCTCGTGAACGAGAGCATGGGCGTGGCCAGCGTGCCACACGGCCATCCCCGGGGTCAGGATCTCGATCTCCAGACACTGATGTCGAGCCATTGCCCGGGTGTTCAGGCGACACGCAGGGGTGAATCGAGATCGACGCGGATGGGGCCGAAG
>Ga0335078_10014501_pt1 | contig 11688 bp, 9 predicted proteins | sample Lox_Sample_32_FD_206711 | JGI IMG/M metagenome (GOLD analysis project Ga0335078, IMG submission 206711) | Soil microbial communities from Loxahatchee National Wildlife Refuge, Florida, United States - Lox_Sample_3.2 | ecosystem: Environmental > Terrestrial > Soil > Wetlands | place: USA: Florida...
GTGTACCCCGGTCGGCATGCCGGGGCGTCTTATGGTTAGCCCCCTCGCCTTCGGGCCGTGCCAGCCCTTTTTTCATGTCAGCGGCAGCGGCGCCGGTATCGCCTTTGTTGGGTTTCTGCCCGGTTGCGAGCTTTGGGCTGCCAGCTGCGGCGGTAAAGGCGGGAACGGCGGAGGGCACGCCATCGGGCGCGGTCACTGCCACTTGCGGGGCCTCCTCGCGCGCAGCGACCTTCTCCTCGAATTCCTGTTCATAGCCGGAGAGCCTCGCCGCGCTCTCGCGCGAAAGGGCGATTTCCGCCGGCTGCTTGTGAAGATTTCCCTCCGTCGGCCTGCGGCCTCCCATCGCCTCTTGCCGTATTTTTTCTTTCAGGCGCCGCATCTCGTCCGCCTGGCGGTCGATCTCCCGCCTGCGCTGCCATGTCGATATGTCCGGACGGTATTCGTGCTGCCGGGAGGCTTCGGCTTCGTCGACACCGGCGAGCCCCCTGCCCGCCCCGTCCCGGTATGTCTCGCCGTCGACATACACGCGCCGGCCGTCGCGCAGGCGCAGCGCGTTGTCCTCGATCTCCTTGGTGCGCGCGCCGATCTTGCTCTGTTCGTCCTCGATGCAGAGCAGCAGGCGGTCCTGGCGTTCGCCGATCTGCCGCATGGCCTGTTCGTATGCGAGCCGGTCGCGGCGGCGCTTTTGATGGGGATTGGTCCACGGGAAAATAGCGCGCAACGGAACATCAGTTTCGGGACTCAACTCGCCGGCTTCGCGCTCATGCAGCAGACGGGAGCAGATCGCCCACAGGCGCGACAGGTTGCCGGGCAATGCCTGCGAAGGCGGCGCCAGCAGATCGTCTTCGCTCAGGCTGTCGTCGCCGTCGGTCATCGTTCTCGCCCCGCTCAATTTGGCGCTTCTTCTTTGATTCTGAGGCCAAGAACTTAAGATTATGTAAACCTTTGGTTGTACTGCGTGAAATTTGGTCCGTGGTGCGTTCTGGCTTGGGGAGCTAATTGGGGGGCGGGACAGGTCGCCGAAACGCATCCAGCCCCCGAAAGTAGCGAAATGGCGCGGATCAGGCCATCGGGACAAGGGACTACGCCGAGGCCTGCCCTTTGTTGATGCGACAAAACAATCTTGACATAAACCCTACGCAAGCTCAGTGTGGTCGCCTTGTTACTAAACTGAAAAAAGCTCCTGGTCCCCACGAGGAGCTTTTTTCTTTTCTGGTGGCATGAAATTCGACCGAATAGAGCTTATTCAGAAAAAGAGGCTCGGCAGAAAAGCGGTTTTGTTTACATAAGCGTTGTTGCATGTTGGCTGATGCAGTCGGGTCGCATGAAACCGGAGTGCAGCGTCTCACGCATCGCACTGGTCCTTGTTTTTGCTGAGAATCCCGAATATAGAGCGGTGCAAATGCAACTCACCGCGCTGCGCCTTGCGTGTCATGGAGCGCAGATAGCCTCCCGGATTCCTTACACCGTCTTTCTCCCGCAAAGCGGCATGATCCGTGATCAGAACGGACAAGGCGGCGCCTGTCGTTCCGAGAACGGCGCAGGCTTCCACCCAGGCGGATTTGCTAATGCCGAGTTCAGGCAGTAAGGCCCAGGCTGCATCGACGAGGTCTTTCCAGTCGAGGGGCCGGTTATGGACCGGGATATGAGCGCGGAACCGGTCGGAGGCGGCGTTGAGCACCTGTTTCCAGGTGACGTGATCGAGGCCGGATGTTGCAGGCGGTTTTTCTTGCCTGTCCTGGGCCGTATGATCCGGTTGTTGATCGGCGCCCCCTGCCCTGCCTGCTGTCTTTCCGCGGCAGCGGTGCCGGGGATGAACCTCCGGAGGTCGCGTTACGCTTTCCCGGAAAGCATTATCCGGCGGATTACAGGGATCTGATTTATCAGATGGTTCTTGGTTTGTAGTATAGATGCTGACGAACTTTTGTTCGTCCACGGGCGTCTTTTCTTCAGACATTGAAACTGGTTTGTGAGCGGGTGATTGCTCTTGCAGAGCCTTCTGCAGGGCCTCATGGCATTCCTTATGCTCGGCGCACAGGCCCCTCAGCGCTTCCAGGCTCATATAGGCCCTGATCGGCACGGCGATGCTTTGATAGTGGGCGTTGGCTTCTGTCGAGCCCCCTTCCCCGATCAGCGCCCGGATTTGGGCCCGGTACCATGAGATCTTTCTTTTTTCGGCGAGCCAGGCCTGGTCGCGGGAGTCCTTCTCTTCCTGTTTCTGCTCTAGCGTGGCTTTCAGGTAAGCCAGGGGCGTCAGGTCAACGCCGAAGGCATAGATAATCCGGCCGGTCTTGGGATCGCGCTGCCCGTAGCGGCGGTGGTTGCCGCTGTCATTCCAGGTGATGGCCCCTGCCCTGAACAAGGCCTGCTCCAGCTTCTGAATCTGGCGCTCTGAGACTCCAAAATCGAGCGCCGTTCTGGATAGCGACTGGAATATGACAGGCCGGGCCCCCTCCTCCCAATCACACTCGCGGGTGAAGGCCATGTAGTAATCCAGCAGCTCGATCATGCCGGAAGTGAACCCGGCCTGCCGCCCTGCCCTCTTCACCAAAGTCAGAAGGTCATAGCGCTCGACTTCCGCCGGCAGGCCCTCGAAGGCTTCGGCCATCTCGATCGAGGCTCTCAGTTCCGGCGAGCTGCGCCGGCCGCCCGTGACATGGGATGGAATGGTTTCTGTGTGTTGCATTTGATCATAAGCAGACCTTTTGGAACCTGTGCTTTCTGACCCGATAAGTGGGTTTCAAAAGCTGTGAATAAGGACGCAGACTTCCATTGCAGAATCATTTCTGACTTGCATCCCGATTCGCAGAGCGATACCATCTAATTGTCGATATTAGAGAGCGTTGCTCTTATGTTTTTGAAAACCGCCGTGCCAACGGCGGTTTTCTATTTCTAGGCTTTGAAGGTCAGAGTGCTTCCCCTTAGCAGTGTTGGTTATGGATTAGGACTGGGTAAATCGACTCTCCTGATGAGAATCGGGTATGTGAGAAACATAGCAAACATCAACTAGTTTCGCAATGAACACATTTAGACTTACAAATTCGTCAGTACTGTAACTAGAATTCTTACTTATTCCTATTAAATCAAAGCCTATATGTAAGTTTTGGAAACATTACTGTAACGAAAGTTACGATGTTAGGCATATCTAGACATGAAACTATTTGTAAAAACTTGTCAATTGACGTTTCTGACGTTGTAAAAATACGTGACAATCCTGACGCTTTTGGTATATGTGGGTTTAATTGTCAGTGTGTAACTCTTGCCAAAGGTATCAAGGATGCAAGTCACAATATCTCAAGCCGCAAAGATGGCAGGGGTCAGTCGCGCAACCATTTATAATGATATCGAATCAGGGACCTTGTCTGTAGAGAATGGTCCCAAAGACAGAAAGATGGTTAATGTTTCAGAGCTAGAGCGAGTCTATAAAACGCTCAAGAATCCCGAGCCTGAAGAAGATTCTAACACTGAACAAAGTAGTCAGAACCGTAACATAGACAAGAGAAACACCGACCAAGTAGCTGTACTGCAAGAGCGCTTGGAAGCACAGCGCAAGCAAACTCAACTTCTGGAAAATATGCTTACGAGGGAGCAGGAAGAACGAAAGAGAGAGAGAGAAGCCACAAAAGAGTTCCAAGAATACTTCAAAAGCCAGATCGAAAATCAGGCAGAAAGCATAAAGAACTTTACACGACTATTAGAAGATCAGCGTAATCAGGAAGGCAATGGGGCAGGGGGCAAATGGGAAAAATCCCTCAAAGCTATGGAAGAGCGCATAACCAATCAGGAGGCACAGGCGCGCAAGGAGATCGAGGAGATCAAAAAGAACTCTCAGCGCCAGGTGATGCAGTATAAAACCGCCCTGGAAGTGGAAAAAAACAAACCCCTCTGGAAACGTCTGTTCGGCTGAGTAGCACGAGCGGAGGGGCTCTCCAAGACGAAACGCTATATGTAAAAAACGCGCCCGCTGAAAGCCTCTTCGGGGTTTCACAAAATCAAAGTTTCACACGGTGCAAATCGGGGCGGCCGAACCATCATCGGCATGTCTGGGCCTGCCGATTAAAAGCCGGCTGCCGGGGATCGGGGCAGGGGGCTTGTCGTACATTAAGCGCGGCTCGCTGCTGTTTACGCTACATATCGTTTCGATTTTTCGTTTGTGTTTTTGTTGAGAATTCCCGCCCTGGTTATTGATCCTGTTCGCAAAAGTTTTCAGCCCCAAAGCCCTCCGATTTTCCGGCTCAGAAAGAACAGTCCGATCTCATTTGATAGCTTGCTCCATTCTGATGGGGCTCCGTCCTTTATGGTCGAGGGGCGGGCGATGGTCCTGTTTGAAACGGCGTGATGCGCCTCTGAACCGCGTTACCTTGCCAGCTGGACCCCCATCGGCGTTTTTCGAGCGTTTCAAAGGGCAGTGCAGCTCGGCGTCGTTGCCACCCACCCAGGCCGGCTATCTCGGCAACAATTCCCCTTCGCGGCATTCCCGAGCAGGCAGAGTTCTTACGGATAACAAGGCAGCAAATCCAGAGCCGCAGGAAGGGGCAGAGCGAGGCGCTTATCACGACGGGGGCTTGCGTTTACGCTCCTCACCAAGAGCATGCATGACCGCCGTGCGCCATTCCAGCAGCTCGCGCAGGGCGGCGTCGAGGCTGCCCTCGATGGTGTCGCCGGGGCGCCCCGCGTTCAGGTGGTAGGCGATCTGGTTGATGTTGGAGCCGATCTTGCCGATTTCGCGCGACAGCCGGGACAGGGCCGCGGTTTCGTCCTGCCGGCGGGGTGGTTTATAGCCGAAGAGGGCGAGGCGGATCAGTTCGCTCATCGTGACGCCGGCGGCCGCCATCTTGCGCTTGACGATGGCATCTTCCTCGGCGGTCAGCCAGGTCTGGCGGAGGATGTTGCGGACGCGCTTGGTGCTCTTGCTCATGTCAGGGTTTCCTCCGTCGTGGGGCCATCGTCTCTTGTCCTAAAGCTCCCGGCAGGGGCCCATCCAATCGGCACGGTTGGTCAGGGTGCAGGGGCGGAACGCCCTGCTCGATGGGGGACGGGGGGAGAGCGAGGTCTCCCACAGGCAGGGTACAGGGGCGGCACGCCCTGTTCAGGGGTGCAGGGGCGGAACGCCGCCTGCGCGGGTCCACGGGGCAAGGCCCCTGGGCCGGGGGGATCGTCAACGGGGGGTGGCATAACCCCCCTGACCAAGCTGAGAGAGCGCGAGCGAACGTTGGCCGTATTACGGCCACACAGCTTGCGAGCAGTAGCGACGTCTTTTTTTCCCTGAATTTTTCGGGTGCCGCGCGGGTTGGTGAAGGCATGATAGGTAAAATTTAGCGCAAATGCAACGTATCTGATGATGACAGATCGGGTTCTCTTGTAAATGCAGGTGCATCATACGCCGGTATGCGGGCTTGGATTACCGTCGCGTTCCTGCTCTTCGTGGTCTGGCTGGTAGTCATCGGGCCGCCGCCGGAGTGGGCACTGGCTTTCTGGCTGTTCTGGTTCCGCTATGCCCGCGCGCCGGTGCTATTTATTTTCGGGCTGTTCACGCTGCCGGGCTGGTGGGTGGTATCGCATGTATGGCCTGGATTTTTCGGCCTGCTGCACGGTCCGTCCCTTCACGAATTGTCCTGGATGGAGATCGTGCCCGGGGCGCTGGGCTGGGCTTTCATCCTGATCTTTTCCTACGTCTTCTGGATCACGGCGCTGTCGCGTTCATGGAAGCTCGCCGGCCGCTGGAACCCGTTCGGATCGCGGTCCCGCACCACGCGCCCGTGGGTGCTGAAAATCATGACCGGGATCGGCGAGTGGTGGGAGCGGGAGACGAAATTCGGGCAGCGCGCGACGGGCGGTTTTGCCAGTCTCCTGAGCGTCCTTTCCCATGAATTCCATCGCGGCGATATCTTCCTCGGCCGCCCCAAGATGATCATCGGCGGGCTGCTGCGGCCCATCGGCATCCCGACGGAAAAGCACATGGTCACGATCGCCGGGACGGGGTCGGGCAAGTCGGTCGGGGCGGTGATCCCGAACCTTTGCCTGCATGAGGGGAATGCGCTGGTGATCGACCCCAAGGGCGAGCTGGCGGCCATCACGGCCCGGCGCCGGGGGCGGGGCGGGGGCGGCGTGCGGGGCATGGGGCAGGATGTTTTCGTTCTCGATCCGTTCCATATCGTGCCGGGCTTTCAGACGGCGTCCTACAACGTCTTCGACGAGATGGAACGGGTGGCGCAGTACGACGCCGACCGTCCCGTCAGCTATGCCCGCAAGGTGGCGCAGGCCCTCGTCCCCAGCACCAGCAAGGACCCGTACTGGGACGATGCGCCCCGGACGTTCATTTCGGGGCTGCTGCTCTACCTTTTCCAGGGGCCGAAGGAGCACCGGAATTTGGTGCGCCTGCGCGAGCTGCTGATGGAGGGCGATGTCGATACGTACCGGCGGGTGAGGGGGCGCGGCGGGGACGAGCGGGGCGATGAGTTCGACGCCCTGCTGACCATGATGAAACGCACGCCCGAGGGTCCGTACCGGCATGTCATCACCGGGTCGGCGAATTCATTGTCGAAGATGTCACCGAACCAAAGGGGCTCGGTCCTGACCATGGCGATGGAGCATACCTCGTTCCTCGACATGCCCGAGATCCGCAGGATCAGCATGAAGTCCGACTTCCTGCTCGAAGACCTGAAGGCGCGGAAAATCTCCGTCTATCTGTGCCTGCCCCTCAACGCGGTGAGCGGGATCGAGGGGCGGTGGCTGCGCATGTTCGTGCTGCTGACGGTCGACATGATGACGCGGGTGAACAAGGCCCCGAATCCGCCGCTGCTGCTGGCGATCGACGAATTCCCCAGCCTCGGCAAGCTCGACGGGATCGAGATCGTCGCGCCGACGATGCGCAGCCAGGGCGTGCGGCTGTGGGTGATCGGGCAGGATATCGAGCAGTTCGAGAAGGTCTATCCGGACAGCTGGGGCAGTTTCATCGGCGGCGCCGAGGCCGTGCAGTTCATGGGCGTGACGCATCCGCCGACCGTGGCGTGGATCGCCGAGCGTCTGGGCAAGCATGTCGTGATCGAGCGCCAGCAGCTGGGGCAGGGGCAGGTGCGGGAGAGTGCCTCGGAGCGGGCGCTGCGCGACCCGGAACAGATCGCCCGCATGCTGTCGCCGGGGGGCAAGAACCAGATTGTCTGGCGAGGCAGCAAGCGGCCCATGCTGCTGAAAATCTGTCCTTATTTCCAGTACATGCCGTGGTGGTATTACGCGCGCGACAGGCGCTTTCGGGAAAAATTCAACAGGTGGATCTGGCGCCGGGGTGAGGATGATGGTCAGGCGATCACGCCGCCGCCGGTACTTGCGTCAGCTCCGGATATATCGCAGGCAACGCCGGTGGCGCAGCCTTCCCGTGAGAAAATTGAGTCTTATCTGCCGGAGGTTAATTCGTACCTGATGGCGCCGCCGGCAGCGCAGATGAATGCGGCGCCGGGCACAAACACGCCGACATGGAGCGATGCGGTGAAAAATCTGCCGGGCCAGGACGATGACGGGAAGAAGAAACCGGGAAATCTTGAGGATCTTTATAACCAGATCGATCCGAAAATCCGGGAGCTGCTTACGGTGCGGAAAGATCAGACGCCGGCGACAGACACGCCTGCGCCTCTCCCCCAGCAGCCGCCCGCGCCGGCCATACCACTGCTGCGCCCTGTGGTGCGCAAGGACGGCATGGCGGAGCTTGATGATCTGATCGGCCTCGATGATGTCAAGGAACAGGTGCGCAAGACGGTGAACCTGCTGAAGCTGGAGCGCGAGCGCGTCAGGCAGGGATTTCCGCATCTTGAGCTGACGCATCATCTTGTTTTTACCGGCAATCCCGGAACAGGCAAGACGACGGTGGCGCGGATCGTCGGGCGGATTTACCGGGAAATCGGGCTTCTGCGCTCCGGTCATATGGTTGAGGCAAAGCGTTCGGACCTGGTGGCGGAGTATGAGGGGCAGACGGCGGTAAAGACGGAGTCCCTCATCGACGCGGCAATGGACGGCGTGTTGTTCATCGATGAGGCTTACAGTCTTGCCCCGGCCGGCAGGGCTGATTCCTACGGGGACGAGGCGGTGTCGGCGCTGCTCAATGCGATGGAGGATAACAGGGACCGGCTGGTGGTCATCGTCGCCGGTTACCGGATGGAGATGAAGCGGTTCATCGAGTCAAACCCCGGCCTCAAATCCCGCTTCAAGACAGTGATCGATTTCGCTGACTATGACACCGAGGCGCTGTTCAGGATTTTCGCGCAGCTGGCCTCGCAGGCCCAGATCAAGATGTCGCTGGACGCGCAGATCGCGGCATCGGCGTTGATGGAATCGCTGGGTGTGCGGAAAAAGGGGTTTGGCAACGGCAGGACGGTGCGGAATATCTTCGAGGAATGCCTCGCGCGGCAGGCGGGGCGGCTGCAACAAAAGGGACGGCAAATGGTCGACCTCAAGGTTTTCGAAGTCGAGGATATCCCGAAGCCGGGGGAGAAGGTGTTTTCGTAAAGGCAAAATCAGCGGATCAGATTGACGGTGATGCCAAGGGCGAACATCCCCGCGCCGGTGACTATGCAGCCAAGGGCGATGCCGAGGGTGAGCGGCGCGAGCCGGGCCACGGGGCCGCCCTGACGTTTCCATTTGCGGCCCCGCCGCAGGACGACGATGCCGAAGGCGATGAAGAAAACAAGCACGTAGCCGAGCGCGTTGCCGAAGGGCTTTGACGGAACGAGGGCATTGATCGAGGTGATCGCGACGACGACGCCCAGACAGATGAGCAGCGCATTGAAGAATGATTTCACCGCGGGCAGATCTTTTGTCGGGGCGAGGATGGACCAATCGAACAGGATGTGGCCGTTCGGGCATTTGCGTCGAACCGGGTCGGGGACGAGCTGGTTGCAGGCGGTGCAGATCCACATGCGGAATTATGATGCGCGTTTCCCAGTCCTGGCGCAGCGAAGCGAGCCGTGCTTCAGGGTGTGAGGGCGGAGTCCCGAGCGGGTTTGGGCGGGACTAAAAAAGGAAACAGCCGCGAGGGCTGTTTCCCACACAAGCGCCGCTTGACGCGCGTGGGGGCTGATCATGTGGTCTTGATCAAGTATTTCAGGCAGAGCCTCAGATTGGCGATCGTGACATCGTATTCGTTTAATTTACCAAAGTTGTTCTCGATGCCTTCCATAAGGTCATCGGCGAACCCGGCCACGGACCGTGCAAGATCATGAACCGACGCCTCTTTCAGGCCTACTTCAAGGTCTCTGAGGTCTTCGCTTAGCATGGATGAAATCTCCTTTTGTTGCTGGGGTTGAAGGCGGCGGCCCTTGCAAGCCGCCGCCCGGTGCGTTTACTCCATCTCGCCGTTGCGCAGCTCGATGATCTTGCTGTGGGCCAGGTCCGCCACTTTCGCCAGAACCAGCAGGTCGCCGGCGGCGTAGCTGTGACCGGACTTCCAGTTGCCTTCACCGTCGCGGTAGCGGTTCTCGAAGGTGACGTTGTAGAAGGTGCCTTTGTCGGTCGTGTTTTTCCAGATGCTGGCGTTGATCAGATCGACGCGGACTTTGGCGACCGGAGCGGCTTTCTTGGTTTCGGCGTTTTCGTTCGTGTTCGTCATTTTCGTTCTCCTTTTTTTGTTCGGCCCGGCATCATTGCCAGCCTTGTGAAATGGCCCGCAGGGAGTGAGGACGGCCCGGGACGCAAGGAAATAAAACGGAGGGGATGCGCCCGCCGGGGACAGCCGTTTTTTTACTTGGCGCATGGCGCGCACGTCCATCGAGGGACGGCTTCACGTCGAATTCACAATAAAGGCTGGCAATATCGATCCGGGGCGACAAAGGAAACGAATTGAACACGGCAGAAAACAGCAGTGAAACCAGAGCCGGGCGCTGATACGCTCTCGATCCGGATAACCGCCACGGGAAAACGGGGGACAAACCACATGCCTGATTACGACGACGACGAGAACGAGATACCGGGCGACATGGGGTGGGGGCCAATGGTGGTCCGGCGCGCGGTTTACGATGCGGCGATGGCGCTGAAGGCAGAGGGCATGCCGGCATTCGAGCACGCGCGGCTGCAGGCGGAGAAATACAGGGAGGCGGGGGATGCGGGGAGCGCCGCTTTCTGGGAGGACATATTCAACTTCCTGCGGTGGAGAGAAAGCGTGGCCGCGAAGACGACGAAGACGATCATCCTTGAGGACGGCGAGCACTGGGATGCAAAGAACGAAAAAGTGATCAGGCGCGGTGGTCGTCGGCCGCGCAGTGGTAAGGAGAATTGACGACAATGCTGTAATCGGCGATCAGATTGCCGTTGGGAAAGTGGGTCAGCGGGTGGCCATATGGGTCGATGAGACCCATATAAACATCGGTGACGCTGGCGTTGCTGATGCCGTGTTCGTGTTCGAGGAAGAATTTGACATCGAACAGCATGGCGCCTTTCTGCTTCATCGTGTGGTTGCCCAGCAGCGTGATTTTCAGCCGCTCATTGAACGCCTTGTGGGTCGGCGGCTTCCTTACAAGCTGGATCGTCATGCCGGAAAATCCCTTGATCAATTGTGCTATTACCATAATGCAACCTCTGCGGTTAATAATGAGTGAAAGCGCGCTCTTTCAGTGTCTTGCTCCGCCCCGCGATCAGATCTCTAACGCTTCCGGTCCGTGGGATCGAATGACCGGTCGGGGCCGTCGAAGTCCCGGTCGCGTTCTTCGCGGGCGCGGCGGTTTTCGACTTCGCGGTTGAAGGCCTCGGTGAGATCGAGCGGCGGCTTTGCGGCCTTATCGAAAGTTTCCTTCAAGGGCTTTTTAAGATTTCTCTCGTCGTCCGGCTTTTGCCGGGGTCCCATTGCCTCTTGCCCGTCGGTGCCTGTGCGCTGTTGCAGGCTGGCGGCGCGGTCGAATTCCGGCTTGAGGGCGCGCTGCGGCGGCTTCTTCAGCAACTCCTGGAATTCTTCGCGCTTGAGCGCTGTTTCCGCTGACCTGTTCTCGCGCGCTTCCAGCCGGGCGAGGGCAAGATAGCGGCGGTCCATGTCGGACAGCTCGCGGTCATGGGTGCGCTTCAGGATTTCGGCCTGATGTTTATGCTCCGCGGCGCGGGCCTTGTCCTGCAGCTTCTGCCGCGCCTCGGTGATCATCTTTATGCCGGTGACACGCTGCACGAAAGCCATGATGCCCTTGCGCTGTTTCTTGAGGCGCGCGGTGGCGACGCCGGCGTTTTCGCTTTCCTGCGCGGCCTTCAGCCCTTCGCGCTCGCTCATATGGCGGCCGATCAGGTTGATGCGCACGTTGTCGAGTTTGGCGCGGCGTTGTTCTTGATGTTGTTGAAGCACCTGCCGGCGTTGCGCGGCCCCGGTGGGGGCGGCTTCCTTCTTCGCAACGGCCGCCCGGATGGCATCGCGGCGTTTCTGCGCGAGGAAGGCCTGTGTGGTTTGGGCATCGGGCAGTTTGTCGGCGGGGTGGCCGGACAGGCGGTCGCGCATTTCCTTCGAGCGGGCGGTGCCTTTCAACTGGCGAGAGAGACTGTGAATCTCGCCGTGAAGGTCGACGACGACATAATCGCGGCTATCTCCTCGCGCGAGATAGTAGCCTTTGGCCTGCATCGCCTGAACGAACGCAGCGCCATTGCCGGTTTCTTTCCAGCAGGTGGCGATGTCGGCCATGCGCTCGGTCTTGCCGATGCCGGTGCGTTCCTGCTGTTGTTTTTCGG
>Ga0335078_10014502_pt1 | contig 11688 bp, 14 predicted proteins | sample Lox_Sample_32_FD_206711 | JGI IMG/M metagenome (GOLD analysis project Ga0335078, IMG submission 206711) | Soil microbial communities from Loxahatchee National Wildlife Refuge, Florida, United States - Lox_Sample_3.2 | ecosystem: Environmental > Terrestrial > Soil > Wetlands | place: USA...
CGCCCCGCTCCGAGATCGCGCAAGCGCCTGGGCGGAAGGAGCCACGCGCGCCGTGCGGATTCGGTGGCTTGAGCAGCGATGCCGCAAAAAACATCCGGTTAGCGCCGCTGAAACCACTTCAGGCGCGCCAGGAGTCCATAAAACACCAGGCAGCACCAAAAGTCGATCGCCAATCCCCAATCGATTTTATATGGCACGTGCCGGCCGGCGGGCGGCAGGAATCGATCCAGACTGAAATAAACCGCGTTTCCGAGCACCACCGCAGCGAGGCTGTGCCAGAACTGGCGCGCGGAGAAAATTTGCGGCCGTTCAGGCATGTGAACCCTTATGCGGAAGAACCATGCCACGGCGCGTCGAGCACCTGGCGCACCTTGTCCCCAAGCTCGACCGACGTGAAGGGCTTCGCCAGGAACGCCAGGTTGGCGCGGCCCAAGCGTCGGACCACGGGATCATCGGTGTAACCCGACATCAGCAGAACGCGGAGCGCGGGCCGGTTGAGACGCAGGCGCTCGACCAGCTCAGCGCCTTTCATGTTGGGCATCCTGAGATCCGTCAACACCAGATCGATCGACTTAGATTGCGTTTCGCAGACGCGCAAAGCGTGCTGGCCGTCGCGCGCTTCGAGGACCCGATAACCATTCTGCACGAGCATGGCGCACACCAGGTTGCGAACGGCATCGCCGTCCTCGACCACCAGGATCGTCTCTCTCACTCTTGTTTCTCCACAACTCGGGGGGCGGCTATTGGACGTGCATGGCATCGCCGAAATACGACAGAATCTGTTCAGAGCAGCGGCGGCAGGCCTCTTCTTCGTCCGGGTCGCGCGCTTCGCAGCGTATCAGTTCGCGGTCTTCGAAAGCCATGGTCCGGCCACAGACCCAATCTTCGCCGTCGCGGATGTGAATGTGATTGAACTCTGTCACTGGTCTGTCCTCAAGGTGGTTGGTTGTGAGTTGCGGCCGAAGGGCCGCCACTGCTAAACTACTAGTTTCGCAATTTTAGGAGAGTTTCGTAAGATGGCTAGAGTTTGCGACGTTTGCGGGCGCGGCCCGCAGTTCGGGCACCGCATCAGTCACGCCCATAATGTCACGCCGCGGCGCTGGAATTTGAATCTGCAGTCGGTGCGCGCGGTCATCAACGGCGCCACCAAGCGCATACGCGTGTGCACGTCCTGCATTCGCTCGGGCAAAATCCAAAAGGCCGCATAAGCGCAGCCCCGAGAGCCCGGAGAATCAGATAAACATTTCTTCGTCTTGCGTGGCGTGTTCGGGACTGTGCCGGTTGCCGCCCTGCACATAAGTGCTCAGGGCGGCTTTGAGGCCGGCCACCAGACCGTTCACTTCCTTGGCAGGCCGGGTGACCGCGCTCTTGACAGTTTCGGTAACCTGTTCGGCCTGCGTGATCGTGGCGCCGACCGTTTCATCGAACTGCGCGATGCGCGCTTTGGCACGGCTGTTTGCGTCTTCGATCAATTCGCCGATCCGGTCGGCGTGCTCGCGCGTGGCCTTGGCGGTCGCCGAAAGGTCGGCAACAATACCCGAAATTCGCGGGCGGTTCTCCTCCACGATCCGGCTCGCGGACTTCATGAAGGCTTCGATCTGTTGCAGGACGGGTGTCACTTTGCCTTCCGTCTCCTTGACTCTGGCCAGCCCCTCTTTGGCGGATTGTTGAGCTTCCTTTCCAGCTCGATATAGACCAACCAAAACGAAGGCTTGAACTATTGCGGCCAGGCAGGCCAGTATGACTCCCGCCGCTACGACCCACTGGAAGACGTCGCTCATCGAGAACAATCCCTCGCGGAAAGGTCAGTGAGCCTCGGCGGGTTTGGGAGGCGGGTTCACGGCGTCACGATAGGCCTGCTTGCCGGCTTCCATGGCGTCGGAAATCGTGTCTTTCTGACGATTGAACGCTTCCTTGCTTTTATTCAGCAGATCGCCGGCCGAGTCTTTCAGCTCCGAGCTGCGCTGCTTGAGATAATCGGCGCCTTCGCCTGTCTTATCTTTTATAAGTTGGCGGGTATCCGCGCCTGACTTAGGGGCAAACAGCATGCCAATGCCAATGCCTACACCGAGGCCGAGCAAGAAGCTGGAGAATCCGTTCTTATCCATCCTTTTCCTCCTTGTTCAAGTATACCGTGCGCTGGCTCGGTCGCCATGGTATTTATAACTTTGGAATCGCGGCAAACATGAGCCAACGGACACCTCGCCGGCTGGATGCGGCGGCACTGTGGGAATACGCACTGAGAGTGCTGGGCGGGCGCGCGCACTCATCGGGCGAACTCCGGGAGAAACTGCGCCAAAAGGCGGAACGGGTGGCCGACGTGGACGCCATCCTGGCGCGTTTGAAGGATTACGGCTATCTCAACGACCGGAAGTTCGCCGAGGGTTTCGCCGCGGCGCGCCTCGAAAACGAAGGCTTGGGCAAGACGCGCGTGTTAGCCGACCTGTCGCGCCGGCGGGTAGCTCCGGCACTTGCGCGACAAACCGTGGGCCACGTTTACGAGGGTGTGGACGAGCAAGCCCTAGCTGAAGATTTCGTGCGGCGCAGATTCCGGTTGGCATCGAAAGAGGGGTTTCTCCAGGAGCAGAAACAAATGGCGTCGGCTTATCGCAGACTCGTGCGCGCCGGATTTCGATCGGCCACCGCGCTCGCCGTGCTGAAGAAGTTCGCGCGCGACCCGTCACTGCTGGACGGATTCGAGCCGCCGGAAGAAACTCCCGAAGAATAGCGGCTCACGGTCACAACGGATTTCGCGCGAAAACAAATTCCTCAACCGGATGGCCCGCGATCAGGTGCTCCTGTATGATCCGCTCGAGGACCTCGGGCGTGACCGAGTGATACCACGTTCCCTCGGGATAAACCACGGCGATCGGGCCCTGTTCACAGATGCGGAGGCAATTTGCCTTGGTGCGGTAAACGCAGCGATCGCCCGCTAGCAGGCCGAACTCGGCCAGGCGGCGCTTCAGATACTTCCAGCTTTCGAGGCCGGCCTCTTTCGGCGCGCACTTGGGTTCCGTCTGGTCGCAGCAGAGGAATATGTGCCGGCGAATGTTGCCGATTTCAAGCGAGCGGGCGATTTGAAAAAGACTATCAGGGGGCATAGCCGCCATCCTCGATTGTATCCGCGAAATAACTGGACACTGACGTTTTTCAACACGGGGCCAACACCGAATGATTCCTGACGGCGTGGCCCGGCTGGTCTTAGTGGACCTGGGCCGTTCAGTTGTTAGCTGCTAGCCTGAAAGCAGCCTCAAGCTGCGCCGGTCAAACAACCCCGCATCTGCGGCGCGAAAATACCGCCGGATCTCCGCGCTTCCCACGTTCACGGTCCTCTGATCCCACTCGCATTGAGTGCAATGCGGAGCGTCGCCGGAAGCCGGCGCGCTCCCCGCGAACCAGGCTCGCGCCTGGCGGTATCGCGCCGAATTGAATACATCCGGGCCGTCGCCATCGAACTGGCCGAATACCAGGTTCGCGCCGCGCGGCGGTCCACCACAGCACGGCAGAATCCTTCCGGCTGCGTCCATGACCATGTTCTTATACAACCAGTGGCACGTGTGGCCGGATCCGGGCGAGTCATCGCTCGCGTACTCCCTATTCCACAGATTCTCGAATGCGCGCGCTATCGCGCCCTCGTCCAGGCTCTCCGGAAAAGGGTTCCAATTTTCAGCCTCAGCGCCAATCGATGAAAAATCCAACCGGCGGACGCCGCCTTCTACTGGCGCCGCGCGCATCTCCGGATCGTCCCATCTCACATCGAAGGGGTTCACGATCCGGAACAGGTTCACCCCCATCTCCCTGGCCATGCGGACCGCCAGCGGTATCTCATGCGCATTGTGTTCGAACGCCAGGAAATTCCAGGAAAGCACCGGAGTACGCTTGTGCAGCCTGCGCTTGGCCTCCACCAGCTTGCGGACGTTGCTCAAGACGAGTTCCAGGTCGCCATGGCGGCGAAAGCGCTCGTAGACCGCCTGCGTCGCGCCATCGATGGACATAACCATAAGGTCGAGCCCCGATTCCACATAGGCATCGGCATCCAGCTTGCGGACGGAGAGGCTTGTGGAAAGCGCCGTTCCCATCAGATACGTTTTGGCCAGGCGGATGAGCTGGGGCGTCCGCAGATTGAGCAGCGGCTCGCCGTAATTACAGAAGTAAGCGCCGATCGCATACGGACCGTAGAGCTTCAGCAGCGCGGAAAGGCGAGCCTCGCCTAGCGTGGCGTTCGGCCAATCAAATATCTTCAGCGCCTCGTTCCGCTCCGAGTGGACGCAACCCGGGCAGGCAAGCTGACACATGTTCGAAGGATCAATCACCAGTCCGAAGGGGCGCGACATCACGGCGGCGCTGCGGGCCTGAAGGTGATACCGCGCGAGGAAGAGATTCAGGATTTTCACCGTCAAGGCTTGCGCCGCCACGGCCGGAAAATGGCGGCGCAAACCGGCGTGCAGGTCCACCTTCGCCCGCTCCAGGTTATCGGCAGCGGAATCGGGGGATTTGCAGTTGTTCAGTGCCCGATCAATCCTGGCCAACGAAGAAAACGCGGTCTCGCGGCCGTACAGCGAGGCAGGAATGAAGCGATGGACGAGGGCGCTTATCATGGCTCTTACATACGGTACCCGGGAGGCGCTCTAAAACCGCCAATCTCGCGAGTCAGAAGAGTCGCGAATTCGATGGGCGTCGCATCCTCTCCGAAGGGGCCCATGATCTGGATGCCAACTGGGAGGCCGGACGATGTTTGGCCGATGGGGGCATCGGTCGCTGGACACCCGGTCAGAGTCGGGGTCACCATCCATGGCATGAGCTGCATATAGGGGCGCTGGCCGTCGGGAGTGTCAAGCGTCCGCGAGTTGAGATCTCCCGTATGGACGTGGTGAAAGGCGACCGTGAAGCTCGCGGGCATAAGGAATACGTCGATCTGTTCGAAGTAGCCTTGCCATATGGCTCGCAGCGCCAACTGTTTGAGATGCTGGTGCTGCCAATCGGCGAAAGAGCTGAGCGCGCCCGAGGCATAAGGCTCCGCCGGCATCTGCTGGTAGCGCTGGCGCTCACTTTCCTGTGCCTGTCGAGGTTCGGTCGAGAAGGTAAAGGCTCCCAGCAGAAACATATAATTCTTGAAAGCTTCGCTCAGGTCGTAACCGGCGGGCCAGCCGGGCCGCAGGTTCGCTCCTTTGCCTTGGAGCACCGCGACGACGCGCCCCAGCAAGGGCCGCACCTCGGAGGTGGGGCTGGCCAGAGGACTGTCGAGCATGTAGCCGATGCGGAAGTCTTTAAGGGCGCGTTGCCGCGGCGGAGGAAGATTCCAGGTCCAGGCCTTGCGCTCGTATCCCTCGGGTCCGCCGAGTACCTTGAGAGCCGCCAGCAGATCAGGCGCGCTGCGGGCCATCGGGCCGGCAACCGCGAGGCCCGTCGAGAAGCCAGGCGGACTGAGGACGCCGCCGGGTGCGTGACCTTGTAAGCTGACCAGATCTAAAGTTGGCTTGTGAGAGTAGATGCCGCAAAAGGCTGCCGGTACGCGCAGCGAGCCGCCGATGTCGCTGCCGACGCACAGGTATGACAGGCCGGCTGCCAAAGCCGCGGCGTTTCCGCCGGAGGAACCGCCCGGAGTGCGGGTCAGGTCCCACGGATTGTTGGTCGTGCCGTAGATGTCATTGTAGCTTTGCCAGTCCATCAGATTAAGCGGAACATTGGTGCCGCCGAGTAAGACGGCGCCTGCATCGATTAATCGCTGGACCGCTGCGGAGTTGGCCGGCGCTTTCGAATTCTTAAGTGCGGGGATGCCCCAGGTGTCCGGCTGGCCCTTAACGCCGAACGATTCCTTGACGCATATGGGCACTCCATGGAATGGCCCTAGTTGGCCGCCTTTGGCCAAAGCTCGATCGCATTCGGCTGCTCGCGCGAGCGCTTGATCGCGCATCTGGTAGGCGAACGCGTTGAGCTTCGGGTTGTACCGGTCGATGCGGGCGATCATGCGGCGCGTCAGCTCGAGCGAAGAGACCTGCCGGGCCCGGATCGTGGCGGCAGCCTCCAGCGCGGAGGCGAAATCGAGATCGCTGGGAGACGCCGCAAGGGCGCGTGGAAGCAAGGCCCTTGCAGCAAGGCAAGCCGAAGCGGAGGACAGCACTTCGCGGCGCGTCATTCCGATATTTTAAATGACGTCGACGGGGGCGAGATCGCCCCGCATGGCGGCTGCCGCGCGCTACTATTCCTATTTATGGACACGTTTAACCGAAGAGGTTTCCTCAAGACCGGCGCGGCGGGCCTGCCGGCGGCCGCGCTCTGGCAAGCTGCCGCGGCCCAATCCGCAGCGCCGGCGCACGGCCGCGTTCTGCCCATGAGCCGGAACTGGCTTTATGGCGGACGCGCGGTTCCGGGCTGCACTGCCCCCGATTTCGACGACAGCAAATTCCAGCGCGTCACTATTCCCCACTCAAACAAAACCTTTCCCTGGCATAGCTTCGACGAAAAGGATTTCCAGTTCGTCTCCATCTATCGCCGCCATTTCAAGCTGGCGCCGCCGGCGGGGCGGCGCGTTTTTGTGGATTTCGCCGGCGTGATGACGGCCGCCACTGTCACCATCAACGGCCACAAGCTCGGCGAATACCGCGGCGGCTACACGCCCTTCTCCTTCGAGCTGACGCCGCACCTGAAAGCGGACGGGCAGAACGTGCTGGCGGTGGAAGTCGACTCCACCGAGCGCCCCGACATCCCGCCTTTCGGCGAGAACATCGATTACCTCACCTTCGGGGGCATCTATCGCGAAGTCGCGCTCCGGATCGTGCCGGAGGTCTTCATCGAAAACATGTTCGCCATGCCCGTGGATGTTTTGGGCGACGGCCGGAAGGTGGAAGTGAAGTGTCTGCTCAACGGGCCGGCGCCCGGCGACGGCAAGCTGAAGATCGAACTGCGGGATGGCGCGCGCGTGGTGTCCTCGGTTGAAGGACCGGCTTCCAGCCAGCCGCTCACGCTCTCCAATCTGGGCGGCATCGAACTGTGGGATCTCGATCGCCCAAAGCTCTACAACGTAACCGCGCGGCTCTATCGAGGCAGCGCCGCCACCGACGAATACTCCACCCGGATCGGGTTTCGCGAGGCCCGCTTCACGCCGCAAGGATTCATGCTGAACGGCAAGCATCTCAAGCTGCGGGGCCTCAATCACCATCAGACCTTTCCTTATGTGGGCGGCGCCATGCCGGCCCGCTGCCAGCGCCAGGACGCGGTCATTCTCAAGCGCGGATTGAAAATCAACCTGGTCCGCACCTCGCACTATCCGCAATCGCCGCACTTCCTGGATGCCTGCGACGAGCTGGGGCTGTTGGTCTTCGAGGAGATCCCCGGCTGGCAGCACATCGGCGACAAAGCCTGGCAGGATCTCGCGGTGCGCAACGTCGGCGAAATGATCCGCCGCGACTGGAATCATCCCGCGATCGTGCTGTGGGGGGTGCGCATTAACGAGTCGCAGGATAACCACGATTTCTACACCCGCACCAATGCCCTGGCTCATGAGCTCGATACTTCGCGGCAGACCGGCGGGGTGCGCTACCTGTACGATTCCGAGCTGCTCGAAGACGTGATGACCATGAACGATTTCGGTTTCCCTCTCCGGCCGCCGAATCACCCGCTGTATCTCAACACCGAATTCAACGGCCACATGTTCCCCACCAAGCTTTACGACAACGTGGACCGCGTAATGGAGCACGCCTTGCGGCACGCCCGCGTGCACAATCAGCTTGCGTCCGACGATCGCTACGCGGGCGGCATCGGTTGGTGCGCCTTCGACTACAACACCCACGCCAACTTCGGTTCCGGCGACAAGATCTGTTATCACGGCGTGACCGACATCTTCCGCATTCTGAAGCCCGCCGGCCAGTTCTACCGTTCGCAATGCGACCCCAAAGAGGAAATCGTGCTGGAGCCCTGCTTCAACTGGTCGCAAGGCGATCAGTCCGAGGGCGGCGGCATCCGCCACGCGGTGATCGTCTCGAACTGCGATCACCTCAAGATCTACGTGAAGGGCGAGCTGAAGGCCGAGATCGAGCCCGACCGACACAACTACGGGCATCTGCCGCATCCGCCCTTCGTCGCCGATCTGACTGGCGACCGCCTGGAGGACTGGGGCGACATGCGCATCGACGGCTTCATCAGGGGCGAGAAAGTGGCCTCCAAGACGCTCCCCGGCAACGATTACGACCGCCAGCTACACGTGGAACCCGATGACAAGGAGTTGACCGGCGACGGCATCGACTGCACCCGCGTGGTCCTACGGGTGACGAACGAACATGACGGTCCGCGGCCTTTTTCGAGCGGCACGGTTCTGCTGCGCCTCGAAGGTCCCGGCGAGATCATCGGCGAAAATCCGTTTTCGCTGGTGGCCGGCGTGGGCGCCGTCTGGGTGCGCACGAAAGAAGCGGCGGGCGTTATCAGGCTGCATGCCCGGCATCAGTATTTGGGGGAAAAGACGGTCGAGATCCGGGTGAAGCCGGCTAAGGCGGAAGAGGTGTAAGGGAGCGAACTGGCGAAGCGAGTTGCCGAGTGCGGCAAGAAATCGCAGAGGTTACCAGTCGAACCGGAACTGACGGAAGTGCTCGTCAGCGGTCTGAAGTGCCGCTACTTCAGTGTCTTTCAGCGTTGCCTGACAGCAGGCCTTGGCATGCGCCGCCGCAAGCTCACTTGGCGAAACATTCCGGAAGCCTCTGGGCAACTCAAACAGGGTGGGGTCCGGCTGACCCGCCCGAATCTCGACAGCGGTCCGGTCCGCAGTCTCGTCAACCAGCCCTGAATGAACATCCATTTTCTCACCGAGCATCCGTAGCTCCGCGCAACCCAGCGCGGGCGCGCGCCAGAAGGTGTTCCGATAACGGTGGGCGTCTATGACAATTCTGTAGGTCTGATAGCCGAGCAGCATTTCGCTCGTCACAATCGGCGGCGGGTTGATCTCACCGCCTTCGCGCGATGCTGCGCACGAGCGCATCGGGTCCAACTGCTGTCGGGCGCGCGCGCCATCCTCCTCCGCATTCCTGGTTGCCGTCATCAGCGCCAACTGCTCGTCGGTGCGTATGCGGACGCCCCCAGGCAGTTGCAGCAGGCGCTGCTGGTCGTAAACCGTGCGATTCAGGCGGTAGGTGGTCGACGATTCCAGAGAGGAGCCGTCGGAGCGAACCGCCCGCATGCTCTCGCCGAGCAAGACAGGCTCTGCCCAGTCTGCTTTCTTGTTGAATGTCTTATAGGTGATCTGATACGGCGCCCAGGGAATGTTCCGAAGCGCCGTTCTCGCTGCTTGGCCTGCGTGCGCCCGCCGAAGGGTCACGCTGACACCCAGCGACAACGCCGCCATGCAGACTACTGCACAGGGAAAAATCAAATGCTTCAGTTTCATGTGAATCTCCTTCTAGTTAGTTAGGGCTCCGGACAGGGCTCAGTGTGAGCAGAAATAATCGCAGCCGCAGGGTATGTCGTGGCACGTAATCCAACAACTCTCGAACTCATACAGGGGAGGCGTGCAGTTCGGTGGGATGTACGGGCCGACGCCGCACACTTGCCCGTGGCTGTTGTAGCAACTTCCACCGCAAAATGTGACTAGACACATACCGTATCCGGCTCCACAAGCCGAATCGACATATGAGGTGCATCCAACAAATTGACCGAGGCCGCAACTATAATTGCATTGCGCGCTGGCACTGTATTTGAGCCAAGCTGGGCCGCTAAGCAGCGCGGCCACCAGCACCAACGACCGGGCGCCGAACGACAGGCGGCGCCTTTGAACTTTCGTCATAAGCATGACGCTCTCTGACCTCCTTTCGTTTATGCCAGAGCAGCATCCCCACCGTCCGACTCAGTATGGGCTCTCTTTTTTTTTTGTCAAGCGATTTCTCGCTGTCCTCACCGCCTTTCTGCGCTCTTAACTTGTGGCTTTTCACCATACTCCGCCTTCTCCGATCCAACCTCTCTCACCGAACCCGGCGAGCGGGTGCGTGAGTTGAAGAAGAAGGCTCCTACGTTCCTTCAGCCGGAAAGTCAGAGAGGCATACATTGTGGCGCGCGATCAAAACAGCGCGGCGCGTGTGACCCCGTTAAGCCACACCCCATGTCGCTTGCGATAAACTCGTCAATAGTCACCGCCGGCATCATGCAGCATTCCCAAATCGCCATCATCGGAGCGCCTCTCGATCTTGGGCAAGATCGCCGTGGTGTGGATATGGGTCCCTCGGCGATCCGCGTCGCGAATTTGAACAAGCGGCTGGCAGCCCTTGGATACCGGGCCGAAGATCTGGGGAATGTGCCGGTCGACCAGCCGGAGAGTTTGCCGGAGGGTCCCGCGCGCGCGAAATATTTGCCGCAGATCGCGCTGGCCTGCAAGCGGCTGGCGGGGATGGTGGACCGCGCGCTGAGCAAGAAGATGATGCCGCTGGTGCTGGGCGGCGATCATTCCGTGGCGGTGGGCACGGTGGCCGGGGTTTCCCGCCATTTCCGGCGCGAAAAACAGGAAATCGGGCTGATCTGGATCGACGCGCATGCCGACATGAACACGCCCGAAACCTCACCTAGCGGCAATGTGCACGGCATGCCCCTGGCGTGCTGCATCGGAGTAGGGCCTCCGGAACTGGTGAACCTGCTGGGCTACGCGCCAAAGGTGAATCCGCACAAAACGGTGCTGGTCGGGCTGCGCGACGTGGATGTGCTGGAACGCGGGCAGGTGCGCGAAACCGGCGTGCGCGCCTTCACCATGCGGGACATCGATGAGCGAGGCCTGCGCTCGGTGATGGACGAAGCCTTCCGCATCGCCACCGAGGAGACTGCCGGATTTCATCTCTCTCTCGATATGGACTGGGTCGACCCGCAGTTCGCGCCGGGGGTGGGCACGCCGGTGCGCGGCGGCGCTACGTATCGCGAGGCACACCTGGCCATGGAACTGATCTGCGACAACGGGCGGATGCTTTCGATGGAGGTAGTGGAAGTCAACCCGGTGATCGATGAAATCAACCGCACGGCGGATTTGGCAGTTGAAATGATCATGTCGGCCATGGGTAAGAAGATCCTATGAAAACTACAGTCGCCGTGATCTACGGCGGGCGCAGCGGGGAACATGAGATCTCCATCCGTTCGGCGAAATCGATCAAGGCAGGGCTGGATCGCGGGCGTTACGATGTGGTGGATTATTTTATCGATCAGGCGGGCAAGTGGTCGCCGGAGCCGATCCTGCCCGAGCCGGGCGCGCAGCCGGATATAGACGTTGTGTTCCCGGTTTTACACGGCACTTTCGGCGAGGACGGCACGGTGCAAGGCCTGCTCGAACTGGCCGATTTGCCTTACGTGGGCGCTGGTGTGCTGGCGTCTTCCGTCTCGATGGACAAAGAGATGATGAAGCGCATCTGCATCGAGCGCGGCTTGCCGGTTGTGGAATATGTGGCGATGCCCAGGGATCATCTGGACGCCGCGGCGGTCACGAAGCACTTCCCGTTTCCGGTCTTTGTGAAGCCGGCGAACCTGGGCTCTTCGGTGGGGATTTCGAAGGTCCACTCGATGGAGGAACTCGAGCCGGCCATGCAGTTGGCGGCGGAGTACGACAGCAAGATTATCGTGGAGCGGGCGATCGCGGGACGGGAATTCGAATGCGCGGTCCTGGGCAACGACGATCCCAAGGCTTCGCTGCCGTGCGAGATTCTGCCATCCAAGGAATTCTACGATTACGAA
>Ga0335078_10014503_pt1 | contig 11687 bp, 9 predicted proteins | sample Lox_Sample_32_FD_206711 | JGI IMG/M metagenome (GOLD analysis project Ga0335078, IMG submission 206711) | Soil microbial communities from Loxahatchee National Wildlife Refuge, Florida, United States - Lox_Sample_3.2 | ecosystem: Environmental > Terrestrial > Soil > Wetlands | place: USA: Florida...
ATCTTCGTCCAATCGATCGGTCGCACGGCCGTCAGCGCGAACTCCCTATCGAACGACGCGATCGGGATCGCCGTCGTGTCGTCGATCTACGGTCCGTTCCCCGCTCCCTCGTGGCCGTACGCCAACACTCCGAGCGCCGGCCCGATCAACGTCTCCGGCAACTCGGTCAGTGACAGCGGAGCGTTCGGCATCGCGCTCGAACTGAACCAGGGGCCCATCGGCGAGGTCGCGGCCCCCCTCGTGACGGTCTCCGCGAACACGGTCGACAACACGCTCAGCGGCGCGGTCGGCCTGATGGTCGACCAGGGCACGTACTCGATCACCGACAACGTGTTCATCGGGACGAGCGCCTCAGGCTCTAGCGGCGCGACCCAGGCGACCGGCGACGGCACGATCGACACGGCGAGCATCCAGGTGCTGGACGCGTACGACAGCGTGACGCGCGCGTCCGTGTCCGGAAACCAGTACGAGGCCACGACGCTCGACATCGCCCTCCTCAACGTCACGTCCGACCCGCCGTACTACGCGAGCGTCATCGGCCAGCCGGTGTCGTTCGTCGAGTCCGGCCTGGCCCCGGGCACGACGTGGCAGGTCACGGTGGGCGCGACCCCGTACGCGACCACCTCGGGTTCGATCACGGTCGACTTCGCGCCGGGCACCTACGGCTACGCTCCCGGCACCGTCGCGGGCTACGCCCCCATCGCCCCGTCCACGTTCACCGCGGGTGACAGCGCGACCCCCCTGACCGTCCCGATCGCGTACGACCTCCTCTACGGGGTCACCTTCTCCGAAGAGGGGCTCCCGTCGGGTCTCACGTGGTCCGTCACGTTCGACGGGACCCCCCTCTCCCTCGTGACCGACGGCGGGGTGGACGAGCTCACGTTCGCGAGCGTCCCCAACGGAAGCTACGCGTACTCGATCGGTGGGCTCTCGGGCTGGAGTCAGGCGACGCTGGCGTACGCGGGGACGCTGACCATCGCGGGAGGCGCCGTATCGGAGCTCCTCGACTATACCCAGGTCGTGTACTCGGTCTCGTTCGAGGAGCAGGGCCTGCCCTCGGGTCTCGACTGGACGGTCACGTTCAACGGGAACCCCGAGAGCGTCACCACCCTCGCGGGCGCTACCTCCGAAACGTTCCCCTCGGTCCCGAACGGGACCTATTCGTACTCGGTCGCCGGCACCCCGGGGTGGCACCAGGCGAGCTTCGCCTACACGGGCACGATCGTCGTTACGGGGGCGGACGTGCTCGAGGTCGCGCACTACGTGGAGGTCACCTACGCGGTCTCGTTCTCCGAGTCCGGTCTGCCGGCCTCGCTGACGTGGTCGGTGACGTTCGACGGGTCGACCCTGTCGCTCACCACCGTCGGGTCGACCGACACGCTCTCCTTTGCGGCCGAACCGAACGGGTCGTACGCCTATTCGATCGCCACGGTATCGGGGTGGCAGCAGGCGACGATCGCGTCCGCTGGCACGGAAGTGGTGAACGGGGCACCGGTGGCGCCGACCCTCAGCTACACCCAGGTCGTCTACTCCGTGAAGGTCTACGAAACCGGTCTGCCCGCCGGCCTCACCTGGTCCCTGACGTTCGACGGGGTGACGAACTCGCTCACGACGAACGGGGCAAAGGATCTCCTCACGTTCGCGAGCGAGCCGAACGGGACGTACTCCTACCACGTCGCGACGGTCTCGGGCTGGAGGGAGTTCACCCTCCCGCCGAGCGGTTCGCTTCCGATCAACGGCGCGCCGCTCACCCGCACCCTCGTGTACCACCAGGTCCTCTACACGGTGAACGTCGTCGAGCACCACCTGCCCGCGGCTACGTCGTGGAAGGTCACGATCGGCGCGACCAGCGTGACGACGACCACCACGAAGGCAACATTCGAGCTTCCGAACGGGTCGTACACCTACACGCTGGGAGTCGTTCCGGGCTGGAAGCCGGCGCACACGTCGGGCACGTTCTCCGTTGTCGGCACGGGGGTGTCCGTCGGCGTGTCGTTCTCGAAAGTGACCTACGCCGTGGTCTTCGATGAATCCGGGCTCCCGGGAGGCACGTCCTGGTCGGTCTCGGTCGACTCCCAACTGCTGACGGGGACGGGCACCTCGCTCACGGTCCACCTGCCGAACGGAACGTACGCGTTCTCCGCGAGCTCGACCGGCTATACGCCGTCCGGACCCACGTCCGTGTCGGTGCACGGGGCCAGGGTGGTCGTGACGATCGTGTTCACCTAGGGCCGCTCGACCCGGACCCTGGTCCAACCCCTTCCGACCCCGTTCGACGGGCCCGCGCTGCCGAAGGCGAGCGGCCCTCACTCGCGGGGCGCCTCGGACCGGGCGGGCCACCCCGTCGTGGAGAGCGTACCGGGGGTCGCGGGAAGGAAGTGGGCGCGGCCAGATTCGAACTGGCGACCTTCACCATGTCAGGGTGACGTCATAGCCACTAGACCACGCGCCCAGCGCGGGCGGCCACCGACGACCGGCACTTATGCCCTTCGGCGGGCGCCTCAGCCGTAGCCGCCGGGGAACTGGCCCGGGTCGGGGTGGTCGTTCCAGTTGTAGTACCCCATCGACTGCCGTTGGGACTCGGTCGACTCCTGGCGGAGGCCGCCCTGGAACGACCCGTAGACCTCACGCACCTGCTCCTCGATCGAGCGCGCCCGCTCGAGCGCCCGGCGCACGTGATCCGCATCCAGGAGCTCGCTCCCCGTCACGGCGGCGATGTCGCCCGCGGTCCGGATGAGGCCCCCGAGCTCGCGCAGTCGGAGCGTGAGCGCGTTCCGCCGGCCGTCCAGGACCTCGGCCCGACGACGGCTCTCCGCGATCAGCTCGACGATCGCGGCCCGGGTCGCGGGGCGAATCCGCCCGTCCACCGCGATCTCCTGGGCACAGAACTGCGCAAGCCGCATCCGGTTCGCGTCCGTGTCGGGCATCGAGGTCTCGAGCAGGACCTCGTAGCCGGAGCCGGCGATCCGCGACCGGAGCGGGGAGAGGATCCGATGCAGGTCCTGGATGTTCGCGGCCGCGACCAGGATGAAGTCGCAGGGAACGTTGTCGACCCGCACCGCCGCGCCCCCGGACTGGGGGTTCCGGCCCGAGATCGGGAACCGTCGCTCCTGCATCGCCGTCAGGATGTGCCGTTGGAGGTATCCCAGGTGGGGCAGCTCGTCGATGAAGAGGACCCCCTCGTGCGACTCGTGGATCGCGCCGGGGATCGTCCGCTCGTACGGGAGCGTTCCGAGCTGGGGGTGGCCGCCGTACGGGTCGTGCCGGACATCGCCGAGCAGCTCGGTCTCGCTCGCGCCGGTCGCCATCACGAAGGTGTTGCGGTCGAGCTTGACGAGCACCTTGCGCGGGCTCTCGTGCTGGAGGGTGCGGCGGCGCTCGAGCGCCCGCTGGTCGAGGACCTTGATCCGGTCGCCGGCCCGCTCGTACGCGACCACCTCCTCCACGCCGTTCCTGAGGCGGGTGGTGCGGACCGACTCCTGGGGGTTCCCGCCGGGGCTCACCGTCAGTTCGAGGATCCCGCCGACCAGGTCGCGGAACGGGTTCCCGCTGCCCGAGACGCCGGGAACGACCTGCTTCACGTTCCCGCAACTCGGGCAGTACCGCTCGGTCGGAGTCGAGTAGAAGCTGCAGCGCGGGCAGCGGTAGCCGAGCCGCTCGGCGACGGAGACGGGCGCGTCGGTCGGCAGGATCAGCTCCCCCTCGACCGACCGGGCCGCCTCGCGCTCCTTCAGCACCTCGTCCCGAGTCGCGACCTCGATGCTCGGCCGCTCCGGGTTCTCGGGGTTGTGGACGACCCGGAGCTCGGTGCGGGGTCGCTCCAGGTGAAGCGCCAGCGCCTGCGCGGTCATCGACTTCCCGATGCCGGGCGGGCCGACCAGGAGGAGGTGGCGACGCTGGTACGCGGCGATGCGGGCGATCTCGACCGCCTTCTCCTGGCCGATGACCCGCTCGAGCGGGTCGGTCGGGATCGGGATGTCGCTGGTCGTCTCGATCTCGTCGAGCGAAGCCGGCAGGTGCCGCACGCTCTCGCTCGCGGTCACGGTCGTCCCCCCTCAAACGGCCGGAGTGAGTAATAGGTTCGTCGCGGGGCGCGCCCTCGCGCCCCGCGACGGGGAAAGGTTTCGCCTACCGGGGCGGCGCGGCCGGGGCGAGGTCCGCCTTCGTGAAGACGCGGACCGACTCCGGCATCTTGCCGACCGGGCCGAGCCGGGAGCCGACCACGGTCCCGATCCCCTTCTCCTGGGCGACGTCGAGGAGCCGCTGGCTGACGATGCCGTCGAAGACGATCGCCTTCGCGGCGCCGAGCGTCTGGAGCGCCTCGAACATCTCGCGGACCGGCGCCTCGCCGAGGACGGAGTCGTCCTCGCCGACGAACAGGCAGCGCGACGTGTTCTCGACCCCGTTCAACAGGTCGAACAGCCGCTGGAGCTCCGGGGTCAGGGGCGCGGGCGCAGCGGGCGGCGGGGGCGGCGCGGCGACCGGGACCGGGCGCGGCATCGGCGCGCGGTCCCGCTCGCGGTCGTCCCGTCGGGGTCCGCCCCGGTCGTCCCGGCGGTCCGGGCCGCGGTTCCCCCCATCCCCCCGTTCCTCGCGCGGTTCGCGGGTCGACCCCGTCGACTCGAACCCGCTCATCTCGAGGTACTGGTTGATCGGGATCTTGTTGCGCAGGCACTTCAGGAGCTGCTTCTGCGTGAGCTCCTCGACCTCGCTTCCGCGCGGGGCCCGCGCGACGAAGTCGATGTCCATCGTCTGGAGCATCTCGCGCAGGATCAGCTCGCCCGCCCGGTCGCCGTCCGTGAAGACGGTGACGGTCTTCCCGCGGGAGAGGTCCTTCACGACCTGGGGGACGCTCGTCCCTTCGACCGCGATGACGTTCTTGATTCCGCAGCGGAGCAGGTTGAGGACGTCCGACCGGCCCTCGACGACGATCAACGCGTCGGCCTGGTCGATGTTCGGCCCGGCGGGGAGGTGTTCGGTGCCGTACGTCGTGATCTCCTCGACCTGGACGGCCTTGCGGACCGCCTCGGTGAGATCGACGCCGACGCCCTTCGACTCCTCCTGGAGCTTCCCGAGGATCTCCTTCGCGCGCTCGACGACCTTCTGGCGCTTCGAGATGCGGATATCCTCGACGCTGATGATCTCGATCTTCGCCCGGCAGGGGCCGATGCGGTCGACCGTCTCGAGCCCCGAGGCGAGGATCGCGGTCTCGACCTGGTCAAGCGAGGAGGGGATGATGATCTCGCCCTCGCTCTTGCCCTTGCGGCTGTCGATGTCGACTTCGATGCGCCCGATTCGACCGGACTTCTGAAGGTCGCGGAGGTCGAGCTCGTCCCCGAGGAGTCCTTCGGTCTGACCGAAGACGGCGCCGACGACGTCAGGCTTGTCGATGACGCCTTCGGCGGCGATGCGGGCACGGATCTGGTATTTGGCGGCGCTGGGGTCGTTGGTCATGTGTGTGTTCCTTGGCGGAAAGCGCTCTCCTTCGGGAGAGCCCGCCGGGAACGGAGCTAGGCTGCTCGACGAGCGTCGCCGGACGATGCGCGGAGCCTACGACAGAGGAGAGGGCGGATCATGAGTCGTGATTCCGGATCTTCCGGCGACCTCGGGAGCGGACCTCCCTCCGTCACCGGAACGTTCTTTCCGAGCCTCAAATGAAAGGCGCGGTATTTAAGTGGAGCGCCGAGTCCTGAGCGCCGCGGAATCCGCGGGTTTACCGCCGGCAGAGTCGTTCCACTGCCACACAACCATCTTAAGAAGGTGGACCTGTCCCCCGCCTCGGAGCTCTCCAACATGCCTCGTCGCGCAGCGCGCAAGGTCCTGGATGTCCCCGAGCCCGGAACGCCGCCCGCGGAGCCGCCGCTGGCGGACGACGACTTCGTCTCCTCGTTGAAGGACGAGCTCGTCAAGACCCAGCGGGTCGCGGGCGCGAGAACCGGCGAGGACCTCTCGCACCGCGCCGAGCTGAACAAGCGCCTCCTCCAGGACCTCTGGGAGGTCCACAACCAGTTCGAGGAGGTCTCGGTCCACCTCACCATCGACCCGTCGCAGACGCTCTTCGCGACGTTCGCGGAGTACCCGACGAAGTGGACGTTCAAGGAGAACTTCGACTTCGGCGCGGTGAAGACGATCGAGCTCGGGGACCGGGCGGCCGGATGGGTCGGCTTCACGCTCCGCTTCTGGTACTACCGGGGCTCGGACGCGAAGAACCACCTCCGCGGGATCTTCGAGTGGTGCGACGGCGAGAGCTACCACCGCTACTCCGGCTGGATGCGGATGATGAGCCAGGCCGTCCTTTACGACGCCGAGGAGGACGCGGTCCGGGTCGGCGAGCTCCACAACGTCCTCAAGGACGTCGTCGTCCACTGGTACGGGGCCCACCTCGAGCGGGCGCCCGAGGCGTTCGTCGCGCACCTGAAGGAGAAGTATCCGAAGGGCGCCTCGTACGCGAAGGAATCGTACCGGTAGACCGCGTCGGACCCACCCGACCCCCGCCCGCGCCTAGCTAGTTGAAGAGGGCGCGGCGTTTCCGACCGCCGTCGCCGGGTGCCGGACTCCGCGAGTGCGGCCCCGCCGGACGGGAGGGGGGTTGGCGACCGGTCTTCGCGAACACGTCGTCGCGTACTTCGAAGAGCACCACAAGCTCGTCGAGGCCGACGCCCTCCAGCTGCTCCTCGACACGCACCAGCCGCTCGTCCTCTCCCAGGAACTGATCGACCGCGCGGGCCCGTCCGGCCTGTTCGTCACGCTCGAGATGGTCGAACGGGCGCTCGCCGAGCGCCGCAGCGGGGCCCTCCCCGCGGTCGCGATTCCCGCCCTGACGTCCGAACCCCGCTCCCCCGACGCCCCCGAGCCGCCCCGGCCGTTCCGCGTGATCCTCGAGGGGTACTCGGAGTCGGCGGTCGCCGGCCCCCCGCTGATCGCCTACCAGGCGCTGTTCCACTCCCGCTTCCACGCGCTCCACAAGATGCTGCGGGGCCGGCCGCAGCTGCCGAACCTCCGCCCGATCCGGGAGCTTCGCGCCACCGAGGGGACAAGCTCCGTGATCGGCATGGTCCGCGAGGTCCGGCAGACCCCCCAGCGTCGCCACCTGATCGTCACGCTGGACGACGAGGGCGCCTCCCTCGAGGTGCTAGTGCCCCGAGACTCCGCCGGGGCCCGTCTTCCCTTCCTCTCGGACGAGGTGGTCGGCGTGCGCCTCGAGTTCGCGAAGGAGCCCGGAAAGATCCCGCGCGCCACCGGGGTCGAGCGGCCCGACGTCCCCGCCACCCGCCCGGTCGGGCGGTCGGCCGAACCGCGCCGCGCGATCTTCCTCTCCGACCTCCACATCGGGTCGAAGTCGTTCCTGGCGGAGAGCTGGGCGCACCTTGCCGAGTTCCTGCGGGGCAAGGGCGCATACTCCGACCTCGCGGCGTCCATCGACTCGGTCGTCATCGCGGGGGACCTCGTCGATGGGATCGGGATTTATCCGCGCCAGGAGAAGGACCTCGCCATCTCGGACGTGGTCGAGCAGTACGCGGAGCTCGGTCGCCGGCTCGGGGAGCTGCCGAGCCGCCTCACCGTCGTGGCCGTGCCGGGGAACCACGACGCGGTCTGCCCGGCCGAGCCCCAGCCCGCCCTCCCGCCGAGCCTGAGCCGCGGTCTTCCGGCGAACCTCCGGCTCCTCTCGAACCCGTCGACGTTCGCCCTGGACGGGGTCGTGGTCGAGGCGTACCACGGACGGAGCTTCGACGACCTGATCCCGGCGCTCCCAGGGGCGTCGTACGCGCACCCGACCGAGGTGATGAAGCGGATGCTCCAGATGCGCCATCTTGCGCCGATCTACGGCGACCGCACGCCGCTCGCCCCGCTCGCCCGGGATGGGCTCGTCATCGAGTCCGCCCCCGACATCCTGGTCACGGGCCACGCCCACACCTACGGCGTCGACCGGTACCGGGGCGTGCTCCTCCTGAACGCCTCCACCTGGCAGGCCGAGACCGAGTACCAGCGGATGCGGAACATCTCCCCCGTGCCCGCGCGCGCCGCCGTGGTCGACCTCTCGAACCTCGGGCTCGTCACCCTCGACTTCTCCGCCGGCGACCCGGTCGTGGCGGACGCATGAGCCCGTACCCCCTCGACCCGGTCCGGGCGGTCGGTCCGCTGCGGGTCGTCATGACGACCTACCCCTCGGAGGCCGTCGCGCTCGAACGGGTCGAGGGGGCGCTGCGCGGACGCCTGGTCGCATGCGCCCAGGTGATCCCGGCCTCGTCGCGGTACTGGTGGAAAGGGAGCGTCGAGTCCGCGACCGAGGCGGTGGTCCTGTTCAAGACCGTCCCGAAGCGGGTCGGGGCGCTGTTCGCCTACCTCGAAACGACCCACCCCTACGACGTGCCCGAGATCCTCGAGATCGATGTCCCGCGGGTCGCCCCGGGGTACCTGAGGTACCTCGCCGAGACGCTCGACCGCGACTCTCCGCCACCGCCCCTCGGGGGCGGCTCTACGCGTCGGGGAGCACGGCGAGCCCGGGCAGCTCCAGCCCCTGAACGAACTCGAGCGCGGCACCACCGCCCGTCGAGATGAACTGAAAGCCCGAGGCGACCCCGAGCTCCTGCGCGACCCGGGCGGAGTCCCCTCCGGCGGCGACGTGGTACCCCGGGATCTCGCCGAGCCGGGCGAGCACCTCCCGGGTCCCCGCCGCGAACCGCGGGTCCTCCGCGAGCCCGAGCGGTCCGTTCCAGAACACCGTCCGGGTGCCGCCCAGCGCCGCGCGGAAGGCGGCGATGGTCGCCGGCCCGATGTCCCGCGCGAGGCCGTCCGACGGGACGTGACCGACCGCCGCGGTCTCCGGAGCGCCCCCGCCGGGACGCTCGACCACGAGGTCGGTCGGGAGGAGCACCTCGGTCCCCGCCGACGTCGCCCGCTCGAAGAACGCCGCGACCTCCGCGTCGAGCCCGCCCTCGACCGACGTCGCGCCGAGAGAGGCGCCGCGGGCGGCGAGGAACGGGAACGAGAGCGCCCCCCCGATCAGGAGGCGGTCGGCCCGCCCGAGGAAGCTCGTCAGGAGCGGCAGCTTGTCGGCGACCTTGGCCCCGCCCACCACGACCGCGTACGGACGGTCCGGGGCGCCGACCAGACGGCCGAGCTCCCGGACCTCGCGCTCGACGAGAAGCCCCGCGAAGGCGGGAAGCCGCTTCGGCACGCCGACCGTCGAAGCATGGGCGCGGTGGACCGTGCCGAAGGCGTCCTCGATGAACAGCTCGCCGAGCCGAGCGAGCTCCGCGGCGAAGGCGGGGTCGTTCGCCTCCTCGCCGGGGTGGAACCGTAGGTTCTCGAGCAGGAGGAACCCCCCGTTCTCGAGGCGGGCCGAGAAGTCGAGCGCCTTCATCCCGACGATATCCTCCGCAAGCGGGACGGGCTGTCCGAGGAGGGCGCTCAGCCGATGCGCGACCGGACGGAGCGAGAATCGCGGGTCGCGCTTTCCGTCCGGGCGCCCCAGGTGCGACATCAGGATCGTCCGGGCGCCGGCTGCGCGCAGATGGTCGAGGGTCGGGAGCGACTCTGCGATGCGACGATCGTCGGCGACCTGGCCGTTCGGGGCGAGCGGGACGTTGAAGTCGACCCGGACGAGCACGCGCCGACCCCGGAGGGGGGCCGAGCCGATTCCGCGCTTCGCGAGCATCGCCGGGGCCGAGGAGTGCCGCGCTAAGAGGGTTTGCGCGCGGCGGCGGCCGAGCGGACCCGTTCCGCGATCTCCGTGAGCCGGGGGGACTCGAGCCCATGCGACCGGCCGGCCGCGATCAGGGCTCCCAGGATCGCGTCGACCTCCGTCGGCCGACCGCGCTCTACATCCTGGAGCATGCTCGACCGGTTCTCCGCGGTCGCCCGGACCACGCGGTCGAAATCCGTTTCGAGCTCGGGCAGGGTGAACCGCTGCCCGGCCGCCGCGGCGGCGGCGACCCCCTCCTTGAGCAGCTCGACCGCCTCGGCCCTCGCGGGACCCTCTCGGAGCGCCCCGTTCGTGACCCGACGGGTCGCGGTAACCGGATTGATCGCCGCGTTGACGACCGCCTTTCGCCAGAGCTCCCGCTCGAGGTCGTCGACGAGCCGGACCGGGATGCCGCTCGCGTCGAACAGCTCCAAGAACCGCTGGGTCGCACCGCGCGACGCCCCGGCGGGCCGCGGCAGCAGGAGCTCCCCGTGCCCCGCTTCCCGGATCACTCCCGGACGGACCAGGGTCGCGGGCACCGAGCCCACCGCCCGCACCACCCACTCGGCCGGGTCGCTCCATCCGGCCCGGGCCAGTTCTCGGACCGCGACCGACTCCGCACCCAGCCCGTTCTGCGGAAGCAGCACGGGGAGCGGTTCGGCTCGCGCCTCCCCCAGCTCCCGGACCGCTCGGGCCAGGTCGAACGTCTTCACGGTGACGAGGACCGCGTCGGCGCGGAGCGGATTCGGCAGGCGGGTCTCCGCCTCGATCGGCACGAAGGTGCCGGCGCCATTCACGAGTTCGATCCCTCGGCGCTGGACCGCGGTGACGTGCTCCGCGCGACCGATGAGCACCACGTCGTGTCCGGCGAGCGACAGCCGGGCCCCGAACAGGCTCCCGACGGCCCCGGCGCCGAGGACGACGACCCGCACGTCGGCCGCCCGTCAGCCGAGCTTGCGGACGAATTCAGAGAGCCCCGGGGCTTTCCCCCAGTCCCGGCGCAACAGGTCGAGCAGTCCCTCGTAGTACCGGACCTGCTCACGGGCCTGGCGGACCTTCAGGACGAGGTACTCCTCCTCGCGGCGCAGGCGCACGAGCTCCGCGAGCAGGTCCTCCTGGGCCTGCACGAGGTCCGGGCGACTATCGGTATACATGACGCGGGGCATTGTTCAGCTCCAGGGTCGGCGGCGACCGCGGCGGCGGGACGAACTCCGCCTGCGTGTGGGTCAACCGCACGAGCTCCTTCTTGATGCGCCTCAGGCGCAGCTCGAGCCGTCGGCGCCGCTCGCGGACGTCGGTGAGCGACCGTTCGAGCAGCTCGAGCCGCCGTCGCCACTTGTCCCGCTCCTGGACGCTGAGCAGGACCGAGTCGACGTCGACCATCTGGCCGCCGAACCCCCTCCCTCGGGAATCAATCTTTCGCTCCAGCGCGGAACGGCCGCGCTCCGCTGACCTTTAAGCGAACGGGAGGGTGGCCGGGGGGGAAGGGAGTCACGATGAGCCAGCTTGCAAAGGTCGCGGTGCTCGGCGCCGGGAACATCGGCGGGTCGCTCGCCCAGCGTTTGGCCGAGATGGACGTCGCCCGGGAGGTGGTCCTCCTCGACATCGTCGACGGGCTGCCGCAGGGCAAGGCGCTCGACATCCAGGAGTCGGCCCCGATCCTCGGCTTCGCGACCCGCGTCACGGGCTCGACCTCGATGGAGGCGCTCGCGGGCGCCGATGTGGTCGTGGAGACCGCGGGGCTCGCCCGGAAGCCGGGGATGAGCCGCTCCGACCTCCTCGAGAAGAACGCGGCGATCGTCCGGGGCCACGCCGAGGCCGTGCGGACCCATGCGCCGAACGCGCTCTGCGTGGTCGTGACGAACCCGGTCGACGTGATGACCTACTATTTCCGGGCGAAGAGCAACCTGCCGCCCGCGCACGTCTTCGGGGAGTCCGGGACCCTCGACACGGCGAGGTTCCGCTGGTTCGTCGCCGAGGCGCTCGGCGTCGCCCCGCGGGA
>Ga0335078_10014504_pt1 | contig 11687 bp, 6 predicted proteins | sample Lox_Sample_32_FD_206711 | JGI IMG/M metagenome (GOLD analysis project Ga0335078, IMG submission 206711) | Soil microbial communities from Loxahatchee National Wildlife Refuge, Florida, United States - Lox_Sample_3.2 | ecosystem: Environmental > Terrestrial > Soil > Wetlands | place: USA: Florida...
CGTCCGAACCGGTCGATCTGGTATTGGTCCGCGGTCGACTGTGGGGCTTCCCGTCGTCAGCCTCCTGGCGGCCGGTCATCAATTACACTCCGTCGGCCATGAGTGCACGTGATGAGACAGGGCCGGGCGCCATGCGGATCGACCGCTGGCTGTTCGGAGTCCGATTGTTCAAGTCCCGTTCCTCCGCGGCCGATGCGGTCGGAGGCGGCAGAGTCCACCTCAACGGCGAGCGTGTGAAGTCCTCGCACGGGGTCAAACCCGGCGACACCGTAACCTTTACCCGCAGCGCCGTTGTGTTCGAATGCGTGGTAGCCGCAGTACCGCTGCGTCGTGGTCCGGCGAGCGAGGCGGCACGATGTTATGACGAAACACCCGCGAGCAAAGCGCGTCGTGAGGTTTTCGCTGCTCGTATGAAAGTGGCTGCCGGCCTCACGCCTAGACCCGACGACCGCCCGGATAAACACGAGCGCCGGCTGCTGCGGCGGTTGCGTGGTCGCAATTGAGCTTGCGGGAAGCAGCCGTTGACCACCGGCGGGATCGGGAGCATGACCCGTTCGCGGTCATCCGCGGAATTAGCACTGTAAAACCGTGGCGTCGAGATCTGCTGACCGGTAGGTATGCCCTCAATCAGGTGAATTTCACGCTTTGAACTCCCTATCAAACAGTATGCTGGTAGGTGCTGCTGGATTGGGTACCAAAGTGGAAACCGGGGCTTGTCGGCTCCCTGGTCATGTCCCTCGTCATGCTCCAGTATGCCGTCGCGGTGACCGACGACTCGGGTACACCGATTTCATCGGCACTGGATGTGAGAATGCGTAGAGTCGGCTCGCCTCCAGAGGTGGCCGCTCCTTGAAGCCCTGCCTGCACAAAGATTCTCAATGGGTGCTTCGCTTCTCGCAGATCCAGGACAAGGCGAAAATCTGCAGGCGCGCGGTCGTTTCGTGCTTATCTACCGATGGATGTATATATATAATTCAGGCGAAAACGTATGCTGAGCCGCGGCACGACGCAGCAGTCAAGCGCCCCGTATAACCGCCGCATCGTCCTCGATGTGATCCGGCGGCAAGGTAGCGTCTCTCGGCGAGAGATCGTGGATATGGTGTCGCTGAGCCCGCAGACGGTCGCGAACATCACCAACGATCTGCAGGCTATCGGGCTCGTCGTCGCTCGGCGTCTTCGGGGGGCAAAGTCGCGCGGCCAGCCACCCATTGCGTTCGAGCTCAATCCAGAAGGTGGAAGCTCTATTGGCATCAGCCTGGAGCCCGGGCGGGCGTCCGCGGGGCTGGTCAATCTCGTGGGGGAGATTCTCGAGCGGCGCGAGGTGGACGTCGACACTCATGACCAGGGCCGCGCACTTACGTCGATGCTGGGGTTGATCCGGGACCTGCGGCGGCCGGCCACCGCGGGGCGCCTGTGGGGTGTCGGTGTGGCACTGCCCGGCCCACTGATGAAGACCGAGATTAGCTTTGTCGGTCCCACGGCACTTGAGGGATGGACCGATCTTTCGGTGCTGGACGCGCTGCGCGAGCAAACCCGTCTGCAGGTGTTCTTTAGCGTCGACAGCGCCGCGGCTGCTCTCGGCGAGACTCTGTTTGGCGTCGCGCGCACGCTCGACGGTTTCTTTTACATGCATTTCGGCGTTGGCCTTGGGGGCACGCTCGTCGTGAACCGTTCCGCATACCGCGGGGCAAACGGAAATGCCACCGAGATTGGGCATATCCCGATCGTGCCGGGTGGAAAGGCCTGCTACTGCGGGAACGCGGGATGTCTCGAGCGCTACCTCTCGCTGCATTCCCTGGCGGAAGCCCTTGGCGTGACTGACCTGCCAGACCGCAACGCAGTCATCGTGTCTCAGCTCGAGCGTAACAGCGATCCTGCGCTGCTGGCCTGGTGCCGCGACGCGGCTGACCGGCTGCGGGACGCGGTGTGCGTAATCGAGAACATTCTCGATCCACTGACCATCGTTATCGGGGGTTCGGCACCAAAGCTCCTGGTCGAGCGACTCGTAGCGCTGGCTCAACCGCTGCATCATTCGGTACGCGGGGGCGTAGCCGCGAGATCGGACCGCATTCTCCTGTCCGAGCGGCAGGAGGACAGCTCGATTCTCGGTGCAGCCGTGCTGCCAATCTACAACTTGCTTTCGCCGCGATTTGAGGTGCTGCAGCAGGACCGGCGGGCTGAGGCGGATGTCGAGGGACTCATGGGCCAGCGGGACCCGAGTCGAATAGGCTGGCTGTAAGTACCTACATCCAATAGATGTATTTATTGACATTCGACTGATGCCCCACCTATATTCGGGTTCATGGGGGCGAGGCAGCAGCCGCTGACGATCATCGGCGACGTCGGGGTCGATCTGCTGATGGGTCCGATTTCGCAGTGGCCCCGTGTCGGTACCGAGACCCTCATGGAACGCAGCGAGCTGCGCGCGGGTGGCTCGGCGGGCAACGCCGCGCTCGCGGTGAGCTATCTGGGCGGGGCCTCGCTGCTGCTATCCGCCGTTGGCAATGACGAGCCCGGCACCTGGCTCCGCGCGCAGTTCCATCGTCTGGGCACCTCGCTCGCGCGCTGCGATGCGCCGACGACGCTCACCGTCGGCCTCATCCACAGCTGCGGTGAACGCACGTTCTTCACCACCCGCGGCCACCTGGAAGCGCTGACCTACGAGCTGCTCCGGCCGCGCATCGCCACCGCGCCACATCTGAATTCGATCGTGTTGTTGTCGGGTGTGTTTCTGACGCCGGCGCTGCGGACCTCGTATCCGATGCTCATCCGCGAGCTGCGCCAGCTCGGTTACCAGGTTGCACTCGATACCAACTGGCCACCGCAGGACTGGAACGCTGACTTGCGCACCGAGGTCGCCGGCTGGATCTCCGGTTGCGACCACGTGCTGCTGAATGACTTAGAGGTCAGAAGCCTCGCCGACGCGGAGCATCTCCCGGCGGCCATCGATCGACTGACGCCGATGCTCCGGCGCGGCGCGACGCTCGTGGTGAAAACTGGCGCCCGCGGCGCCATCGGCATGCAGGACGGGCATCGCTGCGAGTGCGCCGCACCGCGTGCGACGATTTTCGACACTACCGGCGCCGGCGACTCCTTCAATGCCGGCTACCTGCTCGCGCGCCTGCGCGGTGCGGACCTCGCCGATTCACTCGCGGCCGGATGCCGCGCGGCATCGACGATCATTTCACGCTTTCCGCGTCGTTCGATGGGTGCGGGTGATCTCGCTGGCCCGGGTGCGCTGTTGTCATTCAGCGTAGTGGAGCGCGCATGAAGAAGTCCACGCTCCTCATGGCATACATCATGATCATCTGGTTCGTCATTTCCTTCGTGACGAACCTACTCGGGCCGCTGATGCCGATCATTATCCACGATTTCCACCTGAGTCTGGGCCTTGCGGGGTTTCTGCCGTTCTCGTTCTTCCTTGCTTACGGGCTCATCTCGATTCCGGCCGGCTCCTTGGTCGAGGCGCGCGGGCCGCGGACCACGCTGCTGACCGCCTTCGGTCTCGACCTGATCGGTTGCCTCGCAATCAGTCTCTATCCGGTTTACGTGGTGGTCATCGCCGGCCTCTTCGTGATTGGGCTCGGCATGGCGATGCTGCAGGTCGTCATCAACCCGCTCATGCGCACGACCGGGGGCGAAGCCCGCTTTGCCTTCTTTGCGGTCATGGCGCAGCTGGTTTTTGGGCTCGCTTCCTACTTGAGCCCGCTGATCTTCTCGGTATTGATGCGCCAGCCGGCGGCGGCACAGCGACCCCTCGTTTGGGTGCAGTTCTACTGGGTCTTCGTAGTCGTGTACCTGCTGCTCATCGTCACGACCGCCTGGATAGCCATTCCGCGCGTCACGCTGGGCGACAACGAGCGCTCCGGGAGCCTTGCCACCTACCGCAAGCTGATCGGCGAGCGCCCCGTGCAGCTGTTTTTCCTCGGCATCATCGCCTATGTCGGCACCGAGCAGAGTCTGGCCGACTGGATGTCGCAGTTCCTCAGCACCTATCATCATTTCTCGCCGACACACGAGGGCGCGCGCGCAGTGGGTCTGTTCTGGGGCCTGATGTCCATCGGCTGCGTGCTCGGCATGATCCTGCTCCGGCTTCTGGACGCAAAGGTCGTGCTCGCGGCCTTTACCGCGCTTGCGATCGGGTGCGTCGGTCTCGCCCTGTTCGGCCCGGCGGATGTTGCCCTGCTGGCGTTTCCCGCGACGGGCTTCTTCCTGTCCGTGATGTGGTCGATCATCTTCTCGCTGGCGCTCAATTCCATGAGCCGCCATCACGGTGCGTTCTCCGGCATCTTGTGCACCGGAATATTGGGTGGTGCGGTCGTGCCGCTGCTGGTCGGCATGTTCGGCGACCGCATCGGTCTGCGGTACGCCATGCTCACCGTGTTTGCGACTCTGGGTTTCATTCTGAGCATTGCCTGGTGGGCGCGGCCGCTCATTCGCAATGAGACGGTCGGTGTCCTCGATCTCTTCAACCTGCGCAGGGGCAGCGATGTGCACGAGTGACAGTGACCGGATGGCCGGCTAGCGCGGCGGGCCATCGTCGACATACGAACCGGAATCACATCCGGCCAGCGCTGACTAACTGGGGGGAGACCATGAACACACGGCAGACAGTTATCGCGACCGCGGTCGCGGTGGCGTTGTGGGGTTCTTACCAAGTGGCGGTCGCCGCTGACGCAACCGTGCCCGCGCCGACGACACCATCACCCGATGCCGAGAAACCCAAGTCCGGGACCGACAGCGCCGCGACGGACCAGGGACCTAAGAAGTCTCAGTTGGAAACCGTCACCGTCACCGGTGTACGTGTGTCGCAGGAACGCGAGATCGAAGTGAAGCGCCTGGCTCCGAGTATCCAGGACAGCATCTCGGCGGAGAGCATCGGCCAATTGCCCGACACGACCATCACGGACGCGCTGCAGCGCATCACCGGCGTGCAGATCAACCGCGACGGGGGCGTCGGCACCTCGGTGGACGTGCGTGGCCTGCCTCAGGTCAGCACCATGCTGAACGGCGAAGTATTCATCACGCCGGATCAGATCGACTCGCAACAACCCGACTTCACCACGCTGCCAGCCACGCTGTTCAATCAGGTAGACGTCATCAAGTCGCCGACCGCCGCCCAGACCGAGACCGGCATCAGCGGCGCGATCAATCTGCACACCTATCGGCCCTGGGATCTGCCGACCGGCTTCACCTATAGCTATCAGCTCGACGGGGAACGGGGAGACACCACGCGCAAGACCGGACCGGAGGCAAGCGGCCTCGTCTCATTCAACGGCGATGGCCGCTGGGGTCTGCAGCTTTCCGCTGATTACTCCGACACCACGCGGACCGGTGCGCGGGACATTGACAACACCGGCCCCGCCAGCGAGGGCCTCGACCAGTATGGCGTCATCCTCCACGGCGAAAACGCCGAAAGCGCGGCCGCCTACAACGGCTTCCTCGCAGCGTGGAACGGGGCGCCGATTCCTCCGCAGATCAGGCAGTTTCCGAACGGCAGTGTCGACGTCAACGGTGACGGGAAGTCCAACGGTGTATTCATGGGTAGCCAGGACATCAGCCTCTACGACCTCACCACCGAGCGCAAGCGCAAGGCCGCCAACGGCTCGTTTCAGTTTGACTTTGGCAGCGGGCTCACCTTCACCAGCGATTACTTTTACGCCCACCAGGATGAGTGGGATCGCAACATCGGCATCCAGTTCAATTCCACCAACTGGCAAGGTGCGACCTACGTGCCATTGCAGTCGAGAAACACCGGCAGCACCACCCTGGGGCAATACAACACGCCGCCGGCCGACCAGTACTGGGCCGGTTCGCAGATCTACACCACCCAGGTGTACGAAAAATGGCCGGGCGATGTTGAATCGTACTCGCAGATCACGCGCTGGGACTCCACCGCGCAGAACTTCAATGCCCAGCTGGACTTCAACAATGGTGGCGCCTTCAAAGGCAGCGTGCGCGGTATCTACGAAACGGCCCACCAGTCGAACATAGAGACCGATATCAACATTTCCGATTCCGACGGCTGCCTGTGGGCTGACGCCAGCACCGGCTTGCCCTGCGGGACCTTCGTCTATCCTGCCCAGCTGGGCGGGAACCGCGTATTCAACGCCAACGGGATTCCCCAGAACACGATTCCCATCACCGCGAACTTCACCGGCCGCAATCTCACGATCAGCATGCCCGCATCGCTCGCCACCGCCTTCGCCAACCCCGACGGCTGGACGATGAAGACGCTGGAAGCCAGCGACAACTATGACCGCAAAACCTCACTCAGCGCGTTGCGGTTCGATGGACAATACGACTTCAATCATCGCTTCCGGCTCAAGTTCGGTGTGCGCAATGGCATCCGCAGCGCCGATAACTACGGGTTCACCTTTGTCACCCCCGTGTATGGAGGCATAGGCGCCACCAATCCGAACGGTACCCCCAACGCGACCGGATGTCTGGTGCGTTATGCCGGCTCCGATGTGATTTTGAGCGGCAATGGGACTCCCGCGTCGCCCGGGACCCCCGCGACGCCCAATACCTGGTGTACCGCGGGCAACTCGCAAGGGTACTTCCGGGCCGGCGCAATTTCGTCACAACCGCTGTCGAAGACTCCGCCGCCGCTCGCCAACAACTTCCAGGAATACACCAACCTGCTCGGATCGGGGATCACCTTCTGGGGGATCAATCCAAGCGCCATGGACAATCCCATGGCGTTCTGGCAGTCGCTCTATCCCAATACCACGACACAGGAGGCGCCTGGAATCACCTGGAACGTGTGGGCGAAGGAGTTGGCAAGCTATCTGCAGGCCGACCTCGGCGGGGAGCTCGGCGGCATGGCGTACAGCGGTAACGTTGGCGTGCGCTTCATCAAAACCAACCTCGACATCACCCAGCATTTGACCGGCTTGCCGGGGCAATACGGCACCGAGTCCGCCGATAACGGTACCCAGGAGACCCAGCGCAGCTACAACGACGTCCTGCCGGCGGTCAACTTCGCGCTGAATATGACCGACCAGCTGGTGCTGCGCCTCGCCTACTCCAAGAACATGATGCCACTCAATCTCAGCCAGTGGGGCGGCGGCCTGTCGCTGGGCTACTCGCTGCAGGAAACCCCGACGGGCCCGATTTACCGGGTTTCGCAGGGCACCTCGAACGGCAATCCGCAACTCAACCCGTGGCGCTCCACGAACTACGGCGTCAACTTCGAGTACTACATCAACCCCACGAGCATGGTTGCCCTGCAGTTCTTCTACATCGACGTGGCGAGCTTCATCAACAACGGTAGCGTGGAAAATTGCAACCTGCCGGACGAGGACGGTGTATACCGCCACCATTGCGTCGCGATCACCCAGCCGGTTCAGGGCTCGGGCAACAGCATCCACGGCGTGGAGTTCGATTATCGCCAGGGATTCACGTTCCTTCCGGGGCTGCTGTCCAATACCGGCATGGAGTTCAACTTCACGTACGCGCCCAGCGACACGCACGCGGTCGATCTGGCAGGGAACAAGATTCCGTTCCAGGACAACTCGACCGAGTCGGGGAATCTCATCCTCTGGTACCAGAGCCAGCGATTCCAGGCCCGTCTCGCCTACAACTACCGTTCGAAGCGAGCCGTGATGGAAAACGTAGGCGGTATCCAGGGCATGGAAGAGTACGAGGCGCCGCAGAAGTACCTCGACGCGGAGATCGCATACAAGGTCAGCAAGTACGCCGAGCTGTTCGTGAACGGCACCAACCTCACCAACGAGTACCAGCGATACTACCTTGTATGGTCCGACCAGCCGGGGCACTCGACCTTCTCCGAGCGCATGTACCAGTTCGGCGTCCGCGGGCAGTGGTGAGCGGTGAGTCTTGGGAGTGGCTGAGGCGATAGGAATCCCGGACTTGGCCACAATTCGCGTGATGGCGGCGCTGGCGGCGCTGGCGGGCGCGTCGCTCGCCTGCGCAGCAGGCACTTTCACGCCCACTCAGGTGGATGGCGACGCCGGGTCTGCAACGGCCGTAGGCAATTGGCAGATTCAGTCCAGCGCCAAAGCGCCGCAAAGCGGCACCGAAGTCTCCGCCGCCGGTTTTTCAACGCAGGGGTGGTACCTGGTGAGCGGCCGCGCGACGGTGATGGCGGGGCTGCTGGAGAACGGCACGTACGAGAACGTGTTCTACGGCGACAACCTTCGCGCGGTCGAGGAGCCCGATTCCGGCAGTAACCTTTTCGTGATTCCGTGGTGGTATCGCACCGAGTTCGCGGTTGGCGAAGGAACACCTGGAATACGTACGTTGCTGCGTATCAACGGCGTAATCTCAAGCGCAGATGTGTGGTTGAACGGGCACCTGGTCGCCGAACAGGCCGCCGTCGCCGGTGCCTATCCGGTGCATGAGCTTGACGTGACAGGCTGGGTACACGCAGGCGTCAATACCCTCGCATTGCGCGTGCGTCCGGCCGACCCGAGGACGAGCCTGTCGATTGGCTGGGTGGACTGGAACCCAACGCCACCGGACAACAACATGGGACCGTGGCGGGGCGTGGATATCGTGCGGACGGGGCCGGTCGAGATACGTTTTCCACAGGTGACCTCGACGCTCTCGCTTCCCGATCTCGCGCGCGCTGCGCTGACCGTAAAGGTGGAGGCGCGCAACCTCGATGCGTCGGCACACGACGCCACGATCACCGGCGTCGTGGCTGGCGTTTCGCTGCGGCGAACGATCCACTTGGCTCCCGGGCAAACGCAGTCCGTAGCATTTTCCCCCGAGAGCGATCCTGACCTCCACCTCAACCATCCGCGGGTCTGGTGGCCGGTCGGCATGGGTGCGCAGCCGCTCTACCGTTTGCAGATGTCTGCTGCCGTTGATGGTGGGATCTCCGGGCAGGCGAGCGCGACGTTCGGCATACGCAGCGTCAGCTCGCACCTCACCCGGCAGGGTTATCGCCAGTTCGTCATCAACGGCAAGCCGGTGCTGATTCGCGGCGCGGGCTGGGCGTCGGACATGTTCCTGCGCGACAACCCCAAGCGCATGGAGGCCGAGTTCAGTTACATCCTCAACCTCGGGCTCAACACCATTCGCAGTGAGGGCAAGCTGGAGGACGCCAGCTTCTACGATCTCGCCGACCGTGACGGCATCATGATCCTTGCCGGCTGGGAGTGCTGCGACAAATGGGAATCGGCAGCCAAGACGGGTGGCGCACCGTGGGACGCTGCGGACGAGAGGGTGGCCGCAGCCTCGATGGCGAGCGAGGCGCGTCTGCTGCGGAACCACCCGTCCGTGGTCGGATTTCTGATCGGCAGCGACCACGCGCCGCCGGCGGCGATTGCGAGGATGTACGTCGATACCCTGTATGCCGAAGACTGGCCGCTGCCGATCATCGCGGCGGCCTCAGATGAGACCACGGCCGAGACCGGACCGTCCGGTATGAAGATGCCCGGGCCCTACACGTGGGTTCCGCCGACATATTGGTATGCCGACAAGGAGGGCGGCGCGTTCGGGTTCAACTCCGAAGCCAGCGCCGGTGCCAGCATTCCGCCGCTGGAGGACCTCACCCGCATGCTCTCGCCGCAGGAGCTAGAGGCGCTGTGGAAATACCCACAGGTCCGGCAGTATCACGCCTCCGCCGCCTGGTCGACATTCGCGACGCTCGCGCCGTTCGACACCGCGCTGGCCAGGCGCTATGGCGCACCGAGGAGCCTTGCGGACTACGTCGCCAAGTCCCAGCTCGAAAACTACGACGACGCCCGAGCGCAATTCGAGGCGTTCAACGCGCACATGCATGCGGCCAAGCCCTCGACCGGCGTCATCTACTGGATGCTCAACAATGCCTGGCCGTCGCTCCACTGGCATCTGTACGATTATTTCCTGAATCCGGCCGGCGCCTACTTCGGCGCCAAGAAGGCCAACGAGCCGGTGCATATCCAGTACTCGTACGATACGCGCGCGATCACTCTGGCCAATCACACGCTCACCAGTGAGCATGGATTGCGGGCGAGCATCCGTGTACGCAACCTCGACGGCAGCGTGCCTTACGAGCGGCGCCTGCAGGACATCGATCTCGCCGCCAACGGCACGCGGCAATTGGCGACACTGCCGGCGCTCGCTGACGTGTCGCCCACCTACTTCATCGAGCTCGAGCTCGCTTCCGCCAACGGCGAACCGGTCAGCCGCAACGTCTATTGGCTCTCCACCCAAGCCGACGCGCTCGACTGGGCGCATTCGAACTGGTACTTCACGCCAGTGACGCGATACGCGGACCTGACCGCGTTGCAGTCCTTGCCGGCCGCGACGAGCGAGGTCCGCGCAACGGTGCGGCACGAGGGGGCCGGGGACGTCGCAACGGTCACGCTGACCGTACCCCCATCCTCGAGAGCTGTGGCGCTGTTCCAGCACGTGTCGATCAGGCGGTCCGCGGGCGGGGAGCTGATGCTGCCGATCCTGTGGAGCGACAATGACGTCACGCTGTGGCCGGGCGAATCGCTTACCCTGACCGCGCAGTTCGCCACGCCGGGGGCAGCGGCGCCGGTCGTCGAAGTGAGCGGATGGAACGTTCCAACCCGGAGCGGGCCGGTCGCCCTCGAGAGCCGGACGGCCGCTTCGCAGGAAATGAAACATCGAATCCGGCCGGACTCTTCATGACGCGCGTGCCCACGCTTTTATACAATCCGCATCACCGCTCTACACGATAGGGCCCGCATGCCTGCACCCCGCCTCGCGAAGTCAGCCCGGAAGTTCCACTTTATTTCCGGGCTGCCGCGCTCGGGCACCACGCTGCTCGCCGCCATCCTCAACCAGAACCCGCGGTTCCGCGCCGGCATGACCAGCCCGCTTGCGGACATCATGGGGGTGGTGATCGCGGAGGCGAGCAGCAAGAACGATTTTTCATTCGACGTCTCCGACGACCAGCGCGTTGCAATGCTGCGCGGCCTGGTCGAGAACTTTTACGCGGGACAAGCGGACGCCAGCGTCGTGTTCGACACCAGCCGGCTGTGGTGCAGCCGGATGCAGTTGCTCGACACGCTGTTCCCGGAGGCGAAGGTCATCGCGTGCGTTCGCCAGTTGTCCTGGGTGCTGGACAGCATGGAACGGCTGGTGCGCAGGCAAGCGGTCGGCGTCAGCAAGGTATTCCGGTTCGACACCAATACCACGGTGTACTCGCGTGTCGAGGCGCTGACCGATCCGCGCGGCATGGTTGGGTTCTCCTTCCAGGCCGTCAAGGATGCGTTCTATGGCCAATATGCCCCGGGCCACCTGCTGCTGCTGACCTACGAAAGCCTGGCGCGCAACCCCTTGGCGGCCATGCGCGCGGTCTACCAATTCATCGGCGAGCCCTGGTTCGAACATGACTTCGACCACATTTCCTACCAGGCGGAGGAGTTCGACGCCCGGGTCGGCATGCCGGGCCTGCATACCGTGCGCCCGAAGGTGGAGCCGATCGAGCGCACCCCCGTCCTGCCGCGCGAAATCTTCGGCCGCTTCGTGAACGAATCGTTCTGGATGGACCCGAAGAACAACATCAGCCAGGTGCCGGTTGTGTAGTGGCCCGGATCCGATGGAATGATCTCGAGGTGAGCAGCGCCCGCCGGGCGGTATCGCACCGGTTGCGAGCCCCCTCACGGACCCTGCGAACCCTGGGTCTTCTTCGCGCTCGCTAAAAAGCTGCGTACGAGTTGTTGAATGCCGGCGCGGTCGAAAGCATAGAAGATCTCGTTGGA
>Ga0335078_10014506_pt1 | contig 11686 bp, 12 predicted proteins | sample Lox_Sample_32_FD_206711 | JGI IMG/M metagenome (GOLD analysis project Ga0335078, IMG submission 206711) | Soil microbial communities from Loxahatchee National Wildlife Refuge, Florida, United States - Lox_Sample_3.2 | ecosystem: Environmental > Terrestrial > Soil > Wetlands | place: USA...
CAGCATTATCAGGAAACGCGCCGGCTCACCACGCAGATCATGAGCGAGACCCACGGCGACTGAGACTATGCAAGCCGAGCACATGGTTCACAACGCGAACCAGATCGCCTTGTTTTTTTCCAGCTATCCGCACGACGAAGCCCTCGCCGGCGTAACCGATCACTTGCAAAAATTCTGGGAACGCCGCATGCGCCAACAGCTCCTCGAGTACGTAGACCACGGCGGCCACGGCCTGCACGAACTGGTGTTGGAAGCGGCGAAGCGGCTGCGCCCGGCAGCGTAGGGCCCGGCTTTCACCGGCCCCCTGAATCCTTCACCAAATTCCGCCATCCAACGAGCCATGGCGGCTTCTACGAAAATTGCTCTGATCACCGGCGCGAACAAGGGGCTCGGCTTCGAGATGGCGCGGCAACTCGGGCAGGCGGGCGTGACCGTTGTGCTGGCGGCGCGCGATCCGAATCGAGGCGAAGAGGCGGCGCGCAAACTCCGCGCGGAGGGCCTCGACGCGCACTTCCTGAAGCTCGATGTTACCAATGCGAGCGATCATCACGCGGCTTACGCGTTTCTGGACGAGAAGTTCGGACGGCTCGACATCCTCATCAACAACGCGGGTATTAACGCCGACGGCATGGACGGCGGGAGGGCGAGCGCCACTACGCCCGATGTCATTCACCGCACCTTCGACACGAACTTCTTCGCGCCCGTGGCTCTGACCCAAACGCTGTTGCCCCTGATTCGCAAAAGCCCCGCTGGACGGATTGTGAACATGTCGAGTATTCTGGGGTCGCAAACCTTGCACGCCAATCCGGCCAGCCCCATCTACAATTTCAAGTCGCTGTCGTATGATGCTTCCAAGGCGGCGCTGAACTCCTTCACCATCCATCTCGCGCACGAGTTGAAAGACACGCAGATCAAAGTGAATTCGGCGCATCCGGGCTGGGTCAAGACGGACATGGGCACCGAAGCGGCACCGATGGAGATTCCGGAAGGCGCCAAGACTGGCGTTGCCCTCGCACTGTTGGCGGATGAGGGTCCCACCGGCGGATTCTTTCATCTGGGAAAGATACTGCCCTGGTGACGTGCAAACAGGCAGTTTGACAGAGCTCGCGCGTTCGCGGTATACCAAAACAATATAGAAGAGATTTGTTTTGAGCTCCTGGAGCCGGCAGCCGAAGAACTACGTCCTCCGCAAGACGCCCGCGGTATCGACCGTCACCCAGCTAACGGCACTACCGCCTCCTGCGCCTTACGGGCAACCGCCCACGGTCGATCCGCCGCCGCTGTTTTTCAATCCCGAGTTGAGTCTCCTGCAGTTCCAACGGCGCATTCTGGAAGAGGCTCGCGATGCTCGGAATCCGCTGCTGGAGCGGGTCAAATTCCTGTCGATCCTGAGCTCCAACCTCGACGAGTTCTTCATGGTGCGCGTGGCCGGGCTGCTGCAGCAGATCGAAAGCGGCGTGCGCGAGTTGAGCATCGACGGCCGGCCGCCCGGCGCGCAGCTCGAAGCGATCCGGGCGGAAGTTACGAGCCTGCTCGGCGAAGCTTATACCGCCTACCAGGAGGAGTTGCTTCCCTCCCTGGCCGTAGCCGGCATCCACATCGCCGATTACCGCTGGCTGAGCGCCGGTCAGCGCCAGCAGTTGGAAGCCTACTTTCGGGAGCGCATCTACCCGGTGCTCACGCCGCTGGCATTCGATCGCGGCCGGCCCTTTCCGCACATCTCGAATCTGAGCCTCAATCTCGCGGTAGTCGTGCGCGATAGCGCCGGAGCCGAGCACTTCGCGCGGGTCAAGGTGCCCGACAGCATCAATCAACTGGTTCCGGTGCCCAAAGAGCCGGGCCGCAACTCGCGCGGCGATCACTTCGTCTGGCTCGAACAGTTGATCCTCGCCAACCTGCATTATCTCTTCCCGGGCTTGAAGATCGTCGAGGCGCACCCCTTCCACGTGACGCGCGATGCCGAGGTCGCCATCAAGGAGATCGAGACCGACGATCTGCTCGAGACTATTGAAGACGCGGTCTGGCAGCGGCGCTTCCGCGACGTGGTGCGCTTGCAAGTGAATGCCAGCATGCCCGAGCCGTTGCTCGAATTGCTCACCAGCAACCTGGAGATCGACCCCTCGGGCGTCTACCGCGCGGGCGCCGCGCTCGACCTCGGCCGCCTCCGCCAGCTTACCGGCCTCGATCGACCCGATCTCAAGGACCGCCCGTTCACACCGCACGCGCCACAGATCGCGCATGGCAGTGATGAGGACTTCTTCGCGGCGATCCGCCACGAAGACGTGCTTCTGCATCACCCGTTCGATTCCTTCCAACCTGTGGTGGAGTTTCTCGAACGCGCGGCGCGCGATCCGGACGTGCTGGCTATCAAGATGACGCTTTACCGCATGGGGCGCAACTCCCCCATCGTGGACGCGCTGCTCGAGGCAATTCGCAACGGCAAGCAGGTCGCGGTGGTGGTGGAGTTGCAAGCGCGCTTCGATGAGAAGAGCAACATCGAATGGGCCCGCACGCTGGAGCGCGAGGGCGTGCACGTGGTGCACGGGCTGCCGGGACTGAAGGTCCACTCGAAGGTCGCGCTGGTGGTACGCCGCGAGGGCGATACCATCCGGCGGTATCTCCACCTGGCGAGCGGCAACTACAATCCGACTACTGCGCGCCTGTACACCGACATGGGCCTGTTCACCTGCGACCCCGAGATCGGCGCGGATGCCACGGCCTTGTTCAACTACCTGACCGGTTACTCGGGAGAGCATCGCTTTCGCAAGCTGCTGGTGGCACCGGTCAACTTGCGCGAGGGCTTGGCCGGGCTGATCCGCCGCGAGATCCAGCACCAGCGCCGCGGCCGCGGCGGCCGGCTCATCTTCAAGATGAACGGCCTGGACGATCCGGGCATGATCCGCCTGCTCTCAGAGGCGTCGTGTGAAGGCGTTCGGGTGGACTTGCTGGTGCGCGGCATCTGCTCCTTGCGGCCGGGCATTTCCGGGATGAGCGAGAACATTCGCGTGACCAGCATCGTGGGGCGCTTCCTCGAGCACAGCCGGATCTTCTGTTTCGGGAACGCCGGGAACGAGGAGATCTACATGGGCAGCGCGGACCTGATGCCGCGCAACCTGAATCGCCGCGTCGAGGTGCTCTTCCCGGTCACGGCTCCGCGCCTGGTGGCTCGGGTGCGCGATGAGATCCTGACCACGTATTTGGCCGACGATGCCTGTGCCCGCCACATGCGCCCCGACGGCAGCTACACGCCGAAGCTGCCCGGCGGCCACGGCGATAGCCAAGCCTGGTTCATGGCGCAGCGCGCGCCGCATGGCACGCGAGTGGAGCGCGGTCTGCCGGAGCCAAGAGCCGCCGAGCCGTTGGCACCGGCGAAAATGAACGGAACGCACCGTGGACTCCAGCAGGCGGTTTCGGTGCTCGCTACCGATATTGCGCAATGTCTGGCGGGTGTGGTCGAGCAGGCCAGTAGACGGCTCTACCGCGAGGTGGATTCGGTCAACGCCCAGGTCGAGCAATCGATGGAGCAGGTGCGCGTAGTGGCCATGGCCCGGCAGCAGGCGGTCGCCGTGAACAGCCGGAACAGCGCGTGTCTGGCAGCCGCGGTCTCGGCTCTTCGGGACTCGGCCGTTGCACGCTCCGCCGAGATCGCCGCGCTACGCCATCGGCTGCAGGAACTGCGAGCCGTCGCCGACGCGCCGGGTCGCAAGCCGTAGATGCCATGAGCCGGGCAGGGGCCGTCGTCGGGACGGCCGTCTTCCTGGTCATCGCGCCGGGGTTCGTGGCCGGGCTGGTTCCCTTCTGGATCTCCGGTTGGCGGTTTGGCCACCCATTCCTCGGGATGCCGCTCGTTCCGTTTGCGGGGGCATTGCTGGTGATGGGCGGCGCTGCCGTGCTCCTGGATTCGTTCTCGCGATTCGCACTCCAAGGCCGCGGCACGCCGGCGCCGGTGTTGCCCACGAAGCACCTGGTGGTGACCGGTCTCTACCGTTACGTGCGCAATCCGATGTACGTTGCTGTCGTATCCGCAATCCTCGGCCAGGCCTGTCTGCTGGGCAACGTTGGGCTGCTCGCCTACGGAGCCGTCGTCTGGTTGCTGTTTCACCTGTTTGTGATCGCATACGAGGAGCCTACGCTCCGTGCGAGTTTCGGATCGGAGTACGAGGTCTACTGCGCCGCGGTGCCCCGCTGGATTCCGCGCATCGCGCCGCGTGACGCTACGTAAAGAACAGCGAGGGGCGGCGCGGCGCGAACCTGATCATCGGAGTCAGGAGTTAGCTCTGCGCCATCGGGCCACCAGGTCGCGCGCGGCTGCGGGCCAATCCGGAAACTGAAACCGGAAACCGGCGTCCAGCAAGCGACCCGGCAGTACGCGCCGGCTCTTCAGAATGAGCTCCGACTCCGTCCGCATCAGCCAGGCATCCATTTCGCACATCCAACCGTACACAGGCAAACCGACGGGAGCACCCCACGCGTCGCGAAGTGCGCGCATGAAGCCGGCATTGGGCAGCGGGTTCGGGGAAGCCACCGCGAGTGTGTTCACGGCGTTGGTCAGGTGGGGCCGGGCCTTCCGGCCCGCCGCCGGGCTTCCGCCCGGCGTACCCATCCGCGGTGTGAATTTGATATTACCCTCCCTTGACGATCGCGACCAACTGTAGCGCCATCTTCCGGATCGGGCGCATGAGCGGCAGCGCGGATATCTTAACCAATGCAGTAACGCTCTTCGCCGCCAGATCCAGCAACTGCATGGCTCGGGCCTGTTCGGGCGAATCGTCGCATACCCAAAAGAAAATCACGCCCATTTGGAAGAACCAGAGCACGCCCGGCAAGTCAGGCTCGAGATCGCGCGGTATCTTGACGCCGCAGTCCGTCAGAATGCGGCCGAACCAGGCGAGGTCGATGGCGCGGATTTCCTGTGTTTCGGAGCTGAACGGCGACAGCGGGTGCTGGGGGTCGGCGCCATTGCGCAGCAGAGCGCGCAAGACACTGCGGTTGGGCGCGAAGTGAGCCAGCTTGACACGGATCAACTCCCGCAGACGGCCCTCGAGGCCGCTCTCCTGTGCCATCACCGCTTCCAGCTTGGGCTGCATCTCCACGGACGACCGCCGGTAGAAATCCATGACGATGGCCTCCTTGGACGGGTAATAATAGTAGGCCGCGCCGGTCGCGACCTCGGCCTTCTGCGCAATGTCGCGCATGGTCGCCCGGTCGAAGCCTTCCTGGCGGAAAAGGTCCAGGGCCGCTTCCAGGATGCGCAGTCCGGTCTCTTCGGCTTTCGGGGTGGTCTTGGTCGGCATGAGATTTGAACGCGTTCAAGAACAGCATAGGCCAGACAGCGGCCTCTGTCAATGGGAATTTGAACGCGTTCAGAACGTTCCTCGGGGCTGTACCCGACTTCCGCCTTCCACGTTTCGGGATTTCACAGCGTCAAAGCTTTGTGAACCTTTTCGGGATGATTTGTGGCCTGCTGGCGGTGTCGGCTTTTGCCGCAGATTCCAAACTGGACGATCTGCTGAACAAAACGGAAGCTCGCTACAACCACGCCCAAACTCTGCAAGTAACATTTACAGAACAATATACGCCGCCCGGAAGCATCCGCCGGACGGAGAGCGGGCGGCTGCTGTTGCGCAAACCGGCGCGCATGCGGGGAGAGTACACCCAGCCGGAAGGAAAATTGTTCGTATCCGATGGGAAGTTCCTGTGGCTGTACACGCCCGGAGACAATCGAGCCGAAAAGATGAAGTTGAAGGAAACCGAGGACATGCGCGCACCGCTCGCCTTTCTTCTCGGTAAACTGCACTTTACGAAGGAGTTTCGCAATTTAGCGGGGCATCCCGAGGGGGCCGATACGCGCGTCATGGGGGAACCCAAGACGGAGGACCTGCCCTATGCCTCGGTGGAATTCCTGGTGGCGCCAGAAGGCCGCATACGGGAACTTAAGGTAACCGGACCGGACCGTTCTATTTTGGACTTCACCTTCGACCAGGAGCAACTGGACCCCCAGCTCGACGCCAAACTCTTTCAATTTAAAGCACCTCCCGGCGTACAGGTGGAGGAGACGAACCAATAGCCGTGGCGGATTTCGTCCTCAAATATGCTGATGGGCGGGGCCAGATCCACCAACAGGTGTTGGCGGCTGCCTCGGAAAAGGAACTTCGTGACAAGTATTCACAACAGGGTTTCCTGATCTACTCGATCAAGCCGCGGGCGGTCGCGTTGAGCGGCTTAGCTACGCGGCGCAAGAAGCTGAGTCTAGAAAAGTTCCTGATCTTCAACCAGCAATTTGTCACGCTCATCCGCGCGGGCCTGCCGATTCTCAAGTCGCTCGACCTTCTGGCGGAGCGGCTGACGGACGCCAAACTGGGGCCATATGTGCGAGCCGTCCGCGACGAGGTCCGAAACGGCACGTTGCTTTCCGAAGCCTTCCGGATGCAGGGAATCTTCCCCAAGATCTACGTGACCTCGGTGATGGCGGGGGAAAAGAGCGGCAGCTTAACGGAGGTGCTCGACCGCTACATCACCTATCAGAAGCTTTCGCTGGCGGTCAAAAAGAAGGTGCTGGTCTCGCTGATGTATCCTTCGGTGCTGATTGTCCTGGTGATCCTGCTGATGGTGTTCCTGGTGACCTACGTCGTGCCAACGTTCGCATCGCTCTACAACAGCATGAACGCCCAATTGCCGAAGATGACGGTCATCCTGATCGCGGTCGGCACGACGGCTCGCAGCTACATCCTGGCGCTTGCGGGAGGGCTGGTGGCGGCGATTTTCGGATTTCGCTGGTGGGCCAAGAGGGAATCGGCGCGCGAGAAGATCGATCTCGTGAAAATGAAAATGCCTCTGGCGGGCGAGATCTGGTTGAAGTACCAGGTAGCGCAGTTGGCCCGCATTCTGAGCACTCTGCTGACGGGCGGCATCCCATTGGTGCAGGCTATGGAGACCGCGGCGGAGTCGTTGGGCACGCCGCTGCTCGAGCGGGCCGTCTCGGTCGCCGGCAAGAGCGTACGCGAAGGCCAACCGCTCTCGGGATCGCTGCGCACGTCGGGCCTGGTGCCGCCGCTGGCGGTGGACATGATCGAAGTGGGCGAATCCACGGGCGCGCTGCCCGCCATGTTGAGCAGCGTGGCAGAATTCTTTGAAGAAGACGTGAATACGCGCATGCAGGCGTCGTTGTCGCTGATCGAGCCCGCCATCATGATTGTGATGGGTGGGTTTGTGGCGTTTGTTTTGATTTCGTTGTATCTGCCGATTTTTTCGTTGGCGGATTCGATTCGGTGAGTGGGTATGGAATTAACCGCAGAGACGCCGAGACGCGGAGTTTTGAGAATGGACGTGGCGAGGTTTGAGGGTGCTGCCGGATTTATCGGGTTGGCACGTGGAGCAATGGAAACCCGTAAATGTCGCGCGCACGCGACAGCCTTGGCTTTTTCTCTGCGTCTCAGCGCCTCGGCGGTGAACAATCATGGCAACTAGTGAAAAAATCCGCTTGACCGACCCGCTGGCGGAAGTGGAACAGGCGCGCGCCATGGCGGCGCGCTATCGCTGCGAATATGTGGATCTGCGCGAGGCCTCGATCGACCACGACCTGTTCCGGTCGATCCCCGTCGATTTGATGTTCCGCTACAATTTCGTGCCGATGCGTTCCGAGAACGGGACGCTGGAAGTCGCCATTTCCGATCCGCGCAATCTGAACCTGATCGACGAGCTGACGCTGCTCCTCAATACCAAGCTGCGCGTGAAGGTCGCCACGCTATCGCAGATCGCCGAGCTGCTCAAGAAGACCGAGCAATCGCAGCGCGTGCTCGAAGAGGTTACCGAAGGCTTCACGCTGGATGTGGTCGCCGATGAGGGCGACACGGATGAAACCCTTTCGATCGATAAGCTGACGGCCACCGACAGCGACATCGCGCCGGTCATTAAGCTGGTCGATACCACGATCTTCAATGCGCTCGAACGGCGGGCGAGCGACATCCACATCGAATCGCGCGACCAGGAAGTAGCCATCAAGTACCGCATCGATGGCGTGCTGCACTACGCCATGCCGCCCATCGCCAAAGACTGGCAGTCGACCATCATTTCGCGCATCAAAGTAATGAGCGAGCTGGATATCGCCGAGAAGCGCGTGCCGCAGGACGGCCGTTTCCGCGTGCGCTACAAGAACCGGCTCATCGACTTCCGCGTGTCGATCATGCCTACCATCCACGGCGAAGATGCGGTGCTGCGCGTTCTCGACAAGGAATCGATGAGCGAGAAATTCGCCAAGCTCTCGCTCGACGTGGTGGGCTTCTCCGATCAGGACCTGGTGAAGTTCCGCCGGTACATTCTCGAGCCCTACGGCATGGTGCTGGTTACCGGGCCGACCGGTTCGGGAAAAACGACCACGCTGTACGCGGCGCTGAGCGAGATCAAGAACGACGAAGACAAAATCATCACCATCGAAGATCCGGTGGAGTACCAGATCAAGGGCATCACGCAGATCCCGGTGAACGAGAAGAAGGGCCTCACGTTCGCGCGCGGGCTGCGTTCCATCCTGCGCCACGACCCCGACAAGATCATGGTGGGCGAAATCCGCGACCAGGAGACCGCCCAGATCGCCATCAATTCGGCCCTCACCGGTCACCTGGTGTTCACCACGGTTCACGCCAACAACGTGCTGGACGTGCTCGGCCGCTTCCTCAACATGGGCGTGGAGCCGTACAATTTCGTTTCTTCGCTGAACTGCATTCTGGCACAGCGGCTGGTGCGCGTGATCTGCGAATACTGCAAGAAACGGGTGCGCTATCCGGACGCCGCGCTGGTGGAAGCCGGGTTGAACCCGGCGGAATGGCGCGATGTCCCCATGTACGAGGGCGCGGGCTGTTTCGAATGCGGCGGCACGGGATTCCGGGGACGCTCGGCGATTCACGAGCTGTTGGATTTGACGGACCGCATCCGCGAGATGATTCTCGACCGCCGGCCGACCTCGGAAATCAAGCGCGCCGCGCGCGAGGATGGCATGACCTTTCTGCGCGAATCGGCCGTGGACAAGATGCGTTCGGGCATCACGACGCTGCGGGAGATCAATAAGGTCACGTTTATTGAAGGGTAAAGAAATGACCGCGGAAACGCATTATGATCCTCGATAGCCTCAAATCGCTCATCCACGAACCGCCGCCGGCTATGGCCTTCGAAGTTTCCGAGGCCGGCATTGCCGTGGCGCGCATCGGTTCCAAAGCGGAGATCGAGTTTCGGCCGCTCAAACCGGGCGTGCTCGCGGTGTCGCCGGTGAAGGAGAATGTCGTGGATCCGGATGAGTTTTCGATGGCCGTGCGCCGGCTCACGGCGGGTCAGGGTAAACAAAAACGAAAAGATGCCGCGCTGATTTTGCCCGATTTCAGCACCCGGATCGCCGTGCTGGACTTCGACGAATTTCCCTCCGATGCCAAGGAGCAGCTTTCCCTGGTGCGGTTCCGCTTGAAGCGGAGTGTGCCGTTCGATGTGGATGAAGCGGCCGTGGGCTATTTTCCGCAACCGAGCGGGAACGGCAAACGCTGCGACGTGCTGGTGGTCATGGCGCCGCTCGAAATCGTGGCGCGGTATGAAGCTCCGTTTCGCGCCGCAGGCTTGAATCCGGGATTCGTCACCACATCGAGCATCGCGGCCCTGGAACTCGCGCCGGAAGCGGGGTTGAGCGTGCTGGCGAAGATTACCGGGCAGGTGCTGACGGTGATCGTGCGGGACAAGAGCGCCATCAAATTGGTGCGCTGCCTGGAATTGGCTTCGCAGGAGTTGGAAGATATCGCCGCGGTGCTGCTGCCCACGTTCGTGTACGTGGAGGATAATTTGAATGGGCGCGTCGAGAACCTGATTCTGTGTGGTTTCGGGGGCGCGGCATCCGACGAGGCGCAGCGGCGCTTCGCGGAGGAGTTGTCGGTTCCGGTGGACGTGTTGCGCTCGCCGCTGGGCGTGCCGGGAGAGAATGACGCGGGGCTGCTGGGCTACTTGCGGTCCATCGCGAAGAACAACTGACATGAAGATTCCCATCAATCTCGCCAGCCAGCCCTTCCGGCGCGATCGCGCCATGGTGACCGCTTCGATTGCGGTCTCCGTGATTCTGGTGGCTACGCTGGGCGGGCTGATTTCGCTGTACCTGATCGACCGCTCGCAGCTCGCCGACGTGCGGCAGGAGAGGGGCCAGCTCGACAAGCAAATGCGCGCCGTCGCCGCGCAACAGACCGGCTTGGACGCCATCCTGCGGCGCCCGGAGAACACGGAGGTGATCGAGCGCAGCGTCATGCTGAATGAGCTGCTCTATCGCAAGGGAATCAGTTGGACCAAGATCCTGGCGGATTTGGAAAAGACGATGCCGTACAACGTGCGGCTCATGACCATACGGCCGTATGTGAATAAGGAAAACCAGGTGACGCTGGACATGCAGGTGGGGGCGGAATCGCAGGGAGCGGTGATTGAATTCCTGAAGGCCCTGGAGTCTTCCTCGCTGTTCGAAGCACCGTCTGATCCCAACATCCAGGCGCCCACGCAATCGGAACCGTTGTTTCGCAGCCGGGTCGTGGTGAATTATGCCCAAAGACTTTAGGTCGGCGATTAAAGATCCGCGGGTGGTGATGCGCGCCATCATCGGCGCGTTGCTGGTGGCTAACCTGGTGGCGGCGGTCCTGGCCTTCAAACCGTTCGGCGGATCGGCGGACGAACAGCGGCGCGAATTGGCCGACCTGCGGCGGACTCTAGCCCTGAAGCAGCAGCATCTGGCCGGCACCAGAAAGATGGTGGAGAAAGCCCAGAACGCACGGCGGGATGGGGACGAATTCATCGGGGAATACTTTACCGACCGCCGCACCATGAATTCCACGGTGATCAGCGAGCTCGAACGCACCGCGCAAGAGGCCGGCATCAAACTGCGCCAGGGCAGCCTGGAATTGAACCCGATCGAGGGCAGCGACACTCTCGAGATGATGTCGATCACGGTGGCGTATGAAGGGCCTTACAGTGGCCTGACCAAGTTTGTCGACCTGCTCGATAAGTCGCCGCGGTTCCTGATCATCGAAAGCATGCAAGCCTCGCCGGAGCAGAACGGGGCCTTGTTGACGGTGACCCTGAAGCTGGACACGTTTGTGAAGGAAGCGTCGGGTGCCACGTTATGAAGCTGGGGACCAACGAGCCCAAAAAAATCGTCTTGCTCGGGCTGCTGGTGATCGGCGCGGGGTACGGCATCTACACCAATGTGTTTTCAGGGCCGTCTGAGTCGGAATCTCCAGCCGCGCGAACACGCCCCGCGGATGCGCCGGCGGTCGCGGGCGCGACCACCCCGCCCGATTCCGCCCAGACGATACCACGGGGACAAGCCGGCCGCGGAGGCAGTGACGAATTCCACCCCGTGTTGCGATCGAAGAGGCCCGAAAACCGGATCGATCCCACCAAGGTTGATCCCACCCTGCGGCGCGATCTGCTGGCGAAATTACAGGCCGTAACGGAATCCGGGCCGGGACGCAATCTCTTTCAATTCGGGCAGGCGCCGCCGAAAGTGGAGCCGCTCAAGGGGCCGGAGCCGAAGGTACCCCTGAAGCCTCTGGCGGCAGTGGTGGCGACCGCGCCGCCGAAGCCCACCGGGCCGCCGCCGCCGCCACCCATCAACCTCAAATATTACGGATACTCTTCCGTAAGGGCCGGCGGGAGCAAGACGGCCTTCTTCCTC
>Ga0335078_10014507_pt1 | contig 11686 bp, 5 predicted proteins | sample Lox_Sample_32_FD_206711 | JGI IMG/M metagenome (GOLD analysis project Ga0335078, IMG submission 206711) | Soil microbial communities from Loxahatchee National Wildlife Refuge, Florida, United States - Lox_Sample_3.2 | ecosystem: Environmental > Terrestrial > Soil > Wetlands | place: USA: Florida...
TGGCCCAATTTTTCAAGACGGCCAACCCGGAGGACGAGTTCTTCCTGGTGGAATTCAGCGACCGCGCCGAACTGGCGATCAAGTTCACCACCAGCCTGGAGGAGATCCAAAACCGGCTGACGTTCACCCAGTCCAGGGGCAAGACAGCGTTACTGGACGCGGTGTACCTGGCCTTGCACCAGATGAGGAAGGCCAGGAATCCGCGCAAGGCCCTGTTGGTCATCTCCGACGGCGGCGACAATAACAGCCGCTACACCGAGACGGAAATCAAGAACCTGGTGCGCGAAGCGGACGTCCAAATCTATGCCATCGGTATTTTCGAGCCGGCGGCTACCCGCAGCCGGACCGCGGAAGAACTGGCGGGGCCCAGCCTGCTGAGCGAAATCGCGGAGCAGACCGGGGGACGGCACTTCCCGGTGGAGAACCTCAACGAACTCCCCAATATCGCGGAAAAGATCGGCATCGAGTTGCGCAATCAGTATATTATCGGCTACTCTCCGAAGAACCTGGAAAGGAACGGCAAATACCGGCGAGTCCAAGTCAAGCTGGTGCAACCGCGCGGGCTGCCTCCGCTCCGGCCCTTCTGGAGATTGGGCTACTATGCTCCTACCCAATAAAAGAATCCTGACATCGGCGCTGGGCGCCATCGCCGCGTTTGGCCTGTGGGCGGCCGATACGCCGGGGCAGCAAACCCCGGTTATCCGCGTAGATACGCGGCTGGTAGTTTTGCACGCCACGGTGGTGGACAAGACCGGTCACCTGGTGGTGAACCTGCCGGAGAATGCCTTTCAGGTATTTGAAAACGGCGTGCCGCAGATTATTAAAGTATTCAAACGCGAAGACGTCCCCGTCTCCATGGGCCTGGTCATCGACAATAGCGGCAGCATGCGCGACAAGCGCGCCAAAGTGGAGGCTGCCGCGCTGGCCCTGGTAAAGGACTCCAACCCGCAGGACGAAGTCTTCATCGTCAATTTCAACGATGAGGCCTTCCTGGACAAGGAATTCACCAACGACGTGAAAGACCTGCAGGAAGGCTTGGCGCGCATCGATTCGCGCGGTGGCACGGCCATGCGCGACGCCATCCGCATGTCCATCGACCACCTGAAGGAAAAGGCCAAGAGAGACAAGAAGGTGCTGGTGGTGGTGACGGATGGCAATGACAATAGCAGCCTGATCAGCCTGGAAAACCTGGTAAAATCCGCGCAGGATAGCGGCGTATTGATCTACACCGTGGGACTGTTGAGCGAGGAAGAACGCCGCGAGGCGAAGCGCTGCCGGCGGGCTTTGGAGGAACTCTCCGGGGTCACTGGCGGCGAAGCCTATTTCCCCAAGGAGTTGGCGGAGGTGGACCGCGTCGCGCACCAGGTGGCGCGCGATATCCGCAATCAGTACACGCTGGCTTACACGCCCGTCAATATCTCACTGGACGGATCGTTCCGGCAAATTAAGGTGACCGCCAACGGGCCTAACCGGCCGACGGTGCGCACCCGTTCCGGCTACTACGCCACGCCTGACGGCATCGGCGCCACGGCCGCGGCCCGCAACTCCGGCAGCAATTAGTCTTGCGAGAAATGCTGCGGGTTCTCTGGCGACTCACGCGCGGTTACCGGTTGACCCCCTGGCGCAGTCCCTATCTCCGATGGCGCATGGAAACCTACTGGGGTTTCCACGCGGAACAAATCGGCTTCACCGATTTCTGGCGGTTTGCGTGGCAGCGCCGCGCGGACTTGTGGCGGTATCTGCGATGGGCCAAAAGGCGCGGGCAGGCGCGCAAGCTGGAACTGCATGAAGGACCGTGGGGATGATTGAGCCCGAAGCCGTTCCGTAGCGGTGCTCACGCCGCTTTGCATCGCGGTCGACGGTGCTGGCTTCGCCCAGCGCGGCCATGAGCTATTACGTCGAGGACGCCGCGACAGCAGTCCGCTGGGACGCATTCATCGCGGAGTCTCTTGTGGACCGCTTGCGCGCAACAGGCTGCATCAAGGTCCGGCGGCCCGGCCCGGGATCCGGATCTGTTTGCGGCGAACAATCCGGCAAACGGGGCGATTCGAAACGCCGCGCGGATACCGGAGCGCGATCCGGCAATCCACACCAAGGCTGAGGATGACGACTTCATCAACGTCCACAATGGCGCGGAGTTCTTGCATCGAGTTCATTGGGACTTGAATATCTCGCGCCAATACCGTCTGACACGCGGCGCCGAACATGTTGGGCCCACGCTGATACCGCGCATGCGGGGATGTATTTGTGGCTTGGGCCGGTGCTGCGGGACCTGGCGGCGCGCCATTGCCCTCGAGCCAGGAGTGCGTCCGGGTGCTTAGATCCCAGGTGGAACCTCTGCGCAAATTGGCAGCGGCATCCGATCCCACCGCCAGCCGCCGCTCCGGCGTGCTGGCGCCTGGGCGCCCGGCGAGCAGAAAAAAGCCGGGCGGTGGTTAGCCGCCCGGCGGTCGATTGCGTGCCTTCCCCCCGTTATCTCACATGCACGTACACTACGGAGGAAACCGGCCCGCCTGGGCCATAAGCCGTCAACGTGTATTCCGAGTCGGTGGTCGGATTGATCGTGACGCTGCCGTTTGCGGGCTGATTTCCGCTCGGCACGAATGAGCCGGTTAGGATCACGGAAGTGGCGCCCTGGGTAGTCCATGTCAAGACTACGGGCTCGCCAGGCGCCGGCGAGAAGGTCGGATTAGCGGTGAACGTAAGGATCTGGACGGATCCCACCGTCACCGTAACGGAGGCTTGGGTCGGGCCAACGGCGTTGGTGGCCGTCAGCACGTAGGTAGTGGTTGCGGCGGGCGTGACGTTGGCGCAGGCAACCGGGTTCACCGTCCCGACTCCGGGCGCGATGCTGACGGTCGTGGCATTGGTCACGTTCCAGCACAGCGATGCTTGGCCGCCCGCGGCGATGACCGTTGGCGAAGCCGTAAAGCTAAGCACGGTCGGTACCGCCCCGCCACCCACAGTAATGGTGACGGAAGCGGTAACGGAGGTGACCCCATCGGCGCCGGTGGCCGTCAGGGTGTATGTGGTGGTGGCGGCCGGTGAGACGCTCTGGCTGCCGTTTACTGGCACGTTGCCCACGCCGTTGCTGATGTTGACCGTGGAGGCGCCCGTGGTGGTCCAGGACAAAATCGTAGACCCGCCCTGGGCGATGTGATATTGCGAGGCGGCGAAGCGTACGATCGCCGGTGGCTTAGATCCGAGGACGGTGACCGTAACCGCGGCGGTAACGGAAGTGACCCCGTCGGCGCCGGTGGCCGTGAGTGTGTATGTCGTCGTGGCCGTCGGCGAGACGGTCACGCTGCCGTTGGCCGACACAGTGCCTACACCGTTATTGATACTGACGGTGGCGGCCCCCGTGGTGGTCCAGGACAGCAGCGAAGACCCGCCGCTGCTGATGCTGGTCGGCGAGGCCGCGAAGCGTACGATGGCCGGCGCCTTGGGCACGGTGACCGTCACGGTGACGGAGGCGGTCACGGAGGTGACCCCGTCGGCGGCCGTGGCGGTGAGGGTGTATGTAGTGGTGGCAGCCGGCGAGACGGTCGTGCTGCCGTTCACAGGCACGCTGCCGACACCGTTGTCGATAGTGGCGGTGGTGGCGCCCGTGGTAGCCCAGGACAGGATGGTAGACCCGCCTTTCGCGATGCTGGTCTGCGAGGCCGCGAAGCGTACGATCGCCGGCTTGGCACCGAGGACGTTGACCGTGACCGCGGCGGTAACGGAAGTGACCCCGTCGGCGGCCGTCGCAGTGAGGGTGTATGTGGTGGTGGCGGTCGGCGAGACGCTCTGGCTGCCATTCACAGGCACGCTGCCCACACCGTTGCTGATACTGGCGGTGGTGGCGCCTGTGGTGGCCCAGGACAGGATTGTAGACCCGCCCTTGGCGATGCTAGTCGGCGCGGCCGTGAAGCGAATAATGATCGGCTTGGGCGCGACGACGGTTACGGTGACGGCAGCGGTAACGGAAGTGACGCCGTCGGCGCCGGTGGCCGTGAGTGTGTACGTAGTGGTGGCCGTCGGCGAAACGGTCGCGCTGCCGCTGGCTGACACACTGCCTACGCCGTTGTTGATGCTGACGGTGGTGGCGCCCTTGGTGGTCCAGGACAGCAGCGAAGACCCACCCTTGCTGATGCTGGTGGGCGAGGCGGCGAAGCGTACGACGGCCGGCTTGGAAGCACCGACGGTAACGGTAACGCTGGCGGTGACCGTCTGGCCACCCTGCCCGCTGGCAGTCAGGTTATAAGTAGTGGTCTTGGTCGGTGACACCGAAGCGGTGCCTGCCGCATTGAGACCCGAGCCCACGCCCGAGATAGTGACCGAAGTGGCGTTGGTTACATTCCAGGCCAGAGTGGACGACTGTCCCGAGGCGATGCTGCTGGGAGTCGCAGAGAACTGCACCACCTGCAGAGCCTTCTGGGTGGTCACCGTGGTGGTGGCAGTGCCGGACAGGCCGGTCAGCTGATCGGTGACGGTCAGGCGGAAGCCGTAGCTGGTGGATCCCAACGCGGTGAATGTGGCGGTCGCCATGTTGGCGCCGGATATAGCCACGTTGGGGCCCGCGATCTGAGTCCAGGAGTAGTTCAAAGCGTCGTGGTCCGGGCTGTAGGATCCGGTGCCATTGAGAGTGACAGTGCCGGGAGGCACGCCGATCTGGGGTGGACCCGCGTCCGCTATCGGCGCGCTGTGGCCCACCTGGCGGGTCAGGAATTCATACCGGATGCGCGGCACGTCCATGGGGACGGGATGCGTGAAGGTGGTGTACTCCTTGGGACGCATGAAGTTGCCGAACTCCAACCCGACCGTGAGTTCCCCGGTATTCTTATCCGTCAGCAAAGTGGGGTTGAGGCCCGCGCGGACGGTGAACGCCAGTTCCTTGCTGAATGGCTGCACGAGTTTGATCTCGCCGCCTGGGCGATTCGGCGTGGAGCTGTGGCTATGAATATAGGCGAAGTTGCCTTGAATCCAGGCGTCGCCCCAGACACCCACCTGCGTGTCGAAGCCGAACTGGTTCATGGGGCGGGCGTAGGTCTCGAGGAACGATGTCAGGCCCAGCGGCGTTTCGGTGAGCGCGCCGGTATTCTTGAAGCCCTCCGTGCCGAAGAACCCAATCCGGCCGCGGCTGAACAGATAATCGAGCAGGAAAGCGCCCTGCGCCATGCTGCCGCCATTCTCGTATTGGCTGAGCCGGATGTACTTGAAGCTGGAAAACAGGCCCGCCTGCAGGTGATCCCAGCGGTTAACCAGACCGATATCGAACTGGCCTTCCTGACTGCCGGGATAACGCAGGTACTCGCCCTCCGCCTGGACGGCGTGCGAGCCTTCGGCGCCAAACGGCGAGAAGAACTGGCCTCGCCCCTGGACCGTCACGTCACCCGAGGGCCGGTTGCCCATGGTGGGACCAACGTCGAGGCCCAATAGCGAGAACTTCTTGTTGCGTTTCTGCGCCTCGTCCACCGCGTCCTTGCCGGCCTTCTCGGCGACCGCCGCGACTTCCTCCTTGGTTACCCCCTTGGGTCCGCCGTTGACCTTGTCTTCCAGCACTTTCTCATGGTTCTGGAGTTCAGCCACCTGGCCCTTCAGCCGGTCGTTCTCGCCCTTGAGGTCGCGCAACGCCGCGAGAATATCATCGAGCTTGTCGAGGCGCTTCAGGATGTTGCTGCAGCACTCCTCCTGCTTTTTGAGCGACTCCTGCAATATGGGCATGATGTCGGCAACGCCGCCGGCGGCTACGATCCTACCTTGGCCGTCGGTGACAGTCATGACCACACGCCGGTTCATGAACCGGCCTTCCTTCGTCTTGTTGTCGACCTCTGGCGCCTTCTTGCCGTCGCCGGAAGTGGTGATCTGGTCAGCCGCGGCTCCGTATTTCACCAGGAAGTCGCGCACCGTTTCGGCGCGCCGCGTGGCGAGGCGGTCGTTGTAACGCGCGGAACCCACGAAGTCGGTGTTTCCCACCAGCTTTACGTGGTAATCGCGATGCTCGCCCAACAGTTCGGCCAGCCGCAAGAGGCTCGGATATCCGTCCGAGAGGACCGAAGAATTAAACTCGAAGTTGATCTCTTCCCACTGATCTTTAGTCTGGCTCGAGGTCAAACCCTGAGCGAATAGGCACGTTGAGAACACACCGATCGCACCGATTGCCGCCAGTTGTTTCATCATGAAGTATTCTCCTAAAGTATTTCTGCCGCCACGCGAGACTTTTTAATTCCAGTGCCAACAAAGAACCGTAAAGTTTAGAATACACCGCTAGCCTTCCCACATCTACAACATTTTGCGGTGCTTAGTCAATACATTGGGCGTTCCGTCACACAAAATGGGATAATGGCAGTCGTAGCCTGCCGGATGGGCAGCCGCCCGGAAACGGGAGGAAAGTCCGGTCTCCACAGGGCAGCGTGCCGGCTAACGGCCGGGAAGGGTTTTGGCGACGGAATCCTTACGGAAAGTGCAACAGAAAATATACCGCCCGGGCCGGGCGCGCAAGCGTGCGGGTTCGGGTAAGGGTGAAATGGTGCGGTAAGAGCGCACCGCGGACGGAGCGATCCGGCCGGCAGGGCAAACCCCACGCGGAGCAAGACCAAATAGGAGAGGAGGAGCGGCCCGCTCCTATGAACTCTCGGGTAGGTCGCTAGAACCGGACAGCAATGTCCGGCCCAGATGAATGGCTGCCGCCCGCAAGGGTACAGAAACCGGCTTATAATCCGGCAGGCTGCATCGTATGGAGGGCGGTCTTCAGCCCGCGCGGGGCTCCAGCCCCGCTTGCCCGAACTTGTGATAATCTCATCAACATTATGAAATCTGCGTGGCTGTTGCTGCTTGCCCCTCTGCTGCTGGCCCAAGAGAAGGTGGATCTGTACACCGTTAACCGCATCAAGGCAGAGGAGTTCCAGAATTCCAAAGTGATGGAAAACGCCTTTTACCTGGCCGACGTGTACGGTCCCAGACTGACGGGTTCGCCGGGCCTGAAGGCCGCTGCCGAATGGGCGGTTCGCCGCATGAGCGAGTGGGGGCTGGCCAATCCCGGGATGGAGAAGTGGGGACCCTTCGGGCGCGGCTGGACTTGTGTCCATTTCAGCGGGAGTCTCAAGGAACCGCAGCATGCGCCGCTGAACGGTTTCGCGCGGCCCTGGACGCCGGGCACGAATGGTCCGGTTTCGGGAGAGCCGATACTGGCTGTGCTCAAGACCGATGCGGATCTGGACAAGTTCAAAGGCAAGCTCAAAGGCAAGATCGTGTTGTTGGAGGATCCCGAGGCGCTGGCCTCGGAAACCGAGCCGGCGTTGAAGCGCTTCACCGATACCGAGTTGGCCGCGGAGATGCTGGCCCCCGATCCTTCGGCGCGCTCGCCGTTCGCCAATCCGATTCCTCTGGTCCCGGGGCGACCGGCGCGGCCCGGCGGGCCAGCCGCGGGGCTGCCCTTCGGTCCCGGGGCGCGGGAGGCGCGCGAGAAGTTTCGCGACAAGGTGTATCAGTTCCTCACCGACGAGGGCGTGCTGGTGACCTTGTCCCCGAGCTATCGCGCCACCAGTGGCATCGTGTTCGGCGCCGCCGGAGGATCGCAAGATCCCAAAAAGCCGGTCCCGCCGCCCTCGGTGGCCTTGGAGGTGGAGCAGTACAACCGCATCGCGCGGCTCATCGACCGGAAGATTCCCGTGACGCTGGAGTTCGATATTCAAAACAAGTTCCTGGACGACGACCAGGATTCCTTCACCGTAACCGGCGAACTGCCCGGCGCCAGCAAGAAAGACGAGCTGGTAATGCTGGGCGCGCACCTGGACTCCTGGACCGGCGCCACGGGCGCGACCGATAACGGCGCCGGCAGCGCCGTGGTATTGGAGGCCATGCGTATCCTGAAGGCGCTGGATCTGAAGATGGCGCGCACGGTGCGGATGGCCTTATGGACGGGAGAAGAAGAGGGACTGCTGGGATCGCGGGCATATGTGAAGGAGCACTTCGCGGACCGCGAGACTATGGCGCTCAAACCGGAGCACGCCAAGCTCTCGGGTTACTTCAACCTGGACAACGGCACCGGCAAGATCCGCGGCGCGTATCTGCAGGGCAACGATATGATGCGGCCTATCTTCCAGGCCTGGCTGGAGCCGTTCAAGGATTACGGCGCGAATACGGTCACGATCCGCAATACCGGCGGAACGGACCACCAGTCGTTTGACGCCGTGGGGCTGCCGGGCTTCCAGTTCATTCAGGACCCGCTGGACTACTCGTCGGAAACGCACCATTCCACCGCGGACACATTCGACCATTTGCAGGCCGGCGACCTGATGGAAGCCTCCGCGATCATGGCCGCAGTGGTCTACGACGCGGCCACGCGCGACGAGATGCTACCCCGCAAGCCGCTGCCGAAGCCTCAACCGCCCAGGCGGCGGGAGGGCGAGGCGGGGCGGCCAGCGACGAACTAGGAGCCGGCGTTTGGTCCGGCTCAGAGCCTGCCCCACAAATACTGCATAACGGAACGCTGGCGGCTTCGTCAGCGTAGTTACGCTTATGCAGGACCTTCGTTATGGATTGCGCCGGCTGCGGCAGTCGCCGGGTTTTGCCATTGTCGCGGTGCTGACCCTGGCTTTGGGCATCGGGGCCAACACCGCCATCTTCACCCTGGTGGACGCGGTAATGCTCAAGAGCTTGCCAGTGAAGAACCCCAAAGAGCTCTACCGGCTCGGGGGCGGCGACAATTGCTGCGTGATTGGGGGCTTCCAGGACAACTGGGACATCTACTCCTATCCGCTTTATCGGCAGTTCCGCGATCACACTCCGGAGTTCAGCGAGATGGCCGCGTTCCAGGCCGGCTTGCAGGAGCTGAGCGCGCGCCGCAGCGGGACGAACGGACCAGCCGAAGCATTTGGAGGCGAGTTCATTTCGGGGAACTACTTCCCGATGTTCGGCATCGGCGCGTTCGCGGGGCGGACGATCACGCCCGCGGACGACCGGCCCGGCGCCGCGCCGGTGGCGATGATGAGCTATCGAGCATGGCAGCAGCACTTTGGCATGGATCCCACGGTGGTGGGGGCGGCGTTCACCATCAACCAGACGCCTTACACCATCGTGGGCATCGCTCCGCCCGGCTTTTTCGGGGACCGGGTGCGTCCCGACCCGCCGGATTTCTGGCTGCCGTTGGCCAGCGAGCCGCTCTTCAACACGCAGAATGGACTCCTGAACCGCGCCGGATTTCATTGGCTGTACATCATCGGGCGGGTGAAGCCGGGCGCGAACCCGTCCGGTATCCAGCCGAAGGTCACGGCGCAACTGCAGCAGTGGCTCAACGTCCAGCCCGACGTTTCGCGCCAGGATCGGGCCAAGATAGGCAAGCAGCGCATCCTGGTGACGCAAGCCGGCGGCGGCGTGGCTGCCATGGCGACCGAGACGTCCGCGGGGCTGCGGTTGCTGATGACCATCTCGGGCCTGGTACTGCTGATCGCCTGCGCGAATATCGCCAATCTGCTGCTGGCGCGCGGCGCGGCCACGCGTTCGGAGACGGCCATTCGGGTGGCGCTGGGCGCGCCGCGTTCCAGGCTGTTGCGGCAGACACTAACCGAGAGCGTGTTGCTGGCGGTTCTGGGCGGCGTAGGAGGGCTGGCGGTGGCTTTCGCCGGCACGCGCATGGTCCTGCTGGTCTTCTTCCGAGGATCGCGCTACGTCCCGATCGATGCGGCGCCCTCGCTGACGGTGCTGGGTTTTGCGTTCCTGCTGTCGTTGGCGACCGGCGTTGTGTTCGGCCTGGCGCCGGCCTGGCTGATGGCGCGCTCGGATCCGGCGGAAGCTCTACGCGGGGCCGGCCGCTCCACACGCGACCGGTCGTCGCTGGCGCAGCGATCGCTGGTGGTGCTGCAGGTGGCACTGTCCGCCGTGCTGTTAATCGGGGCGGGCCTCCTGACCCAAACCCTGCGCAACCTGGAGAACCAACGCTTCGGCTTCGAGCCGGAAGGCCGCATGGTGGTGCGGGTGAATCCGGCGCTGGCCGGATATAAGCTGGAGAAGCTGCATGGACTTTACGAACAGCTCGCCGAGCGCCTCCCGCAGATCCCCGGCGTGATCAGCGCCAGCTATTCGCTCTATAGTCCGATGCGCGGCGACAACTGGTCGTTCGGCGTTCACGTGGAAGGCCGCCCACCCGATGAAGAGACCGGTGCTTCGTTCGATCGGATCGGGCCGCGCTACTTCGAGACGCTGGGCACGCGGTTGCTGAGGGGCCGCACAATCGGGGCCGAAGATACGCCGACCTCGCAGCAGGTGGCGGTGGTCAACCAGGCTTTCGTGCGCAAGTTCTTTGCCAGGCAAGATCCCATCGGGAAGCACCTCGGCATGGGGGACCCGAGCCACAGCGGCGATATTGAAATCGTGGGCGTGGTAGAGGACACCAAATACCAGGACGCGCGCGAGGCCGCTTACCCAACCTTCTTCATGCCGTTCCTGCAGATGTCCAAAGACCCGAAGATGTCTTTCATGGCAGGTTCCCACTACATGGGCGATATCGAACTGCGGGTGGCGGGAAATCCGGACAATCTGAACGCGGTGGTGCGGCGCACGCTGGCGGCGATCGACCCCAACCTGACGATACTCGACCTGATGAGCATGCCCGAACAGGTGGCGCGCAATTTCAACCAGGACCGGCTCATCGCGCGGCTGACGGAGTTGTTCGGCGCGCTGGCGCTGATTCTGGCGTGCGTGGGGCTATACGGCGTGACGGCGTATGCGGTGGCGCGGTGCACCGGCGAGATCGGCATTCGCATGGCGCTGGGCGCGGACCGTCCGCGGATACTCGGCCTGGTATTGCGCGGGGCGTTGTGGCAGGTTGGAGTTGGGCTCGCAATTGGCATACCGGCGGCGCTGGCCGGCGGGCGGTTGCTGGCGAATCAGCTTTATGGCGTCAAGAGCCACGATCCGGCAATCCTCGCATTGGCGGCGGCTGTCCTGACGGCGTGTGCGCTGGTGGCGGGGTTTGTGCCGGCCGAGCGGGCGGCTTCCATCGATCCGATGCGGGCGCTGCGGGTGGAGTAAGACCTTGAATGCGCCTCTATTTCTCGTGGCCGGGGGCGGTCCTCTTCATCAGGGCCATCACCGGCGCGACCGCCAGGAAGATGATGCCCAGGAGGCGGAAGCAGTCGATGAAAGCCTGCATGGCGGCTTCGCGCTGCACCATGCCGTAGACGAGGCCCTGCGCCTGGTGGATGGCCTGGCTGGCGCCGGAGCCGCGCGCCATCAGCATGCCGGCGGCGCCGTGCAGCATCTCGTTGTAGCGCAGGTCGAACACGGTCACGTGGCTCACCAGGATGTGCTGGTGAACCTGCGAGCGGCGCGCCAGTTCGGTGGTGACGAAGGCAATGCCGGAGCTGCCGCCGATATTGCGCGCCAGGTTGATCAGGCCGGTGGCGCTATTGGCCTTCTCCCGGGCGATATAGGAAAACGCCAGGGTGTTCAACGGCACGAACAGGAAGGCGATGCCGAAGCTTTGCACCACGCGCGCCCAGATGGCGGTCCGCAGATCCACCTGGAGGTTGAAGCCCGCCATTTGAAACAATCCCACGGCCGACATGGCCAAGCCGAACATGAGCAGCCAGCGGGGCTCCACTTTGTGGGAAAGCAGCTTTCCGACGAAGGGCATGAGCAGCAAGACCGCGACGCCGCCCGGAGACAGGGCCAGGCCGCTCAGCAGCGCCGTGTAACCCATTAA
>Ga0335078_10014508_pt1 | contig 11685 bp, 12 predicted proteins | sample Lox_Sample_32_FD_206711 | JGI IMG/M metagenome (GOLD analysis project Ga0335078, IMG submission 206711) | Soil microbial communities from Loxahatchee National Wildlife Refuge, Florida, United States - Lox_Sample_3.2 | ecosystem: Environmental > Terrestrial > Soil > Wetlands | place: USA...
TGGCGATCCTGGCGATCCTGCTACCGCTCGGCGTGGTCGCGCAGGCCGTGCTCGGCGGGTTCACGGTCCTCCACCACCTGGCGCCCGGATTCGTGATGGCGCACTTCAGCCTGTCGCTGCTGATCCTGGTGGCGGCGTTCGCGCTGGCGTGGCGTGCCACGTACGAACCGGGGAGCCGGCCGGCGGCGACCGACCGCTTAACCGTGTGGTTGGTGCGAGGACTGCTTCCCCTCGGGGCGCTGACGATCTTCGCCGGCACGGCCGCGACCGCGTCCGGGCCCCACTCCGGCGGCTTCACGGGACAAGTGGTCCATCGGCTGCACTTCAAGGGGGCCGACACGCTGGAGTGGACGATCCACCAGCACGCGACGATCGCTGCGATCTTCGGGGTGGCGGTGATCGGCGTCTGGTTCTTGGCGCGGCGCCGCGGCGCCTCGAGCCAGGATCTGGAGCCGCTTACCGTGCTCGGCGTGCTGCTGGCCGCGCAGGGCCTGGTCGGAAGCGTCCAGTACGAGCTGAAGCTGCCGAGCGAGATGGTCTGGGTCCACGTGTCCCTGGCGACGGTCACATGGCTGACCTTGATGTGGGTGGTGGCGGCCGCCGGGCGGCTCGCGCCACGGGCCGTCGAGGTGCCCGCCGGCGACCGGACCGCCACCGAAAGGGAGCTGGAGCTAGTCGGCCACGTGGAATAAGTGCTGCTCGGCGCTACGATCGGCATCGTATTTAGATGTCCGCGCAACGCAGCACCACGCAGTCCCACACCTCCGGGGGGCGCACCGCCGATGCCTCGCTGATCATCCTCGTCGTCGACGACGAGTCGGACCTGCGCGAGATGCTGACGCGCTCGTTCTCGCGCGAGGGCCATCGGGTGATGGCGGTCGGCGACGGACGGTCGGCGATCGATCGGGCGAGCACCGATCACTTCGACATCATCCTGCTCGACGTCGCGCTGGGTCCGGGGCCGGACGGGTACGAGGTGTGCCGGACGCTGCGGGCCCGGCGGAACGTGGTGCCGATCATCATGCTGACCGCGCTCGATTCCGAGGCGGATGCGGTGCTCGGACTCGAGGCCGGCGCCGACGACTACGTGACCAAGCCGTTCGGCCTGGCCGAGCTGCGCAGCCGGATCCGCGCCGTGCTCCGGCGCGCGGGCACGCGCGCGATGGGCGACGAGGTGCTGGTGGTTGGGCCGATCGTGCTCGACCGGGCCCAGCGCGAGGTGATGATGGACGGGCGTCCGGTGCGGCTCACCTTCTCGGAGTTCGAACTGCTCGACGCGCTGATGGCCGATCCGGGTCGGCTGCTCAACCGCCAGGAGCTCCTGCGAGCGATCTGGGGCGACAGCGCCTACCGCGATCCCCGGGCGATCGACGTCCACATCCGTCACCTGCGCGAGAAGCTCGAGCCTGAGGCCGACAAGCCGCGCTATATCCTTACCGTACGGGGCGCCGGGTACCGACTTCGGGGGCCGTAGGTGTCGCTCTGGAGTTCCTAGTGGGAAAGCGGGCGCGATCGCGACGCGGCGCGTTCGGTCTGCAGGGCCGGATCGTGGGTGCCGTGCTGATAACGACCGTCGCAACGCTCGCCGTGGCGGCGCTGGCACTATTGGGGCCGCTCGAGCAGTCGCTGCGGAACGCCGAGAGGAACACGCTCGAGAGCGAGCTTGGGAAAACCAAGCACGCGATCGCGAACACGACCCAGCCGTTCCGGAACATCAAGCTGGAGCTCGTGAGCTCGGTCAACATCAAGCCGGCGTCCGCAACGGGCGCGGGATCGACATCCGGCGGCGTGCCGGTCGGACCGAATTCCGGGACGAACGTCAAGGAGGAGCAGGAGCTTGCCCAGAACGGGCAGGAGGCTCGCACTGCCCTGTTGGCCCAGCTGGCAAGCCTGCGGTTCCTGACCGGCGCCTCCGAGGCCACCCTGCTCGGCTACGCGGATCTGGAGGGGAACGGCTTCCGGCCGGTCGTGGGGACGCCGGACGCCGCGCGCGCGAGGCTCGATCCCTACGACGACGTCGCCAAGGCGTTCCGCACCGGGCGAGCCAACTACACGTTCGGCTCGATCGGCAACTCCGAGTACGTCCGCGCGGCGATCCCGTTCAGCACCCCGAGCGGCGACAAGGCGCATCCGGCGCGCCAGCAGCGCTGGGTGCTGATCGTGCGCAAGCCGCTCGACACCCTCAGCGATGCGGTGGCCACGGTGCGCCGCGCGTTCCTGTACGCCGCGCTCGCCGGCCTGACACTGACCCTGATCCTCGGCATCCCGTTGTCGGCCACGATCGTCCGGCGCCTGCGGCGACTCCGCCAGGCGGCCACCGAGCTCGCGAAAGACGGACCGCCGGTGGTCGTGCCCGCGGTCCGCGCCCGTGACGAGGTCGGGGATCTGGCCCGAGCGTTCGCGCAGATGCAGCACCAGCTCCAGCAGCAAGAGGAGGCCCGCCGCGCGTTCGTCTCGACCGCTTCGCATGAGCTGCGTACGCCGCTGGCCTCACTCGACGGGATGCTCGAGCTGCTCGACGATGACCTCGGGAGCGGCCACCCCGACCTCGAGGACGCCCGCTCGTTGCTCGAGCGAGCCCGCAGCCAATCGCGCCGTCTGTCCCGGCTGGCGGCCGATCTGCTCGATCTGAGCCGGCTCGACGCCCAGGTGCAGCTGCGCTCGGAGCCCGTCGAGCTCGGCGAGCTCAGCCGGGCGGTGCTCGCCGAATTCGAGCTCGGAACCGAAGCGCGCGGAATCGTCTCGACGCTCGACGACTCCGCCGGTCAGGTGTGGGCGCGGGGCGACCCCGGCGGGATCGCCCGGATCGTCCGGATCCTGCTCGACAACGCGGTGCGGGTCAGCCCCCAGGGCGGCGAGGTCACGGTAGAGCTCCGCAACGGCCACCATGCGTCGCTGTCCGTCCGCGACGAGGGCCCGGGGGTGGCCCCCGAGGAACACGACCTGATCTTCCAGCGCTTCCAGCGCGGCCGCGCGGCGAGCGGCAGCGCAGGGTTCGGGCTCGGCCTGGCGATCGGACGGGAGCTGGCGAACCGGATGGGCGGCGAGCTCGTGCTCGAGCGCTCGGACGTCCCGGGCGCTAAGTTCACATTGCGCCTGCCGGTGGCGCAGGCGCAGGAGGAAGAACCGCTGGCCGTGGTGTAGGTGGGGCCGCTTCGCGGCGTCCATGGGACCATGCACCCCGTCCGGACGGGGTACAAGGCCCCACGGATGCCGAGCGCAGCGAGGCCCCAGAGCCGTTCCCGGGTATTCATCCGGGGGCCTAACAGGATTGAGACGATGGACGAACGCTTGATGAACGCGATGCTGGAGCTCGACGACCGCCACTGGTGGTACCGCGGCCGACGGCGCATCATCCGCGCCGAGCTTGATCGCCTGCCGTTGCGGACCGGCGCGCGTGTGCTCGACGCGGGCTGCGGCTCGGGGCGGACGCTCGAGGAGCTGAGCCCGTATGGGGAGGTGTCTGGGGTCGAGCTGGATCCCGGAGCCGCAGCGGTCGCGCGCGACCGGGGGAGGGGCGACGTGGTCATCGGCCGGCTCGAGGAGCTGCCGTGGGACGACGGGTCCTTCGATCTGATCACGTGCCTGGACGTGATCGAGCACACGCCGGACGACCGGGTGACGCTCCGCGAGCTGCGGCGCGTGTCCCGGGCCGGAGGCTTCCTGCTCGTGACGGTCCCGGCCTACCAGGGCCTGTGGTCCATGCACGATGTCGCCAATCATCACTACCGCCGCTACTCGCGGGAGCGGTTGCGGACGGCTGCGCGCGACGCCGGCTGGAGGGTCGTCCGGATGACATCGTTCAACGGGCTGCTCCTGGCCCCGGCCGCGGCCGTTCGGCTCGCCGAGCGCCGGCGCCTGCGCGAACCCGATCCGGACTACAAGCCGGAATTGACGCTCGCCCCCGAGTGGCTCAACTCGTTGCTCGAGCAGCCGCTCCGGCTCGAGGCGCGCTGGCTGGCCCGCGGCAGGTCGATGCCGGCGGGGCTATCGCTCCTGGCCGTGCTCGAGAATCCAGGCGAGGTCGCCTGACGGTCGCGATGGCGTGATGGGGGGTCTTGCGGCGATCGTCGTCGGTTCACTTGCCGCGATCCTCGGCGTGTCCAACAGCCTGGGCTACCTGCTGCCGGCGATCATCGGGCTCGAGTCGATGGGAATACCGTCGCCGGGGGAGACCGCGCTGGTCGCGGCGGCGGTTCTGGCCAGCCAGGGCAAGCTCGAGATCTGGCTGGTGATCCTGATCGGGGTGACCTCCGCGATCGTCGGCGACAACATCGGCTACTTGTGCGGGCGCAAGTTCGGCCGCAACGTGTTCACCGCGCCGGGGCCATTCATGCATCACCGGGTCCGCGCGATCCGCGCCGGCGACACGTTCTTCGACCGCCACGGGGCCAAGGCGGTGTTCATCGGGCGGTGGATCGCGCTCGTCCGCTTCGCCACCGCGTGGCTCGCCGGGATCAACCGCATGGAGTTCAGGCAGTTCTTCTTCTGGAACGCGCTCGGCGGGATCACCTGGGGCGTGACCTACGGGCTCGTCGGCTACTACGGCGGCCAGGCGGCCGCACACGTGCTCGCGGAAGCGGGCATCGTCGGCTTCGTGGTGCTCCTGGTCCTGCCGCTCGCGATCTACGCCGTCGTCAAGCGGCGCGAGCGTCGCGCGGCGCGGCGGTCCTCCGACTAGGGCGTTTTCGCGTCGAGGTCGAGTGCGCAGGAGTTGATGCAGTAGCGCAGCCCGGTCGGCGCGGGGCCGTCGTCGAAGACATGGCCGAGATGTCCGCCGCAGCTCTTGCACAGGACCTCGGTGCGCCGCATGAACAGGCTGCGGTCCTCGCGCAACTCGACGTTCTCGGCGACCGCCGGCTCGTAGAAGCTCGGCCACCCGGTGCCGGAGTCGAACTTGGTGCCGGAGCTGAACAGCTCGGCTCCACAGCCGGCGCATCGGTAGGTGCCGTCGTCCTTGACGTGGACGTACTCGCCGGTGAACGGACGCTCGGTCCCGTGCTGGCGGAGGATGTGGTACTGCTCGGGCGACAGGCGCTCGCGCCACTCATCGTCGGACAGCTGGACGTCGCGGGCGGTGTCTGTTTCACGTTCGGTAACCATGGATCCAACGGTAGCGCGGGGGTGGGGTGCGGTACGGTGAACGGGAGATGAAATTCGGGGTGGCGATCTTTCCGACTCCTGAGGTGCAGCCGCCGGGCGAGATCGCGCGGATGGCCGAGGAGCGCGGGTTCGAGTGCCTGCTGTTTCCCGAGCACACCCATATTCCGGCCTCGCGGGAGAGCCCATGGCCGGGTGGCGATGAGCTGCCGGCGTGGTACAGCCGCACGCTCGATCCGTTCGTTGCCTGTACGGCCGCGGCGGATGCGACCGAGCTGCTGTTGATCGGGACCGGGATCTGCCTGGTGATCGAGCGCGACCCGATCATCACCGCCAAGGAGGTGGCGTCGGTCGACGTCCTGTCAGGCGGCCGGTTCCTGTTCGGGGTGGGCGCCGGCTGGAACGCCGAGGAGATGCGCAACCACGGCACCGATCCGACCCGCCGGTTCGGCGTGATGCGCGAGCGAATCGAGGCGATGAAGGTGATCTGGACTGAGGAGGAGGCGAGCTACTCGGGCCGGTACGTCGACTTCGAGCGGATTTGGTCCTGGCCGAAGCCGGCCCAGAAGCCGCACCCGCCGGTGATGGTCGGTGGCAACGGCCCGCGCGTGCTCGATCGGGTGCTCGCGTTCGGCGACGAGTGGATGCCCAACCGGATGTCGGTTGACGATCTGGCGGCGCGGATCGCGGAATTGGATGTTCGGGCTTCGGAGGTGGGACGTGACCGGATTCCGGTGACGGTCGTCGGCGCCGCTCCGGACGCGGGTGGGATCGAGGCGCTCGCGCGGCTCGGCGTCGACCGCATCGTGTTCTGGCTGCCGCAGGACGGTTTTGATGCGGTCGAGGACGGGTTCGGTCGCTACATGTCGGCGATCAACCAGTTCCGCCGGGCGGCCTGAGGTAGCTGGCGGCCGCGTCCTGCCGGTCGGCGGCGAGCATCTCCATCACGAGCGACGACCAGCCGAAGTCGACCGCGCCCATTCCGCGCCCGGTGTACGGGTCGTAGTACTCGCGCAAGCCCTGCGCTCGCACCGTGGTCATGATGCGGTCGCCAAGCGCGTCGGCGTGCTCGTCGTAGCCGAGGCGGGTCAGGCCGAGCCACACGAGCCACGCGGCGTTGACCCACGTCGGTCCGCGCCAGTAGCGGCGAATCCAGAGGAAGCCGTCCTCACGGGTCGAGAAGCTCGGCTCCGTCGGCGGCACCGACGGCGGGGGCACCGGCAGCCAGAACTGCTTCTCGTCGAGAAGGTGCTCCTCGACGAGGCGCCGGCCAATGTCCTCTGGCAGGTCTGGAAGTGCCAACGGTGCCAGCGCCGCCCAGGTGCGGGCCGGCCGCTGTTTTGGCTTGGGGTGGACCAGCGGCTCGAACAGGCCGGTCTTGGGGTCGTACATCCGCTCGATGATCGTCGGGGTCAGCGACGGCCGGCCGAGCGCCATCAGCGACAGCCCATGGAGCACGTTCATCGCGACCTCGCAGCACACCGGGCCGCCGGCGCCGGCGATCCTCCCGAGGTCGTATCCGAGCCTGCGGTTGCGGCGCACGAGCAGGATGAAGCCGGGCCGGTCGTGGGAGCGCCAGCGCCAGATCGCGTCGAACTGCGGCGAGGCGTCGAGGCCCGACTCGTCGGGCTGGACGATCCAGATCAGGCCGTCACCGTCGAGGTCGCGATGCGCGCTCAGCCAGTCGTAGTGCTTGTTGATCGCGGGGTTGAGCGCCGGGTCGCCGCCCGCGATCCGCCATGCCCAGGCGAGCACCGGCGGCTGAATGCTGGCGGTCATCGTGGCGTTCGGCGAGGTCACGTTGTAGGTGAACCGCCGGCGGCCGGTGAGCGGGGTGTTCCAGAAGATCGTGTGGCCGATGAACCCGTCCTCGCGCTGGGCGCCCAGCAACGACTGGAGCTCGCGCTGTGATCTCTTGCGGTCGAAGTGGCGCCAGGCGATCGCGGTAAAGCACGAGTCCCAGTACCACTGCCAGGGATAGTGGCCGGGGCTCGGGCAGGTGTAGGCGAACGGGACGCGATCGGTGGCGCGCACGCCCTCGCGCCAGTTCTGGCGAAGGGTGGCCTCGCACGTCCGGCGGATCTGCGCCGTGTCGTCGTCACCGAGCATGGGACAACAGATCCTCGCAAGCCGAGGACCTCGACCGGCGTCTGGCCTGTTGACTTCAGTGAAGAGCCGCGGCGCTCGTTCCCCCGAGCGCCGACGCGCCACCGGCGAGCCGTACTCGCTTGAGCCCGGGGACGTTCACGTCAGGTCGATACTTGACCCGCCCGAGCTCCTGGCACTCTGCCCCACACCGGTCGCACAACAGCACCAGGCGCAAGACGCCTGCTTCGCGGAGATACCGCGACGCCCCACTATGTGTTCCCGAGTGATCGCACGTCATGGCTGTATATGGGCAGCAACGGCGGTTGCGTTCGGAAAAGTCCGCGCTCGCCGGCCGGAACCCGGCCTGCCACCGATCCCGCTCTTTGCAGGATTTATTGCAAAGGCAGGATCTGGTAACGCGATGGCGGCGCCGCTTGCTAGGTTGCTGCCGGCTTCCATCCAGGGGGCCGTACCGAGACCGCGGTGCCTGACGTGTCGGGCGCGCGCCTGCTTTGCCGTGCCCACGCCGATTCGCATGCCCCGCTTCCACACACGCGCCCGAGCCGCCGGGATCGTCGCGTTTCTCGTGGCGGCCGTCCTGCTCGGCACCGGCCTGACGGGCAACAGCGCGGGAGACCTGCAAAGCCAGATCGCGGCGGGCAAGTCGGCGGCGACCTCGCTCAAATCCCAGATCGCGGCCGACAGCGCCCAGATTCGTCAGACCACGCATGGTCTGGCCGACGCCAACCGGCGACTGTCTGCGCTCCAGCAGCAACTCAGCGCGCGCGGGGCACAGCTCCGCGCGGTGCAGACCCGGCTGCTGGCGGCGCGGGACCGCCTGGTCGACCTCGAGAACCAGCTCGAGCGGGCGACCCGCGCCTTGGCGGCCAATCTCGTCGCCGACTACGAGCACGGGCAGCCGAATCTGGTCAGCGTGATCCTCGATGCCCACGGCTTCACCCAGCTCGTCGAGCAGGTCAACTTCATGCACCGGATCGCCGAGCAGAACGCGCGGACCGTGGCCTGGACGCGGGCGACCCGCGCCGCCGTCGCTCGCCAGGCCCGCCTCCTTGGGACGCTCGAGCGCCGCGACCAGACCTTGACCGCACAGGTCCTCGCGCAACGCAACGGCGTCGCCGCGCTCCAATCGGCTCTGCTCCGTCAGCAGATCGGCGAACTCCACGCGCGCGGCCGTGACGCCGCCAAGCTGCACGCGCTGAACGCGCGCCTCTCCTCGCTCGAGGCGAAGGCCGCGGCCGCCGCCGCGCGGGCTGCCGCCACGCGGAACGCCAACGTCGGCGGGATCGCCGTCGACACCGGTGGCATGGTGCAGGCGCCCCCGGGCGCACCGGCCGCGGTGGCGCAGGTGATCGCCGCCGGCAACGCGATCGCCACGCTGCCCTACATCTACGGCGGCGGCCACGCCTCGTTCCACGCCGATGGCTACGACTGCTCGGGCTCGGTCAGCTACGCCCTCGCGGCCGCCGGGCTCGTGAGCTCGCCGATGGTCTCGGGGGACTTCGAGAGCTGGGGCGACCCGGGACCGGGGCGTTGGATCACGATCTACGCCAACGCCGGCCACGTATGGATGGAGGTCGCCGGCTGGCGGTTCGATACCGTCGCGCTCGCCGAGGGCGGGACGCGCTGGTCGCGCGGTGGCGGCGAATTCGCCGGCTTCGTGGTGCGGCACCCGCCGGGCCTATAACGCCCGCACCCGCCGTCGGGCTGTCTGAGTACGGACCTCAAGGTTTCCGGCTGCCCCCGCCGATGAAGCCTCTCGATGAAACGACTCACAGCTGTTGCCTGCGCGCTGTTCGGCGCGCTGGCCCTCCCCGCCGGCGCTCTCGCCGCTGTGCCGGCCGCGACTCCTACACCGACCCAAGCCGTCCAGGGCCACGCGTCCGGCACGGTGATCGGCATCGCGCGCGGCTCGTTCGCGATCGAGGCCGCCGCGGGACGGATGTCGGTCGTGAACGCGCTCACGAACGCGGCGAACGTCGTCACGGCGGGCGACTTCCCATATGTGTATGGAGGCGGCCACGCCGAGGCCGGGATCGCCAGCATTGGGATCAAAGGCCCGGGCTATAACGGGCGCAGGATCGGCTTTGACTGCTCGGGGTCGGTCGCGGCGGTGCTGTCAGCCGCCGGCGTCTGGCAGCCGACGAGCGGCGTTCCCAACGACGCCGGCATCATCGCCCAGCTGCGCTCCGAGCACCTGATCGCGCGCGGCAGGGGACACGGCGCCACCGAGGTGACCCTGTACGACGATCCGGGCGTCCACATCTTCATGGACATCGACGGGCACTTCTTCGGCACCTCTGACGGCGGTGGCGGTGGCGATCCCGCCGGTGGCGCCGGCTGGCTCGACGACGGCGCGCCCGACGCCACGAGCCACGTGTACAAGCCCTACCACCTGCTCCTCCCGGTCCTCCGGCAGCAGACCACGTTCGAGCGCATCCTCACCTTCCAGACCGGCGGCAAGGCGGGCGTCGTTCACGGCCTCGAGTTCGGGAGCGACGTGCACGTCAGCTACACGCAGACGCCGACAGGGCGGATGACCGCCGAGGGCATCAGTTAGCGCCCAGCGGCGGTCCGAGCAGCGACATCCCGTGGCGCTCGAAGATCGCCGCGACCTCGGCGAGATCGGGAGTCGCCGACCTGGTCGCCGGACCGAGCTCCTCGTAGAACCTTTGGCACCCGCCGGGTGTGTAGACGACGATGAGCTCGGCGGGCCGGTCGGTTAGGTTCAAGAACGCGTGTGGGACGCCGGCGGGCAGGTATGCGAACCCACCCGGCTCGAGCGTGTGGAGCTCATCGCCGATTCTTACCTTGAAGCGGCCGCTGACGACGTGGATCGTCTCTTCCTGTTGATGGTGGACGTGAAGCGGCGGTCCGCCGTTCGGGCCGACCTCAACGATGAAGTAGTCGAGCGCACCGTTCGTGTCCTCGCCGGTGACCTTGAACACGAGGTCCCGACCCGGACCCGATTGAAGGCGCAGTCCGTCATCCGACGCCACGACCCTGGGTGTGCCCATTGTTGCGCTCATCCGGTCCCTCTCCTTCGAGCTGTACGATATTTGCGTAGTGCAAACAATAGGAAGTTTATTTGACGAGGTCAAGTAATTCTGCGGCCGCGGCGAGCGCACCGTCAGACACCGTTTCGCCGCACGATCCGCCTGAGCCAGAGCCATTCACTTCGGACGAGTTCGCCGCCTGGCGCGGCATGCTCCGGGTTCACTCGACGCTGTTCCGCGAGCTCGATCGGCGGCTACAGGCCGAACACGGTTTCGGGGTCGATGCCTACGGGGTGATGATCACCCTCGTCACGGAGCCTTCCAGGCAGCTCCCGATCGGGACGCTCGGCGAGCGGCGCAACCTGAGTCCGAGTGGCATCTCACGCTCGGTCGACCGACTCACGAAGGCGGGCCTGACCGCCCGCGCGACCAATCCGGATGATCGACGGAGCCTTCTCGTCGGGTTGACCCCGGAGGGGCTCAAACGGCTCCGCGAGGCGCAGGTGACGCATCACCAGGTGGTTCGCGAGCTGCTGCTCTCGCGTCTCGGCGATCGGGATGTCAGACGCCTCGGGGAGCTTTGGGAGCGGGCGATGCCCGGCGCCGCGTCCAGCCCCATTTGGCCGCGCTGATCGCGCACGGTCGCCTGGCCCAGGTCGCGCGAACGTGGGCCTGGCGAGCCGGCACGGCGGAGCTACGGAATCGGGTGGCTCCCCTTCTTGACGATCTCGACCGATCCGAGGCTCGGATCTCCCGCCTGGTCCCAGGTGACGACGGACGAGATGTGGTCCTTGAGGTTGTAGACGAACGTGTTGTGCTTGAACTTCGGCTCGAGCCACACGAGCAGCATGACGTCGTGGCTCACGGGCATCGCGATGTACTTGTACGTCACCGCCGGCGACCCGACGTACGGTCCGGCGACGGCCTTGGCGGTCACGCTGTTGCCCGTGTACGTCTGCAGGTACGTGTTGCCGGCGTCGAGTTTGCCCAGCGGATAGCTGGTCTGGATCTGATACCCGGACAGGTCGATCGTGTTGATCTTGCTCGGGTAGCCCGTCAACTTGTTCCGCTTGGCGGTACCGCCGGTCGTCGTCGCCAGCGCGGTGGCTCCCCCTGCCAACGACGCAAGGGCGATCGCCACCGCGAACAGCTTGGTAGCTGGCCGCATGTGTACTCCTCTCACTCCCGTTTCGCCGCCGGCGCAGTCGCCTAGGACTGGATGTGCCGGCGTCTGGTCTGTTGAGCACGCAACGTATCCCCGCTTACGTGACCTGGTCAAGAACTTGTGAACGCGGTCTAGCGAGACTGTGCGCCGAGCGTCAACTAACCGGCCGGGAGTGTTCCGCGGAACACTCGCAACCCTAAGGATGGGTTATCCATTTCGATCAGGTGAAGGATCGTCCGCGCGGGTGCCGAGCGGATCGCTCCAGCCTCGCAAGGGGATCGTGCTGGTCACCTCCGTGGCGCCTGACGGTCTGAGCAC
>Ga0335078_10014509_pt1 | contig 11685 bp, 13 predicted proteins | sample Lox_Sample_32_FD_206711 | JGI IMG/M metagenome (GOLD analysis project Ga0335078, IMG submission 206711) | Soil microbial communities from Loxahatchee National Wildlife Refuge, Florida, United States - Lox_Sample_3.2 | ecosystem: Environmental > Terrestrial > Soil > Wetlands | place: USA...
CGGCTATCGGGAGCGGAATGCCGGTTCTTATCGTTCCCGCCATGCACCACAGCATGTACCGGCATCCTGCAATCGGGGAGAACATCAGGAAACTTGAATCGTGGGGGGTCTCGGTGGTCCCTCCGCGGATCGAAGAAGGCAAAGCGAAAATTGCGGATATCGACGAAATTGTTCTCCGGTGCGAACGGGCGGTGCTGGGGAAACCCCTTGCGGGGAAAAAAGTGCTGGTCACGAGCGGTGCCTGTCGGGAGCCGGTCGATGACGTCCGGGTCCTGACAACCCGGTCGAGCGGCCGGATGGGACAGGAGCTTGCGCGTGAGGCGTTCCGCCTTGGCGCAGAGGTCACGGTAATCCACCGTGATACTGTGCCCTGCGTGAATAATATCCACATAGAGACTGCCGAAGATATGCGTGACGCGGTCAACGGTTATCTCGAAAAAGAATCTCCTGACCTGTATATCGGCGCTGCAGCAGTCTCGGACTTTTCACCCCAAAAACAGGAGGGCAAGATACCGAGCGGGAAACCGGCGAAGATCGATCTGGTGCCCCTTCCGAAAATCATCGACGATTTTCTGCAGCATACCCGGACCCGAATAGTGGCGTTCAAGATCGCCCGTAATCCCGTTCCAGAAGCACAGGCGCTCCTCGCACGAGGGGCATGGATGGTAGTGGCTAACACGCCGGAAACCATGGGATCGGCAACCGGTGTTTATTCGGTCATTACCCAACCGGATACGCCTGGCATGCCCGTTTCCGGGACAAAAGAGGAGATCGCTACCCGGATCTGGGAACTTATTCTCGATGGCATCAGGGAAGGCAGAGGTTCCCAACCGGCCAAAACCCCTAAAAGAAGCTGATACCAAACCAGATATGGCAGGTGTACGTCGGCCATGACTCTTTCTTCCGTGACAGCATTCTGCCCCGGCCATATCTCCGGCTATTTCCGGAGGGTCAACGGCACGGACCCGGCAACGACGGGAAGTATCGGGGCCGGTATCGTGATCAGCGAAGGGGTGACCGCGACAGTTCGTCCCGGAAAAGAATCGGCCGTCACCGTGCAGGTCCGTGACCAAGAAGGAAAGATCCGGGTTGCGGCCCGGGAATCGCCACCGGTATCTTTTGCGCTCGACCGGCTCGGTGTGACCGCGGAAGTTACCACGGTATGCCGGCTTCCGATCGGCGCAGGTTTTGGCCTGTCCGCAGCCGCGTTGCTTGCGACGCTCACCGCAGCGAACCGGCTTTTCGGATTAGAACGACCGGCCGAAGAAATTGCCGGATTAGCCCACGAGACGGAAGTTTTGTTCCGTACTGGTCTCGGTGACGTTTCAGCGTGCCAGGGGGGAGGACGCGTTGTGCGGGCATCACCGGGTATCCACGGGAATATTTTGCGGAGCTTCGATCTGATCGAACCGGTCAGCGCGGTCAGTTTCGGCCCGATCCACACCCCGTCGGTTCTCGGATCGCCCAGCCAGATGGAGCAGGTGGCTGCGGCCTTTCCCAAAAACCAGCCGTCAACGGTGAAAGAATTTTTTGCCTGTTGCCGGGAATTCTCCCTGGCGAGCGGGCTTGAGACGCCGTTTGTCCAGCGTGTCCTTGCCCGGTGCGATGATAACGGGATTGCGGCGGCCATGACCATGCTTGGCGAAGGAGTGTTTGCCTACGGAAACCATGCACCCGGAACGCTCCAGGAGTTTGGCGAAGTATATGTAATGGGAATGGCACGGGACGGGATACAAATCCTTGAGGTGTCGGTATGATTCCTCCGGATCACCCGAGGTATAAGTCCCTGGTCGTCCGGGAACACCTGGCCGGGTGCGCCCGGAACGGGATCGTTTCATGGGAGGGTCTTATCGCGCATGGCCGAGGAGAAGCGTTCGATTACCTGCTTGGAGAGAAGACCAGCGCAAGTGCCCGTAATGCTGAACGGACTGCCGCAGCCCTGTTCCGCACAGCCCGCCACCCCGTAATCTCCGTGAACGGCAATACTGCAGCGCTTGCAGCACGGGAAATCGCGGGACTCCAGGAAGCAAGCGGTGCCCTCGTCGAAGTCAACCTGTTCCACCGCACGGAACAACGGATCAAGGACATCGAGGTGCTCCTCACGAACGCCGGTGCAGACGTGTTCTCCGGCCCTGCGGAACGTCTCCTTCCCCTTTCGCACGACCGGGCATGGTGCCGGCGCGAAGGGATGTATGCAGCAGACGTTGTTCTCGTCCCGCTCGAAGACGGTGACCGGTGCGATGCACTCGTGGCAATGGGGAAGAAAGTGATCGCGGTCGATCTCAACCCGCTGTCCCGGACGGCGCGGGCAGCTACTCTTACTATTGTTGACGAGGTGACCCGGGCATTGCCGGTAATTGCAGAGGCATGTTCCCGGCTCACCGATGAAGAATGCCAGGCATTGCTCTCAGATATAGACAATACCCGGTTCCTTAAGGAAGCGTACGACGAGATGATAACGAGGTTGAATCATGCTCTGGACTGAACGATACCGTCCTGAACAGTTAAGCGATATCGTGGGCCAGGATCGGGTCGTCGGGCTTTTGTCTTCCTTTGCAGCGTCCCGCACTGTCCCGCACCTGCTCCTTGCCGGTCCCCACGGTACCGGGAAAAGCGCTGCGATCCGGTGTTTCGCCGAACAGTTATATGGAGAGAACTGGGAAGCCAATACATCAGTCTTCCAGACGGCAGATCTCTTTTCCCTCGGGAAAAAACTCCTTGAAGAGGATGAACGGTATGCCCACCTGTACCAGAAAGGACAGAGCCTGATTGTCAATTTCAAGTATATCCTCAAATGGTACGCCTCCATTCGGCCACTCGACGCAGATTTCAAACTCATGGTGTTCGAGGACGCCCACGCCCTTTCCCGGGACGCCCAGCAGGGTTTGCGCCGGATTATGGAGCAGTACAGCGGCACCTGCCGATTTGTCTTTTCCACGACGAACCAGAGCGCAATCATCCCGGCGATCTCCTCGCGATGCCTCCCGCTCTTTTTTGCACCGGTCTCCTCCGGCCTGATCCGGGACCGGCTCAACGAGATCCGGGAAAAGGAAGCCAGGGGAGGACCGGTCTCCTGCACCAACGATGATCTTGAGCTGATTGCCGAAGTGGCTCAGGGAGATATGCGCCGGGGGATCCTGATGCTCCAGGCCGCGTTCCAGGCAGGGTCGTGCAATAACCTTTCCGCCCTGTCGCAGGCTGAAACGGAGACGGTTGCGGCAAAAGCGCTGGGTCTTGTCCTTGAAGGTGATACCCGGGGCGCCATCCGGCAGATTGAGTCACTGATGATCGAGTACGGACTTTCCGGCCGGGAGGTCCTCTCCGAGATCCGGGCTGCCGCCCGACGGGATTATAATCATCCGGCTCTCGCCCTTGCCCTTGCCCAGGCGGATTCCCGGATGGGTCATGCAAAGAACGAATACCTTCAGGCAGATGCGTTTATTACCGGGATCCAGGAGATATTCCCATGAGCACGGCAAAACAGGAAAAGATCCAGCAGCATTACGACGAAATCGCGAACGTCTACGACCTTCACTACGACCGGCCCCGGGGCCGGACCTATCATACACGGATCAGCCGTCACGTGATGGACTCACTTCCTCCGGGCGGTATGCTTCTCGATATCGGCTGCGGGACCGGGCTCTTTGTCGAAAAATATCTCCGGGAGGGGGGAAATGCAATTGGCGTCGACCTGAGCAGGAACATGATCGAACGTGCCCGGGACCGGTGCGGAGCTGCAGATTTCTCCCTCGGAACCGGGGAATGTCTCCCCTTCAGAGATGAAACGTTCGATGCCGTCGCGAGTCTTCTTGTCTTCAGCTATCTCCGGGACCCTGAATCGATGCTCCGGGAAGCGCACCGGGTGCTACGCCCGGGTGGGGCGATCTCAATCTGTACGCTCGGGAAGAAACTGATTACCCGCAGTATCCCGGCCCTGTACCAGATAAGCGAGAAAATCCGGATACGCCACGTCGTGATGAAGGATTTTGGCGAGCACTATTACGACGAACGGGAGATGCGGGATCTGTTCTGCGAAGCGGGATTCTGCGATGTCGAGGTCAGCTGGCGGTCTTTTGCCCATATCGACATGGGGGATCCGCTCTTCCGCATCGCCCGGAGGATGGAGCCGTTCATTGAACGGCGGATCCCGCAGCTTGCATATAACATCTGCGTGGATGCACGGAAACCGGAAGAGTAACCTGGACGGGTATATCAACGGGGATCGGGCGCTCCCCAACCTTTATTTGCCACAGGGCTGAATTGAATAAGGAGTTTTTGAATATGGGTAAGACAGGTACAACCCTCTGGTCTCAGGTCAAGGGCGTAAAGGGCCAGATCCGGCTCGTCCCCAAAAAAGAAGGCGAACGGAAGAGCCCGGGACCCAACCAGCGGTTCAAGTCAAGCATCAATCTCAAAAAGGTTGACCAGGCAGCAGCGGAAGAGCAGCGCGGCGGAAGAGGCGCACGGCGCGGAGGAAGCCGCGGTGGCCGGCGCGGAGGAGACCGGTCCGGCGGTTCCGGTATGAACGAGTCGACGGCAAGCCCCCTCATCCGCCGGCGCATGCGCAGATCAAAAGCGTCCGTTCTCGGTGCAAAGGCAAAAGCAGCTCGGTAACGAAAAAATCTTTTTCTTCCGGTAACCGGCAAAAAAGTCTCGGGTTTCCCCCGGCCGAATCATTTTTTAACGGTGTTTACCTGGAGTTCTCCGGTGATTCGGCTGTTTCTGGCACAGCCGAATCATAATTATCATTTATCCCCATCTCCTATGATGAGTATGGATATTCCAACTGCAGTGAATAGTTACCAGTTCGGTGAACGGGCAAAGTCCGAACTGATTGTCGTTTCCCAGCTCTGCATGGCCCTTTCGGGTTTTCCCGACACCCAGAAAAGCGGCGGGAAAAAGATGCTTCTCCTGCTCATGGAGCAGGTGAGAAACGAGGTGGCGTTCGCGGCAAAAAGTACGGGACAGCGGGAGTTCGAGCAAGCCGTCAACTCGCTCAGCGAAGCGATTTCCCTTGTTGAGAGCGACCAGCCGGACCAGGCTTCGGAGAAACTTGCTGCAGCTATCAGCGCTTCGACGACCCCGGCACAGAGATCGTGGCAGGTATTGTCCGAACATGGACTCCTCTGAATTTCCGAAATTCCTGTCTTCCCGGGTATCAGTCCGGGAATATTCGGAAACGCCGCTCTCCCCCGAAGACATCGAGTATATCGTTTCCTGCGCGGGAACTGCACCGAGCGCCGGGAACCTCGAGGCGTGGGATGTCGTGGTGGTTACTGAGACCGACCAGCGGCTGGCGCTTGCGGAAGCCGCATTCGGGCAGCGGCATATCGGCGAAGCCCCTGCCCTGTTTGTGGTGTGCGCCAATTATGTCCGCTCGATGTCCAAGTATGGGGAACGCGGGATTCTCTACGCGGTTGAGGATGCAACCATCGCCTGCACGTACATGATGCTCGCCGCTCATTCCCGACGCATCTCGACCTGCTGGACCGGCGCCTTTGAGGAAGACGAGGTCCGCGGGATCCTTGACTTGCCCGTCCATAGCAGGCCCCTTGCAATCCTTGCGGCAGGATTCGGAAAACCGCCTGCTGATAAAACACCGCGTATGCAAATCGGTGACCATATCCACCGCGACGTTTGGTAGAAACAATACGGAGACTCTCATGCCGGACTATTTGGTAACGCTCGAATCAGCATGGTATATCAAAGAAGCAAAATCGCTTGACGACGCAATCGGGATCGCTATCAGCGAGGCGGGAAAACGACTCAACCCGTCCGCAAAGTTTGTTGAGGTCGAAGCCGGGATGCTCGCCTGCCCGTTCTGCGAACAGCCGTTGTCAAGCGCTATTGTCGTCGCGGACACCGCGCTCGTCGGTCTGGTGCTGGAGATGCGGGTATTCCGGGCCGAGTCAAAAGAACATGCCGGCCGGATCGCAAAATCCGTTATCGGGAAAGCGCTTCGCGAGATTCCCCTGAAACTTCTGGATGTGCAGGAAATATGATCCACGTAGTCGGCCACACCGCGGTAGACCATATCTCCCGCGTCCATCACCTTCCCGAAAAGAACCAGTCTACCCATATTACCGACCGGCAGACTTTTTTTGGCGGGGGGGCCGCAAACATTGCAGCCGGAATTGCGATGCTCGGCGAAGCGGTTACCCTGCATTCCTGTGTCGGCGACGATTTTCCCGGGAGCGCGTATGAGAAATGGATGGCCGAGCTCGGAATAAAACAGCAGTTCTTTGAAGTGCCGGGAACCCACACTCCCACGGCGTTCATGTTCACCGACAGCGCCGGTGACCAGATGACTTTTTTTGAATGGGGGGCTTCCCGTGCTTTTGCAACGGCAAAAGCACCGTCATTACCGTTCGTCCATATGGCCACCGCGGATCCGGAGTTCAACTGCAGGGTCGCGGAAAACAGCGAGTTTGTCTCTTTTGATCCCGGGCAGGACGTGTTCTGGTATTCTAAAGAACAGCTGGAATCCATCATATCCAACACGGATATCCTGTTTGCAAACCAGCACGAAGTCAAACAAATGGGTGAAACCCTCGGGATCACAAAAACGGAACTTATTTCCCGGGTTTCCATGGCTGTATTTACCCAGGGAAGTGAGGGAAGTGCTCTCTATTCTGGCGGGAAGGAACAATTCATCCCGGTCGTACCGGTGACGCTCCTTGATCCGACGGGAGCAGGAGATTCGTACCGGGCGGGTTTTCTTTCCGCTTATGTCCGGGGGTATTCACCGCTCACCTGTTGCCGGATCGGAACCGTTACCGCATCTTTCGTTGTCGAACACCCGGGTTGCCAGACCCATCTGCCGGCCTGGGCGGATATGCTCGAACGGTACCGGACTCACTTTGGGGAGATCGGTCCAGCTCCGGTCCGGGTGTGATGGAATGAACGGGGCATCAGGTTTACAGGGAGGGGTTGCCTGATGGCTATTGCCGGCGATGTAAAACTGGGCCAGCTCACGAAATACCTGTTTACTGCGCCGTCATGGCCAGTCTCGCTCCTTATCCTGATAATCCTGGGAATTGTCATTGACGGTGCGAGTTCACGTGCCTGGGTCTACCTGCCCTTTTCCGGAACCCTCGCATTTACCATCCCGGCGATCGCGGCGTTTATCCTGACCAAGCCGGTGATCGAGTATTCCGGGAAAACCATGACCTGGAACCGGTCGGCGCTCCTTGCCCTTTCCTGCACGGTGTTCGGGGTCATTATCACCCTCGCCTCGCTTGCCGGTGGGATCCGGTTCCTCCCGCTCTTCTACGGGATCTCCCTTGGTTTTGTGTTCGGCCTGCGCCTGTTCGTTCTCGTCGCGATATCGGACTACCGGGTTCACCGGATGATCCTCCCGGCGATCACCCAGAGCGGCATGGGTGTCATTGTAGGATTCTTCCTCTTCTCCCCGGGATGGGCGATATTTGCCATTGTCCTCCACCTGGTCTTCGGGCTGGGATTTTCTATCCTTATCTGGCTCATCGAACGGCCGCTCTACCGGGCGTTCCACATCCGCGGTCTTGCGTTCGTGAACGCATTCATTGCAAACATGACTGACGGGTCGCGCGAGATGGAAAATTTCTTCCGCGAGATCGGGGAAGGGATATACGTCCCGCAGGTCTGCCTGTTCTTCCGCAGGGGTACCAAGAAACCAATCCTGTTTACCGTGCCCAACCTCCACCCCGGCCCGATGGGTGAAATCGGGGGCGGCAACCTCCCGCATGTCATTTACGATCACATGGAAGAGGAGACCATGGTTCCCCACGGGTGCGCCTCGCATGATTTCAACCTCGTCTCGGAAAGTGAGATCGACAAAGTAATCGACGCGATCAACCGTACCAAGGGTGACCGGGTATACGCTCCCGGGGCAACGAGATCCGGCCGGCTGTCCCGCGGATCGGTCCAGGTACTGTACCAGCGGTTCGGCGATTCCGTCCTCATGGTCACTACCCGTTCCCCGCTCATGACCGAGGACCTCGAGTATTCCATCGGCATGGCGATTATGGCTGAAGGCCACCGCTGGTTCCCCCATGTTGCATTCGTGGATGCCCACAATTGCATGACGGATCTCTCCTCCGCCGTGCTCCCGGCAACCCTCACTGCAATGGAATACCAGCGGGGCGCCATCCAGGCGATGGAAATTTGCCGTTCTGAGAACCTGGGATCGTTTTCTCTTGGCTATGCGAGGAAAACCCTGCCTTACTCGCGCGACCAGGGTTTCGGGGACCTGGGAGTTCAGGTCATGGTTGTCGAGACCTGCAACCAGAAGACCGCATACGTCCTCTTCGACGGCAACAATATGGCTGCCGGTGTCAGGGAGATCCTGCTTGAAAAAATCCTAACCCTCGTTGATGCTGCCGAAGTTATGACGACCGACTCCCATGTCGTAAATACCATTACTGGGAAAAACCCTGTGGGAATGGAAGTTCCGGTTGACCAGTTCCTCCCGCTGATAGTAAAAGCGGTCCAGGAAGCAGTGGATGATCTCGAACCGGCCGAATGTGCCGCGACGACTGCAGAATGTGAACATATCGTGGTCTTTGGCTCTAACCGCATCTCGCAACTTGCGAGCACGGTGAACGCGATGCTCATCTTTGTCGCCCCGCTGTCCCTCGCGATGCTCCTCCTTGCATTTTTCCTGTCGCTCGCCGCATACGTACTGATGGTTTGAGGAATTTCCGGCAAAACCCTGCAGGTCATGATAATTCTGCACGATTTATCATTGTTTTAGCAATCCGGGGTCATTTTTGACCACAAGGTTTAATTGTTAGGCGTGAATAAACTCGTTTATAGAGAGGAGGAAAAAGACACCAGGGCAGAACAGACCGTGGAAAGACAGAGTGTACCGCAGGCGAACTTGGGTAAGGAAAGGTGATCAAAGTTCATCCGTCCGATCATATACCTGCCCGCTGGATAGGTGTTGACCTCAACACGACCGGCCACGCGGCAGTTGCCGCCGATCCGGGAAGCGGGAAAATCCTGAAACTGGGAAAAAATGTTCACTATGTCCGCAGCAGTTCCATCAAAAATTGCACGAAACTCTACAAGGAAGGAAAACTCTGGAAACTGAGAAAAGACAAAAGCCGCGAACGGAAAGCGTTCAAGGCAGCGTTAAACAAAATCTCCCGTCAGATCGTCTCCTTTGCTGAATCGCTCAGCTCGGGAATAAAATTCGAGAAACTCTTCTCCAGCCGTTACTCGCACTCTCACGATGTCGCCGGCTTTATTGAATTTTCGTTTAACAACGGTTCATTCCTGACGCTCCAGCGACTGGTTGAAAAACTGGCTGTCCGGAAAGGAATACCGGTGATGTACGTGAACCCTGCCTACACATCAAAACGGTGTAGCAGGTGCGGGAGTATCGGAAGGAGGAGCAGGAAACGGTTCGAATGCCCCCACTGTGGTTTTGTCGCCCATGCTGATGTGAATGCGGCGTTTAATATCGCCCTGACTTCGCGGAGGTGCGATGTTGTGCGGAGCCATGAAGGGGAACTCTGGGAGCAGAAAAGGATCTCGAAAAAGGAGATGCGCCGCCGCATGAAGGAAGAGATCGTGGTCCCGGCCCCGTATACCGGTCTTCCAGCAACCGCGCTGCAAGTTCCCTGCGGGAACCTGCTTGCTGTGCTCGAGTGAAAAAAGAACCCTTTCATTTTTCGTCATCTGGGATTTAGCCCACGGGTCAGATACTCGCGGCGGAAAGCATTTCCTCTTTCCACCGGAATTTGTCTTGTATGACCGAACAGAAGGGAGTACTGTACCGGCTTGCATTGTTCAAGCAGCGGTATACCCGGGGAACGTCCTGGACCCAGATTCTCCTGAATTTTGGGATTATTACCGCGAATGCCAAACTTTTCGAGGATTTTTTTTATATCCACCTGGGGCTGACGCTTCCCATGGTGATTGCTCTCGCCGTCCCGATTTACATCCTGGTCTGTTACATTATAGGGCATTACGACGAAAGGATCGGGTTCTGGCAGATTGAAAATAACCTTAGCTACCGGTTCACACCCTATTCGGAAGAGATGCTCAACGCGATCCGGGATATAAAAAAGAAACTCGACCAGGTTCCCTGATACCGGATGTGACACAAGGATACAAAAACTTAAATGATGTTGCGATTCCCTTATTGCCATAAGTCGTCATACCGGTGAAGGGAACAGGGTGACCCCCGGTCGCCCGCGAAGATCCCTGATGATATCCCCGGCCAGCGCCTGGTTATAGGCAAAGAGGAATCCGATGTCCCTTCCCGACGAACATTTGAAAAAAATTGCCCGGCTCCAGAAAAACGAGATCACCGAGTTCCATATTTACCGGGGTATTGCGAGGGTCACCGGGGATCCCCGCAACAGAGACGTCCTGAACGGGATCGCCGAAGAGGAATTGCGCCATTACGATATCTGGAAAAAATATACCGGCCGGGACATCGGTCCGTCATGGTTCCGCATCTGGTTCTACGTTTTTGTCGCACGCCTTCTTGGTATGACCTTTACCATAAAACTCATGGAGGGCATCGAGCAGCGGGCACAGGTAAGAGATACTGCGCTGCTCGCCGCAGTCCCGGAGCTGCCGGGAATGCTCGAGAACGAAGCAAACCATGAACGAGAACTTATTGCCCTCCTTGACGAGGAGCGGCTCCGGTATGTCGGATCGGTAGTGCTGGGCCTTAACGATGCCCTCGTTGAATTCACCGGGACCCTCGCGGGCCTGACATTTGCGATCCCGAATTCCCGTCTTATAGCGGTTGCGGGCCTGATTACCGGGGTCGCGGCATCGCTCTCGATGGCGGCATCAGAATATCTCTCGCAGCGATCCGATGAAATGGCCGGAATGGACCCGAAAAAAGCTGCGCTCTATACCGGAATTACCTATATCATCACGGTCTTCCTGCTGATCATGCCGTTCCTGGTCTTACAGAGCCCCTATATCGCCCTCGTTTTCACCCTCGCGGGCGCTGTTGCGGTCATCTTCATCTTCACATTCTACATCTCCGTCGCAAAGGAGCTCCCGTTCTGGAAGCGCTTCATCGAGATGGCTGCTATCAGCATGGGAATCGCAGCGATCTCCTTTGTGATTGGGCTTTTGATCAGGATCGTCTTGAACGTAAACACCTGATCTCCTCATTTTTTATGGGAAATTTCCCTTGAGGAGGGTTCATTTCTGCCATTGCAGAAAAAGAGATGCCCTTTTTACCAGAGACAGCATTTATGAAAACATCAGTACCCGTGCGCGGTATCTCTCATGAAGATTCTCAGGCCATCACGAATTCCGCTCTCTGTCAGGGCTAAAATTCTCGTTCTTTTCCTGGCACTGGCTCTCGCCGCGCTCGCGATTACCGGGTACGTGGCATTTTCCGCGATTTCCGACATGGGATTGTATGCAGAGGGAAGCAGCGCGACGCTAGGACTGGGAGTTGTCAACAGCAGTTCCCACGCACTGACCATACTCGGTGAATCGTACCTGGAGCGTATCGCGGCAGACCAGGCGAACTACACGGACTCCCTTTTTGAAGATACCGACAGCGAGATGGACATTCTATCCTCCCAGGCCGCGGAACTCGAACACAACCCACCGATTTCCTCTTCAGTCCCGACGTTTACCGAGGCCCGGCCGCCTGCGGATCCGTATGAAGGGCCCATGCTTCTCTTCGCACCCAACGCGACTGCGATACCGGGTTCTCCCGAG
>Ga0335078_10014510_pt1 | contig 11684 bp, 6 predicted proteins | sample Lox_Sample_32_FD_206711 | JGI IMG/M metagenome (GOLD analysis project Ga0335078, IMG submission 206711) | Soil microbial communities from Loxahatchee National Wildlife Refuge, Florida, United States - Lox_Sample_3.2 | ecosystem: Environmental > Terrestrial > Soil > Wetlands | place: USA: Florida...
GGCAGTAACACAGATCTGCACGACAGAAGGACTGGCGGGGGGAACGGTCGAAAATCGTGGCCTGACGGGCTCCTACATGGCGATGTCAGGAAACATCATTTTGGGTTCAGATTCGTGTGCCGTGGGCATCAACCTGCCCAGTGGCACGGTGGCGGTGAACAACGGTTATGGGTTCACAGGGTATGGGTATGTATCCTTCCACGGTCAAGGCTTCCAAAATACCAACTTCAACGGATCGGGAACGACGCCGTTCTACACCAATAGTTCCGCCGTCTGCGCCCGCGGAACGATCTCGGACTTCTCTCTGACCAACTTCACGCCGGCCTCGCAAGGTCTCAACATGAACGGCATCTGCTATATGGACATCGCGCGTATAAGTGCCGAGACCGGAGGTACGGCACTCTCGATAGGCGCCAACACTGGCGCCTATTACAACCACGTTCATGACTCAAATATTGGGTGCGGCCCGGGCGGAATTTGCCTGGCGGTAGGCTTGGGCTACGGTTCAACGCCCAACTCTAACAAGTTCTCAGACCTGATCGTTCCGGGTGACGGAGGCGGCTCGACTTCGGTGTTCAATGGATTCGGGGCCGCGTCTAACACCTATGACCACATCGACTGCGAGCTGGTCGGGTTGTGCTTCGACATTCGCGGGGCAAATACGCGTATCCACAACAGTTACTTCGAAGGTACAGGCTACGTCGCTGTGCCAGGGTGGACAAACGCCATCGCAAACGCGGGCAGTTGCGCGATCAGCAATAACCCCAACGGTCTGCCTTACCCTACCGGACCGACCGAGTACCGGGACGGCAACAGCAACATCGAGATGTGTACGACGGCGGGTTCGTGGTCAAACACCAATCCAATGTGGTCGACCACGGTGGGGGGGACAACCACGGTGGGAAGCGCGACGTTTACCAACATGGGACCGTACTCAACCTGGCCCAAGTCCACGGCGCTCGGTTATGACGCGGTCATCATCGACTCCAACGGGAACGCCGAACTTGTGGTAGCGGCGGGAACCACCGGCGCAACCCAACCGGTGTGGACGGCTTCCTCTAGGCAGAATGCAGGGACGTTGACCTCGGATGGGACGGTAATCTATGAAATGATCGGCGAAGGACTTGGCTACACCCCCAGCATTGTCCTCCAACCCAGCGCATCCGGAAACTGGGTGACCGAGACGTGCGGGCTCCTGCTTGACCTGAGCTGGTCACAATCCAATAACACCCTCTGCCGTGAGCAGTACGGCAACTCCCAAGCCGTGCAATCCGGGAACCTTCTCTCCTCGCTTGAAGTCGGCGGCATGTTTGAGGCGCATGGAGCGGCGACGGTATTGGGCGGCCTCCAGGCGTTGCAGCTCAGCGTTCCAGTTCCCGCAAACGTCACCACCAATCTTCCTGCCGGAAGCAACACGCTTTCTTACGGTTTGAATTTCCACGTCTATGGCTCCCCCGATTACGCCAGTGGCGGGGGAAGCGACACGGGGGTCACTCCCAGCGGCAGCTTGGTGAGCGTCACTAACGTGAACGCCTCTTATCTCGGCCAGGTGGCGAGCGCATCGCCATCTTCGGGTTATGCGGGCAGCGGTCTGACGACTGGAGACACTGCGACGATTGCGGGCGCTTTCGGAGGCAGTGGGGCAACCGTCACCATCACCGCCTCGGGAGGACAAGCGGCCGGCTTTACGGTAACCAACGGCGGCTCGGGCTATGAAAGCCAATACCAGGCCAACCTGACGATGAGTAGCTGTCAATCTGGAAATTGTACGGCTCCGAGAGCCGATGTAACAGCTTACATGGTCAAGGTCTTCCTGCCGAAGTTCCTGAACCTGGACGACACCACACAATTCGGATTGTGGGGTGTGTGCAAGGGAAGCTCCTCTAGCTGCGTCACCAATTTTGTTGCTGACGGTAGCCGCCTGCCGGGGGGCATGTGGGGCAATCAGGCTATTTTCAATGTGGGCCAGTTTTGGGATTACGGTCAGAGTTTTCCGACCAGTCTCGCGAGCTTGACCAACACCACGGGCAACGGCTACGTTGGTGGCAACCTCACGACGGGCGGCACGGTAACGGCAGGAACCATACCGGGTGGCGGAGTCACGTTGGCGTGCTTCAGCGGCGGCGGAGTCTTGTCAACCGGCTGCTCATCAGGGGCGACTCTCAGCTCCTTCCAGTTCGGCAGCAACCCTCCCATTACGGCATCAGGTAGCTACGCACAGCTCGCTGTGGGTTCATCGCTGACCTCCGCCTACTCCGGCTCAGGAACTTCCGCCAGTCCCTACGTTTATACCATCGGCCTCCCAACCCAGTCAGGCCTTACGGCAGGCTCCTATGCCAACACCTCGTTGACGGTTGACTCATACGGCAGGATCACGGCGGCCAGCAGCGGGGCGTCGTCCACTTCGGTCAACGGCCAAACCTGCACTCTCGGCTCAAGCTGCACGATCAATGCGATGCTGGGGAGCGTGGACGCCATCGGCGGTGGCGGATCGTCTCAAACCATCAATCCAAGTAACGGACAACTGCAAACCGTCACCCTAAATGCGAATTTGACGATCAGCTTCATTCAGCCATCGAGCGGGGGAGCGATTGTCCGCCTGGGCATCACGCAGGCGGCCTCGGGTGGACCCTACACCGTGACGTGGACCAGCGTTAAGTGGCCGGGCGGAGTGGCCCCGGTAATGAGCATTGGAGCCTCGCAAGTCGATTGGTACTCATGCCTTCTGGACGGGACAAATACATGGTGCACCGCAGCGCAAAATATGCAGTGAAGAATGGGATACGGGGCGAAAGCCGCAGAGGAGCGAGGAAGGCGCGCACCTCTGATGCGCTAAACTTTTGCCTTTTGACTTTTGCGTTTTGCTTTTTGACTTGCCCTTCGCTCTTCGCGCAGTCGAATTACGCGATAACTGCCGGATGGGTTTGCGGCGCGGACGCGGCGGGTGACTCGCGCATCAACGGGTGGGTCCTGGACCTTCGAGTTTACAACCTCTCGACGGGCGGCACCTACTCGCTCGGGATCGACACGGCTTACCCGGCAAATTCTCCTTACAACAAGCCTTATAAGCCCAATCTTGCGCTTTCAGTTTTATCCAGTGGGTACACAAACGCAGGAAGCTCGACTACCTGGACGCGCACGCTTTACGGTACTCTGCCGGTACGTCAGCCTTACCCGAACCAGACCTCGAATGATGAGTTTGCGGCAGGGTCTGCCGATGCTTGCTCGGGCGACACCGTTCCGACCAGTTACGTTGACATTCGCATCGCCCTGAGCGATTTTGTCTACTCCACCGACACCTCTTTGAGCCTGACGGCCTCGGCGGGAATCTACACCCAGGGCGGCCACGGGACGCTGGCAGCCAACGCGCTTTCGATTACGAACAACTCCAGCACTTCGATCAACGCCTGCGCGAACTCGGCGGCAGGCTCCAACTCAGGCGTGACCTACCCGGCGAACTGTTCGGCTGCCGTCGCACCTATGCCGGTCTGCCGGTGGGCCACCGTACCGTTGCAGATGGTGACGGCAGCGACGTTCCCCGTCGAGGTGGTTTGCTTTGACCGGCATTACCGGCAGGGTTTGCCCGTCGCGGCGGTGGTTGTTTCCGCGCAGGATCAGCATTCCAACTCCATCTCTTACACGATTACCAAGCCAACGATCAGTACCACAAACCCTGGCGACCAGGGCAAGGTGCAGGCGTATGTGGCGAACGTGTCTTTCACTTCCCTCAACGCCGCAGACAACGTGACGCTGAATTTCACTGCCTACCCATGGATTGGGTCGAGCTTGAGCACCAGCACCACCACGGGACCCATTATCGTAGCTGCCCTGAACGCCGGGGGAAGCGGCTATGCGGTGGGTGACACGGGGACGATTACCGGGAGCGGCTGTTCCGTTCCGGCGATGTATAAGGTTTTGACGCTTTCAACGACTGCCGTTGCCACGTTCGCCATCACCTATGGTGGCTATGGATGCTCCACCGCGTCTGCCGCAACCACCACCACGGGCGGTTATCAGGCGGGTTCTGGTTCCGGTTTCAAGATCAACAGCACGGTCTATCGCGGTACGGCGAATCTTGAAGACCTTGGCCCCATCACCTTGCTCAACTGCTACAACACCTCGGCGGGCTACTGCGCTCAGCCTGCGGCGGTGGTGGACCCGGCTAACGGACAATCATCTTCTGCGAGCACCTGGGTTTATGCCAACGTCTCCACGGCAGAGTCTGCCTACAACGGCACAAACACCGACTCCTACAAGAACCAAGCCTATGCCCTGGCCGCATGCAAGGCCTACAACAACTCGAACAATGGCCACGCCGACCCCGGCGGTTGTCATATCCGCATGATAAGCGCCCAGCATACCCTCAGTTCCAACGGAAGCGACTTGGGCACCCAGAGGTCTTGGGCGATTGTTGAACCTTTCACGAGCGCTTCACCCACCATCATCGCAGGTGTGAATTCCTCGGCTCATACGGAGGCTGTAGAGTACCAGAACCTTGCGGTGTGCGACACAATCAGCGTGGGGTGCGGGAATACTACGGCGACCTGCTCCGGCAGCGGCTGCTACATCTTTGTCGGGACCAGCGCGACAGATCGAATCTGGTTGAACAACATCAACCCTTTTTATCACGCCAGCGGCGATATTTTTAATTGGAATGCGGGATATGCCACGAACAATACATTCACGGCTATAAACACTGGGGGGCTTTCGCACTTTTCAACCTATCGAAGTCCATGGCCACTTATACGGGGTAATGTCCTCCCTTCAGGAACCCGTAATGCCACTTGTTCGCTGTATGCGGTATTAGCCAACAAGAACTGCTACGCAGCGAATTATGAACAAAGCCAGTCCACTTCCGGGGCGGCTAATCCTAATTCACAGGCCCTCAGCGATGGTTTCATTTACGCTTTCAATCAAATTTATGGCGTAACCGCCTCGTACTGGAACACGGCGAATGCGGGACTTTGGCAGTCCACGCTTTCGGTCATGAACTATGGAGCTGCCGAAGTCGAAAACGTGTTTGAGCAAACTAATTCGGCTGGCCCTTTGCAGGGCTTTGCCAATGACAACGATAATTGTTCCACTAAAAACGTGATGATGTGGAATAATACCATCATCGGTGAGCGGGCTAACGATTTTTATAATGACGGCTCAGATGCTGGCGACTCCACTTTTGTTAATTGGTATGCTCACAACCAGGAAAGCATCATCGGCAATATCTTTGCTTCAATGAACACCAAGACAGACACTTTCAGTAGCCACTATAACGGCGCGCGCACAGGGAACTGGTCTGTCCATTATCACGTCGGAAGTGCTGGCAATCGAATCTTGCAATGTGTGGGTGTGCCTGCATGTGTGGAAGGACCCACAAGTTGGATGGGATCGTTTAGCGGCCTTTACTCAGACTACAATCCTTCACAGGTGTCCGGGACTGACAGCAATTCCTATATCGTCAAGTTGCTGAACACGGGGGCGGCAGCCAACAAGCCGATTACCGGAGGGAGCTACGCAACCTACTGGACCAATGTTGGCAATACCGCCGGAGACTCATTAAGTAACTGGACAAGTGGTTATATCTACGAGCCCATGAATTTCATCCACGATTACTCCTACTCCACGGGCACGGCGGCGGGGAACGGCAACTATCGGCCGCTGGGAAGCTCCAGCGCCATCAACCTGTTCAACTGCCAGTACGAACCCTTGCCTTATGACTTGGACGGCAAGCCGCGTTGGGGCGGTTCAGGGTGCTCGGCAGGCGCGTATGAGAACGATCCGGTGCTCACGCCGGTGTTCTGGTAACCATGAAAACGAAACTCACCTTGACCGGTCGAAGCGTGCCCGTTACGCCGTCTCAGCTGTCGTGAGCGCGGGTTCAGGGGTCTTGCTCACCGGCTTGCCACGCTTCGCGGCAAGCCAAAATCCCACACGCAGGGCCAAAAGTAAAGCCACCAGCGCGCCATAGAAGAGCGGCTTCCGCACATCCGATTTTACCAGCCAATAGTAGTGCACCACTCCAGCCATAGCGGTGACGTAAATCAGCCGGTGCAGCGCCTGCCAGCGCTTGCCACCGAGGCGCCGAATCCACCCTGCTGTAGAAGTTATGGCGAGGGGAATCATCATTGCAAAGCCTGTGAATCCCGCCGTAATGAAGGGGCGCTTGCGCACATCGTGCAGCATTTCAGTCCAGTCAAAGAACTTGTCCAATCCAATCCAGGTGCTGAAGTGGAGGAACCCGTAGAAGAACGCAAACAACCCTAGCATGCGCCGGAAACGAATCAATTCCGGCCACCGCAAGAGTTTGCGCGCGGGCGTCACTGCCAGCGTAATGACGACAAAAATCAGCGTCCACGTGCCAGTCTGGTGGGTGATGTACTCGATGGGATTGGCGGTCAAGTTATTGTGGAGCGCCCGCCAGATTAACTGTCCGAGCGGGATCAGGCAAAGGGCAAATACCGGCAGCTTGATCCACTTGCTCCTGAGAAGTTCACGCACTCGTCGGTCCTTTCCGGAAAATTGATGGGGATTTGTTGCGCACCCTTTTAGCTGACCGCATCCTGAACTGAAGGTCAGTGCTACGATATTTTGCCGGGCCGCTCAATAATACTTCTTTAAGTCCATGCCGGCATACAGTGACGCGACCTGGTCGTAGCCATTGAACATCAAGGTGTCGCGCCGGAAGAAATCTCCCAAGCGCCGTTCCTTGGCTTGGCTCCAACGCGGGTGATCCACATGGGGGTTGACGTTAGAGTAAAATCCGTATTCCTGCGAGTTCGCCAGGTTCCACGTGGTGTCGGGCTGCTTTTCCACCAGCTTGATCTTTACCAGAGACTTAATACTCTTAAATCCGTACTTCCAGGGTAAGACCATGCGCACCGGCGCCCCATCCTGGTTGGGTAAGGTTTCGCCATACATGCCAAAGCAGAGGAGAGCCAGCGGGTGCATGGCTTCATCCAGTCGCAACCCCTCAATGTAGGGGAGTGGTATCCCAGCGTAATTCCCCAAGGGCATTTGGGATGTGTTGTAATAACTTTCGAATGCCACATATTTCGCCTTGGGTTGGGGAGATACTTCCTTAAACAGCATGCTCAAGGAATAGCCGATCCAGGGAACAACAATCGACCATCCCTCCACGCAGCGATGCCGGTATATCCGCTCCTCGAGCGGTGCCAACTGCTGCAACTCCTCCAGCGTGTAAGTGCGCGGTTTGTCCACCAGGCCAAACACTTTGACGCTCCAGGGGGAAGTGCGAAATTTTGCGGCGTTCTTGGCGGGATCTTCCTTGTTCGTTCCGAACTCGTAGAAATTGTTGTAGTGAGTAACGTTCTCGTAGGAGGTCACCTGCTCGGTTGTGCTATACGGACTCTTCGCCGCCACGCTCAGCTTGGTTCCGGCCTCGACGGTTTGAGAGGGCCAAGCCAGTTCTTTCAGAGCCCGCGCCGCCAGAGCCCCCGCTGACACCCCTAGCGCACCCGTCAGGAATTTGCGGCGGTTTAAATAGAGCCACTTCGGAGTTATCTCTGCCGAAGGAATCCCAGGTATCTTAATGAGCATTTCTGGTTCTCCCTATCTTCCGGCGGCGTAGGGGAGTTGTAAGTGTAACCTTCCCCCGCACGACCGATTGGCAATCAGTTCAGGGTTCGCCCCCACACCATCTATCCCAATTAGACGCCGGAATATTCCCCGAAGATGCACACCATCGCTCGACTTCAGCCTCGCGGGTGTTGCCAATTCGAGCCCGAAGCGCTACTTTGGAGGCCCCCCGAACCGTGTGGCCAGGTTCAGAGAGTCCGGGGATGGACCGGCGGAGGGTCAGGCGTGAGAATTGTCAGTATCGGCGAAGTCCTATGGGATGTAATCGGAGATAAGGAGTATCTTGGCGGCACAGCGCTGAATTTTGCTGCCCACGCTACGCGCTTGGGGCACACGGTGTTCTTTGTGAGCGCGATCGGCAAGGATGAACGCGGCAGGCGGGTGCTCGAACGGATGGGGGAGTTGGGCCTCTCGACCCGTTACATTCGTGAGATTGAAACGCACCCCACCGGTGTCGTAACGGTCGAACTTAATCCGGCGGGCGTGCCAAAATTTACACTGCACCACCCCGCCGCTTATGACGCTCCGGATCTTACTGAGGGCCAAATCGAAGAAATCTTGTCTCCCACGCCAGACTGGATTTACTTCGGAACCCTCTTTCAAATGAGCCCGCAGGCTAAGCGATTAACCTACCGGCTCATCGATTCCCACTGCGGCGCCCAGCTCTTCTACGACATCAACCTGCGCACAGACCACTTCACCGCTCCCCTGCTGCGGGAGTTGATGTCGCGTCCCCCGGTGGTGAAACTGAATGAGGATGAGGCGGTGATGGTCAATCGGCTTTTCGGTCGGGCTCCTCAGCCGCTCGAGGATTTTTGCCGCAGCTATGTTCGCGAGTTTGGCTGGGAATCCCTATGCGTCACCCGTGGGGAGAAGGGCTGTGTCATGCTGGTGAACGGGGAATACGTCGAGGCCGGCGGTTACACGGTGGAAGCCAGAGACACAGTGGGAGCCGGCGATGCCTTTGCCGCCGCCTTTGTACATGGATTGAGCCTGCGTTGGCCGCCGGCGGAAATTGCCGACTTCGCCAACCGTGTTGCAGCGCTCGTCGCCAGCCGCCCCGGAGGCACGCCCCACTGGACATTCGAAGAGGTCCGGGCACTTAAGAGATAGCGGGTTCTCTTCCCAGCCACTTGAAGGCGAGCGCCCCGCAGCGGGCCGCCGGCACATACGGGCACCGGGGCGAGCCAAGAACTCTTGGCCTGCCCAGGCAATCAATAACCGGAAAGGTTGGGTCGAGTCCACGCCCCGGGTTTTAAAGCCTGCCGGCATCAAGCGCGCGCTTCGAAAACCATGTTGAAAGGTGTCTCCGTCGCCCGGCGGAAGGTCGTGAATCCACCCTGCGTTACGACGTCCCGCAGGCGAGCTTCGCCTGCCTGCGCTCCCAATGCCAGGCCCACCTCCTGCGCCCGCGATGCCGGCGTACAGATCATGGTGGAAGCCGAGTAATACACCCTTCCGACCGGATTCAGGTTCTGTTCCACGCGATCATGGGCGAAGGGCTCAACGATCATCCACGTCCCGCCCGGCGCCAGTGTCTCACGGACGTGTCGCGCTGCCCCTGCAGGGTCGCCCATATCGTGCAAGCAATCGAAGAATGCCACCAGGTCATAACCCTTACCCGGATACTCCTTCGCCCAAGCCACCTGGAATCCCACTCGGCCGGCAACCCCCGCCTTTTCCGCGGATTTCCAGGCTGACTCAATGGATGGTGCGTGGTAATCGAAACCAACGAACTGCGACTTCGGATAGGCCTTGGCCATCAGGATGGTCGAAGCCCCGTGACCGCACCCCACATCGGCGACCTTGGCTCCCGCCTGTAATTTAGATTCGACACCCTCCAGTGCGGGAAGCCACGAACCTACCAGATTGGCCGCATAGCCCGGCCGAAAGAAACGCTCGGTCCCCTGGAACAAGTCGGCACAGTGTTCGTGCCACCCCACCCCTTGCCCGGTTCGAAAAGCCTCGGTGATGCGCGGCTCATCCTTGATGACCGAGGCAATCACCTGATAAGCTCCGGGCAAATACGCCGGACTGTCCTCGACTGCCAAAGCAAGGGCTTGCTCATCCGGCAAAGTGAATTTCCCCATTGCCGCGTCGTAAGTGACAAATCCCCCGGCCGCCTGGGCACTCAACCACTCTCTTACGTACCGTTCATGGGTGCCCGTCTTTCCGGCGAGTTCAGCCGCAGTCATCGGCCCCGCCCCTGCCATGGCTTTGTAAAGCCCCAGCTTGTCACCAATAATCACGAGGGCCGCGTTCATGCCTGCTCCCAGTTCCTCGAGTGCTTGTCCCATGAACTTCTCGAGTTTGCTTTGATTGATTTGCAAGTTTCCTCCTTGTAAGCGCTTCAGTTGAAAGGATGGAATAGTCTTGGTCCTCAGCGCTCCTGGCTGAGATCGCATAAGTTTGAGTTGTCAGGATTGGGCCCTTACTGCAGTTTGTAGATTAGCCTGAAATCCAAGTCAAAGCAATGAATCAAGATGGGAGCTCTCCCGTGCCCCGTGCTTTCTCCCCCTCCCCGCCGTGGTGGCATTACCGTGAATTTGAAGCGAGGGTTGTTACCCTTTAGGAAGGCGCGAGAAAGTTGTCCAGTTCCGGCAAAGCGGTAATGCGCGGGGATTTTACGTGCGGGTAGGCGTTGATTCGGTCGATGAGCACGCCATGCAGCCCCGCAAGTTTCGCGCCGCCAACGTCTGTGGCGTGCGTGTCGCCGACAAACACTGCTTCGTTCGCCGCGACTTGGGCGCGGGCGAGGGCCAATTGGAAGATTTCGGGGTGGGGCTTCTCTACCCCCACGATAGCCGAGTCAAAGACGGCTTGGAAATAGATCCGCAAGCCCACCTCTGCTAACTGCTGTTCGATCGTGCCTACGGAATTTGAAATGACCCCTAGAAAGTACCCCTGCTCTTTTAGAGAGGCCAGATAGGCCGGGGTCTCCGGCATCACCACGGACCAGGTGCGGATATTGCGGAAGCCATCCGCCACCACGCCAATCAGTCGCGTGCGTTCACTTTCCGGCGCCCCGATCAAACCCATCAGTGTCTTTAGATACTCCGCCCAGTAGTAGTGATCGATTGTGCGAGGCACTTCACCGCGGTCAATCTGGGGCCACAGCCATTCGTCGAGCTTTCGCTTGGCGGCGCGCTCCGCCGCATGGAAATCCTCCTCACGCGCCGGGTAGCCCGCCATGGTCAGATCGCGGGCCCGCTCATCGAGCCGGGGATAAAGCAGGGTGTTCCCCGCATCAAAGAAAATGGCGCGAACTTGTTTTGCTTTCATCATTTCTCCCTGGATTCCTGATCATCTCTATTATACCAGCCGCGCCCGACAGCCTCAGGCGGGAAATCGGCTTGACCCGGCAGAGGGTTCACCATAGATTTAGATTCAGGACCTTTTCATGAAGGATGAATGGCTTTGAAAGAAAGAAGCGTAATGTGGCCCCGAGCTGTTTTTCCGTGGGTTCTCGGCTTTTGCTTAGTTGCGAACATCAATCCGTGCACTTTAGTTGCGGCGCAATCGCCACAGAACGCCCCGGCCAATAAATCCGTACCTCAAGCCTCGTCGGACAGCGAGGAACAGAACGTTATAGATAGCGCGTTCCGATCAGCGGATGGCAATCCTCAAGCCCTGCTCGCCAATCTGGAAGCATTTCTAACGCGTTTTCCGCAATCGAGCCGCCGGGAGCTTGTCTTACGAACGATTTGCACGTATGCATCGCAAGCTAATTCTCCTGATGTGGTTGTGGAATATGGCCAGAAGTTGTTGGAATTGACACCCGGCGATCCGCAGTTGCTGCTCATGCTCATCCAGGCGCTGTCCCGGCGGAACGACCCATCCAGCCGCGCTCTCGCCATTGATTACGCCTCGCGGGTGATCAAGATTGCAGAGGGCCAGCGTGACCGGGCCTCAGCCGGGGAGAGTAGCAACTATACCACGGAGCAATGGGCGGAGCGCGTTGCCTCCACCTATGCCCAGCGTGCCGGTTTCTATCGGGATTCAGGCGACCTCGACAAAGCCATGACCGACTATGAGAGAAGCTACGCGACCTACCCCACAGCCCGCATCGCTGAGCAATTGGGGGATATCTGCTT
>Ga0335078_10014511_pt1 | contig 11684 bp, 11 predicted proteins | sample Lox_Sample_32_FD_206711 | JGI IMG/M metagenome (GOLD analysis project Ga0335078, IMG submission 206711) | Soil microbial communities from Loxahatchee National Wildlife Refuge, Florida, United States - Lox_Sample_3.2 | ecosystem: Environmental > Terrestrial > Soil > Wetlands | place: USA...
GTGGCCTTCCGCCGGGGACTGCATCGCCTGAGCCACACGACCCGATTGCCCTTTTCCTTCCTCCATCACGCCGGTCTCTCTTTTTGATTTTCTTGTCACTGTATTATGCGAGGCTCAATAGCTGGCCATTGGCTACTCTGTTGGTGTTGTGGCCTTCGTTTAGAGGACACCGGTACCGCACCAGGGTGCCCTCCAATCTGCACGTTAGACGTCGTTCTTGCTAGAACGTCACCGGTGCCAATCCGCAACAAGGCGGCATGACCGATTATGAGCGGAGGGCGCGAACCGGGTCGGTTCGCGAGGCACGCCAGGCCGGCACAAGACAGGCCGCCAGGGAGGCGATTGCCATCACCACGCCCGCCGCTCCAAAGGTGAACGGATCCCGCGGACTTACATGGTAGAGGAGATTGGCGACGAGCTTTGTGAGTACCATCGTGATGACGATACCCAGGAGGATGCCAGCGGCGGTGAGCGTCAGCCCATGCCGGATGACGCCGCGCAAGAGGTCTGCGGTGTCCGCCCCCAACGCCATTCGCAGTCCGAACTCGCGCATACGCTGCGAAACCGTGTAGGACATCACGCCGTATAGGCCGATCGCAGCCAGCAGCAGGGCTAATCCACCAAACAGGGCGAGCATGGCGAGCGCGGTCCTCTGGACCGCGGTGGTGCGACCCACTTGCTCGCGCATGGTGATTACCTCACCGAGAATCAGACTGGAATCGAGTCTTTGGATTTCGCTGCGCAACGCCTTCGTCAAGGTCTCGGGCGGAAGTGCCGTACGCACCTCCAATCCAGACCCGCCGCCGGTCTGGAGCAGCGGCGTGTAATAGAACGGCCGGGGGATTTCCGTGAGGTTCTCGTACTTCGACATCCTCGCAATCCCTACCACCTGCAGCCATTGGCCTTTCGCCTGAAAGCGGCGGCCGACCGGATCGAGGCCTTTCCAGTACTGCGACGCCATAACCTCATTGATGATCGCCACGGGGGGAGCGGTGTTGGTATCAGTGTGGGCGAACGCCCGGCCCTCGACCAGCGGGATTCCCATCGTGGCGAAGTAGGATGGGCCGACGCCGACGAAGTCGACGGTGATCTGCTGATCCGGCGGCGCCTCATAACCTTCCACCGTGATCGATGCGGACTGATAGCTGCGCACGGTGAAGGGCGCGAGACCGGTGAAGGCCGCCGATTGTACCCCTGCCAGCGATTGAAGGCGCTCGATGAGCAGCTCCTGAAAGTTCCGGGTGCGATCGCGGTTGTGTCCCGCCGCGGCAAAGTCGATGGTGGTGGCCAGCACGTTCGCAGTTGAGAAGCCGGGGTTGGTGGCCTCGACAGCGCGGAGACTCCGCATCAGAAGACCGGTTCCCACGAGCAGCAGGAAGCTGAGCGCCACCTGCACCTGCACCAAGATGGACCGCACCAGCGCCCGCCGGCCTCCGCCGACCACGCCGCCGGATTCGGCCCGCATGGCGCCGGCCAGATCGATATCGCTCGCCTGGATGGCGGGAACCAGCGCGAATAGCAAAGTGGAGACCGCGCAAACTCCGGTGCTCAGCGCGAGGACGCGCCAATCCAACTCGCCTGGCAGATACATGGAGACGCCGCTCCGGGCCGGAAGGAGCAGCACGAAAAGGTTCCGGCACGTGTATGCAAGAGCGAGTCCGCCGGCCGCGGCGAAAGCCGCCAGAATAGATCCTTCTGTGAGAAGCTGGGCGAAGACACGCCGGCGCGTGGAGCCGATGGCCAGACGTACGGTCATTTCATGTCGGCGTCGAAAGGATCGGAGCAGCAGCAGGTTACTAACGTTGGCGCAGGCGATCAGCAGCACCGCGATGGCGACCGCCAGCGAGAGTCTGAGCGTCGGGAGCAGCGTGCCGGCCTTGTTGAACGGTGTTTGCCAAAGGGGATAAAGCTGAATGCCGCGGCCGCGATTGGTGGCCGGATAGGCGTCCTCTAGTTGCTTGGCCACGGCGGAGATCTCGGACTGCGCTTGCTGGTGGCTGACGCCGGGCTTAAGGCGCACAAAACCCTCGATCCAGCGGGCGCCGCGGTCTTCGAGCTTGTACCCGCCCGGGTCGAACAGTTCCTGCATGGAGAGTGGCAGCCAGAATTGCATGGCCCAACCGACGAAGGTGCCGTGAAAATCTTCTGGAGCCACCCCGATGATCGTGTGCGGCACGCCGTTCAGCATCTGAGCCTTCCCGATGATGCCCGGGTCGCCGCGGTACCGCTCCCGCCACACCTTGTAGCTGATCACCGTAACGGGATGCGCATTGCGTCCGACGTCCTCGGCCGGTTCAAAGCCGCGGCCCAGGATCGGATGGACACCCAAGGCGTCGAAGTAATTCGATGAGACTATGCTGGCTGGAGCACGTTCGGCGCGGTCGCCGACACTGAGCGTGATGCCGGTGATGCGATCGACGATGAATGCGTCGAAGGCCGTGCAATCTCTGGCGAAATCCTGGTAATCGGGCCTTGAGACATCGGTGTGCCCAGGCACGCCGCGACTGGTTCCCGTTATCGCCATCATGCGCTCCTGGTTGTCGACGAGAGGAAACGGGCGCAAGAGAATGCCTTCGATCCAACTGAAGACCGTGGCATTGGCGCCGATGCCCAACGTGAGGCAAAGGATAGCCAACAAAGAGAAGCCCGGATTACGCCGCAGCATCCTGAAAGCAAATCGCACATCCTGCCAAAACACTTCGATCATGGGAAATCCCCCGGTTTCGCGATAGGTCTCTTTAGTGCGCGCGATGCCTCCGAACCGGCGTAGGGCCGAGAAGCGCGCTTCCTCCGGCGGCATGCCGCGGCGAATCAATGCGGCCGTTTCCATTTGGAGATGGAAGGCGAGTTCGTCCTCCAGGTCCCGCTCCAGACGGTCTTTCGAAAGCATTCCGGCGAACCGGTGCCACAGAACCCGCAGGCACTTCATGACGAAGCACCGCCAGGCCGGAGAAAGCGGCTGATTATGCCGGAGATGCGCTCCCAGTTTTCAGTCTCCGAGGCCAGTTGTTTCTTGCCCGCGCGGGTGATCGAGTAGAATCTGGCTCGCCGGTTGTTTTCCGAAGTGCCCCACTTGGAGGCGATCCAGCCCAGTTGTTCGAGACGCAACAGCGCGGGATAGAGCGAACCCTGGTTCAACTCAAGGACATCTCCGCTGGTCTGCTCGATGCGGCGGGCGATTCCCCAGCCGTGTTGCGGACCCATGCTGTCGAGCGTCCGCAGCACCATCAGCACCAGCGAGCCGTGTAAAACGTCCGGTTTGTCCGGGGGCATTCCCACTCCTTTTGGTAGCCTACAGAAGTGTACAACGGGAAGGGCAAATGCGTCAAGAGCGGGGCTATTCTGAGCGGGGCTATCTGCAATCGTCCCAGAATGGCAAATCGCCGAGCCGCTCCAGGGGGCGGCCTGGTCAGGCATCCCGACCGGTGTGGTGCCGACGTTATGGCATATTGACAGAATCACTTCCGACAATACGGATTATCGTGAGTAATAAATCGCTTGTAAGTGCACCCTCGTGCACTAACATAGTAGATAGAGGAAACGCCCGCCAATGGCTTCGAGAAGGTCGTGGTTACATAGAGTTGGCCAGATTCGCCAGGATGTGGCGGACCTGGATGTGCCGGTCGTGGACCGGATTCTGTTCGAACGTCTGTTCCATGTCCGGCGACGGCGGGCTATCCAACTGCTGCACACTTTCGGCGGCTATCAAACCGGCATGGCGCTGCTGATCGACCGGGGCGCGTTGCTGCAGCAACTGGACGCCCTCGCGGCGGGCGCGGAGTTTGCCGTTGAGCACGGGCGCAAGCAGCGGCTGTTGGATGCCTTGGAAAAGGTCCGCCAACACCGGGCGGCGGCTGCGATCCGGATTCCTATGGTGGTCGAGGCATCGGAACGGTCTGTCGCGCACTTGCCGGCGGGCATTGTTTTGCAGGTCGACAGCTTGCATGTGAATTTTAGAAGCGCCGAGGATCTACTCGGAAAGTTGTACGAACTGGCGCAGACGGTGGGCAACGACTTCGAGGCGTTCAAAACACTGGTCGACCGGCCCGCATAGTCCGAGGCCTTCCTGGAGTTACCCATGAGGCTCAGCGCCAATCGCGAGATTATGGATGCAGTTCTGTACAGCCGTAACCGCATGCGAAACGATGGCGGCCAGGTCCGTCGCACTGGCCGCGGCCGTCAACGGAATCGTCGTCGTCAAGCTGATCCCCACCAGGTCGGGCGCCACGGGAATTCCGGTCAATGGACTGGTATGGTCAATGGCCGTCTGTACGCTTTGCAGCGGCGCCGCCGATCCATCCGAGGCAATCCCGTAGACATAGCAGGTGAACGTCCCGGCCGCCGGCGCGAAGACCACGTCCCTGAATTCCCGGGATCTGCAGGATCTGCAACCGCAACGCGGATTCTGAAGGTCCCGGTTTAATCGCTGGAGGGAGATCCTTTGTCCAACATGGAAGAACAGCCGAGTCTCTTGGGTGAAATTGGAAAGTTCGCATGGCTTCTGGCAAAGGTGCTTTGGCGTTGCTCGCATGGTTGATCTTACGCCACCCGGTGGTCGGCATTGTCGCGTTTTACGGTCTCTTGTTGGCAGCCCTGATTCTCTTTGCAGGCTGGCAGAACTACAAATCAGAACTGCAGAATTGGAAATGGAGGCAATGGAGACGCAACCAGCCGCTACTGAGAAGTGGAGAGGCGCATCTTGAGGAACGGGGGCCAGGCGCGAAGACGGGCTGATCCTTGCTCCCGCCCCGAAGCGGGCGCGGCGTCTCTAATGCTTGTTAGTATACCGGCGGAGGGTTGGAACCCCGAGGAAAATGAGAAGCCGGGAAGAATGCGACTCGTCTAGGCAGCATCGGGAAGTTGCTCCTCGTCGTCGGAAGAAGGCTGCATGCCGGCCGCCTTCTGCAAAGAAGCCACGATCTTCATACAGCGTGTTCGGGCCTTCATGGGAGAGATCTGCAGCGCATCCCCCAGCTTTTCCCACGTGTATTCCCGTACAAAGACCAAATACAACAGAAGCCGGTCGATGCGGGGCAGATCAGCGAACAAGGCATCCTCCGTATGCTGGACCCATTCCAGATTCATCTGGCTGAGGTCAATGCCGGGCTTGTCCTGACTGCCCCCGTTCTCCCACCACTGCCCATCGCGATCCACAAGCGCGCCACGGGCCTCCAGCACATCGCCGTCCATTCCGCCATCGTCGGCATCCCGCCCGAAGTCGATGGAATAGACGCCTTCTTTGGCTTCGATCTCGGACATGGCGCGTTCAATGTGCTGCTGCAGGTAGTAGCGGAACCACGTCTGTAGATAATATGTAAATCCGATCGGTCCGGCATTGAGATATTTGGCAGGGGGCGGCCAATCCGCATCCTTGCGTCGAAATCGCCGGCCGCCGCCCTGATCCGGCGCCGTCTCCAGAAACCCATGGCGACAGAGGACGCGCACAAAGCGAGCCCCGTCAAAATCCAGGTATTGGTTGATGTCATCGATGGAGAAGTCTCCTGGTAGGTGCTTACCGCTGAGGATCTCTACAACCCGGCCCACCTTGTCGGAATAGAACGGGTCGTACTTGTCGGCGGCCTTCAACAACTGCTCCATCAGCACGTCGTAGATTTCATCGGGCGCCATGCCCTTGAAAGCCAGATGAAAGGTGCGGCATACCGCCAAGACCGAAGCCTTGTTCACCTTCGCGTTCCTGGGCAGGAAGTACTGGATGAAGCGCTGGGTATCGCCGTTGACGATCTTGTCCTTGGAGCCGTCAAAAAGGACAGGCATGTGCCCTTGGCAGATCATCGTCGGGTACTTCATCAAGTACCCGTGAAAGGCCTGGATCTGACAACAGAATGGTTATCGAATTGCGCGATGGGAAACAGGGCAATCAACCAAAAAGCTATACTAAGTACGTGGCCCAAAATAGGGCAGCTGGGTGTACTCGGGCTCGAGAAGCCGGCAAGTTTCACCAGGGATTTCGAGCTGCTCGCCGTCACCTCCCGCGCGCGTCTAGCCGGGGCGAGTTTTCCACAGCCACATCCTCGATAATCACCCATTGAATTCCTTCAAAAGCTCCCCCGGGAAAGCCCCTTCTCTATGCGCTGGCGCGCCCGGCTGCGTTCCGATGCGCCGATCCATGACAAGCCTTAGGCCCTGGGGAAGTTTGCGGCGGACCACCCGGACCGCGTGCAGGAATGAGAGTCGGTCGGGATCTTCTCGATCTTGGAGGGCCGCTTCGTGCATGAGTCCGCGGATGGCAAAAGCCTTAGGCCGGTAACCCAAGGAGAGCCTGCTCCATTTGATGCTCGGTGGCGTGCGCGCCTCAAGCGCTGAATATTTTACCCGGGCCGCCTTCAAAGAAGCGGCGAGGGCCATGGCCCGTCCCGCTGCCAACAAAGATATTGGATCCTACTGTACAGCAGATTGCCGTCCGCGAAACACTCGCCGCGTGCCAGCAGCCATTCCAGGCCGGCCAGCAACCGTTGTTGATCGGGAACGGAGTCCCGCAGGTGCCTGGTATAGTCCGGGTCGGGACAGTGGCCGGCGAGCAGCACTTGTACGGCGGCAGTCAGGGTGTCCTCGAAATTGACCGGGGTCGTGGCCGGCGGGTGCGCCGGTCTGGGACTGGATCCCGGTCCGCCGGCTTCTGGCCATCGGGAGTTGGCGTGAGCCGGGGGTTGGGGACTTCGCCCGTCTGCTTGCGAAATCAGTTCTGGTCCCGCAGTTATTGCGCCGCCCCCAGCCGGCAGAGAAGAAAGCGTATGCGCCGCCGGCGCACCCGTTGCGGGGCTGGACATCGTGGGAGCCGGAGCTTCCGCACTGATTGCGGGCGCCGTGCCTGCGGAACGGCGCTCCTGCGGGACCGCTACCGCCAGTTCGGGGGCGACGGTGCGGTTCAGTAGTGTTTGCAGAACCTGGTACTGCAGTTTTTTCAGAATGGCAATGATCGGGGCCGCCGGCGCCATGGCTGCGGGCGCCGTTTCCGGCTGCGCCTCTGGCAACACGATGGCGCGCTGTGCTGCGCGCGCGGCCGGAATCACAGTCCCCGCACCGATTGCGGACGCAGCGCCTGCGGAAAGGCGTGGCTGCGGGTCGCCTGCACGCATTGCGGATGCGACGACTGGTTCTGCCATGCTTGCCGAGCCCACTGTGGCGGTAACGATACCGACTGGAGGCGCACCGGTTGCGGACCCCGGCACCACTTCCAGCGGCGCAATCTCTGCGGCCACTCCCGGTGGCTGTGATCGGTGGCCGGCGGGAGCCGGACTCTCCGCATGGTGTGCATTAGGGGCGTCGGCCAAACCAAGGTCGTCCGGGACACGGGGTTGAGGATCGACGTCTGGGTCCGCAGATATTACGGAAGCCTCTGCGGTTGTGAGACTGATGCCGGCCGCCGATGCACCGAATGCTGGGACGGGCGCCGCTTCCCGCGCGGGAGTCTCCGCGGCCACTTCCGGTGGCCGTAATCCAGGCCCGACCGGAACCGAGGTCTCCGCATTAGGTGCAGCAGCGGAGGCTGGAATGTCGAGTTCCGCAATGGCTGCCGGACCGCCGTCCTGGGCAGTGGCAGGGGCCGGCGCGCTCTCAGTGGCAGTATCCGTTACCACGCATTCTGGACCGCTGGTGCCGGAAGTCGCCGCCTCGGGAAATCCGAACCAGGTACCCTTTGGAGTGATGTCCATGCGGATGACTCCCTTCCCCGCCAGTGTCTTGCGCGCGGTATCCACGGACCGTGCGCCGACGCCTGCGGCCTTAGCCAACTCCTGCCCGGAAATCCGCACCGCACGGCCGCCGTTTCGGTCTATAGCGCGATAAATGCAAGCCGCAATTTTGAATTCCGCTGCGGTTAGCAACCTTCCCCACACGTCAATCAGTTTTGGCAGCTGGCTTTCGACCATCAGGGGTCCGAATTGGTCCGCCGGTAATTGGCGGGACGTATTGTCGTTTTTTGTTACGCGATTTGACATTCGAATTCTCCTTTTGCAACTTCTGTTTTGCGACTTCTGCACAGTGGCTTGTGGTCGGTACCAAACGCTCGGTCATCATGCTCTATCGGAACCGCTGGCGGGTGCGGGCGCGGGTTTAGCCTCTGGAGCTTCTGCGTTCCGCTTGAGCGCGGCCAGCGCCGCTTCGCTGCCTTGTTGTACGGCGGCAACCGCCGCATGCTTGGAGTCCGCCCCCAGATGGGTGTAATATCTGGTCATCTCAGGCGAGATGTGGCCGACCTGCGCCATGACGACCTCGACGGGCACTCCAGCCTCGATGGCGCGGGTTATGTGCGTGTGACGAAGGTCGTGGAAGCGGAAGTTCTCCAAGCCAGCGGCCTTCTTGAGTTTCTCCCAGGCCGAGTTCCAGGAGGTTTGGTGGCGCGCCGGATCGAATCCTTTGCCGCCACGCAGAGGGTCGGTCTTTTTGGTGTGCTTCGACAAGTCTGCCGGCAACAGGTAATGATCCGGGTCGTTAGCTCCGAGCATCCCGGCGCGCGTCAGGAGTTGGTTCACAGACCACAGCCCCAGCTCATTCAGCGCGGGCTCTCGATCCCGCCGACTTTTGGTATTCTCGGGCCGCAGATGAATATACGGCCGCGCGCTATCGAGCATTAAATCCCGCAACTGCAGCTTCTTGATCTCCCCCGATCGGCACCCGGTCGCATACGCCAGCACGGTCGCGCACAGGGCGACGAACCATGCGTCGTTGGTCATGGCCGTCTCAATGAGTTTGGTGGTCTGTTCCGGCGACAGCGCTTGGCCCGGACCGCGTTTGGTGACCGGAAGAGGCTCATAGAGTTCCCGCAGCGGTGCCCACAGCCGTGCGTTCTTAAGCACCGCCGTCAGCACCAGCAGTTCGTTGTTGATCGTTTTGGGGCGACGGTTTCCAGCCGCTTCATCTGGTACCGGCGGATATCCCAAGGCGTAATACTGGACAGCTTGCGCGCGACACCGATGATTTCTTTCAGGTGCCGCGCGGTGGTCTGCTCGGCTGCTACAGAGGCCTTCGGCCGGGTCGCGGCGCGAAAGTCGAGCCACTGCGCCAGTGATTGTCCGAGGGTCCATTGGGCCTCCTCGGTAGGTAGCTGACGCTGGCGCAGCCTCTCGAGGAAGTCGTGCTTGTATGTCCGAGCATCCGCTTGCTTGCGTTTGCCGCTGCTCTTTTCACGATACCCGCCGCCTGGGTCGCGGTACTTGAAATACCAGATCCCCTCGCGACGGAACAGGCCGTCGCCGTCACGCGCCATATTCGTGCCGGCTACGCCGCTGACTGCGTGTTCCTATTGATAAATGCGTCGAGCGCGCCCTTGAGGTAGCGCACCACACCGCCGAACCGACATACGTCGGGACCCGTGTGACTCCGCCGCCAACGGCGGATCGTAGACAGCGAAACCGAAAGATAAGCCGCAGCTTCCTTTTCGGACAACCACTTGGGGAATTCGAGAATCTGTCCCATTCGAAACTCCAGATCGTGAAAGTGGGCTCGTGCAACGACGAACGCCCGGATCCGAGTTCCCCTCGGCGGTGAAGCCGAGCCCCTCTGGGACAGCCACGGAGGAACCGTGCTGGATGGGGGTCGGGGGAAACTACATAGCCGTTTACTACCCTAGCACAGTTTGCGATTATTGTCAACTTCGCGCTGGCGGCGGCTGCTGGCAAGCCAAGCCTGCCGAAAAGATATGGGGGGGAATATGTGGGTGGGTCGGACCTTAATCTTTCAGTAGGTCCGCAAGTTGCTGATTTGATTGGTTGCGGGGGGTGGATTTGAACCACCGACCTTTGGGTTATGAGCCCAACGAGCTACCAGACTGCTCCACCCCGCAATCACATCCTACCTCTACCGAGGCCGCAAGGTCAAATCCACGATTCGTTAGGATGGGATACGGATACTTATCCACGGCTCGCCGGTAGCGCCGCGCCAGCCATAGTACAATAGGGGTAACGGAGCTATTCAACCCCATGAAGAATCGCATGGCCGCGATCATCCCGTCGATTGCGGCGCTGGCCTTCCCCTTGTGCGCGGCGGACCTCGCGCCCGAGCGCCCGCGCATCGGCAAGGTGGACATCTTCAAAACGGCGGATCTGCGACCGGGCATGCGGGGCACCGCCTGGACGGTGTTCACCGGGGCCACGCCCGAGCCGGTTCCCGTGGAAATTCTGGGCCTGTGGAAGAACGCCTGGGGACCCCGGCAGGACGTGATCCTGGCCAAGCTGGGTGGTCCGGCCGTGCGCACGAATGTCGCCGGTGGGATGAGCGGCAGCCCCGTTTACATCGATGGCAAGCTGGTGGGCGCGATAGCCCTGCGGCTCAGCGTTTTCTCTCCGGACGCGATCTGCGGCATCACGCCGGCCGAGCTGATGCTGGAGATCGAGGATTTCGACCAGTCGCGGCCGGCCGACGCGCGCACACCCGATAAAGCGGTAGTGCGCAGCCAGGCAACCACCGTGCCGGGCGATTTGCTGGCGCAGGCTGTGGCCGCCGGCGCATCGCCCAACCTGCCGCGGCAGTCACCCATGATGGTCCCCATTGAAACGCCGCTGCTGTTCTCGGGCTTCCACGAGAACGTGCTGCGCGACTTCGGTCCGCTGTTCGAACAGCTCGGCATCACGGCGGTGCGGGGCGGCGGTGCGTCCAGCCCCGCCTACACGGCCAAGCCCGCGGCCGGCTGGCGGACTTCGCTGCGTCCGGGCGATCCCGTGGCGGGCGTGCTGGTTTCCGGCGACATGAGCATCACTGGCCTGGGCACCGTCACATACAACGACGGGCGGCGCGTGCTGGCATTCGGGCATCCTTTTTTCAACCTCGGCCCGGTGGACATGCCCATGAGCAAGGGCGAAGTTATTATGACGCTGGCTTCGCAGTTTCAGCCTAACAAGTTCGCCAATGCCACCGAGATCGTGGGGGCGCTGCATCAGGACCGGCACAGCGGCATTATGGGCGTGCTGGGCGCGGAATCGGACATGATTCCGGTGGCGGTTCAGGTCCGCTCGCTCGGCGAGAATAACGCGGTGCGCAGCCAGAAGAGTTTCCGCTTCAATGTCTTCGTGCAACAGAAGTGGACGCCTTACTTGATGATGGTTACGCTGTTCAACTCGCTGTCCGAGTTGAACGAGTTTAAAGAGGAGGCCACTTACCGGCTGACCGGCGATGTGGAGTTGAATGGCGGGCCGAAACTGTCCCTTTCCACTATGCAGGCGTCCGGTGAGATGCCCATGCCCGCGCCCATGGTGCTGGCCGGCTGGTGGGGCGACAAGTTCAACCGCCTGTATCTAAATGCCGTCAATCCGCCCAGCGTCAAGAGCGTCAACGTCACCGTGGACCTGCTGCCGGAGCGCCGCGTGGCCAGCATCGAAAACGCCTGGCTGTCCACTCCCGAAGCGCGCCCCGGCGACGACGTGGCGGTGAAGGTATTCCTGCGTCCTTACCGCGGTGAGAGCATCGAGCGCGATTTTACCCTCAAGATACCCGACGGGCTGGCCAAGGGCGAACATAAGATTATGCTGAGCGACGCGGAGACGATCAACCGCATGCAGACCGTGGCCGGCATGGTGAACCACTACATCGACCTGCCGCAGACTGTCTCGCTCATCAACCAGGAGCGCAGCAACAATCGATTGTATGTTTCGCTTTTGGAAGCCAGACCGACCGCGTATTACGACGACAAGACCTTGCCCAGCCTGCCCGCCTCCGTACTGAACGTGATG
>Ga0335078_10014512_pt1 | contig 11683 bp, 8 predicted proteins | sample Lox_Sample_32_FD_206711 | JGI IMG/M metagenome (GOLD analysis project Ga0335078, IMG submission 206711) | Soil microbial communities from Loxahatchee National Wildlife Refuge, Florida, United States - Lox_Sample_3.2 | ecosystem: Environmental > Terrestrial > Soil > Wetlands | place: USA: Florida...
CATCTTGGGTTCCGATATTCCGAATCGCTTTATCACTTGGGGAATTTTCGCCCTGCCCTGGAAGACTACGTTCAGTCCGCTGGTCGATATTCACTCCGGCTTCCCGTATTCGTCGGTCGATGTCACGCAGCAGTATGTGGGCACCCCGAACGGACAGCGATTCCCGACGTATTTCTCACTCGACCTCAAGGCGTATCGGACATTTCCGATTCCGTTCTGGAAAGCCAAGAACGGGAAAGACCATCACTTTCGCCTCGGATTCTACTCGCTAAACGTCACCAATCATGGGAATTTCAACACGGTCTACAACAACGTGACATCTCCCGACTATGGCAAGTTCGTCGGACTTCTCTACCGCCACGAAGGCATGACCCTCGACTTTGTCGATTGAGTCAGACTGGCCAATAACCAGCCGTTTTGTGGCCAGCGAAAACTTGTCGTGGTTTATGCAGTTCCGACCACGTTGCGGCAGACTGCATATCCGCCCGCTCCTAATTCTCTAGTCGGGTGCAACTGCAGACGATTGGGAGAAGAATCCGCGAACCAGGTTATTTGCCGAAGAGAGGGACGGAAGGAGTCTTGCGGAATTTAAAATGAAAACCATTTCTGAGGAAACGTGAATAAAGGCGGCGAGAAGTGGATTGAGAAATCCAAAAGCTGCCAAGGCGACACCGATACTATCGACGACGATCGTTCCGACAAAGTTCTGCATGATCGTATGGTGGCAGCGTCGCGCGATTGAAAGCGTTTCGACTAGCTTCGAGAGGTCGTTGCCGATGAGAACGACGTTTGCACTCTCGCGCGCAACGTCTGTTCCCGAACCCATCGCGACTCCGACCGTAGCCTTCATGAGCGCAGGAGCGTCATTGACTCCGTCACCTACCATAACTACGTTACGGCGCGCCTCGGTGAGCTTGCTAACAAATCCCAGCTTGTCCTCGGGCAAGAGTTCAGCAGCGATTTCGTTAACGCCCAGCTTTCCACCGATGTCCTCGGCCACGGTCTTGGAATCTCCCGTGAGAAGAACAGTCTTCAATCCCATCGATTTGAGATCTTGGATTGCCTTTGTTGCTTCCGGTCGAAGCATATCCGCAATGACGAGCGTCCCGAGGAGCCTGCCTTCTCGCGCCACAAAAATCTGCGAATCCTCCTGCGGGACCGTGCTAGTAGGGAGTGCAATTCGATGTCCCTCAAGAAAGAGGCGGTTACCCACGACGATTTCAATACCCTGGCGAGTCGCGACGATTCCTTTCCCAGGCGTGTAGTCGAATCTTTCGGGCTCTTCACCGGAGATTCCCATGTTTGACGCCTTCTTCAGAATTGCCTTGGCCGCCGGATGCTCAGACCTTGATTCCGCAGTCACCGCCGCTTTCAGCAAGAAAGCAACCGAAATACCGTCAGCGGGACGTACAGCGACCACCTCAGGGGTGCCATAGGTTAGGGTTCCCGTTTTGTCGAGAAGAACAGTATCAATGGTCGCGAGTGCCTCCAGGTAGAGACCGCCCTTGATGATCGAGCCGAGTTGTGCGGCACGTCCAATCGCGCCAAGGATTGCCAAAGGCGTTCCCGCCGCAATGCCGCAGGCACCAGCAACAATGACGACAGAAATGGTCGAGCGAACATTGTGGGTAATCAGGAACGTGAGGGCAGCAGCCCCGAGCGCGAAATAGACCAAGTAGCCCGCGAGACGGTCGGCAATTCCTTGAATGGGAGCGCGCGATTTTTCCGCACGTTCCACCGCGTCGATGATCTTTCCGAACGTGGTGTCGCGCCCCATTCGGTCAACTCGGATTTCGAGCGCACCGGACTGATTGATCGTCCCAGCATAAACCGATGTTCCGTCACTTTTCTCCGCAGGCATGGATTCGCCTGTGATTGTTGACTGGTCGACGAACGAATGGCCTCCTACAACGACGCCATCCACAGGAATCCGGGCTCCGGGCTTGACCAGAACGACGTCGTCAACCAGGACTTCACGTGTCTCAACGTCTCGCCACGATTTGTCTCTTCGTACCGTGGCGGAGGTGGGTAGGAGACCGACCAAATGGCGGATTGCTGTGCGCCCGCGCCCGACCGTCAGTCCTTCCAAGATTTCGGCGACGAGAACGAACAGGGTGATGACGAGAGCAGTGAAGATCTCACGGATCGCCAGAGCAGCCACGATGGCGATGGCCATGGAAAGCTCCATCGTCATCCGCCGCTGAACGATGTTCTCGTACGCTTCGTGGAATATCGGAAAACCGCCAACGAGAGCGCAAATTACGCCGATGCCAGTTACAAAGGGACTTGGCGCCCCGCCGAGAAACCAAATGGCCCCCGCCGCTGCTGCGACAAACAATACCCGGTTGACATCCCGCCAACTCAGCGCGTGTGTGTGGTCGTGCTCGTCTTCGTGGTCAGGATGGTTAGTTGAGACGCTTCCTCGCCGTAGTCTAACTGGCTTGTTTCTTGATTCTTTCACTTTAGCTTGATTCATTTGGCATGGTGTCCTCGTCGCGGCAGCCTTGTTAATTTTCACTATCACTGCAAATAGGCTCGAACTACGTCGATCAGTTCTTCGGCAGCTCGCGCCCGCAGAGAGGTCTCGCTGTTGTTGGAGAGAAAGGACGTGAAACCGAACGTGCCCTTCCATAACGTCATCACACCATTCAATGCTCCACGGCAAGCAGCCATGAGTTGCAGGACCCCGGCGCACTCCCGCTCGGATTCCAGAGTGCGCTCTAGGGCATGGGCGTGCCCACGAATGTGTCGAACACGAGTCAAAGCTTCTCTTCGTCTATGCTGGTGTGAGCCACAAAAGCATTATACTATAGTCCAGTATAGTAAAGCGATTGGCAGTTTGATTTGGCCCATTTTCAGGGACTTGTCGCTCACTGCGTGGCTGCCAGTTCTGCAATATCCGATAGGAAATAATCATGCGCCTGGCGGTACCAAACTAACGTCAGAACCTGCGTCACCAGCCGCGAGCTAATTGACAGCAAGGATTATGTCCTGATCGGCGACGTGACTCATGCCGAGAACAAACTCGAGGCTCCCATTGTCTTCCGAAAAAATTGTGCCATCGGGACGACAGTTAGCAGCGAACGAAACATGATGTTCCTCATGTCTCAGTCTAAGCAGAGGAAAAACAACGCGACAATGAACTGTCCAAAGTTAGTAATCTGTCACGAAGAACAGTGTCCCGTCGAGTTTGCTCAACTGGTCAGGGGAACTCAGCGAAGTGGGAAAAGCCGCTCTCAGCGACTCTCCATTTTTTCTGTTGTCCATGCGGCTTCCTGTCCCTTGCCCGCTTTGCAAATTGGATTCACAGTTCAAATCCTCCCAACTACATCAGCGAGTCCGGTGCAACAGGCGCGGCAAAAGATAGACCAGCCCCGGTATCGTTCCATTCTTCCAAGCCACAGTGCCCACGACCTTCATGCCGTGGCGCTCGTAGAATCTGCATGCGACCACGTTTTCCCTTCGCACGCTCAAGTACAGATCGCCGCCCGAAAGACTTGACTGGATCAGTGGGAGCAAGTGTGCAGTGATCGTTTGCGCGAAAGGTAGTTTGCACGTTGTTTGTTTTTGAACCAGTGTGACGTCTTGAAAGAACAGCTATGCCCAGCCGAGTTCCTTCAGGGCCAGACCTGCGTTCCATATTTTGGTCATGTGCGCGATTTTGCTGCCTTCGAATTGCATCACATAAACGTAATCCGTGCTGATTCGCCGACCCGTAGGTGGAACTGGCCCGCCCTGCCCCGTATGGGTACCCTGAAACACGCCATAGGCTGCCACATTGTTCCGAGCGCCATCCGTCGCGAACGACTTCACTTCATAACGGGCGTCAGGCAGCAAGGTCAGGATGCCCTTCATCCAGTCCGTGTACTGCGCGAGCGTTTTCACCTCCAACAATGGTTCGGCTTGAGCAGAAAATGTCGCATCGGGGGTGCAAAACGCACTGCAAACCTCCCATCCTTTGCCCGTCTCGCATGCGTCGAAGAACGCTTCCGCCACGGCGGTGATTGATACTGTGCCCGGTTGCATAACGCCTCCTCTCTGAAACCGTCTGACCGAATCCCTTCAGTAGGGGGCGAGGATACCACAGTCGCTCACGCCGCCGTCGTTGCGAGGGTAGATCAATACAAGGGATACAGGGCGTTGCCATGGATTAGCCGCTAAGCTGGTCACAAAGGCTTCCAGCGCCTCGGAAACGCGGCAGCCGCCACCAATCCCTCCGGGTGGCCAATTCGGTGCGGAATCGGCTTATTGAGCGCGTGAAGGGGTCGGCTCTCGCACGGGGGTGCCGCTTGCCACCTTCCGGCTATTACACATTTGCTAACAACTCTCCGCAGTACCATTTCTCGTGGCGGGCATCCCTGCGAGCCTGAGAATACAAAGGAGCGTAATAGGCCGCCCCCCGGAACGAACTATCAGATGGAGGAGAAGTGTCATGAAGAGAATCAGCGTCGCCGTACTTCTTTTGCTCGCGGTAGGGTTGGTGGGTTGTGAAACCGCTGAACAGAAGGCGCAGAGAATTGAAACGAAACGGCAGGAGCAAGCACAAGCGCAGGCACAGAAGGCGGAAGCGGAACGGGCACAGCAGGCGGCAGAGGCAGCAAGAAAACTCCGTGAAGAGTTGGGGGATGTGATTGTCGTTAATGTGAAGTATTGGGCTGGGGCAGGAGCTAATGTTCAGGGGTCGCCGATGTTTGGGTACCATGGCACCACGCCAATTCTCCCCAGCGCCTATAAAATGTATGAACAAAACATCGGATTCAAAATCACAAATCCGCAGATGTTTGTGAAGCGCAGCAATGGCACGCTGACGATAGTTTTCGACTGTCAGTTTTATGACGTAAACAAGACCCCAGACCACGGTGCGCCTATTCCATTTATCATTAGGCTGTTCGATGAGAATGGGCAGTACATCACTAACTTCACTACCGACGAGAGGTTCGCTTCGCCTCAAACCTACGCTTTTTTCTTTTCCCTAGCCTGTCCTTTAGGGCCTGCGGCCCGCGAAACCTTATGAAAATCACTTGGAGTTAAGATCGCAACGGCCCGGAGCGGCGAGGTCGATAATTCAGTGGAGCAGTCGAAGCTGTTAGCCTGTCTGATCCGGAGCGTGCGTGATTGAGCGAATAATTGGGCGTCGTTGCATCCCCCTGTGGGAGCGGCGATAGCCCGCGACCCTGGTTAAGGTAGCTGCAGCACGCTCTCCGCTCCCGCCAGGAGAAGCTTATGTCATACAGAATAGCGGGAATCGATGTTCACAAGAAGATGCTAGCTGTGGTTGTCTCTGACGTGGAAGTCGACGGGCAGTTCGAGTTTGAGCGGCGGATGTTTGGCAGCAACCCTGAACAGCTGAACTCGTTGGCTGCCTGGCTTGTCGAGCAAGAGGCCGAAGAAGTAGTCATGGAATCGACGGCGCAATACTGGAAGCCTGTGTGGGCAGTGTTGGAACGATATTGGAAGCCGCTACGCGAGAAGCGAGAAGGCGCCAGACGGAGGTCCGGAGCGTTGCATCTGGCACAGGCGCAATCCAATCGCGGACGGCGGGGACGCAAGAGGGATTTCGCCGATGCCGAACGCCTGTTAAAGAGACTGGTGGCCCGGGAATTGGTTCTGAGCTTTGTGCCCGATGTGGAGCAGCGTCTATGGCGGACGGTAACGCGCAAGAAGTACCAGTTGCGGCGTAATCGGGTGCGACTGCAGAACCAATTGGAGGCTCTTCTGGAAGAGGCCCACATCAAGTTGTCCAGTCTGGTTTCCGATCTGCTGGGTGCCAGCGCGCGGCGCATGCTGAAGGCGCTTGCCGAAGGAGAAACCAATCCCGCCGCTGTAGCCGCTTTGGCGGATGAACGTTTGCGCGCTACGCCGGAACAGTTGTGCGACGCGCTAGGTGCCTGTAAGGAGTTGAACGCCGTCTACCGGCGGCTGTTGCAGATGGCGCTGGATGAATGTCGCTTGCTCGACGAGCAAATCACCAAACTAGACCAGGAGATGGCCGGTCTGCTCAGCGAGCATCAGGATGCCGTCGAGCGACTGGCGGAGGTGCCCGGTTTGGGCGTGGACTCGGCGCAACAGATCCTTGCCGAAGTCGGTCCCACAGCTGCGACCTTTCCTTCGGGAAAATGCCTTTCTTCTTGGGTTGGCGCATGCCCCGGAGACGACGAGAGCGCTGGCGTGAACTACAGCCACAGGTCACCGAAAGGCAACCGACACATGCGACGCTTACTCAATCAGGCTGCGAACGCTGCGGTAAAGGCCAAAGGAAGCATCTTCGAGATTGCGTATCGCCGCTCGGTCCCGCGCTTGGGACATCAGCAAGCCATCGGAGCGATTGCCCATCGACAATGTCGACTGATCTGGTTGATCTTGCATCAGGGAGTCCGGTACGAAGAACGGGGTCCTGCCGTCACCAAACAATCGAGGCAAAACCGTACTGCCAGAATGATCCGGCAACTCCGAAGGCTCGGCTACCGGATCGAATCACCGAATCCTCAACCACGCCAGGCACAAGGTCAGTGATTTTCGACCCTGAATTATTCGTGATTTTGAAACACGAAAAGCCTCTTTCATGGTACAAAGCCGTTGTCTAGTCGGTTTCGCGACCAATCCGGAGGCTTTCGTGCCCGAGCATACCACGACACAGTGTGTTCTCTTCCCAGGAATTTTTAAGCGGCCGGTAGTTGCCAAGTTCGATCAAGCGCATGGCAGTTCCGATGGTGGAGCGGTGTTACTCAAGGCCGCCGACCGAGAGCTAGGTCTAATCACGGCTTTGGCGGGTTGTCTGAAAGATGACCGACAAGAGGGTAAGGTCCGTCACGAATTAGATGAGCTACTCACGCAGCGGATCATGGCCATGGCCTGCGGCTACGAAGATGCCAACGACGCCGCACGGCTGGCTTCCGACCCGGTGCACAAATTATTGGTCGGTCGTGATCCGGTGGAAGGAGAAGATTTGGCTTCGCAGCCTACGCTGTCACGTTTTGAAAATAGTGTGGGCCGTAAAGAGTTGTTTCGCCTGGCCGAAGCATTGGCCGACACAGTGATCGAGCGACATCGCAAACGGTTGCACGGCCGCGCTCGGCTGATCACCATCGATCTGGATCCTACCGATGATCCCACCCATGGCGCGCAACAGTTGACGTTTTTTAATTGGCATTACGACACCTACTGCTACCTTCCGATGGTAGGTTTTCTGACCTTCAACCACGAGGCGGAGCAGTATCTGGCCACCGCGGTGTTGCGGCCGGGGAACGCGCCGGGCTCGGCGGGAGCGGTGGGCCTGCTGCGTCGTTTGATCGAGCGGCTGACGGAAGCTTTTCCGAAGGCCAAGATCCGGGTGCGCTTGGATGGTGGTTTTGCGACGCCGGAAGTTCTGGATTTTTTGGACTGCCAGCCGAAAGTGGAATACCTCGTCAATTTCGCAGGTAATACGGTGTTGCAGCGTAAAGCCGAGTCGGCCATGAAACGCGCCCGTCGTGATTCGAAGATCTCCGGGCAGACCGAGCATGTCTACGCTGAATGTCAGTACCGCACGCGCAAGAGTTGGCCGTGGAAACGTCGCGTCATTTATAAAGCGGAGGTGGTGCGGGCGGAGGGCAAGAAACCCAAAGACAATCCGCGCTTCGTGGTGACCAACATGAAGCAGAGCCCGCAGTGGCTCTACGAGGAGGTCTATTGTCAACGAGGAGACCTCGAAAACCGAATTAAGGAACTGCATTACGGGATGGAAATCGGACGCACCAGTTGCACGAGCTTCTGGGCCAATCAGTTGCGGGTGTTGATGACTGCCGCGGCTTACGTGTTGATGCAGGAGCTGCGCTCAGGCCTGACCGGTACGACTTCTGCTCGGGCGCAAGTCTCTACCTTGCGAGAGCGCTTCCTGAAAATCGGAGCTCACGTGGTTGCCACGGTGCGTCGGATCGTGCTGCACTTGCCACGGTCGTTTCCCTATCTCGCTAGCTTCCATCGCCTGGCTTTGAGTTTGGGTGCGCGAAGTAGCTGATTGGCCTGCTGAACATCGCCCGACATTTTTGCTCTCAGTCACCCACTGATACCGGAGTCACTCTTCAGCGAAAAATCGCGCCTTGCGTTTGCCTAAATGCCCTAGAATCAGCCTCTCGGTTTCCTGAAATCTTCGTGTGATCGCACATTGGTCTCACGGATCAAAAAAAGCAGAAAAATCGGCCACGAAGTCATCCTTCATGAATAATGTGGGCTAGCACAGGAAAGAGCCAGCGCGGCCGAGAGCGCCGAAGCCAGTGCGAACGTTTGTTTAACGGCGGAGCGCATGCCTGCGAGCCATCCCGTAGCAGGATTGAATGCATCTTCTCTGTTAACAGATGCATGCGCGGGTTGCAAGAGTTGGCAGGAAGGCTTCCTTGACGGATGCAGGACGCGCCTGTACATTGGCAAAATGCCGCAGGGTTGCCCGAAAGAGTGGGTGGCCGCAGGGGAATTTTGCTGTTGCCGGCGTGACCAGGTTTCGACCAGGAATTTCAGGAGCGGCTTGAAAACGGCTGCTTCGGCCGAAGACTGCGGCATATCTTCATGACAAGACTATTGCGAAGCACGAAAGCCGCGGCGTTATGCGCGGCGATGAGCGTTGCCCTGGCGCCGCTGGCATTGAGCGCAAGCGCTCAGGTGCCCGTACCTGCGCAACGGCGGCCGGCGCCGGCAACGAACATCAGCGTGGACGGCAGCGAAGCCATGTTCACGACGATGTGCGCGCTGCTGGCGGCCGGATTTGAGGCCAACGTCAGCGCGGAAAACTGGCACCCGCTGCGCGCCAGGCTGCGCGAACAGATGCAGCACCAGCAGGGCCCCGCGGTGGATGCGGTGCGGGAGTTTTATAAGGATCACGAGCTGACCGATCCGGGGGCGACGCTCTCGCGTTATATCTGGTTCGGGTTGCTCTCCGGGCCGGCGCCGACATTCCGCATCAGCCTGAAACGGGACGATCAGCCGACGGAAGTGCTGGCGCTCGAGGGCTTCAGCGAGATTCTTGCGAACTACTATCAGGAGCAGAACATCGGGCGGCTATGGCGCGATTTGCAGCCGATATATAACCGCGAAATCGAACGCGCGCACGACACGGTGTCGCAAATTGTGTTCGTGGCGACAGGTTATTTACGGCACATCCAGGAAAATTCCACGCAACGGACCTTCACGGTCATTCTGGAGCCGCTGGTGGGGCGCATCAGCAACGTGCGCAATTCCGGCGAGCATTACGCGATTGTATTGAGCGGGGCCGATGACATTCCGACGGATATCGTGCGGCACGCGTATTTGCATTTTCTTCTGGACCCGCTGCCCCAGCAAAATGAGCACGTCATCTCGGTAAAGCGGCCGCTGTACGGCAAAGCGGCCAGGGCGCCGCGGCTGGCGCCGGACCTGAAAGATGATTTCGACTCGTACTTTGCGGAATGCCTGGTGCGAGCGGTGGAACTCCGGCTGAAGCATCTTGCTCCCAGTGAACGCGATGCCGCGCTTGAACGCGATGACGCGGATGGCTACGTGCTCGTCAGGCCGCTGTTCGCGGGCTTGGCGAAATACGAGGCTTCCGAGCCTTCCATGGCGCTGTATTTCGCGGACCTGGTCAGAGGGATCGATTTGAACGCAGAAAGCAAGCGCATCGACCAGGTTCAGTTTGCGCGGGCGGATCGCGCTTCGAGCGAAGGGGATGCCGCCACGGAAGTGGTCGCGCGGCGCCGAGCGGCGCCAACCACCGTCCCGAATGACGCCGAGGCGATCGCGGCGCTAACCGAGGGCGAGCGGCGCATCGCGGAGAAGAATCCACGCGCAGCCGAGGCGTCTTTCCAGAAAGTGCTGGTGAAATATCCAGATCAGATTCGCGCGTGGTACGGACTGGGACTGGTGGCGTTAATGGACCACAACGGAGAACGCGCGAAGGAAGTGTTCGGGCGGCTGACTTCGGGGGAACACGCGGCGACGCAGGATCCCATGGTGCTGGCATGGTCGCATGTTTACCTGGCGCGGATTTATGATGATGAAGGGCAGCAGCAGCTCGCCAAGACGGAATTCCAGGCAGCTCTGGCGGTGCCGGGAGGACCGGAACAGGCGCGGCGGGCGGCGCAAAAGGGGCTGGAGGTCGTGAACCTCGAGAAGCCCGTGGAGCGGCCGTAAATTCCGGCTGCCAACGGAGAGGTTTTCGGAGAAACTAGAGGGAGAAGCTCGGGCCCCCAAGACTCGAGCGAGGAACTCAGGCAGGACGAGGAGGCGGAGATGAAAGGCATAGGGAAGTACGGGATGGAAGCGGGGGCTCTGGCTGGAGCGCTTCTTTTCGCGTGTGCGGTGGCAGCGGGGCAAAGCTCGCAGGGCAGCAGCGGGCAAAGCGGCCAGCAAAGCCAGCCGCCCGCGCAACAACAACCCGCGCAGCAACCAGCCGACAAGGACAAGAACACCTTGACGTTGGACACGCCGGCACCGCCCGTGAATCCGGAAGAAGATGCGGCCTACAAAGCGTTCGACGCCATCCCGCTGACGGACGGCGAGAAGAAGACCAAGGCCGCTGAGGACTTCGTGCAGAAGTATCCGCAGAGCCGCTATCTGCCGCCGGTGTATTCGATGCTGGTCAAGCTCTATCTGGAGGCCAACCAAGTACAGAAGATGCAAGAGATCGGCGAAAAGGAGGTATTGATAAGCCCGAACGACGTGCAGACGCTGGCGATTCTGGGACAGACGCTCCCACGCGCCTGGAACGCCAATATGCCCAACGCGCAGGAACAGTTGAACAAGGCGGAGAAGTACTCGAAGTCGGCGATCGAGCTGACACCTACTATCCCCAAGCCGGACGGCATGGCCGACGCGCAATTTACGATCGCGAAAAACCAGACCCTGGCGATGGCCCACGGCGGACTGGGGTTGGTGTATTTCCGCCGCGGCAAGTATGACGACGCCATTCCGGAATTTGAGGAAGCCACGAAAATCGATCCCAATCCGGAAATCGATCCGGTGAATTACTACATTCTGGGCATTGCCGACGAGAAGACCTCGCACTTTGACGCCGCGGTTGCGGCCTTCACCAAATGCTCCTCGGTGCCCGGCGGATTGCAGCAGACGTGCAAAGGCAAAATCGAGGAAGCCAAGAAATTGGGCGCGACGCAACTGAGCGCGCCGAAATAAGCGGCGCCACCACGCCGCGGGAATCGCCCAGGGAAATGACACCAGGGGACGCAGAGGCGCTGGAAGCACGTCTCGGCTATCGCTTTCAGAATCCGGAGCTTCTGGAACGCGCCCTGACGCACAGCTCCATCATGCCGGAATTGCGCGTGGAGCAAGCCGCAGATGCCGCGGGGCCTGCGCAAAACAACGAGCGGCTGGAGTTTTTGGGAGACTCCGTTCTGCAACTGCTCGCCAGCGAGTATCTTCTGACGGCTTTTCCCGAATGGAGCGAAGGGCAACTCTCGAAGAGCCGCGCGCGCATTGTGAACGCGCATTCCTTGCACGAGGCCGCGCGGCGCCTGCGGCTCGGCGAGCATTTGCGGCTCGGGCGCGGAGAGGAAAAGACCGGCGGGCGCGAGAAATCTGCAATTTTGGCGGACGCTTTTGAGGCGGTGGTCGCCGCGGTTTATTTGGACGCCGGCCTGGAAGCCGCGCGGGGTATGCTGGAACGCGTGCTCTTCTCCCACGCGCTCGAGGAACGCGGGGAGCGCATCGCGGACTCCGACCG